>WNGL01000923.1_pt1 | contig 43160 bp, 26 predicted proteins | sample 5400591 | NCBI WGS metagenome assembly WNGL01 (sample SAMN13153377, study PRJNA577476) | soil metagenome | isolation source: 80 cm soil or saprolite under Garry oak tree replicate 1 | place: USA:California | collected 2016-06-15
CTCATAACCCAAAGGTCGCTGGTTCAAATCCAGCCCCCGCAACCAAATCAAACCTACCTAAATCAATAGCTTAGTAAAGTTTCCGTTTGGACATGTAGATATTTATCCGCGCATGCCCATGCGCGCCTCGCACAACTGGCCGGTCTGTTGCGCTTCGAAGCTGCAATCAAGGCCTACGGTAAAAGTGAAATTCACTTCAGATATTTAAGTTCCGCTCAGAAACGCCGATAGGTCCACTAACACTACTCTGGCGAATGCGTGGAACTATGTTCATGAAATCCGCATCATCCGCGCTCGCTTTGAGCTTTCTCGCGTCAGGCCTGGCCCCCAGACTCGCCGCTGCCGCAACCCCCAGTGTCTCGTTCGGTGTCACCGCGATAGTCCAGTCTGCCTGCCAGGTCTCGGCCGCCGCAATGGATTTCCAAACTTATTCAGTTGCGATGAAAAAGGCAGCATCCACGATCTCCGTCACCTGCACTCATCCGACACCCTATAACGTGTGCCTCAGTTCCGGGCTGACAACCTGCGCCCCGGGGACGACCTGGAAAATGACAATATCAGGCTCTGCCTTGCGGAGCCCCGCGCTCGTCTGGAACTTCCAAAGGATAGCCAACCGGGATCGGGTAGTGGACGCCAATAGCATTGCTTGGACGGGAAATAGCTCTAACCCGGCGCTCTACTTGCAGAGACAGTTTTCGGCGGGACAGTGCATCGCGACCGGCGGATGTGCCGACGCGGTCACCGTGATCGTTATATATTGACCCGTTCCGCCCGATTTCGTTGAATCCGCGAAACGGAGCCTACATCCCTCAGAGAAACCCAGGAAGCTTGCGGCATCCCACCTCAACTTTCTTCGTTCCAACGTCCAGGACGGACGACTCCACCCGCCGAACACGATCTTTCAATCATCCAAATTTGATGGAATTTTGATTTGACTCCTTAGGTACTTTTGCGTGTGCATTTGTGATGGCCATCACACTAATCCAAGATGTCATCTATAGGATCTTAATATCTCTTTATGTATCAAGTCCTTAAGGAGGACCATTTGATTCGCTCGCTTTCGCTCAAGTCCACACTACCCGCCGCCGTTGTTGGAATACTCGCGCTGGGTCTAACATCCACATCTGCCGTTGCTGCAACAGTTACCACAACCTTTGCTGTCACCGCGACGGTTCAGGCTACCTGCCTGGTTTCCGCGACCCCCATGGGATTCGGAACCTACACCGGCGTCGTGGCAAACTCAACATCCACCGTTTCAGTCACCTGCACCAACACCACACCCTACAATGTAGGGCTTAGCGCAGGGTTGGCTACCGGTGCTACCGTGTCTGCCCGCAGCATGACCGGTCCTGCCTCGGCGTTGCTGGGCTACTCGCTGTTCTCTGACTCCGCGCGGACGGTAAATTGGGGCCAGACGGTCGGCACCGATACGGTGACGGGAACCGGCAACGGCTCCGCTCAGGCGCTTACCGTTTACGGCCAGGTTGCGGCTGGGCAGTATCTCGCCCCGGGCGCCTATGCCGACACGATTACGGCCACTGTCACATATTAATCCAGAGCTGCATTGCCGATAGGGGCCTCCTTGATCCAGCTTCGATGCATAGCAGCAGGCACGCGTGCCGCCATTCTCGTCGCTCTTATGACCGGGGTGGCGGCCGGAGCCCAGTCGCTTTCGGTTCTGCCCGTGAATATTTTCCTGCCGCCTGGTCAGCGGGCCACAACCCTTACCGTAACCAATCATGGGAATAGCGAAACCGCCATTCAGATTCGCGCTTACGCCTGGAATCAGCCGGATGGCGAGGACCAGCTTACGACCTCTGACGTGGTAGTGGTGAGCCCGCCGCTTGCCACGATTGCCCCGGGGGCCACTCAAGTCATCCGCCTGATTCTGCGTTTGCCGCCATTGAGTGGAGATCCGGAGGCCACTTACCGCATCCTGGTCGACCAGATTCCACCCCCAGCCGAACCAGGGATTGTGCACGTAGTGTTGCGCCTGTCTATTCCGATCTTTGCTCTGCCGACGACTCGCGCTCCCTCGATTGTGCGATATCACGTCGAGCTCAATGCCGGACAGGTTTATCTCGTGGGCGTCAACGAGGGCCGTCGCCATGAAGCGATCCGCGATATTGTGTTGTCAACGAGTGATGGCAGGAAGCTGAAGACCGAATCCAGCGCATCGCCATATATTCTCTCCGGCGCTACCCGGCGATGGCCCATTGCCGCGCAGGGTCCGCTACCGCTACCAAAGGAAACCCTGCGATTGACGGCGCACTCGGACGCCGGCGCCGTCGAAGAACAGGTGAGTGTTGTTGCGGCGCCATGATCGTCGAGGCATAGCAGCCAAATGGCTCGGCTTTGCGGCAGCCTTTCTCCTCGTCCCGAACCTCATGCCGGGACGGGCCGTAGCCACGGAACCAAGCACCGCCATTGCCTCCGCCGCACCTACCCCCCTGGCAACCCCCGAAGCTAACAGCGAGGGTGCTGGCGCAGCTACCGGCGCAAACGCAGATCAGAGACTGCTTCTGGAGGTTGATGTCAACGGACATTCCATTGGCAAGATCGGCGAATTCACCATGCGTCGTGGCAAGTTGATGGCGCGGCCAGACGAACTGCGCGATCTCGGTTTTCGAGTTCCCGAATCTCTCGCATCTGGACCCCGTGATTTGATCCCATTGTCTGACCTGCCAGAGTTCATTTTTACTCTCGATCAACAAAAACAGGAGTTGCACGTCACAGTCAGTGAAAGTCGCCTGCTGCCGACGCTGTTGCAGCCCATTGGGGGAGGCCGGAATGAAGACCGTCGAGTGATCGAGAGCGGCACTGGTGTCACGCTCAACTACGACGTCGTCAACACGGTCGCCGGTGGCCAGGCAGGCGCCAGCGGATGGCTGGATTTGAGGTCGTTCTCGCCTTGGGGCGTCGCGAGCTCAGGGTGGCTCGCCAATGCAGGTGCAAATTCGAGCGGTTCGGGCACAAAGACGGCGATACGCCTTGATTCGTCCTTCACATTTGCGGATGTCAATACCCTGCGCCGTTATAGCCTCGGTGATTTCATCACGGGAGGCCTTGCCTGGACCCGTCCGGTTCGCCTCGAGGGCGCACAGATTCGCTCGGATTTCAGCATGCGGCCCGATCTTGTGACTTTTCCGCTGCCCTCGGTCACCGGCTCGACAGCAGTCCCCTCCACTGTAGACGTCCTGGCGGACGGTAACCTGGTGGCCTCGAGCCAGATCGCCGCGGGCCCCTTTGAGACTCCGCAGTTTCCTGTGATGTCGGGGGCAGGCACGATCTCGATGACGATGACCAATGCGCTTGGCCAGCAGGTCACCGTGACCCAGCCCTTTTATGCGAGCTCCGCGCTCCTGGTCCCTGGTCTGCAAACCTTCGCTGTGCAAGCTGGCCTGGTGCGGCTCAAGTGGGGTTCTATCAGCAACGACTACGGAAAGGTCGCAGGCACCGCCATCTATCGCCGTGGCCTGACTTCAAAGTTCACGATTGAGGGCAATATCGAAGGCACACCAAGCGCGGTCATGGCGGGCGCAGGTGGCGTGGCGCAGGTTGGCAATCTTGGTGTGCTCAACTTTGCTGCCGCGGCCAGCACCGGCTCGGGCCGTCTCGGCGCGCAATTTTCCGTTGGCGCCCAGCGCATCGGCAGAGTATTCAGCCTTGGCGGTTCGGCGATCGTCGGCAATCGCAATTACCGCGACGTCGCGTCGATGAATGGGGGTGGAATTCCACGGAAACAGCTCAGCGCATTCACCAGCTTGTCTCTCAGGCGGTTCGGCGCGGCGGGCGTAGCCTACGCGGCGGTCGACCAGGATGCTGCCCCCACCCAGGTTCAGGTGAGCGCTGTGGCCGCCGAACATTCCCATGTCGTCTCTGCAAACTACTCACTCCAGATCCATCACGTTTCAATTTACGCCTCCGAGTTTAAGAGCTTTGCCACAGCCGGCGGCAACAGCGCGCTTCAGATTGGCGTGACAATTCCGTTCGGTCGGCGAGGCTCGGTCTCCGTCAGTGCAACGTCCGACGGCAATGGGCAGTTCCAGGCGCAAAAGTCGGCTTCACAAATCGGCGATTGGGGATATGACGCCTACGTCTCCGCAGGCAACTCCAACCACTCATTCGGCCAGGTGCAACACAAGTCGCGCATGGGCCTGTTTACGGCGGGAGTTGACAGCAGCGATGGCCAGACCACACTGCGTCTGGAATCGCAGGGGGCTCTCTCGTTAGTGGATCGCGGCCTGTTTCCGTCCAACGCTATTTACGACAGTTTCGCGATCGTGGATACCGGCCCCATGAAGCACGTACGCGTGCAGCAGGAGAATCGCGACGTTGGTCGCACCAACTCTTCGGGACGGCTCCTGGTGCCGGATATGCGCTCGTTCGATCTGAACCACATCACCATTGAAGCCACCGATATTCCGCCTGACGTCACGATTGTCGACGCCTCGCGCGTGATGCGGCCCCAGGATCGCTCCGGCGTCGTGGTCAAGTTCCCGGTGAGAATCAGCCATGGAGCAATGCTGCGCCTGGTCTATGAGGCCGGTGTGCCGCTGTCGGTGGGCAGCGCCGCTACCCTGCGCGCCACCAGCGTCACTGTCCCGGTTGGTTATGACGGCGACGCGTATGTTCAGGACCTTAGCCCGCACAACGAACTTACTGTGGAACGCTCTGACGGGTGGCGCTGCAGCGTCGCCTTCAGCTACCAGCCCGTGCCGGATGAGATTCCAAGGATCGGACCGTTGACTTGCCGAGAGGAAAAGCAATGAGGCGAACCCTCGGACTGACGCTTCTGATGCCGCTGGTGCTGCTGGCCTCGACCGTCGCCGCGTCAGCTCAGTCCTGCAGCGATACGGCCACGGCTGTAAACTTCGGCACCTATACGGGAACGCTGCTAAACAGCGTTGGCACCGTTACGGTTACCTGTAAGGGTAACAACGCGTGGCAGCTTAGGCTCGATGCAGGGCTAGGGGTCGGAGCAACCGTCACAACCCGGAACATGACCGGCCCCGCGGGAGCCAAGCTGAACTACGGACTGTTCCTGGATTCTGCGCGGACCATCAACTTCGATAATTTGTCTGGCACGGGAAATGGTGGCGCCCAGCCGTTCTCCACCTATGGCCAGGTGGCGGCGGGGCAGTTCGTCGCCCCGGGGAACTACACCGACACGATCTCCGCGTCCGTAACCGCATCCGGCAACACCGTCGCCGCCACTTTGACTGTAAACGCAACTGTTCAGGCCACCTGCCAGGTATCCGCCACTGCCATGGCATTTGGAACCTACACTGCCGCGGCGGCGACCTCCACGTCCGTCCTCTCGTTCACCTGCACCAACAGCACTTCTTACAATGTCGGCCTTAGTGCGGGAATAGCGGCGGGCGCGACCGTGACCAACCGGAGTATGACCGGCCCAGCCTCGGCCTTGCTTCGCTATAAGCTGTTCCGTGACTCAGGGCGCACCGCAAATTGGGGCAACACGGTCGGTACCGATACGGTGGCTGGGACCGGCAACGGAGCCTCGCAGTCTCTCACCGTCTATGGCCAGATTCCGGCCGCGCAATTCGTCCAACCGGGAAGTTATGCCGATACGATTACCGCAACCGTCACCTATTGAACTGCGGACCGTTACGGCTTGGCTCGCGTGCTTCAGCAGCACCCAACATTTCTTGTGCCTGCCTGCTATGGGGCAACATGCACATAGAAGGTTGCGCTGTGAACGCGGCCGCTGCCGGCGGCCCAGAGCGTGATGGGTACGGTCTGGGTGGCGGCACTTGCCGATGCCGTCAATGTCAACTTCGTGGCGCCGCTAACGAGACTCGACGTGTCAAAGGACGCGCTGACGCCGGAAGGTAAACCGGTCGCGCTCAGAGTTACCGGTCCGAAGCCGAAAGAGTTCACTCGAACCGAGACCACTACCTTTCCAGATGACATGGTGTAGCTTCTGTTATCTACGTTGACGTTGAAGTCGGCGTAGGACGGTGCCGGTACTGCGCACGCAGTCCCTGGCGAAGTGGACGGCGGCGCCCAAACGGAACTGTAGTCTGTTCCCGTCGCGCTCTGCCATCCGGACAGATCCACCATCTTTCCGCTTACGATCTTGAACGACGTCGGTGTCGACGGATCGTACCACCGGTTACTGCTTGCGTTGAGTGAGGAGGCATAGCCTGACCAGTCGCTGCCACTCAGGTAAGTTCCGAATACGTTTTGGCCTGATGCGGCATCCTCAAATGAGTTTCCAGACAAGATCATGCCCGTCGTAAATAGATCGTATATCTGGCCGGTTTGCCAGTCGGTGATGTTGATCCCACCCGCTTGGCCTGCGACAAATATCTGGGCCTGGCCCTTGTTCGTTCCTCCGTTGCCGTAGAAAGTGTTGTTCTTGATGGTGACGCCCTCGCTTGTGAGCACGTTGACTCCTACACCACTGGAACAGAGGTGGCTGTTCTCCAGAGTGATCGGCCCTTCATTTCGCTCAATCTGCAATGCGGAGTTGTAGCTGCCCACGAGCGTTGCATTGTCGATCGTGATGTTCTTGTTGTCGGTATCGAACCAAAGACCTTGCGCCTGATTGTTGTACGAACTGTGATTCTGCACCGTGGTATCGCGCATCGCAAACAGCTTAAATCCACCCATGGCCCAGTCATAGAAGGCCCCTTGCGCTCCACGCCAGTTGTTGTAATCGGTCTCGTTAAAGTTAAAGACAGCGTTCTGATCCCTGTAGCTCTGGAAGCCGACGCCTCCGTTGTAACTTGCAGTCGAGTTTTGCATGGTAACGCCGCTGGATGTGGAAATACCCAATCCTCCCGAATTGTTCCAGAGCGCCTGAACCTGGTCGATGAGAACATTTGTACTGCTGCCGACCGTTGCGCCGCTTTGGTTGACACAAGTATTCGCATGGCGGAGAACTAGTCCGCGAAGAGTGACGTTGCTTCTCCCCGACAGTTGCAGAGTATGAGTACGGACCGCGGCTTCCACGACCGAAGTCTGCATGTCCGTCTCGGGTGGTGGCCAGGCGTGGATCGCGGAATTAGATTCATCGACAAAGAACGTGCCGGCCTGGAGCTCGGAATGAGACATGACCTGGGTAAGCGGTATGTCGTTCACGAAGATCATCTCGGTGCGCAGCGCAATCGGTGCAAAGTTCGTCGGCCAGCCAGAAGGAATAGCGCACGTCCCGAATTTATACGACCATGGAGCTGAATAAATCGATGAGTTGCCCGACTCTGGAGTCCAGCTTCCCATAACCTCTGAGCCGGCGATGATCGCGGTGCCCGTTTCCGCCGCTTCGATTACCAATGGTGCGCCGGTTTGCTGGTAAACACTGGTGATGCTCACGACCTCACGGTACACACCCGGATTGACGATGATCGTCGTACCAACGGACTTCTGATTATTCGTGTTCGCTTTCTTGACTGCGGCTTGAATCGTTTTGAGCGGAGAGCCGTTCGTTCCTGAGTTACTGTCAGAACCGCTTTGTGCGTCAACGTATATCGATGCCGTCTGTACGGCATTCAACTGCAGTTCGAAGGTTTTGGTAACTCCGCCCGCACTCGCTGTAAGTGTCACGGCCTGTGCGGAACTGACCGATGACAGCGTCGCGGAGAACCCAGCCGTGGCGGCATTGGCGGGTACGGCGAATCCTCCGCTCGGCGCAGGTGCGCTTAGAGTCACGGTGCATGCATCCGAACCAGCTCCGGCAACTGACGCACTGACGCACGACAGGTCGCTCAACACCGCTGTACTTGCTGCGGTTCCTGTACCGCTCAGGTTGATCACCAACGTCGGATTCGTGGAAGAGTTGCTGGTGATCGTCAACTGACCGGTCGCCGCTCCACTTGTGGCGGGATCGAACTTCACGGTGAGCGCGGCTGCTGCACCGGGATTCAATGTGAGCGGAAATGTGGCTCCCGAAAACGTGAAGCCCGCTCCAGTCGCTACTGCCGCACTCACCGTGACCGGCGCGCTGCCAGTGGAACTCAGGGTCGCATACTTTGTGACTGCCGAGTTCACCACGACGCTCCCGAACGAAAGATCGGTCGCGTTGACGCTCAATGTCGGCGTGGATGAATTCAACTGCAGGGCAAACGTCTTGGACACGCTGCTGGCATTGGCGGTAATCGTTGCAGTTTGTGCCGAAGTGACCGGCGAAACACTTGCTGTAAATCCAACACTGATCGCATTGGCCGGCACTGTCACCGAACCCGGCACAATCACAGCCGAATTGCTGCTGCCAAGGCTCACGCTGATTCCACTGCTGGGCGCCGCGCCGCTCAAGGTTACCGTGCAGGTATCCGTTCCCGATCCTGTCATTGACGCGCTTGCGCACGAGATCGCATTGAGTGTTGCCGTGCTGGTTGCTGTTCCAGTGCCGCTGAGACTGATTAATAGCGTCGGATTTGCGGAGGAGTTGCTTGAGATTGTCAGTTGGCCTGTTGCGGAACTCGCCGTATTCGGATCGAACTGTACGCTTAGCGTCACTGCCTGACCAGGATTCAGCGTTACTGGAAACGTGGTTCCCGAAAGGGCGAAGCCTGTTCCGGTGAGAGTGGCGCTGCTGATCGTTACTGGTCCGGTGCCGGTTGAACTCAAAATCAGAGTCTTTGTCGCTGCTGTGTTAACGGCAACGCTGCCGAACACCAGGCTCGTCGTGCTCGCGGTCAATGTGGGAGTGGGAGCGTTTAGTTGAAGCGCAAACGTCTTCGAGACGCTGCCGGCATAGGCGGTAAGCATGGCCGTTTGCGCGGAACTTACCGGCGAAACATTTGCTGAAAATCCGACACTGGCAGCATTGGCTGGCACTGTAACTGACGTTGGAACTGTCACTGCGGAAGCACTGCTGTACAAACTAACACTCATCCCGCCGCTCGGTGCTGTTGCGCTAAGCGTCACACTGCAGGCGTCGGTACCGGATCCCGCCATCGACGAACTGCTGCACGTGATCGCATTTAAAGCTGGAGCAGTAGTGGTCCCCGTGCCGCTCAGGCCGACTACCGTCGTAGCGCCCGTGGAAGAGTCGCTGGCGACTGTAAGTTGGCCGGTTGCCGTTCCTGCAGTCTTCGGACTGAATTGCAAATCTACTGTCGCGGTCTGACCTGGTCCCAAAGTGAGTGGAAAGGTCGCTCCCGACATCGCGAAGCCGGTTCCGGTGAGTGTCGCCGCGCTAATGGTGACCGGGGTACCTCCCACAGACGACAACGTAAGGGACTTCACGGACTGCGTATTCACAGTCACATTGCCAAAGCCAATACTGCTCGCGTTCGTGATCAGCGCCGGCGCCGCCGCCTTTCCAACGCCACTGAGACCAATCGTCTTCATGGGAGCAGTCGGAAGGCTGCTTATGATCGTGACTTCGCCGCCGATTGTACCGTCAATAGCAGGCAGGAACCGCACGTTGAAGTTCAGCGCGCCACCTGGGGCAAGAGTGACGGGAAGCTTGCTGCTCTCTACGAGAGAGAAGGACTGCCCGGTAACGTAAAGTTTCGAGATCACGACAGACGATTGCCCCTGGTTCACGACCGATACATTGGTGTCGGCAGTCTGACCAATCGAAACTGCTCCAAACGTGATAGCGCCCGGAGATAGAACAAGGCCTTGCGAAGTCGAAGCCTTTACCGGAGCCCCGCCGCAACCCGAGAGCGCCAGGCAGAAGAAGATCGACGCGAGCAGGCCGATGCACCAGAAATTCGACGGAAGGACTTGGAAGATAGTGCGGGAAGAAAGATTCAGGGACTGAGGTCGGTCGCTGTAGGAAGACGTGTCGATTTTCTTGCCGGAAGAAATAGAAAGGAGAGCGTTGGACATCTGCACCACCTCAGCCAACCGGGGTGCAACTGCGGCCTTCCCACCACAATTGCTGGGGAACTACAGGTGCCCTGGCGCGGCTTTAAACGAGAGAATGGAGCAATGGTAGAAAGATTGAGTGTGATTAGCGACACCAAAGTGCCCCTTTGGTGTTACTTTCGTCCCTCCGTTCAACTGTATTTGAATTAAATGCTTACCTAAGTAGCGATGGTTGAATGAGCCTTTAGTTTTGACGCTGGCCATGTTTGAGTGACCAAAAAGGTAACTCCATATTTAGTTACTTTTGTATCTAATTTAGAATTCGACGTTTAAGCATGAAAAGAGTGGATCTTGAGTCCAAGACACTTCCAGTGATGTGGTGGTTTTCACAGGCTTGAACTCCAGCTCAGCCTGGCTCGTATTGCGTCATTCTGGCTTGCAGGTTGCCAATGGACTCCTGGTTTTCATCGCTGGGCGTTCGAGTTGAAATACATTTCGAGCAGGGTGCGCGCGGCGCGAAAAGACGTTGTGGTTCCTTCCACGACTTCCTGCTCCAGCTCCGCAGCGTGTTCTCGGATTGACGAGTGACAGTCGAATCGCATTTGCAATTCGTGTTGAATGATCTCGCGCATCCAGGTTCGCATCTGAACCTGCCGGTTCTGCTGTTGCCACCCATTCGCCTTCGTCATTGCTGAATGTTCCGATATGCAACTCCAGAGCTCAGCGATGCCTTTGCCCGTGTGCGCGGAGCACGTAAGAGCGCGCGAAGTCCACCCGGATGCAGAGCTGGGGAAATAATGCAGGGCGCTTTGCGCCTCGGTCCGGGCTAGTTCTGCGACGGTTAGGTTTCTCCCGTCCGCTTTGTTGATTGCCACAACGTTCGCGAACTCCATAACCCCGCGCTTGATGCCTTGTAGCTCGTCTCCCGCTCCTGCCAGCGCGATGAGAAGGAAGAAGTCAACCATATCGCGAACCACGGTTTCGGACTGTCCCGTTCCAATCGTTTCGACAAAGATGTTTTGATATCCGGCCGCTTCACACAGCAGCATGGCTTCCCGCGTGTGCTGAGCAGCTCCGCCGAGAAAACCTCTGGACGGAGATGGCCGGATAAATGCCATCTCGCTTGATGAGAGAGATGGCATCCGAGTCTTGTCGCCAAGAACACTTCCACCGGAGAGTTGGCTGCTGGGATCGATTGCGAGAACGGCAACTCTTTGCTTATGGTTTTCAATCAGGAAAGACCCAAGCGCTTCGATCACGCTGCTCTTGCCGGCGCCCGGCACGCCTGTAATGCCAACTCGGATTGAATTGCCGCTATGAGGAAGGCAGTCTTCGATGATTTGCTCAGCCAGTTGCCGGTCCTCTGTGCGAGTGCTCTCAATCAGCGTTATTGCGCGCGCAAGGATGGAGCGATCGCCGCTTCGGATGCCATCGAAGTAATGCTCGCGCGCAAGGGGCTTTTCCCTTCTTGAGGCTCGCGCAGGCCTATCGCGAGTGAGCGGCGGCACCAGGCCGCCGGGGCTGACACTGAACGCGCTGTCTTTCTCATCTTTCAATCAGGAATATCCCCCGACCGGACTGGTGCTTAGTGTTTCGATAATTCGTTGCGCCGCTGTTGGAATCACGGTGCCTGGACCGTAGATGCCTGCAACACCTGCTCTGTATAGGAATTCGTAGTCCTGCGGCGGTATAACTCCGCCAACGACCACTAGAATGTCGGCGCGATTGAGCTTTCGCAAATCTTCGATGAGTTGAGGAACCAACGTCTTGTGACCCGCTGCCAGCGACGAAACGCCGACGCAATGAACATCGCTCTCGACCGCGGATCGCGCGACCTCATACGGCGTTTGGAATAGCGGTCCTATATCCACGTCGAAGCCGATATCCGCAAAAGCGGTAGCGATGACTTTTGCGCCGCGGTCATGGCCATCCTGCCCCATTTTTGCTACCAGAATTCGAGGGCGGCGGCCCTCCATCTTTTCAAATTCTGCTGCCATCTGCTGTGCTTTCCGGAACTCTTCGGCGCCGACGCTCTCAGCAGAATAGACTCCGGAGATGCTGCGCGTAACGGCCTGGTAGCGGCCCCAGACTCTTTCCAGAGTCGAAGAGATTTCGCCAAGCGTAGCGCGCTTTCGTGCCGCATCGACCGCACAATCCAGGAGATTGCCAACCCCCGCTGCGGCGCAGAGTTCCAACTGCTCAAGCGAAGCTTGCAGGGCGTCGTTGTTTCGCTCGCGCTTCAATTGCTCCAGTCTCTTCAACTGCGATTCGCGAACTGCGGCGTTATCGATATCGAGCACCGGAATCGGCGTCTCCACAGGCGGAGGATAGGCATTGACACCCACGATCAAATCTTTACCCGAGTCGATGGATGCCTGCCTGCGCGCCGCGGATTCCTCGATGCGCATCTTCGGAACGCCAGTCTCGATCGCCCTTGCCATGCCGCCGAGCCCCTCGACCTCTTCAATCAGCATCCACGCCGAATGCATGAGTTCGTGGGTAAGGCGTTCAACGTAGTAGGAACCCGCCCACGGGTCGACCACGCGAGTGATGCCGGTCTCCTCTTGTAGATAGATTTGCGTATTGCGCGCGATGCGGGCGGAAAAGTCGGTTGGCAGCGCGAGGGCTTCATCGAGAGCATTCGTATGTAGCGATTGTGTATGTCCAAATGCCGCGGCCATCGCCTCGACACAGGTACGCACGACGTTGTTGTAGGGATCCTGGGCTGTGAGGCTCCATCCGGAAGTCTGCGAATGCGTCCGCAAGACCAGCGATTTTGGATTCTTCGGATGGAACGTATTGACCAGTTTCGCCCACAACATTCGTGCCGCACGCATCTTGGCAATCTCCATAAAGTGGTTCATGCCAATGCCCCAGAAGAAAGAAATCCGCGGCGCAAAATCGTCGATATCGAGGCCGGCCTTAACGCCGGTGCGCAGATACTCGAGGCCGTCCGCGAGCGTGTAAGCGAGTTCGATATCAGCGGTCGCTCCAGCTTCCTGCATGTGGTAACCGCTCACGCTGATGCAATTGAACTTCGGCATATTGGCCGCGCAGTAGCGGAAAATGTCGCCGATGATCCGCATCGAGCCTTCGGGCGGATAAATGTACGTGTTGCGGACCATGAACTCTTTCAGGATGTCATTCTGAATGGTGCCGCTCAACTTCGCGGGCGCAACTCCCTGCTCTTCAGCCGCGACGATATAGAAAGCCATGATCGGCAGCACCGCGCCGTTCATGGTCATGGAGACCGACATTTGATCGAGAGGGATCTGGTCGAACAGAACCTTCATGTCGAGGATTGAGTCGATTGCAACTCCGGCTTTTCCAACGTCTCCGGTTACGCGCTCGTGATCGGAGTCGTATCCCCTGTGCGTGGGGAGATCGAACGCAACGGAAAGTCCTCGTTGCCCGGCAGAAAGGTTTCGGCGGTAGAACGCATTGGAGTCTTCGGCGGTGGAGAAGCCCGCGTATTGCCGAATCGTCCAGGGCTTCATTACATACATCGTGCTGTACGGTCCGCGCAGGTAGGGAGGAACCCCCGCGGCATACTCCAGATGTTCGAGTCCGTCCAGATCTTCGCTCGAATAAAAGTCCTTGATTGGAATGTGTTCGGGAGAGAGCCACCCATCGCTCGGTCGGATGGTCGCTTGATCCACTGCGAATCTATAATCGATTTTTGAAAGATCCGGACGCATACTTAGTCTCTAATCCCCAACCGGTATTGCCAGCTCGTGAGAAACTCAATTGGATTGCAGCGGATATGCAGGAAATCGGCAACGCCTGCGGCTTTGAGCTGCACCGAAGTGTCAGGTTGGCCCGCAACTAAAACAGAGATTTCTCTCCTAGAGGAGTTCAGCTTGGGAATGAGTTCCGTGGCCAGCGCGAGATACTCCCCATCCGAACTGCAAAGCACAATGAGATCCGCATCGCTTGCAGCGATCTCGTCGCATGTGTCAAATCGCTGAACGAGGATATCGAAGCCGGCGCACGAGAAGAAATTCGCTGCGAAGTTGGAACGGGCGCCACGCATCTTCACATCGCCGATTTCGGCGAGCAGAACGCGCGGACACTTGCCATTCTTGGCGGCGTGACGCTCAGTTCGCACGCGAAGTTCTTCATACAACGCCGGACCACGTCTGTTGGCGTTTACGCGAGTGGTATCGATTCGATTCAATGCTCTCTCAGACGGGTCGGCGTATTGATTCGTTCCGGTGAAGATGCGGCTGCGAACAGATACTGCCTTCTCCCTGGCTCCCAGCGATTCCTGCAGCGCACGCGCAATTTCTCCATCGGATGACGCCTCCCGATAGCCGCCGCGAGTTTCAATCTGCTGCATCAACTCCCAACTCGTCCGCGCAAGGGAATCGGTAATGGATTCCAGGTAATAGGAGCCGCCGCCGGCATCCGCAACTCTCCCGAATATTGCCTCATGCTTTAAGAGAATCTGTGTGTTCCTCGCGAGCCTGCGGCTCGCCTCGTCTGGTGTCGCGTAGCAAGCATCGAAAGCGGCGACGGATATTGAATCGGCGCCGCCGAGAATTGCGGACATGGCTTCCGTCGTCCCGCGCAGAATGTTTACGTGGGGATCGTAGATCGTCTTATTCCATCGCGAGGTGCGCGCATAAATTCGGGCCTTCGCGCCACCCCGCTCAACACCGAAGCTCTCGCTGACTTGCGCCCACAACATGCGAAAGGCGCGAAGCTTGGCAATCTGAAAGAAATAGTTCGCGCCCATGGCGAACGAAAACGCGACGGACCCTGCCACACGATCCAGGTTCATCCCGCGAGCTTGCATCTCAGCCAGATAGTCGATCCCTGCCGCGAGAGTGAAGCCAACTTCCTCAACGGCGGTGGCGCCCGCTTCTTCAAATTCTTCGCCATGTATGGTGAAAGGCATGAAGCCAGGAGGCTCAGTCGCAATGACATCTGCCGCAAAGTCCGGATTGGTGAGCGGGTTCCATCCAGTCGAGACGAGTGTAATCTCCTGCTGCTTGTTCAGCCGCTCGATTAACAGACGAACGATGGGTTCGTCAGCATTTTGCACACGGACTGGAACCTCGCGCAGATGAGCCAGTAGCGCTTTCAAGTCCGAAGCATCTTCGATTGCGGCATTGAGAAATGTGATCTCTTCTGCCCCGGCACCGCATGCTTCGCAGGCGGCGCGATTCGCCGCTTCGGGATCGATCGCCTCGACCTCTTCGTTGATGCGCCAGTTGCCAGTTGCATGACCGCCGCGCAGAAAGGGAAATTCTCCGGGCGCCGCATCCAGATACTTTAGTTCTGCAATATCTTCCGCGCGATAATAAGGCTTGACTGCGAGACCTTCGTCGGTTTGCCAATTCAATGTTCTGGCATAGTCAGCGCCTTTCAAATCTCCGCGGATGGCTTCTTCCCACGACTGGGTGCTTACCGGCGGAAATTCATCGAGCAGATTGTCCGTGGGCATTTTCGTCACTCGCTTTCAGGAGCTTCGACAATCTCGATGAGTAAGCCAAATGGGTTGTCGGTTCTCGACTTCGGATGAACAAAGAAGACCGTGGTTCCTCGGGAGCCTTTGCGGGGAGCCTCATCAATGAGTTGAAATCCGCTCGCGTGCATGGCGTCGAAGGCTTGCTTCGCGTTTTGCACGCGAAAAGCGACATGAGCCAGCCCGCCGCGTCCGCCGTTCTTGTCGATCATCCTCTGCACAGGAGACTCCGGGTTCAAGGGCTCGAGCAACTGAATCAAGTTGGGTCCTTCGCCGATCTGCAGCAAGGATTCGCGCACTTGATCGAATCCGAGCACTTCTTCGCGGTGAATTTCGCGGAAGCCGAGCAACTCGTAGGCTTTGACCTGGCCGTCCAAGTCTCCGCTCTTCACTGCGATCGCGACGTGGTCCACGAATCTAATTCCCGGAATTTGTTTTAGATCTTCCTGCAATCCCGCCATTTACAAACCTTTCGATCGAATCTGACATCGGCGCTTCGATGTCAGAAACCGGCTTTCATTCGAACTCAACGAGGACTTGATTCACTTTCACTGAGTCGCCGGAAACTACACTCACGCTCTTCACTTTTCCCGGTTGATGCGCCGTGATACTCGTCTCCATCTTCATGGCCTCGAGCACCATAATCAGCTCGTTGGCCTGTACCAGTTGTCCCACCTTCACGTTTACCTTGATCACGATCCCGGTAACGGGGCTGCGGTATGTCTTTTCTGCGGAGGCATCACGCTTGGCGCCGGCGCCGCGCTTTTGTGTATTGAAGACCATTGACTGTGGCGTCGCGGAGACGGGTTGGTAAGACACGTAACTCGCCGCAGGTGGGCTCTCCTCTTCCTCCAGAACGTCGACCTCAACCTCGTAGGTCTTCCCGTCAATCTTGATCTGAAGCTTCAACTTGCCGTTCCTTTCCTTCGTGGACTTTGTTCACCGCGTCATCTCTTTGGCCGCAGGTTGTGGGAGGCATGAACACCTGCTCGTCCCTGCCGTGTCCATCGGCTAACTGCGCCTTTAGGCGTCTCCAGCAACTGGGCTGATCGGATGCGGAGATGTGCGCCCAAAAAAGCGGTGGCGGCCGCGGCGATTACCGCCAATATTTCTGGAGCAATATCCTCCCTGTCGCCGCCAATCGCGTCTTTTGAATCACCTGCGCTGATTATCTTTTTCAATGCCACGCAAAGTTCCTCTTTACAGCGGAATCAGTCCATGCTTTTTCTGCGGACGCAACTCCCGCTTTGTATGCAGCGATTCGAGCGCCTGCGCCAGATACTTCCTGGTGTCGGCGGGTTCGATGATGTCATCCACAAGCCGCCGCCCCGCCGCGACATAAGGATTTGCAAATGTCTCGCGGTACTGGTCGACCAACTCCTTGCGACGGGCCGATTGATCCTCTGCGGCATCGATCTCGCGCCGGAACACGATCTCGGCGGCGCCCTCAGCGCCCATGACAGCGATCTCCGCGGTGGGCCACGCTACTACGCGGTCTGCGCCGAGGCCTTTAGAACACATGGCGATGTAAGCGCCCCCATATGCCTTTCTCAAGACGACCGTGATCTTCGGAACCGTGGCGGCGGAGTAGGCGAACAGCAGCTTTGCGCCATGGCGGATAATTCCGCCGCGCTCCTGCTCGACTCCAGGCAGAAAGCCCGGCACGTCTACAAAGGTAAGGAGCGGAATATTGAACGCATTACAAAAGCGAACGAAGCGTGCCGACTTGTCGGAAGCATCGATGTCGAGCGCACCCGCGAGAACGCACGGCTGATTGGCCACGATTCCAACCGGGCGGCCCTGAAGACGACCGAAGCCAATGACAATGTTCGGAGCGAATCCGGATTGGATCTCGAGAAAATCGTGATTGTCTACGACGCGCGTGATAACAGCCCGGACGTCATATGCGATCTTGGCGTCGACCGGAACCGTCTTGGTCATGTCCGAATCAGGCTTTAGCCGCGCATTGAAAGCCGCGCGCGGTGGGTCTTCGAGGTTGTTGGATGGCAAGAAGCTCAACAGCCGCCGGCAGAGTTGCAGCGCTTCTTCGTCATTTCGAGCAATCAGGTGTATGACACCCGAGATGTTCATTTGCGACAGAGGTCCGCCAAGCTGCTCCGCGCTCACGTCTTCGCCGGTCACTTGCTTGATCACCTGCGGCCCGGTAATGAAGATTCTGCCCTCCTCGGTTTGGATCACGAAGTCGGTAAGTGCCGGGCTGTAAGCGGCGCCGCCGGCACAGGGTCCGCAGATGAGGGAAATCTGCGGAACCGTTCCTGAGAGCACAACGTTGTTGTAGAAGACGCGCGCATAGCCTGCCAGGCTGTCTATGCCTTCCTGAACGCGTGCGCCGCCGGAATCGTTGATGAAAATGAAAGGACTCCCAGTCTTGAGAGACATGCTCATCATGTCGGCGACTTTGTTACTGTGAGTCTCGCCCGCGGCTCCGCCCGCGACGGTGAAGTCCTGGCTCGCCAGGTGCACCAGGCGCCCATCGACAGTTGCGCATCCTGTCACCACGCCGTCGGCTGGTAGTTCCTTGTCGGCCATTCCGAAGAAAGTCGCACGATGACGCGCGAACAGTCCGATCTCTTCAAAGCTGCCTCGGTCAACGAGTTTTGTGACTCGTTCCCTTGCCGTCAATTTGCCGGAGGCGTGCTGCTTGTCAACGCGCTCTTTGCCACCTCCGATTTCAAGTTTGGCGCGCTTGGCTCCGAGCTCGGAAATCTTATCGTCCATTGACTTTCTTTTTGGTTTTTCTTCCACCTTTACCATTCCTGCTCCTGGGTCTGCCGACGAAGAGGTGCACAGCTTTCGCGAATTTGGAGGCCCTTACGTGGCTCGTTAAATCCTCTGGCAGAAATGCGGGCCTCAACTCGCTCCAGAATTCGTTTTTGCAACTCGTCCCGGCCTGCGTTGCGGGGCGGACCCCGCTTGGTTCCTCCAAGGTTCTAACGCTGGTTATCGAGGAACCCCTGCCGGCTGTGCAAATTACGCGAAACTATTCTGTCCTCGTCGCCGTAATTCTAAGCCCGTAGAACTTGCGTGGATGTGATCCAGTTCACCAACCCCTTCGCGACGGATTCAATGCATATGAATGGCTCGGCGCCACCACTCATTCTGGCCATGAATCTGCGATCCGAGACTCCGCGGGTCTCCGGCCACCCCAAAACAGGCATCCCCAGTTGCTGGCAGGCGCATCCAAGTGCCTTACGGCGCTACATTTACTCCCCAAAACACCACAAATCAAGACGGCGGATTTCAGAGATATGCGGCCTGTCCCCACCTCGACATACCGGCTGCAACTGCACGCGGGATTCACGTTTGCTCACGCCGGCAACGTGGCCGGCTATCTCAAGTCGCTGGGGATATCGCATATATATAGTTCGCCGTACCTCCAGGCCGCCCCCGGCAGCATGCATGGCTACGATGTTGTCGATCATCAGAAAGTGAATGAGGAATTGGGCGGAGAGGAGGGCCACAGACGATTCTGTGAACAACTCAAGGAACTGGGAATGGGACACATCCTCGACATCGTTCCCAACCATATGGCTATCGGCCCGCGAAATCGCTGCTGGTGGGATGTGCTTGAGAACGGTCCGTCAAGCCGCTTCGCCAGTTGGTTCGACATCGATTGGCACTCGGCAGAGGTGAAACTGCAGAACAAAGTCCTGATCCCCGTGCTGGGCGATCAATATGGACGGGAGCTGAGCTCCAGCCAAATTCGACTCGAGCGGGATGGCGATGCTTTGCGGGTCCGCTACGTGGACAATTTGTTCCCGCTCGCCCCCCGCTCGTTGCCCGTTGTCCTTTCAAAAGCGGCTGAGTACGGACACGATCCGACACTGAGCTTCATTGCTGATAGCTTCTCCCGGCTTCCATTTCCAGAATCGAGCGATCAGGAAGGGATCCTTTCCCGCCATCGCGACAAGACAGTCATCTACGATCTCTTGCGTCGCGTCAGTGAAGAGCGGAGTGAATCATCGCGCGCGATCAGCCAGGCCGTTGAAGAGTTGAACGATGACCACGATGCTCTCGACGCGCTGCTGAATCTGCAGCACTATCGATTGGCCTATTGGCGAACGGCGGATCAGGAACTCGGCTATCGCCGCTTCTTCGACGTAAACACGCTGATCGGTTTGCGGGTCGAGCGTTCTCATGTGTTTGATGCGACACACTGCAGAATTCTCGAATGGCTGAATAATGGAGTTCTGGATGGGGTTCGCATCGATCACCCCGACGGGCTACGCGACCCCAAGCAATACTTCGATCGGTTGCGCAATCGCGCTCCGGAAGCATGGGTTATCGGCGAGAAGATACTTGAGCTGGGGGAGTTCCTGCGCGATAGCTGGCCAATCGACGGCACGAGTGGCTATGACTTCATGAATGTATGCAACAACCTGTTCGTGCACGGCGAAGGCCTGAAGGAGCTAACCGCAATCTATCGGGACTTCACTCGCGAGCCCGCCGATTTTGAGTCCATTGCGCATGACAAGAAGCTTGTCGTCGCACAAGAGGCCTTGGGAAGCGACGTGAATCGTCTGGCGAGCCTGTTCGTTGAGATCTGCGAAAACAATCGTGACCGTCGCGACTACACGCGTGCGGAGATCAGGCGCGCATTGCGTGAAGTGGCGGTGTGCTTCTCGGTCTACCGAACATATGTCGCGCCGGCGCGGGATGAAATTGTCGATGAGGATCGCCGTCAGATTGCCGCCGCCGTGGAGCAAGCGAAGTCGCGAAGGCCGGACCTTGATGCTGGCTTGTTGGATTTCATCGGCGATGTATTGGCTTTGCGCGCGCGCGGCCACCTCGAAACCGAATTCGTCCATCGATTCCAGCAGTTCACGTCGCCCGTCATGGCCAAGGGCGTCGAAGACACTGCGTTCTACTGCTTCAATCGAATGATCGGGCTCAATGAGGTGGGCGGCGCACCCGGGCAAAATGGCTTGACCATTGAGGGATTCCATCAATACTGCGCAAAAATGCAATCGGCTCACCCTCTGACTATGACTACGACATCCACGCATGACACAAAGCGTTCCGACGATGTGCGCTCCAGGCTCGCGGTGATCACCGAGATTCCCGGACGATGGAAAATTGCTTTGAGTCGATGGGCCCGGAGAAATGCGCCGTTCAAGGCGGGGCCGTATCCAGATCGAAACACCGAATACCTGCTCTATCAAACTCTAATCGGCGCGTGGCCCATTGCCACGGATCGAGTGACGGCCTACATGGAGAAAGCCACTCGCGAGGCCAAGCAACAAACCAGTTGGACTCAACAGAACAAAGAGTTTGAAGACGCGTTGCGGGCATTCATTGAACGCATCCTCGATTCGAAAGAGTTTGTATCGGAACTGGAAGACTTCGTCGCCAGGGTTATCGCGCCAGGGCGAACGAATAGTCTGTCGCAGACCCTCATGAAATACACCGCGCCGGGAGTGCCCGATACCTATCAGGGCGGTGAACTTTGGGACCTTCATTTAGTTGACCCGGATAATCGTGGGCCGGTGGATTACGAAATCAGGCGATCGATGCTGGCAGAACTCGAGACCGGCATGAGCATCGAGGAGATTCTGAAAAACATGGAATCGGGCTTGCCGAAGCTTTGGATTGTTTACTGCGCGCTCGGTCTCCGTCGAAAAAGACCCGAATGGTTTCGAGAAGGCTCGGCCTATACTCCGCTGAACATCGAAGGATCGAAGAAAGATCATGCTGTAGCCTATCTTCGAGGCGAAAGCGTCGCCACAATTGTTCCGCGTTGGAGTTTGAAGCTGGGTGGTAGTTGGGCGTCGACAACATTGGACCTGCCGCAGGGCCGTTGGCGGAACGTGTTGACGGGCAATCTGCTAAGCGGAGGGCGTTGCCGCCTTCAGAATTTGCTGCAGCGCTTTCCAGTGGCACTGTTGATCAAACAAGAAGATCAGTGAAGAGGATGAGTGGATGCATCGATTCGAGGTCTGGGCGCCTCTTGCAAAACAAATGGCGGTGAAGGTCAATGACGCTGCTCTCTCGATGCAAGGCCCGGATGAGCATGGCTGGTGGCGCATTGATGTGGATCAGGCGAGGCACGGGACCGACTATGGCTACTTGGTTGACCAGGGCGGCACCTGCTATCCAGATCCGCGTTCGCCATGCCAGCCTAAGGGTGTTCACGGAATGTCGCGCGTCTACGACCACAGCGAATTCGGCTGGACTGATGGTGGCTTTCAGCCTCGCCCTCTCGCAAGCGGAATCCTGTACGAGTTGCACCTCGGAACATTCACTCCGCAGGGAACGTTGGATGCGGCAATTGGAAAGCTTGATTACCTGGTTCAGCTCGGCATAACCCATGTCGAACTGATGCCGGTTGCTTCGTTCTCGGGCAATCACGGTTGGGGCTACGACGGCGTTGCCCTTTTTGCTGTGCACGAGCCGTACGGTGGCCCCGATGCGCTCAAGCGCTTTGTGAATGCGGCGCATGAAAGGGGCCTCGCGGTCTTGCTCGATGTTGTATACAACCACTTTGGGCCAGTCGGAAACTACACGGGCAAATATGCTCCGTATCTGATCGAATCGCATCACACGCCGTGGGGCGGCGCTGTAAATCTTGAAGGGGCCGGCTCGCATGAAGTAAGGCGATTCTTCTGCGACAACGCAATGATGTGGATGCGCGATTATCACGTTGACGGGTTAAGAATCGATGCAGTGCATGCCTTCGTCGACCGGTCCGCAACTCACTTTCTGGAACAACTTGCGGCTGAGACAGAGAGCTTGGGCGCAACCGTCGCGCGCCGCCTTGTGCTGATTGCCGAGAGCGATCTAAATGACCCGCGAATTGTTACATCGCGTGATTGCGGCGGCTTCGGCATGGACGCGCAATGGAATGACGACTTTCATCATGCCCTCTTTACAGTTCTTAGCCCCGGCTCCTTCGATGGATACTATGCAGATTTCGGCTCACTGAGCCAGCTAGCTAAAGCACTCGAACAAACGTTTGACTATGACGGCGTCTATTCGAAGTACAGAAATCGCACGCATGGCCGGCCCATCGGGAATTTGTCGCAGCATCGCTTTGTGGGCTTCATCCAAAATCACGATCAAGTTGGCAATCGCGCGGTAGGAGACAGAATCGGCGAAATCGCCGGCGTCGATCGCGCAAAAATTGCGGCGGCGCTCGTTGTGTTAGGCCCTTTCCTCCCCATGCTGTTTCAAGGCGAAGAGTGGGCTGCTTCAACGCCGTTTCAATACTTCGCCGACCACGACGATCCTGAGATGGCCCGGATGGTTTCACAAGGTCGAAAGAAAGAGTTCTCAGCGTTTGGCTGGAATCCTGATTTGATACCCGACCCCGAGAGCCTTGAAACATTCCAAAGGTCGAAGCTGAACTGGAGTGAAGTAAAACAGCCCGTGCACGCTGAGATGCTGGACTGGTATCGCCAACTGATTCGGCTGCGGCGCGCAACTCCAAGTCTGAATAATGGCGAGCCTGGTAACACTCGCGTTTCGTACGATCAAATGGCGATGTGGCTCAGCATGCAACGTGGAAGCATTCGAGTTGTCTGCAATCTGGGCCAGTCTGAACGCTCATTTCCCCTGCCCGCAGGCGGCCAGTTGGTTCTTGCATCGCATCCGTCGTTGTCAGTGCAGGCTGCTGCCGCTGTACTTCCACCCGGCTCAGTGGCAGTGATAAATGCAAATCCGGACTCTTCGAGTCTCTCCTTTCAAAAATGACGGATCGACTCGTGGCGAATCGGCTCGACCGGGCTCGGTGCTGATTCACCTGGTGCAACCGAGCGCTCCATGGTCCGTTCCACGTGGCTTTCAAGAGACCGGCTTACTAAGTCGCGCGAGCCTAAGCCAACTGCGAGCGCAAGCGTCAGAACGATCCCTCCGAAGAGAATGCCGAATGCAAGTTCGACAACGGTTCCTCCGACTTGCAGATGATCGAGAGCCATTGCCGCCGTGAGAACCAGCACCAGCCACTTCACGCCCAGCGATAGAAACCGGGCGTACTGCAATTGTGCGTTCACGGCTCCAATAAGTACGGAGCGTGCCAGAAAGCGCGCGATGAGAGTTCCCGCAATGAGCAGCAAGATGGCGCCAACCGCGTGAGTCAGATAGGGCAGCATCGAAACGGGGAGTTCGGCGCCCGTCGCATAGGACGCGTCAAACGCAGATACGCCGATAACCAATCCAAGTAATACACACCCCCAGAAGGAGGCGCGAGCAATCAGCGAAGTTGGTGAACTGGTCGGAGACCATTCTGTATTGCCTCGATTGCGATTCACACGCTCGTCAAATTTAACGATGGTGAGTCCGCGGCGCAGCAACACCGAGGCGGCCATTCCAATTGCGGTGAAGAAAACCAATGCGACAAAGAACGCAAGAATTCCGGGCAGCACCGCGATTAACAGCGAAAGAACGCGAAAGATCGATTGATGAAGCGCATCTGACATGTGGTGCCAGATTGACGCGTTGTCATTGTAAGCAGGCTGCGGCGAACTATAGTCCTGAACTGTTTGAAGCATCGTGGCAAGGAATTTGTTCATCAGACTCACTCCTTAATGACTCAATTCCGGCTTACTGCTAGTTGACTTTCCTGCCCATAAGAGACGCCATCATGGGTTGAACCGGTCTGGCCAGCGCCACCGCGAGACGATGTATGGTTTGTCGGCTTCGAAAGCGGATGTAACAGCCTCGATATGACGTTCAGCGCTGGTGCCGGAGGCTGTTTCGTTGATGTGCCCGGCGACCCACGCAAGGTAGAGCGGAATGAGTGAGCCAAGTAGATGCCCGCGATTTATCGTGCGGAGCCGGTATGCGATGAGAAAGTCGAAAACGATTCTCGCCCAGAGGCCTTCGGGCATGCGGAACGCCGCAGGCTCGACGACCGAGAGCCGCTTGAGCCCAAGCAGCGAGTTTGGCGCGAGAACGAGAGACCAGATCTCTTGAAGATTAGTGCATGCGAGCCTGAATCCTTCGACCATTGGGACAATATCTGCGGCCCCATCCACTGCGGACATTTCGGGTGCTGCGTGTCGTTCCAGGGTCAACCGCCGTGGACGTTGCCAGAACGCAGCCTTGGCCTCGATGTCCGCGAACAAGGAGGCAGTGACCAATGTGAGGATTGCATTGATGTTCGGCTCCGCGGGTTGTGGCAGCTCCCGCGGGCCTACCCCGAATTCTTCTATGACAAATCCAGAAACGGAGGCCTCGCTGACCGGCCATATTATCGCGTCACCTTGGTTGAGCGAGCTAAAGCGTTGTCCGGTGTTTGCAAGGCGTTCCGCCATCCGCAGCGACAGACCCAAATCGATAGCCAGCGGGAACCGCACACGAGAGGCAAACAGAGACCGAGTAAGCGGATAGAGCACTGCGGAGTTGACCAGGCCAGCGTGTGGCGGAAGAGTGTAGAAAGGGACTGCAAGATCGGTCTGCGATTCAAGTACGGCATTGGCAAGTTGGCGCAGCGCCGATGGACTCAGCGAGTCTGAGCCGGGACCAAGCATCAGAATGCCTCGTGCTCCATTCTCCTTTGCCACCCGGTACGCATTCACAAAATCGATGGCAGCCACCGGCCAAACTGTATTTGTTGCAGGTGTCGAAATTATTTTCAGGGCTGGATAAGCAGTTCCAGTGGGGTCGTTTGGGGTGGCGATCAGCAGATCGGTCGCCGGAAAAGACGCGGTCAGGCTGGCGAAGACAGTTTCCATTTGCTGCGCCGGCATCGGCGCGACAGAGACGAGCAGTGACGCGCTCGCTGGTGCGGAGGGGGTTTGGGTATCGGGAGTTGAATGCGCGGTCGCCATATCTAACAGGGGAAACTCTTGGGCAACGGGGAACGTTCTTGACCAATTGGCAACTGACATCCTGAATGCCAGTTACCTTTACAACGATAGGATACCTGCAATCGGGATGTGTAGCCATGACGGGCGATTATTGAGTTCGTAGAGCAACTCATAAAGCGCCTTTTCGAGCAGGTATGCGTCAAGCAAAGCCTGCGACGGCTGCGGTGGCGGCAAGAGTGCGCCGTTCGCGGCAATTGCTTCGCGGTAAGCCCAGAGAAACTCCGCCGAAGCACACCTTTCCCAGGCGCAAGCCCATGCCTCAAGCCGAGCCCTGTCGATGTTCTGCCCGCCATCGCATTTGATTTCGAGAAACTGCTTCAGGCCGGCATGAGCGACATAGGAAAACGAACGAATCATCCCGGCTACATCCTTTAATGGAGACTGTTTTTGCCGCCGTTCTTCGAGAGGCCGGGCCGGCTCGCCCTCAAAATCCAGCAGAACGAAATCTCCATCGCGCCCACCAGGCCCGATGCTGTTTTCAACTCCGCCATCGTTAGGCTGGTCAGACTCCGTACGTAGAGTTTGTCCGAGGTGAAAATCGCCGTGGATGCGGATGCGCTCACCTGCTGCCGCCGTAGAAGTGATTGATTCGCTGCGGGCAATTAACTCAAGCCGTCTTGAAAGCAGCAGGCCCGCGGCGTCAGACGTAGGATCGTCGAGTGCGGGGAGCTTGAGCTTGAGTGCCTCCAGAGTGGAGGATAATTGTGTCTGAATTCGGCGCGCATCGCGGTTTAGATCCTCGATTGTGAATGGCTCTGGTTTGAAGGCCGGGTCGTGCGAGAAACTGCTCAGAGCAAGGTGCATCTCCGCTGTCCTGCGGCCGAGCAGCGCAGCCGCTTCGAGCGACCGCCGTGCAGCTTCTAAGCCTTCGGGCCGAGGCGCGCGTCCGTTGAGAAAACTGGGCTGCGGCGGACTGGGAGGCGAAGAGATTTCCGGGACCTGGGGGAAATAGTCCACGAGTTGTTCGAGGAACCACTGCCATCCGTCGCCCTTGTTTCGAACCAGCCCCTGAAGCATCGCGACTGTAGTCTTCTCGCCGGCTCCCGGCATGATCGATATCTCTCCGAAGAAAGGCGCAACCCGCAAGAATCGCGCGCCCTCGGTCAGGAAACGGCCAATCTCCACATCGGGGTTCTCGCCCGGCTGTAGCCGCCTGAAGAATTTCAAAATAAGCTCGCTACCATAAATGATCGAGGTATTCGATTGTTCTGCGGAGCCAACTCGTGAGGACAATCGCGTAGCGTCATGTATCTCGGCGAACGCGCTCGATGCGCGGGCGTAGAGGTTGCCTCGAGCCGGAACAGCATTCGCTGCCGAGGGAGACTCGCTCGGTTGCATCCTCTGCTGACTTGTTGCAACTTGTGTCGCCCCATCCGATCGGGGAGCCGCCGCCGCCTCCCCAGGTTGAGCGCTCAGTGGCACGGGCACGACCGGAAGAACATCGGGGGATTTTCGGTCGTTGTTCTCGGAATTCCCGTGCACCGGCGCGATCGATAGTTGCTCGGTTGCTGTGATCGCGCCATTCCCCGGTGTGAGGGCTGGAGAAAGCGTGAGAGTCATATTCTGCTCGATCAGCGCAAGAAGGGTATGCCGGAAATGTTCGCGCGTTGTGGCATCGTGCAATACCGCCAACCCGGAAGAAGAGGTAAAGGTGGTGATGATGCTGTCTCCGTGGCTTGTGCTGACTTCATCGGCCTCAGGGCCGAAACTGATTGCGATCGGAAGCTGATACAAATCTGGCGCGCCATCGAAATAAGTGACCTCAACAAAAAAGATTGCCGGCGCCAAGACATGCGCAACAGGCGAGCCGGTCGCCGGTAAAGCTGTTGCGCGCGGTTCGCTAAACGTGAGATCTACCCATTCGACTACTCGGGTCGACTGAATCCGTCGGCTCTTGGCGCCAAACCAGCGCTGGCGCGGTAACCATGCCGGAAGCGCAGCTTCGAACTGCGCCAACGCAGCTCCGCCAAACAGAGCAGACCAACCTGCGGCGAGCAGGTTTGGAATTGGTGCTTCGTCGAAGATCGCTTCTTCCACAGCCACATGACGCGGATCTTGCGATGGCTTGGAGTCCGCGGTAACGGCCTGCAACTCGAGCCAGAGGAAGGAGTACGGAGCCACCGTGAGTAAATACGGCGCCTCCGTGATCGTCGGGAAGGGAACATATCCAAGCATCTCGACCGGCTCCATGCCGGCATAGGCAGCCAGATCCAGTGAGACGGGTTGAGCGAAGCGGCTGAGATTGGCCACACATAGAACCGTTTCGTGTGATCCGTCGTCGCGGGCAAGATTGCGCAGATAAGCGAGAATCCTTCGGTTTGAGGGATTCAAGAAACTGAGTGTGCCGCGTCCAAAAACCTGAAATAGTTTTCGAAGAGCAATCATGTTGCGGGTCCAGTGCAGCAAACTGGACTGGTCCGCCAGTTGCGCCTCCACGTTGATCACCTGGTAGCCGTATATGGGATCCATCACCACCGGAAAATAGAGCCGCGCCGGATCGCACTTCGAGAATCCCGCATTACGATCGGAAGTCCATTGCATCGGAGTCCGAACGCCGTTCCTGTCGCCGAGATAAATGTTGTCACCCATTCCCAGTTCGTCGCCGTAATAAAGGATGGGCGTGCCGGGAAAACTCAATAGGAGCGAATTCAACAACTCGATGCGGCGGCGATTGTTATCCACGAGGGGAGCCAGTCGGCGTCGGATCCCGACGTTGATGCGCATGCGCGGGTCTGCCGAGTAGGCGAAGTACATATAGTCGCGCTCATCGTCGGTGACCATTTCGAGCGTGAGTTCGTCGTGGTTGCGAAGGAAGAGGCCCCACTGGCAATTGTCTGGAATAGGCGGGGTCTGCGCCATGATGTCGGTGATCGGAAGCCGATCTTCCTGACGGAGTGCCATATAGATTCGCGGCATCAATGGAAAATGAAATGCCATGTGGCATTCGTCGCCCTCCCCAAAGTAGGGACGAACATCGGCCGGCCACTGGTTGGCTTCGGCCAGAATCAGGCGATTGTCATATTCAGCATCGATTGCCGCTCGGATGGACTTGATAACTTCATGGGTCGCGGGGAGGTTCTCGCACGATGTCCCATCGCGTTCCACAAGATAGGGAATGGCATCCATGCGCAGCGCGTCGACACCCATATCAAGCCAGAAGCGCATGGCCTTGAGCACCTCTTCGAGAACCCGGGGATTGTCGAAGTTGAGATCCGGCTGATGCGAAAAGAATCGGTGCCAGTAATAGGCCTGCGCCGTCTCATCCCAGGTCCAGTTCGATTTTTCCGTGTCGGTAAAAATGACCCGTGCATTTTTGTAAATCTGGTCGGAATGCGACCAGACATACATGTCGCGCTCGGGCGAGCCGGGCGCTGCTGCCCGAGCGGCCTTGAACCATGGATGTTGATCGCTCGTGTGGTTGATGACCAGTTCGATCATCACCTGCATGTTGCGCAAATGAGCCGCATCCAGAAATGCCTTGAAGTCGTTCAGGTTTCCATACGCTGGATTTACGTCAACATAGTTCGCGATGTCGTAGCCGTCGTCGCGCAGCGGTGAAGGGAAAAAAGGCAGCAGCCAGATGCAGGTGATTCCAAGTTCCTGAAGATAGTCGAGCCGCGAGAGCAGACCCTGAAAATCGCCGATACCGTCGTTGTTCGAGTCCGCGAAGGCGCGCACATGAACTTCATAGATGATTGCGTCCTTATACCAGAGCGGGTCCAGTGCACTCGCCAGCTTTTTCACTCAGAATTTCTCCAAAGCTAATTGGATGCGCCTTGCTGCCAACCGTCTACTGGTCCAGAGAAGTCAAGGTGCGCCTGTATGCCCTCCGGGCTGAAGTACCTTGGATTCACTCGCGCACCGTAAAGCAGATTTTGAAGATTCAGTACTTTGCCACTTGCACCAATCGTCTCGTAGAACCCGAGACCTGAATCAAAGAAAGTACTCAAAGTCCGTCTCCACTTTCATCCGTCGATGAATCTTCAGAATGTGCCCAGACTGACGCGCCGGATTCAACTCCACATAGTTCCGCGGACCATGCCATAGGTATCTCTCGCCCGACAAAAGATCCTCGGCCTCGTACGCACGATCCAGGGGAATCTCCAGTTCATCGAGCGGTAGTGTCACAAATCCGGCCTGAGTATGATGCGGATCGAGATTAACAACCGTTACCAGCAGATTCCCGCGATTCTCAGACTCTTTGCTATGGCAAATGATCTGGTCGTTATCCGTGGCATGGAATTTCAGCGACCAATCGCGTTGCAGAGCCGGATTCTCGTTGCGGATGCTGTTCACGCGCGTAATCAGGTCGCGCAGACTGTCGGCACGATCCAGGTCCCAATGGCGGATTTCGTACTTCTCGGAGCTGAGGTACTCCTCACTGCCGTGCCGGACAGGACGATTCTCGAGCAACTCGAACGCCGGCCCGTAAATTCCGTAATTCGATCCGAGCGTCGCCGCCAGCAGCAATCGGATCACGAAAGCCGCTCGGCCGCCCATCTGCAGAAACTCAGTAAGGATGTCTGGAGTGTTCGGCCATTGATTCGGGCGGAAAAACTCCCGAACAGATGTCTGTGTTAGTTCAGTAAGGTAGGTCGTGATTTCATGCTTCCCGTTGCGCCATGGGAAGTAAGTGTAGGACTGGCTGAAGCCCAACTTCGCCAGCCGATACATGATCTTTGGGCGAGTGAAAGCTTCCGCGAGAAATAAAACTTCAGGATGGTCCCGCTTAATCTCCGCAATCACCCATTCCCAGAAAGGAAATGCCTTGGTGTGCGGGTTGTCGACGCGGAAGATGGTTACACCCAAGCCAACCCAGTAGAGGAATACGCTCTTCAGCTCCTCCCACATGCCCCGCCAATCTTCAGCCTCAAAGTCGAACGGATAGATGTCCTGGTACTTCTTCGGAGGATTTTCAGCGTATTGAATTGTTCCGTCCGGTCGCTTCTTGAACCATGATTCATGGTCACGCACATAAGGGTGATCCGGTGCGGCCTGGAATGCGATGTCGAGCGCAACGGAAAGGTCAAATTCCTTGGCTTTGGCTACAAACCGCCGGAATTCCTCAACTGTGCCGAGCTGGTTGAGGATCGACTTATGCCCACCATCGATCGAGCCGATCGCCCACGGACTTCCACAGTCCCCCGGCTGTGCTTCGGGTGAGTTGTTGCGACCCTTGCGAAACATCAGACCAATGGGATGGATCGGCGGCAAATATACAACGTTGAATCCCATCTCTGCGATGTAAGGGAGTCGCTTCTCACAATCCGCAAAGGTGCCGTGTTCACCGGCCTTTTCCGCGGCTGACCGAGGGAAGAACTCGTACCACGAACTGAATCTTGCGCGCACCGGATCGACAACGATTCTCAATTCCCGGTCTGACTCGGTAGCGTGTCGTTTGTCGGGGTAGCGCAATACCGACTCGTGCAACATCGGATCGGTTGCATGAACGCGCAGGCTCTTCGGCTCATTACTTGAACGCAAAACGGATGCTCGCTCTCGAAGCCATATTGCATCTCCGTCAAGTGCCCGATCGGCAGCTTCGGCAATGAGATCCGCACCGATCAGGTAGTCAACTGGGGCATCGGTTTCCGCGGTGATGCGTTTCAACAGATCGCGCCGCCAGGTCTCAAAATGATCGACCCAGCCCTGCACCTTGAATCCGTAGCGGCCCAACTCACTCACTCGAAATGCCGCTTCCCAACGGTCATTTACCAGCGGACGCATGGGAATCTCTGTCCACTCGTCCGAACCTTCGCGATGCGCGAGCAGCGAAGCGGCGATGGCATCATGCCCATCGGTGAAGATATCGGCTTCCACGCGCACCTGGTCGCCCACTGTTCGCTTTGCCGGGAACCGTCCGCCGTCTACTTCCGGCGCGATTCCTTCAATAATGACGCGCTTGCGTCCATCTGACTTTGTCACTGTCATCGTAGTTTCACGTTCCCTTGATGTGAGCCATGCTCAGTCTCGCTCATTGCTCCGCCTTCCGCTGTTGAATCAGGCGCTCGTAAAGTCCAATCGTCTGGTGCGCAATTGCGGTCCAACTGAATGTCTCTTCCACGCGGCGTCTTCCAGCATCGCCAAAGCGCCGGCATTTTTCCGGATCCTGGAGCAGCAGGTTGATGCGAGCCGCCAGATCTTTCGCAAATTTCTTGGGATCGCTCGGGAAGCTTGTGACAGGGTCCTGGTCAAAGGGCACGAGGTAGCCCGTCTCTCCGTCGACTACAACTTCTTTGATGCCTCCGGTCGCACTGGCGACAACCGGTGCGCGGCAGGCCATCGCCTCGAGATTGATAATGCCAAATGGCTCGTAGACCGATGGGCAGCAGAACACGCGGGCATTGCTATAAAGCTGAATGGTCTCCTTTTTGGTCACCATCTTCTCGATCCAGATGATGCGGGGATGGTCTTTGCGCGCGTCATCGACCTTCTGGCGCAGCTCATCCGCGATTTCAGGAGTGTCCGGTGCTCCCGCGCAAAGCACTACCTGCGTATCCGGCGGCAAATAGCGAATGGAGTCGACCAGGTGGGTCACACCCTTTTGGCGCGTGATTCGGCCGACAAACAATATATAGGGTACGGACGGGTCGACCCCATAGTCGATAAGGGCCTTTGTCTCGGAGGTCTTCTGGTATTCGGCCAAATCGATGCCGTTATAGATTACGTGAATGCGGTCCGGGTCAACCTCGGGATAAGCGCGCAGAATATCCGCCTTTGTGCCCTGCGAAACGGCAACCACCGCGTCGGCATCCAACATCGCTGTTCGCTCCATCCATGAACTCATCGCATATCCGCTGCCGAGCTGTTCCGCCTTCCACGCGCGCAACGGTTCCAGCGAGTGAGTGGTGAGGACGAAGGGCACCCCATAGAGCTTCTTGGCAAGATACCCGGCCATCGAGACGTACCAGGTGTGTGTGTGGACGATATCGATGCCCCGGAGCGCTTTGACCTGCGTCAGGTTCAAACTGAAAGCCTCTAGGGCTCCCTTGAATTTGCCCTCGGTTCCAGACGAAATCTCGGCCCAGGGTTCTGCACCGCGGACATGCAACTTGCCCTGGTCAGAGTGCTGCGGACCCCAGCAATGAACCTCGACCTCGATCTCCTTGGCCATCTCCCGGCACAGATACTCGACGTGGATTCCAGCGCCTCCGTACACCTGAGGTGGATATTCGCGCGTGAATAATCCGACTCGCACTCGCTTGACCTCCGGCCAAAATCCAAAACGAACGTCAGCACTTCACACGTCGCGGTCCAACACGCCATTTCGACCTTGAATGTTGCCCGGCAAAAGAGCATTCGCCCGGCCATGCAAGTCAGAAAGAGTGCCAGCCTGCTGGATGAATCTCCCGATGTAACTGCACCGGATGAGTTTAGTTGGTGGTCGTCCATGGTGCAAGCGCAAGCATTCTGTCGTTTGCGCTTGACCCGCTCTCGCTCATTCGAACCAAAGTCGGATCGCAGTCACCAACAAATCGCCAGACAGCGCAAAATCTGCGTCCAGGAATGAATTTTGAGGGGATCCCAACGAAGTCTGGCGGAGAGAGGGGGATTCGAACCCCCGATAGAGCTTTTGACCCTATAACGGTTTAGCAAACCGCCGCCTTCAGCCTCTCGGCCATCTCTCCGTGCTTGAGACGGATTATACCGGAACTTGTCCATCAAGCGGCATTGCCAATCAAAAGCCCGCCAACTACGCAGAACCAGATCCCCAAACCGACTGCTGCTCGCCTTCGCTAGCCCAGGCGAACCTCGCACCCAAAATCGACGCCCTCGAAATCCAAGTTCACCCGCATTTTTTCGCGTCTGACGATCTAATTATTGTTAGATTCACATTCATGCGGTTCGCCTTCAAACCCGTGCGGACAAAGATGCGCTTCCTGCCGCTCATAGCCGCCACTTATTTCATGGTTTCCGGCGGCCCGTACGGTATTGAAGACATTCTCGGCGGCGCCGGCTTTGCTCGAGCGATCGTGATTCTGCTTGTACTGCCATTTCTCTGGTCCCTGCCCACAGCGCTGATGATCGGCGAACTCGCCAGCACGCTTCCAAACGACGGTGGCTTCTACGTATGGGTCCGCCGCGCTCTCGGACCCTTCTGGGGATATCAGGAAGGCTGGCTCTCGCTCTCGGCCAGCATCTTCGACATGGCAATTTATCCGGCCATCTGCGTGCTCTACATCGGCAAATTCAGTCCCGCCCTCACTGCCGATTGGCACGGATACGCCTGGTCCCTCGCCGTGGTAATTCTGTGCTGCGCCTGGAATCTCCGCGGCGCTCCCGCCGTGGGAGAAGGCTCCATCGGCATGTTTGTTTTGCTTCTTGCGCCCTTCGCCGTATTCATGGTGTGCGCCCTCTGGCGCGGATTCACGCTGCACCCGGCAGTCCAGTGGAGTCACCCAATCTCCGAGTCCGCGCTGTCCACCGCAGTCCTCGTCGCCATGTGGAATTACATGGGCTGGGACAACGCATCCACCGTCGCCCAGGAAGTCGAAAATCCGCAGCGCAACTACCCGCGCGCCATGGTTGGAGCCACGATTCTTGTTGCCGTCACCTACATCCTGCCCCTGATCGGCATGGCCTTCACCGGCCTTTCCGTCGATGGCTTTTCAACCGGCGATTGGATGAAAGCCGCCACATCCATCGGCGGCCGCTGGCTCGGCCTTGCTGTCGTCGCCGGCGGCGCCATCACCGGCATTGGAATGTTTAATGCGCTGGTGATGAGCTACTCGCGACTCCCCATGGCCATGGCCGAAGACGGCCTCCTCCCGCGCGTCGTCGCTCGCCGGAACAGCCGCAATGTCCCCTGGGTAAGCGTGCTGCTTTGCGGCCTCGCCTGGGCCCTCGCGCTCAACATCCCCTTCGAACGCCTCATCTCCATGGACCTCATTCTCTACGGCTCAAGCCTGCTCCTGGAGTTCGTTGCCCTCGTCGTCCTTCGCGTGCGCGAGCCAAATCTCGAGCGCCCCTTCAAGGCCGGCAACCTGGCCTTCGCATGCTCTCTCCCAGTTGGCCCCGCAGCGCTCATCGCCTACGCGCTCTATGCCTCGCGCGGCGAAGAAATCAAACTCGCGCACAGCCCAGTCTCCGCGCTCCTTTTCTCAGTCGCGGTCGGCCTCCTCGGGCCCGCCCTCTACTGGCTCACCGCCGCGCCTCTCGCTCGTCGCCGCCTCGCCGCCGCATCTGCCACAGACTAAGATGTGCTCCAAAAAAGCACGGGCCGCGCCAATCCCGGCGCAGCCCGCTGCCTTTCCACTTCTAGATCCCGATCCTACTTTGCAGCCTTTTGCTTTCCCGCGGGCTTCGCCTTGTTGTCCTCAAATTGCTTGGCAGCGATTATCACGCGATCCCGCGCATAAGCCGCATCGTGCCAACCCTTGATCTCTACTCGCTTGCCTTCAAGATCCTTATAGATAGAAAAGAAGTGTGTGATCTCCTTCAGCATGTGCGGATAAATGTCCGTATAGTTCCACACATTCGTATAGCGCGGATTATTCTTTCCAACCGCCAGCACCTTCTCGTCCAGGGTTCCCTGATCGAGCATCTCCAGCAGCCCGATCGGCCTCACCTCCTGCACGCACCCGGGAAAGCTCGGCCCCGGCACCAGCACCAGCACGTCCAGCGGATCCCCATCGTCGCTCAGCGTTGACGGAATGAACCCATAATCTCCCGGATAGTGCACCGGCGAGTGCAGATTGCGGTCCAGCTTGAAGACGTGCAGTTGCTTGTCGTACTCAAACTTGTTGGTGCCGTCCTTGGGAATCTCGATCACCGACAGAAACACCTCAGGCGACCGCTCTCCAATCGGCAACTCTAAATAATTAACCATATTCACTCGATCTCCTATGGGGGTTAGGTCCGGCAAATCGGTTGAGCCGGATTCATTTCGGTGTGGCCCGGAAGACACGCACTGCTCCGTCCTCAGTGGTGGCCTGCGGGGTATCAATACCTGCGCGGAATGAACAAAGGATTGCGCCAGGGATAGCGATTCGGCGAAGCACTTACCGGCATCCGCCGGAACTTATATAATCACGGATAATGAAGGCGCATGTCTATGTCACGTTGAAGACATCGGTCCTGGACCCCCAGGGCCAAACCATCCAGAATGCCCTGCGAAAGATCGGTTTCGCCGATGTAACCGCGGTGCGCCAAGGCAAGTATTTCGCGCTTTCCCTCGCCGATGGGCTGCAGCCTGACGCCGTCCGCACTGAGGTCGAGCGCATCGCCCGCGAAGTCCTGACCAACCCCGTCATCGAAGAATTCACGTACCGCATAGAGGAATAGTCCCCGCTCCCCACCCCCAAATGCCTTGCCTTGCTCAGCGCCGCGAAAGCCTGCTCGCCGTGGCGGGCATCTGCTGTTGTTCTTTTGCTTCTCAACTCGTACTCCCCCATGAATTGTCATCCTCCGGGGTCCCCGCGGACAGGTCTTCGTCCGTGGGGTGGCTGAGCGAAGCGTTTCTCAGCGGAGCCGAAAGCCTGCCCTGAGCGAAGTTGAAGGGGACCTGCTGTTGTTCTTTTGCTTCTCAGCTCGCACTCCCCCCAAGATTTGTCATCCTGAGCGAAGCGCCTTTCAGCGGAGCCGAAAGCCTGCCCTGAGCGAAGTCGAAGGGGACCTGCTTTTCGGGACCTTCCAATTGGGATAAGAACCCGTGGAAAACCACCAACCTGAATCATCGGAGGGAGCGGGGGCCTTCACGAGCTGCGGAAAAACTCATCCAAGGCCGGTTTTGTATCAGGGCACGACTGATCGGGTCCCCAGCGACAGGTCTTCGTCGATGGGGTGGTTGATCGGGGTCCCCAGCGACAGGCCTTCGTCGATCGGGTGGTTGATCGGGGTCCACAGCAACAGGTCTTCGTCGCGGGGGTGATCTTGAGTCGTGCCGAAAATCCCGCAGAATTAGCGAAGGCTTTTGGCCCCTGAGGGACGTTTTCCTCGCGGTTCGCATGCTGTTCTCTGTTTTTCCGCAGCCCGTTTAGGCCCAGACCGCAATCCCGAGGCACCAATTCAAAATGCATTGTCATCCAGGAGCGCCGCGAAAGCCTGCCCGCCATGGAGGGCATCTGCGGTTTACCCAGGTCCTCCCATCAGGTCCTCCCATTCATAAAACCTCAGCAATCCATGTGCTACCTTCTACCCAACTCGACCGAGTCCCGCAACGGACCCTCGAACTCCATCAGGAGATTTCAAAAAATGCGTAAGACGCCCCGCGTTGTCATGTCTTTGGCTCTCCTTCCGCTCGCATATTCTCTTCCGGCCATCCCTCAAGCGAATTGGAACGTCACGAGAACGATGCACGTAGGCGGTGAAGGCGGCTGGGACTATCTCACCGTCGATCCCGACACGCATCGGCTGTTCGTTCCTCGAACCACTCATACTCTCGTCCTCGACGCCGACTCCGGCAAAGTACTTGGCGACATTCCCGGACAGAAGACTGCCCATGGCGTGGCCATTGTTCCCTCGCTCGGTCGCGGCTTCATCACCGACGGCGGTGGTGACGGCGCCATCTTCATATTCGACCTCAAAACCTACGCCGTGCTCGGCAAGCTCGTCGCGGAGCCCGACGCCGATGGCATCATCTACGACGCCGCCCTCAATCGCATCCTCGCCGTCTCCGGCGACAAGGGAGTGTTGATGACCTTCAAGGCCGATATCGATCCGGCGACCGGAAAGATCGATCCACCCATTGACTTGGGCGGCGCACCCGAGTTTCTTGCCTCCGATGGAGCAGGCAGGGTCTACATCAACCTTGAAGATAAGGACGTGGTTGCAGAGGTCGATCTCACGGCGAACAGAGTCCTCGCCCGCTGGCCCGTGACCCCCGGCGGTAAACCGGTTGGAATGGCGTTGGACACGAAGACACACCGCTTGTTCGTCGGCTGCCGCAATCCTCAGAAGATGATCGTGATGAGCACAGAAGACGGCAAGATCCTCGCATCGCTCCCCATCGGCGCGGGCGTGGATGCAACCAGGGTCGACGGCCGGCAGGCATTCGCAAGTTGCCGCGACGGTTCGCTCGCCGTCATCGGCGAGAAACAAGGCAAATTCGAGATCGAGCAAACCGTGAAGACGCCCCTGGGCGCCCGCACCATGGGCCTCGATCCAACCACCCACAAAATCTATATGCCTACCGCGGAGTTTGAGGAGCTCAAGCCGGGTGCCACAGGCCGTCCAAAAGCAAAACCCGATACCTTCATGGTTGTCGAAGTAGGCCAGACGTCCGCTCAATAGAAACGCCGCGGCCAACTCGCTTGTCTACTTTCCGCGCCGCAAAACCGTCGCCGGCAAAGTCACGGAACCGATGCGACCCGAGTGCCGCTTTGTATCAGGGCATGACTTGTCAGTCGTGCCGCACAATAATTCTTCTGATCTGTCATCCTGAGCGGAGCGGCTTGGGGCCCCGCGGACAGCATCTCGTCCGTGGGGTAAGCGGAGCCGAAGGAGCTGCATTTTGAACTTCCCTCTGTCTCACGGCATCACTGGTCAGTCATGCCGCACAATAATTCTTCTGATCTGTCTTCCTGAGCGGAGCGGCTATCGGGGTCTCCACGAACAGGTCTTCGTTCGTCGGGTGATCATGTGGCCCCGCGGACAGCATCTCGTCCGTGGGGTAAGCGGAGCCGAAGGATCTGCTTTTGAACTTCCCTCCGTATCACGGCATGGATTGTCAGTCGTTCCGTAAATAGCTTAAAATGCTTGGGTTTAGCCTCTGAGGGAGGGCTTTCCGACGCGAATATGAGTTTTTCCGCAACCGGTTTAGCTCCTGCAATATCAGCCGGAGCCAAGTAAATACCTATCTGGATTACACTAGCGCACCAGTTGTTGACTATCTACAATCAGATGGTGTAGATAATCATAGTATGGGTAAACCAAGCGATCTCGTGCAAGGCACTCTCGACCTTCTGATCCTCAAAACGCTCCTGCTTGAGCCCAAACATGGATGGGCCATCGCCAAACGCATCCAGCAGATATCGAACGAAGTTCTGCAGGTGCAGCAGGGCTCGCTCTATCCCGCCCTCCACCGGCTCGAGCAGCAAGGGTGGATCCAGGCCAAATGGAGCGAAACCGGCACCGGCCGTCCGGCCAAGTTCTACTCGCTCACTCCAGCAGGCCATGCGCAGCTCGAGCGCGAGAAGGAAAGCTGGAGCCGGCTCTCGGCCGCGATTAACCTCGTCATCGATAGCGTTTAAAGCTGGAGGCGCAGATGCGCATTCTCGCACGATTCCGTATGTCAATTGTGTCTCTCTTTCATCGTCAGGCCGAAACGGCGCGGCTTGACAACGAATTGCAGTTTCATCTGGACCAGCAGGTTGCTGAGAACATCGCCCACGGCCTTTCCCCCATGGAAGCGCGAATGGCAGCCATGCGTGCATTCGGCAACCCCTCGCTTGTGCGCGACCAGGCACGCTCCACATGGAGTTGGAATTGGCTCGAGACATTTCTCCGGGACATACGATACGGAGCGCGTACCCTGACGCGCTCGCCCGGCTTCACCTTGATATCCATTCTCGTCATGGCTCTGGGCATCGGCGCCACCACTTCGCTATTCACGATCGTGCGTGCCGTCCTGCTAAAGCCGTTGCCCTTTGTCGAGTCAGACAAACTTGTTGCGGTCTATGAGCACTTTCGCGAATCGACAAGCGGGGACGGCTTCAATGTTGTCGCGCCCGCGGACTTCCGTGACTGGCGTCAACAGACCCACGGCTTTCAGGACATGGCCGCATGGCGAGGCTATGGCTTTGATCTCACCGGCGAGCACGCGGAATTGCCGGAAGATGTGCCGGCCGGGGGCGGGTCTTTCAATCTTCTGTCGGTGCTGGGAGTGCAACCGGTGCTGGGGCGCATGTTCACGGAGGAAGAAGATCGGCCCGAAGCAAACCACGTGGTCATGCTCACCTGGAGCCTCTTTCAGAGGCGCTTCGCTGCGGATCGATCGGTAATCGGCAGGCAAATTCATCTCGATGCCACGCCATACACAATCATTGGCGTATTGCCCGCAACGTTTGACTATCCTGATTCGAAGATCCAGCTTTGGGTACCGTATGGGCAGACCTTCACGCCCGAGGTGTGGGCCAAGCACGACTCTCACATGAGCCATGTGGTCGCCCGGCTCCGGCCTGGGATCAGCGCCGCTGCGGCAACCAAACAGGTGAGCGCGCTGCAGTATCAGATCCATCTTGCCAACCCGTCGGCGCCGGTGGCCGAAGACGCAGTTTTCCGGCCCCTGATTGACGATGTGGTGCTCGACGTGAAGACGCCGTTGATCGTTCTGCTATGCGCTGTCGGATGCATGCTGTTGATTGCTAGCCTGAATGTTTCAAATCTTCTCGTGGCGCGCGGTGCGTCGCGGCGCAAAGAGGTAGCCGTGCGCGGCGCCCTGGGCGGCAGCCGCCTCACCCTCATCCGCGAGCAGATGACCGAGAGCCTGCTCATCTGCGTTGCAGGTGGATCGATGGGCCTCCTGCTGTCGCTGCTTTCCACGCACTGGCTGGCTGGCCACTGGCGCGATCTTCCGCGCGCCGAGTCGATTCACGTTGACGGAACCGTCCTCGCTTTCTCGATTGCCCTGGCCTTCTTCGCAGCCCTTCTGTCCGGCTTGTTACCCGCTATCTCTTCCACCGGCAAGGGAGTCTTCTCAGCTCTTCAGGAATCCTCCCGCTCCATCGGCGGCAGCGCATCGCGTTCCACACTTCGCAAAGTCATGCTCACCGCGGAGATTTCGCTCACCGTAATCCTGCTCGTGTCGGCGGGACTGCTCTTCAAAAGCTTTCTCCACCTGCGCACGGTGGACCTGGGATGCGTGACCGATCATGTGATTACAGTGAAATACAGTTTGCCGGAAAGCCAATACGATACTCGCGACAAAGTCATCGCATTTCACGAGTCGCTTCTCGAGAAGGTGCGTCGACTGCCTGGGGTGCGGGGAGCGGCCCTCGTTTCCACTCCCCCGGGAGCCGGGTATGAGAGCGATCAAGTTTTCACAATTCCCGGGCGGCCATCGACGCATTTCAACCTGCAGTACGACGCAATGTTTCGGACTATCGATCCGGAGTACTTCAGGGTGATGCAGATTCCGTTGATCAGCGGGCGCTTCTTCACCAATCGAGAGCGACTCAGCAACGATCACTACATCGTCGTCAGCAAGAAATTTGCCGACCAGTTTTTCCCGGGAGATAACCCGATTGGTAGACGGATCAATGTGGCGCGGAACCAAAAGCCGGAAGACTTTGAGATTCTCGGCGTTGTGGGAGACACGATCTACGACGTGACTCAACCCACCATGGCGATGATGTATTACCCCGTGCTATCCGGTGACCCTGAAACGACGACTGACCAGACGATTGTGGTGCGCACGGCCGGCGATCCGCTCGCGCTGTCGGTCCCCGTGCAGCAGCAGGTGGCGTCGCTTGACCCGACACTGGCGGTGTACAACGTGCTGACAATGGAACAGATCCTCGGGAAGAACACAGCCAGTCAAAGTTTCAGCGCGACCCTGGTGATCGCATTTGCCGGGCTCTCACTGCTGTTGGCCGGCGTTGGACTGTATGGGGTTCTTTCTTATCTGGTCACCCAGCGTGTTGTCGAGATCGGAATCCGCATCGCGCTTGGCGCGCAAAGATCCGAGGTCCTCCGCCTCGTTCTGCTCGACGGCCTGCGCCCGGTCTTCATCGGATTAGTAGCGGGCCTTGCAGGCGGTGCCGCGGCAGGAGCTTTGATTCGCTCCATTCTGTACGGCACCAGCCCCTTCGATCCGCTGGTACTCTGCGCCATCGTCGGCTGCCTGCTTCTCACGGCAATCCTCGCCTGCGCCGTTCCGGCCTTCCGCGCATCCCGCATCGAACCCATGCAGGCCCTGCGCATGGAATAGCCGCTCACTCCGCATCGCGCTGTGTAACAGGGCATGACTTTCCGGGGTCCCCAGCGACAGGTCGTCGTCGCTGGGATGGTCTTCAGTCGTGCCGAAAATCCCTGGGTGCCCCATTCAAGACGCAGTTGTCCGGGGTCCCCACCGACAGGTCTTCGTCGGTGGGGTGATAGAGCGTCTTGAGTGGGAAACCACGAACCTAAATCGTCGGACCAGCATGGGCCTTCACAGCTTGCGGAAAAACTCACCCCGCGGCACGCTGTGTAATAGGCATGACTTCACTCGTGCCGAAAATGCCTGGGTGCCCCATTCAAGACGCAGTTGTATCGCGTCTTGAGTGGGAAACCACGAACCTAAATCTTCGGACCAGCAGGGGCTTTGACAGCTTGCGGAAAAACTCACTCCGAGTCGCGCTCTGTAACAGGGCATGACTTCACTCGTGCCGAAAATCCCGCAAAATCAACGAGGGCTTTAGCCCCTGAGAGATGTTTCCTTCAGAGCATCTCTGCGTTATCCTTCTCACGACCCGTTTCGCACTCAAGGACTCGCCGTGAAACCCACCCTCTCCCGCCGCAACTTCATTCGCTCCTCAGCCCTCGCCGCCGCTACCTGCGCCGCCAAACCCGCATTCGAGCAGCTGACTGAGGCCGCCCTGGTGCCATCCCCTATTCGTCTCGGCCTCGCCAGCTACACCTTCCGAAACTTCACCCGCGCGCAGACCATCGGCTTCATGCGCCAGCTCAATGTCACTTCCCTCAACGCCAAAGATGTCAAAGACCATCTCCCCATGGACCCCACCGCCGAAGCGCAAGCCCTCGCCGACTATGCCGCCGCAGGCATCCAGCTCCACGCCGCCGGGGCCATCTATTTCCCCAAGGATGAAGATGACGATATTCGCGCCAAGTTTGAATACTGCAAGCGTGCCGGCATCAAGGTCATCGTAGCCGGCGATCCCGCACCCGCCACGCTCCCCCGTATTGAGAAGTTCGTAAAGGAGTACGACATCCGCATCGCCATTCACAATCACGGCCCCGAGGACAAGATCTTTCCTTCACCCGTCGATGTCCTGAGAACCGTCGCCAACATGGACCCGCGCATCGGCTGCTGCATCGACGTGGGCCATTGCGTGCGCGCAGGCACCGATGTCGTCGCGGCCATTCACTCCGCCGGTCCGCGCCTCTTCAACATGCATATCAAAGACCTCGCCATCTTCGACGCCAAAGAGAGTCAGGTCGCCGTCGGCGATGGCAAGATGCCCATCCGCGCCATCTTCGAAGCCCTCGCCAAAATCAACTACCCCGGATTCATCGATCTTGAATACGAAATCCATAGCGACGACCCCATGCCCGGCGTCATCGCCAGCTTCGCCTACATGCGCGGAGTCCTCTCCGGCATGGGCTACACCACACACGCATAACCAGCCCAATTCCCGCGTGGATCGCGCCCTTCCCATTCAGCAACCAATTGGTTGCGCATGAATATTGTCCCTAGTCCCTAGTCCCTAGTCCTTTAGTCCCTAAATCTATTCGTCCCAACCTCTACTGCGGAGCAGCGTGGCCGATAAACTTGTCAGCCCACTCCAGGAACCACTTCATATTCGGCGCGTCCGTATGACCGCCGTCATGCTGACGCCAGGCAAGTTGCCCGCCCAGCAGGCCCTGGTTCACCGGCGGCATTTTGGCGCTTCGGTAGTCGCCTTCAACCGCGATTCCCTTCGCCCCGAGGAGTGCAAACACCCGGCTCGCATCCACGGTCGCCATGAAGCTGCCCTCATGGTCCAGCCATTTGGCATCGCCCTTCTCCGGTACGCCGTAGCTGATGAATGTGAGGCGCGGCGCGCAGAGTGCGATCAGCTCGTTCGAATCGATCGGTATGTCGCCCGGAGTTTTGCTTCCAAACGTCGCTTCCGAAGCGCCGTACTTCATAAAGTTCCCAGCCATCCAGTAGTAACCGCCTCCCGTCAGGCTTTCCACCGCCTCGCCGAAATTGCGCCGCAGCAGCGTGGCGCCGCCCTTGCCCGACGAGCCCACCAGGACCATCGCAAATCGCTGGTCAAAGGCCATCGTCACCAGCGCCGCTTTTCCGTACCGCGACACCCCTTCGATCCCGACATGCTTTGCATCCACTGCCGGATCGGTCTCGAGGTAATCGAGCCCGCGGCCTGCGCCCCATGCCCACGCGCGTAGTGCGCCCCAGTCTTCCGGGCTGCGCGGCT
>WNGL01000812.1_pt1 | contig 43147 bp, 39 predicted proteins | sample 5400591 | NCBI WGS metagenome assembly WNGL01 (sample SAMN13153377, study PRJNA577476) | soil metagenome | isolation source: 80 cm soil or saprolite under Garry oak tree replicate 1 | place: USA:California | collected 2016-06-15
GCCCCGACCGGCGGCCGGCCTGCGGCTGCCCCCGGCCGGACCGGGGGTGGACCCGGCGGCCCGGCCGGGACTGGCCGCGGCCATGTCACGGGACGCGGGGGTGCTGCGCCGCCGGGAGGACCTGGAGCGTCTGCGGCGGGCGCTGGGCCAGGCCCGCCCGGCCGGCGCCCGGCTGGACCTGGCCACGGTCGAGGCGACCAGCCTGCACGCGGTCTCGGTCCTGGTCGCCGCGTCCGCCCTGGCCCGCGCCGAGAGCCGCGGCTGCCACCGGTGGCGGGATACGCCGGCCGCCAGGCCGGCCGGGCCGCCGTGTCACACCGTGCTGCGCGTGAGCGCGGAGGAGGGGCGGATCACCAGGCCCGTTCGGGAAAAAGAGGGGGCCAGCCCGTGACGCTGGACGCGACGGTGGCCGGACGGCTCCGGGCGGCCGGCCTTGATCCCGGGGACACCGAGCGGGTCATCCGCGCGGCACTGGAGGAGGACCTGCGCTACGGGCCCGACGTCACCTCGGCCGCGACCGCCGCGCCGGGCGCGCGGGCGGCGGCCGCGGTGGTGGCCCGGGCGCCCGGCGTGCTGGCCGGCCTGCCGGTCGCCCTCGCCGTCCTCGACGCCGCCGGCATCCCGCCCGCCGCAGTTCTCGGGTCGACGCCGTTGCGCGCCGACGGCGACCGGATCGACGCCGGCGCCGCGGTGCTGCGGATCCGGGCGCCGCTGCGGGAACTGCTCGGCGCCGAGCGGACCCTGCTCAACTTCCTCACCCACCTGTCCGGGATCGCCACCGCGACGCGGGCCTGGGCGGACGCGCTGGCCGGCACCGGGTGCGCGGTGCGTGACACCAGGAAGACCACCCCGGGGCTGCGTCAGCTGGAGAAGTACGCGGTGCGGTGCGGCGGCGGCCAGAACCACCGGATGGGGCTCGGCGACGCCGCGCTGATCAAGGACAACCACGTGGTCGCGGCGGGCGGGATCGCGGCGGCCATCGCGGCCGTGCGCGCGGCCGCGCCTGGGCTGCCGCTCGAGGTGGAGTGCGACGACCTGGCGCAAGTCCAGGACGCCCTGGCGGCCGGGGCCCGCCTCATCCTGCTGGACAACATGGGGCTGGCCGACCTGCGCGCTGTGGTGGCCCTGGCCCGCCGGTACCCGTCGGTGAAGCTGGAGAGCAGCGGCGGGCTGCGGCTGGCGCAGGCCAGGGCGGTGGCGCAGACCGGGGTGGATTTCGTCGCGGTCGGCGCGCTCACCCATTCCAGCCCCGCGCTCGACCTGGGGCTAGACGTCGAAGCGCTGTAGCCGGCCGTCAGGCGCGCACTTGGAGCCGGCCGCGGTCGATCACCACCGTGCCGTCCTGCTTGGTCGTCTGGAACAGCGCGGTGTCGCTGCCGTCTGGCCGCCAGACCGAGACGGTCAGCGACTCGCCCGGCAGCACCGGCCGGCTGAACCGCGCCGACATGGACCCGAAGCGGGCCGGGTCGCCGTCGCACAGCACGCGCAGCAGCGCCCGCCCGGTCACCCCGTAGGTGCAGAGCCCGTGCAGGATCGGCTGGCTGAAGCCGCCGCGGGCGGCGAACTTCGGGTCGGCGTGCAGCGGATTCCTGTCCCCGGACAGCCGGTAGATCAGCGCCTGCTCCGGCCTGGTCTGCCGGACCACCTGGTAGTCGGGCTCCCGGTCAGGCCGCGACCACGGCGCGTCGCTGCCCCGGTCGCCGCCGAACCCTCCTTCGCCCCGGATGAACGCGCTGCTCCGCGACGTCACCAGCGGCTCGCCGGTGGCGGCGTCCACCGCCACGTTCTCGGACACCACCAGCGCCCCTGACCCCTTGTCGTAGATCCCGGTCACCGTCGAGGTCGTCCGCACGGTGCCCTCGACCGGTATCGGCCGGTGCAGCTCGAAGGCCTGTTCGGCGTGGACGAGCAGGGCCCGGTCGAAGTCGCCGAGCGGGCGGCCGGTCCGGGCCTGCGCGATCAGCACCCCGAACGTCGGCAGCACCTTCTGCTCGATGCCCTCGCTGTTCTCCGTGGTGAACTCGAGCTCCTGCAGCGGGTCGCCGAGACCGGCCCCGACCCCGACCGCGTAGAGCAGGGCGTCCTTGCTGTCCCAGGACCGCTCCTGCGGCTCGCTCGGTACTCCCACCAGGCTGTGGTCAAGCCCCATGCCACCCTCCGGGTCCCGTTGCTAGAATGTCGTTCTAGAAAGAATTGTCAGATACCGCCCCGGGCGTGTCAACCAGACCCGCGCGCCTTGACAACCACCGGCCGCCACGATCCAATAAATCAGAATTCACTTCTAGTATTTAGTTCCGCGACGCGGGAGTGATGGGCATGGGCATCCTGGACGGCAAGGTCGCCATCGTCACCGGCGCCAGCCGGGGCATCGGGGCGGAGATCGCCCGCCGGTTCGGCGCGGCCGGGGCGGCGGTGGCCGTGGCGGCGCGGACCACCGAGACGGGCACCTCGCCGTTCCCCGGCACGATCGCCGAGACCGTCGACCAGATCCGCGCGGCGGGCGGCACCGCGGTGGCCGTCCCCGCCGACCTGTCCAAGCCGGAGGCCAGGGAGCATCTCGTCGCCGAAGCCGCCCGGCAGCTCGGCCCGCCCGACATCCTGGTCAGCAACGCGGCCGTCACCTACTTCACCCGGGTCGAGGACTTCGCCGCGCGCCGCTTCCAGCTCATGTTCGACGTCCAGGTCGAGGGCCCCTTCCACCTGGCGCAGCTGGTCATCCCGGCGATGCGGGACAAGGGCACCGGCTGGATCCTGAACATCTCCTCGATCGCGGCCCGCCACCCCGTCATGCCGCCCACCGGGTGGGCCAGCCGCGGCGGGACCGTCTACGGCATGTGCAAGGCCGCGCTCGAGCGGTTCTCCACCGGCCTGGCCGCCGAACTCTACGCCGACAACATCGCCGTGAACGCGCTGTCGCCCACCAAGGTGGTACCCACCCCCGGCACGATCTTCCACCACCTGACCACAGAAGGCGACCCGAACTCCGAGCCGCCCGCGGTGATGGCGGAGGCCGCGCTGGCGCTGTGCAGCGCCGAGCCCAGGTCGCTGACCGGCCGGATCGCCTACTCCCAGGAGCTGCTGGCCGAGCTCGCCCCCCGGTGAGAGCGGTCCGGGTCGACTGCCACCTGCACACGGTCGCGTCCGGCGACGCGGTGCTGACCCTGGAGCAGCTCGCGGGCCGGGCCCGCCGGGCCGGCCTGGACGTGGTGTGCATCACCGACCACAACGAGATCTCGGCCGCCGTAGCCGCGCGGGACCTCGGCGTCCGGGTGGTGGTCGGGGAGGAGATCAGGACGCCCGACGGGGACGTCATCGGTCTCTTTCTTACCGAACGGGTGCCCTACGTGCTTCCCGTGGACGAGGTCGTCGCCTTGATACGCGCCCAGGGCGGCCTGGTCTACGCCCCGCACCCGTTCGACCAGATCCGTCACAGCCTGGGCCCGGTCCTGCCCCGGCTGTGTGCCGAAGGCGCCGTCGACATCATCGAGGTCTTCAACGCCAAGATCGCCGACCAGGCGCTGAACGACCGGGCGGCCGCGCTGGCCGCAGCGTACGCCCTGCCGGGCGGGGCCGGCTCGGACGCGCACGACGCGGCCGGCGTGGGCGCGGCCTCCCTGGACATGCCCGACTTCGAGGGCCCGGCCAGCTTCCTGGCCGCGCTGGCCGGCGCGCGCATCACCGGGGAGTACCGCCCGCACGCCCCCCGCTACCCGCGCCGTCCTGGGTTACAGGCCGATGCGGGAGGCGAGGCGCTCACGGTGGTAGGCGCCGTCGCCGAGGAACAGCTCGCTCGACTTGGCCCGCTTGAAGTACAGGTGGGCGTCGTGCTCCCAGGTGAAGCCGATGCCGCCGTGGATCTGGATGTTCTCCGCGGCCACGTGGAAGTAGGTCTCCGAGGCGTACGCCTTGACCAGCGAGGCCAGCACCGGGATCTCCGCCGAGTTCTCCGCCACCGCGGCGGCCGCGTAGCCGACCGCCGAGCGCAGCGACTCGACCTTGAGCAGCAGGTCGGCGCAGCGGTGCTTGATCGCCTGGAAGCTGCCTATCGGACGGCCGAACTGGTGCCTGACCTTCGCGTACTCCACCGCCATGTCCAGCGCCCGCTGCGCCCCGCCGAGCTGCTCGGCGGCCAGCGCGACGGCGGCCACGTCCAGGGTGCGGTCCAGCACCGCGGCGGCGTCGCCGGGCGAGCCGATCAGAGCGCCCCTCACCCCGGCGAACTCCAGCCGGGCCAGCTTCCTGGTCTGGTCCAGCGTGGGCAGCACCGCCCGGGCCAGCCCGGCCGCCTCCGCGGCCACCGCGAACAGCGAGAGCCCCGCGTCGGTGGCCGCGGCCACCAGGATCAGCCCGGCTGTGCCGCCGTCGAGCACGAAGCTCTTGTGCCCGTCAAGGCGCCAGTCCCCGCCGTCCTTGACCGCGGCCAGCCGGATCGTGCCCGGGTCCCAGGAGCCGTCGTCCTCGGTGAAGGCCAGCGTCGCGATGGTCTGGCCGGACGCGATGCCGGGCAGCAGGTCCCGCCGGGCGGCCTCGTCCGGGCTGGCCAGCAGCGCCGTGGCCGCCAGCACCGCGCTGGCCAGGTACGGCCCGCCGTACAGCGCGGCGCCGAGCTCCTCCAGCACGATCGCCTGCTCGGCGAAGCTGAAGCCGCCCCCGCCGTAGCTTGACGGGATGGCCAGGCCCTGCAGGCCGAGCTGGGCGCCCGCCTGCTCCCAGACGGCCCGGTCGGTGCCGTCGTCGGTCTCCATGAGCTCGCGGACCCGGGTCAGCGGCGCCCGGTCCGCCAGGAACCGCCTGACCGAGGCGCGCAGCTCGTCCTGCTCCGCACTGACACCCAGCATCATCGGGCTTCCTCCCTCTCGGTAACCACCAGGACGGCGAGCGCCTCGACCTGGTCTCCGTTCACCCACAGCGGGTTGACTTCCAGCGCGCGCAGCGCGCCGTCCAGGGACAGGGCGGTGTCCGCGAGCCTGGCGATCGCCTCGGCCACCGCGTCCAGGTTGGCGGGCGCCGCCCCGCGCGCGCCCTGCAGCAGCGGCAGCCCGCGCAGCTCGGCGAGCATGCGCCTGACCTCGGCGGCGTCGACCGGGAGCAGCCGCAGGCTGGTGTCCCCGAGGAGCTCCACCCAGATCCCGCCCAGGCCGACCGCCAGCACCGGCCCGAAGGCGGGATCGACGGTGACGCCCGCCAGCAGCTCGGCTCCGCCGGCCCGCATCGGCGTCACCAGCACGCCGTCGATGCTGGCCTCCGGCACGGCCTGGCCGGCCGCCAGCACCTTCTCGAAGCCGGCCCGGACGTCCGCCGCCGAGCTCAGCCCGAGGGCCACCCCGCCGATGTCGGACTTGTGGGTGATCTGCGCCGAGCAGATCTTCAGCGCCACCGGCAGCCCGACCCGCCTGGCGATCTCCACGGCTTCCCCGGCCGAGGAGGCCAGCCCGCCCGGCACGACCGGCACGCCCGCCCCGGCCAGCAGCCGCCGTGCCCGGTCCTCGGACCAGTGGCCGGCCGTCGGTGCCAGGGCGGCGCGGGCCGGGGCCGGGACCGCCCATGGCCGCACCCGGCCCCGGTTCTCCAGCCAGTGCAGCGCGTGGCCCAGCGCGCCGATCCCCACGTCGAGCCCGCCGAGGATGGTGAGGCGGTGCCGGGTCAGCAGGTCCCGGCCGTAGCCGCTGATATCCACGCAGGTGGTGCTGGCCGGGATGACCGGGATGGGGGAGGAGGCCAGCTGCCGGGCCAGCCACTGCACGCGGCTCTCCAGGGCGAGGGCCATGGTCTCGTCCGGGGGCCTGACCTCGGGCAGGGTCAGCCCCAGGAACAAGATGAAGTCCAGGTTCGGGTCGGCCGCCGCGATGTCGAGCGCGTGGTCTACTGCGGTCAGCGGGCCGGTCCGGCCAGACAGGTTGGCCAGCGTGCCGAAGCCGGTGACGTCCAGCGGGTTCTGCGCGGCGGCGAACGACGGCAGGTGCGCGGCGATCGCCGTCGCCGTCTGCGCCGAGAAATCAGGAAGCCGAAGGCCGTGCGCGCTGGCCGCGTCGGCGATGATGTCGCACGAACCGCCGGACAGGGTCAGCGCGCCCATGCGCCGGCCGCGCGGCCAGCGGTTGTAGCCGAGCAGCGCCCCGGTGGTCAGCAGCTCCTCCAGGCTGGTGACCCGGATGACGTTGAGCTGGCGCAGCACCGCGTCGACCACCGCGTCGTCGCCCGCCACCGAACCGGTGTGCGCCAGCGCCGCCTGCTGGCCGGCCGGGCTCGAGCCGACCTTCAGCGCGACGATCGGCTTGCCCGCCCGGTCGGCCTTCTCCGCCGCCTGGGCGAACCTGGCCGGGTCGCCGATCTCCTCGAGGAACAGGCAGATCACCCGGGCCGCCTCGTCCTCGACCAGGTAGTCGAGCACGTCGGCGGTCTTCATCATGGCCTCGTTGCCCATCGAGGTGAGCGTGCTCACCCCGATGGCGTGCGCCTTGGCGAAGGCCAGCACCACGCTGGCCAGGGCGCCGCTCTGCAGCGCCACGCCCACCGGCCCGGCGATCAGCGGCACCGGCAGCGCCAGCGCGTACGGGGCCGACCCGGTGTGCGCGTTGACGAATCCGAGGCAGTTCGGCCCGAGCAGGGTGATGCCGTGCGCGATCGCGCGGGCCAGCAGCGCCTCCTCCAGCGCCCGGCCGTCCTCGCCCACCTCGCGGTAGCCGGACGCGAGCACCACCGCGTGGCGGATGCCGGCCGCGCCCATGTCGTCGAGCACGCCCTCCACCGCCTGCACGGGCGCCAGGATGAAGGCCAGGTCGGCCGGCTCGGTCAGGTCCCGCAGGCTCCGCACCACCGGCAGGCCGAACGCGCTCGTGGCCCGCGGATGGACGGCCGTCAGCGGGCCGGCGAAGCCGGCCGTGGCGCAGCTCGCCACGATGAAACGGGCCCACCCGGAGTTGTCGGACGCGCCGACCAGCGCGATGCTCCGCGGCGCGAAGAACTCGCGCAGCCGCTCCGGCGTGACGAGTTCCCGCGAGGCTTGGTGGTCGGCCTCGGGCGCCGTCATGACGGCCGTTGTTCCTTGGGCAGGCCCAGGGCGCGCTCGCCGATGATGTTCCGCTGGATCTCGCTGGTCCCGGAGTAGATCGTGCCGGCCCGGCTGCCGAGGAACACGCTCTGCCAGGAGGTCACCGGGTATCCGCCGCCGTCCGGCCGGAGCAGCCCGTCGGCACCCTCGATGCCGATCGCGATCTCGCCCAGCCGCTTGTGGTACTCGCTCCAGAACAGTTTGGCCACCGAAGCCTCCGGGCCCGGCGGGCGGCCCGCCGCCACCTGCGCCAGCGTGCGCAGCCCGCTGTACCGCATCAGCTCGACCTGCGTGTAGGCCCAGGCGAGCTGCTGGCGGACCAGCGGGTCGGCGGTCTTGCCGCGCTTGCGCGCGGTCCCGGCCAGGTCCCAGAACTCCCGCTCGAAGCCCAGGTGCGCCACGGTCGCCCGGCCGCCGCGCTCGTGCCCGAGGGTGGTCATCGCCACCCGCCAGCCGTGGTTCAGGCCGCCGATGACGTTGAACAGCGGGGCCCGGACTCCGTCCAGGTAGTCCTCGAAGAACTCCGATGCGCCGGACATCTGCCTGATCGGCCGGTACTCGACGCCGGGGCCGGTGAAGTCGATCAGCACGTAGGAGAGGCCGGCGTGCTTGGGCGCGTCCGGGTCGGTCCGGCACAGCAGGAACATCCGGTTGGCCCGGGAGGCGCCCGAGGTCCACACCTTCTGCCCGGTGATGACGAGCTCGTCCCCCTCGACCACGCCGCGGGTCTGGACGCCGGCCAGGTCCGAGCCGTGCTCCGGCTCGGAGAAGCCCTGGCAGTACACGTCCTCGCCGGAGATGATCCGGGGCAGGAACCAGGCCCGCTGCTCCGTCGTGCCGTGCACGATGACGGACGGGCCGACCAGCCACTCGCCCATGCCGCGGGCCACCCGCGGCACCCCGGCCCGGTAGAACTCCTCGTTGAGCACCGCGACGCGCACCGCGTCCATGCCCTGCCCGCCGAACTCCTCCGGCCACTGCGGGCAGACCAGCCGGCGCGCGGCCAGCTTGGCCTCCCATTCGGCGTAGGCGGGGTGGGCCTGCGCCTGGAGCAGCGCCGCGCCGCGCCGCCCGCCCGCGGTCAGCGGCATGTTCCAGTCGGCCAGCCCGGCCAGCTCGCCCGGCGCCTCGGCCGTGATCCAGTCCCGCAGTTCGGCGCGGAACTCCGCGATCTCCGGGCCGAGGTCAAGTTCCACGGACAGCTCCGGCATCCCCGTCGCCTCCCGATCTGAATCCTAGAATTACGTTCTAGACCGGATCAAAACTCGCGAGCCGCCCCGCTGTCAAGCCCCCCGCGCCAAAGGGCCGCCGGTGCCGCCTGGACTGACGAGCGACGAAGGAGCGAGGAGGGAAGGAGGCACCCTATGAAGAGGGCCGGGGAGGTGGGTGGGGGCCCGGAGGCGCAAGGTAACAGAGCCCTCTAAACCGGCTGCCACGCACCGCCGGTCATGAGGCGCCTGACGTACTCGATCGTGGCGTCGATGACCTGCCCGGCCTGCCGCCGGGTGCTGGCCGCGGCCACCTCCTGGCCGCCCTCGCCGATCAGCGAGGTCAAGATCGTGACGTAGAGCCGGTCGAAGGAGGTGTCGGAGAGCCGCAGCAGCGCGTCGTTCTGGCCGAGCCACTCGCGGGCGCGGCGCCGCTTCATCACCTCGAAGCCGGGCGGGCCGCCGCCGGCGTAGAACAGCACCGCCAGGTCCCTGTGCTGCCAGCAGCCCTCGAGGAAGGCCCGCGCGCCCGCCGAGAACAGCTCGAACGGGTCGGTCACGCCGGCCCTCCTGGCCCGCGCGACCGTCTCGCTCGCGGCCGCCTCCTGGGCCTGCTGGTAGTCCTGCCACAGCGCGATGAACAGCTCGCTCTTGCCGCCGAAGTGGTGGTACAGGCTGCCCACGCTGGACCCGGCGCGCTCCACCACGTCGGCGATGCTGGCCTCGGCGAACCCCTGCCCGGTGAACACCGCGCGGGCCGCGTCCAGCAGCGCCCGCTGCGTCTGCGCCGTCCGGGCCCACTGCCAGGAACCGGCCGCGCCCCGGCCCCGGGGTGGCCGCGCCGCTGGTTCCACCGAGATCCACCTTTGTGTCGGAACGCGATTCCAGGAGGCTATCCGGCCCCTTGACAGGACCGGGCTCCTCTTAGAGGGTAATTCCAGAAGGCGATTCCAGTAAATGCGGCCTAGCCGCCAATGGGAGCCGCCGCCGGGAAGGAGAGCGGGCATGGCACGACTGGACGGGCGGGTCGCGATCGTCACCGGCGCGGGCCGGGGCATCGGCCGCTCGGTGGCCAGGCTGCTGGCCAGCGAGGGCGCCTCGGTGGTGGTCAACGACCTGGGCGCGGCGGTCGACGGCTCGGGCCACGACGCCGGGCCCGCGCACGACGTGGTGGCCGAGATCGGCGAGGCCGGCGGGAAGGCGATCGCCAACGGGGCGGACATCTCCGACCACGCCGCGGCCGAGCAGCTGGTCGCGTCGGCCATCGAGCAGTTCGGCCGGCTCGACGTCCTGGTCAACGTGGCCGGCATCCTGCGCGACCGGATGGTCTTCAACATGACCGAGCAGGAGTGGGACGACGTCATCCGGGTGCACCTGAAGGGCACGTTCAACACCACCAAGTTCGCCTCGGCGCACTGGCGCTCGCTGCGCGACGAGGCGGCGCAGAACCGCATCATCAACTTCACCTCGGTCTCCGGCCTGCACGGCGCCCCCGGCCAGCCGAACTACGCCGCCGCCAAGATGGGCATCGTCGGCCTGACCTATTCGTCGGCGCGGTCGCTGGCCAAGTACGGGGTCACCGTGAACGCGATCTCCCCGGGCGCGGCCACCCGGATGACCGACTCGGTACCGACCGACCGCCGCCGGGTCCGCACGGACGCCGACGAGTGGTCCCCGGACAACGTGGCCCCGATCGTGGCCTATCTGGCCAGCGAGCGGTCCGGCTGGATCACCGGCCGGATCATCCACTCCTCCGGCTACGAGGTCTCCCTCTACAACAACCCCGAGCCCGTCAGCCGGCTCATCGGCACCGGCCCGTGGGACGCCGACGCGCTGGCCGACCAGGTCGAGCGCTCGTTCGGCCCGCTCCTAGGCTATCGGCCCGGGTAGGAGGCGGGGACGGCGCCGATCACGGCGAGGCACTCTACGAAGAAGTAGATCCCCTTGAAGAACTCGAGCAGGTCGCCTTCCTCGAGCATGATCTTCCGGTACATGACGGTGCGCTGCGCGTCGTAGCCCTCGTGCAGCGCCTGCCAGTCCCGGTAATCCATGCCGAGCACGTAGCTGGCCTTGACCGGCTCGTCCGGGCCGATGATCCGGCAGTCGGTGACCGTGCCGCCGCCCCACTGCACGAACAGGTAAGCCGATCGCTCCCGGCAGCCGAGCGCCCAGGACGCCGGGTAGACGCTCTTGATCCAGTCGAAGAAGTCCCAGTACTCCTGCAGCTTGGCCGCCCTGGCCTGCTCAGAAGGCCCGGCCGCCAGCGCGTCGCGGACCGCGTCCGCCCACTCCTGGGAGAAGAAATCCGCCATGGCGGTCACCCGCCGGCCAGCACGGGCTGCACGTGCTGCAGCAGTTCCTCCAGGTCGGGCGAGAGCCCGATGCCCACGTCGTTCAGCTTGCGCCTGAGCTGCTGGAAGAACAGCAGCCGCACCTCATCCTCGGTCCAGCCCAGCGGCTCGTAGTAGATCCGCCGGCTGACCACGCCGGACAGCGACAGGATCGTGCGCAGCGTGTCGTGGATCTCATTGATCATCGTCGGGTCCTTGCGCACCGCGTCCTGCAGGTAGCGCATGCCGCCCTGCACGTGCCGCGACTCGTCCCGGCAGGTGGCGGTGAACCCGGTGTAGTAGGCGGGCAGGAACCCGCGCCAGCGGGCGTAGGACAGCGTCACCTTCATCACGGACAGCGCCAGCACGCCCTCGATCCACAGGAAGTAGTTGGTGCCGTAGCGCACCCGCGCCCGCTCGTCGTACGGGTGCAGCCGGACCTCGTCCGCCTGATACGCCAGCAACCCGAACGGCGCGACGAACGTCTCGGACACCCACGGGAACGACGCGTCCAGGACGCTCATGATGTCGTCGCCCTCGAGCCCGACGACCTCGCGGTAGAACCGGTCGAAGAACACCGTGTGCCGCGCCTCGTCCTCGATCTGCGCCGCGATGTGGAGCTTCTCCTCCTCGCTGGCACCGATCATGAAGACCGGCAGCTCGATCTCGACCTGCCGCTCGCCGTGGTGGAAGCCGGAGGCGATGGCGATGAACGACTCTCGCTCGGCCTCGGTCATCTTCTCCTGCCAGTCGATCTTGTCCTGGCTGAAGTCGAGGTCGTAGACGTCCCACCGCTGCTTGAGGTACTTGCGGTACAGCGTGGTGAAGTCGGGCAGCGACCGCAGATCCTTGTGCACGTACTCGATGACGTCGTCGATGTCGACGTTGAGCACGCCCTCGAGGCTGGAATCCTCGATCTCGCGCACCTGCTCCTCGCTCAGCGCCCGGGGCCCTTCCCGCAGCACCGCCGTCGGGCTCTTCCGTTCGGCCATGGGTAAACCCCCTGCCACCGTAACCAATCCTAGAAAGTCATTCTGTAACCTATTCGACCCGGTTCCGCCCGGCCCGTCAAGGTGCGGCCCGCCAAGATCCGGCCCGCCAAGATCCGGCCCGCCAAGATCCGCCCGGCTCAGCCCGGCTGGCGGCCCAGCACGAGCACGCCGGCCGTGGCGAACATGCCGCCGTTGCCGAGGATGACGCTGATCTGCGGCTCGCCCACCTGAGCCGCCGCTTCCCCGCGCAGCTGCCGGACCCCTTCCTGGATCGCGAACATCCCGTACATCCCGGTGTGCGTGTAGGACAGCCCGCCGCCGTTGGTGTTCAGCGGCAGCGACCCGCCCGGCTCGGTGTTCCCGTCCGCGATGAACGGCCCGCCCTCGCCCTTGGCCACGAATCCCAGCGCCTCCAGCCCGTAGATCGGCACGTGCGCGAACGCGTCGTAGATCATCACGTGGTCGACGTCGGCCGCGCCGATGCGCGCCTCGGCGAACGCCGCCCGCCCGGCCAGGCGGAACGCCAGAGACTCGGTGAAGTCCGCCATCTGCGAGATCATCGGCGTCTCCGACGACTCTCCCGTGCCGAGCACGTACACGGCGGGCCTGGGGAAGTCCCCGGCCCGTTCGGCCGAGGTAACCACCAGCGCGCCGCCGCCGTCGGTCACCAGGCAGCACTCCAGCAGGTGAAACGGGTACGCGACCATGCGGGAGGCGAGCACGTCCTCGACCGTGACCGGATCCCGGTAGGCCGCGCGCGGGTTCTTGGCCGCCCACCGCCGCTGCGCCACCGCCACGTAGGCGAGTTGCTCGTGCGTCAGGCCGTACTCCTTCATGTAGCGCAGCAACGGGATGGTGAACGTGGTCGTCGGCCCGAACGTCCCGTAGGGCACCTCGAACTGCCCCAGCGGGGACGACGCCTCCATCCGGTACCGGGAGGCACCCACCCGGGACCGGCCGGACTCCCCGTGGGTGATGAGCACGGTGCTGGCGTACCCGGCCCGGATCGCGGCGGCCGCGTGCCGCACGTGCAGCAGGAACGAGGTGCCGCCGACCCCGGTGCCGTCGATCCAGCGCGGCGTGACGCCCAGCGCATGCGCCACCTGGACCGGCCCCGGGGCGGACACGGTCGCGATGCCGTCGATGTCGCGCAGCGACAGCCCCGCGTCGGCCACCGCGTTCAGCGCCCCCTCCACGTGCAGCTGCAGCGTGGAATGGTCCGGCAGCCTGCCGATCTCGTCGGTCTCGGCCGCCCCCGCGATGATCACCCCGGTCATCGTGCCTCCCCAGGGCCGAACACCGGCAGGCTCACGTCGCCCCGCCGCTCGAAGCTGACCCGCAGCGGCATGTCCAGCTCCAGCGCCTCCGGCGTGGCCGGCAGCCCGACGATGTTCGTCATCATCCGCGGCCCCTCCTCGAGCTCGACCACGGCGATCGCGTACGGCGCCTCGTCCTCGAACCCCGGCGCTGGCCGGTGGTTGATCACGTAGGAGTACAGCGTCGCCCGGCCGCTCGCGGTGAACCACTCGACGTTCCGCGAGCCGCACGCCGGGCACACCGGCCGCGGGTAGAAGTAGGGCCGCCCGCAGTCGGCGCAACGCTGGATCCGCAGCTCGCCCGCGGCGCAGCCGTCCCAGAACGGCTGGGTCTCCGGTGTCGGTACCGGGACGGGTTTGGCTGTCACGCGGTCATCCCTTCCGTCTTCGGGCCTGGTCCAAAGGGGGGCGTACCATTAACAGAATGCTGTTCTGGAATTACCTTCCGGGTCAGGCGGCGCGGCTGTCAAGGGGTGCCGGTGGCTAGGCCGCCGAAGGACGGCCCGGCGGGCGGCGCCTGGCAGTGGAGCCGCACCGCGCAGACGCAGCGCGCGCTGCTCGACGCGGCCCGGCAGGTGTTCACCGAGCGAGGCTTCGCCGAGGCGAGCATCGCCGACATCGTGCAGCGGGCCGGATCCAGCGTGGGCAGCCTGTACCACCACTTCGGCGGGAAGAGCGAGCTGTTCGTGGCGCTCTGGCAGGAGCACCAGCTGGCTCACGAGGAGGCGGCGAGCCAGGCGGTGGCCGAGGCCAGGAAGAACGGCGTGACCGACCCGGGGCAGCTGTTCGAGGCCGGGGCGCGTGCCTTCCTGCAGGGCAGCTGGCAGCGCCGCGACCTGGCCCTGCTGTTCGCCTCAGGCGACGGGCCGCCCGGGTTCGAGGTGATGCGGCGGCACCGCGGCCGCGAGTGGATCAGCCGGAACGACTCGCTGCTGCACCTGACCGATGTGCCGGAAGACCGGGTGTACGCCGCGATCCTCACCTCGCTGATCGGCGAGGGTTCCTACGAGGTCGCCGGGGCCAGGAGCCGTCGCCAGGCAGAATCGGTCATCGACGCGGTGATCGAGTACGCGCGCCGCCTGATGCGCGCGGGCGGCTCGGCCGCGGGCGGCTAACCGCGGGGCCGCAGCCGCGCGCCGGGCTGTTCGGGGGCGGGCAGCGTGTCGTCCCACTGAGCCGGGAAGGTCCCGTAGCGCCGGGCGCCCGCGGGCGCATTCCCGACCCGCTCGGCCTGCCACTGGGCGCGGTAGGCGACGATCTCGTCGTGGCTGCGGCCGACGAAGTTCCACCACATGATGATCTGCTCGCCCAGCGGCTCGCCGCCGAGCAGCAGCACCCGGGCCTGCTGCCCGCCCGGCTCGCCTGCGGCGCGCAGGCTGAGCGTGCCCGGGCCGGCGGGCTGGTAGATCAGCTGTCCCGCGCCGGCGGTCGCGCCGCCGACGGTGACCCGGCCGGTGTCGACGAGCACGCCGTGCTCGAAGCCCGGCGCCACGTCGAGTTCGACGGCCCGGCCTGCGCCGAGGGTGATCTCCGCGCCGAGCAGCGGGCTGAAAGTCCGCACCGGTGAGGTGTGACCGGCCAGGCGGCCGAGAAACACCAGCACGCGCGCGCCGCCGTGGTCGAGCGCGGGCGGCGCGTAATGCTCGAACGCCGGCCCGGTGAACCGGTGCGCGTCCGGCAGCGCCACCCACAGCTGGGCGCCGTGCAGCACCGTGGTGGCGGGGGTGGAGTACTCCGCATGGGCGATGCCGGCGCCGGCCGTCATCAGGTTCAGCTCGCCCGGCCGGACCAGGGCGTGGGCACCGGTGGTGTCGCGGTGTTCGATCTCGCCGCGAAACAGCCACGACACCGTCTGCAGCCCGGTGTGGGGGTGCCCGGCCACCCGCATGCCGCCGGTCACCGAGACGTCGTCGGGACCGTAGTGGTCGGCGAAGCACCACGCCCCGATCAGCGAGCGCGCCCGCTGCGGCAGCGTGCGCCGCACCGTCATCGCCCGCGGCCCGCCCAGCGGCACCGCCCGCGGCTCGAGCACCTGCGTACCCTGGGGGTGCGCCGGGTTGGCGCAGGCCAGCTCGCGCGGTGCCGTCTCCAGATTGCTCACGGCTCGACAGTAACCTCAGCCGAGCGTGGCGTGCATCTCAGCCCCGGGTAGATGACCCCGGTGTGGCCCTCGGAGTCCTGGTGCACCAGCGAGCCCTTCAGCACCCACGTGACGATCTCCATGTCGCGGTGCGCGTGGGTCTCGAAGCCGGTGCCCGGATTGACGATGTCGTCGTTGTTGACCAGCAGCAGCCCGTGATGGGTGTTGGCCGGGTCATGCTGGCGGCTGAAGCTGAAGCTGTGCTTGCTGTCCAGCCAGCCGAGCCGGGTCGCGAACCGCTCCCCGGCTCGGCGGACGTCGACCCGGGGGGCCGGCGTGGCGGCGGTCATCTGGCGTTCCTTCAGGCAGTCTTGATCGCGGAAATCTCGAACTCGAGGACGATCTTGTCCCCGACCAGGACGCCACCGGTCTCCAGCGCGGCGTTCCAGGTGATGCCGTAGTCCTTGCGGTTGATGGCGACCGAGCCCTCGAATCCCGCCCGCAGGTTACCGAACGGGTCCTTGGCGGCGCCCTCGAAGGTGAACGGGATCGTGATCGAGTTGGTCACGCCCTTGATCGTCAGGTCGCCGGTGACCTCGAACGTCGCGTCTTCGGCCGGGCGGACGCCGGTCGAGGAGAACGTGATCTGCGGGTAGTCCTGCATCGCGAGGAAATCGTTGCTGCGCAGGTGCTCGTCGCGCTGGGCGTTGCGGGTGTCGATGCTGGCGGCGTCGATCGTCACCTGCACGCGGGAGTTCGCCGGGTTGGCGCCGTCCAGGGTGGCGGTGCCCTCGAATTCGTTGAACGCGCCGCGCACCTTCGTCACCATCGCGTGGCGGGCGACGAAGCCGATCCGGGTGTGCGCAGGGTCGAGGGTGTAGGTGCCGGTCAGGTCGGTGTAAGCCGGGGCCGTGGTGGTGGTGGTCATCGGGTCTCCTTAGCGGTCCGTCGGTTGATGACGCGTCATGCAACATAAATGACGCGTCATCAATTCCCGGGTACCCTGGAGGTCATGAGCCGTTGGCTGACCGCGGAGGAGCAGCAGGCGTGGCGCGGGCTGCTGCAGATGACGTCGCAGCTGAACGCCCGGATGAACCGGCAGCTGCAGGACGAGTACGGACTGTCCCTGACGGACTACGACGTGCTGGTGGTGCTCAGCGAGGCGCCGGCCGGCCGCGGCCGGGTGTTCGAGATCGCCGACACGCTGGCCTGGGAGCAAAGCCGCGTGTCGCACCATCTCGCCCGGATGCAGCGGCGCGGCCTCGTCACCCGGGAGGAGTGCCCGTCCGACGCCAGGGGCGCGTTCGTGGTGCTGACCGAGGCCGGCCGCGACGCGATCGAGCGGGCCGCCCCGGCGCACGTCGAGACGGTGCGCCAGCTGGTCTTCGACGGGCTCGGCCGCGACCAGCTCGCCGCGCTGACCGCGATCACCTCCCGCGTCCTCGAGCGCCTTGCGGCGACCGAGCCCGCGCGGTTACCCCGCGTTCGCGGCCAGGGCGTCGGCCCAGGTGCGGGCGTCCACGGCGTCGAGGACAGCCAGCTGAGCCTGATCGACGGCCCAGGCGGCGAAGTCAAGGGCATCGGCGGCGTCGTCCTCCGCGGCCTCGGCGTCCTTCTCCGCCTTCTTGGCGTCATGCTCGTCGCGCCTACGGTCGATCCGGTCCTGGACGGCCTGCATCTTCGCGGCGGCGTCGGCCTTCATCGTCTTCCACTGGCTCTGCGTGCGCTCGGCGGCCGACTCGGCCTTCTCCTTGACCGCATCCTGACGGGCGGAGATGTCCGCCCTGGCCTGGCCGAGCCGCGCCTTGACCTGCTCGTTGGTTTCCTGCCGCGTCTGGTCGAAGGAACTCTTCAGGTCCGCGGCGCGTTTTTGCAGGGCGTCGATCTGGTCGGACATGGGCATCGTACGTCCTCCTCGGTCGGATTGCTTTCCATCCGCCAGTCCACGCCACAATCCGGCCACGGCAAAGTCGATGACGGCTCTGCTGATATTGGCCGGCGCTATTCCCCGAGTTCGTCCGGGGACCAGCGCCCGGGCCGGAAGCCGGGCGCCAAACTAAGCGTTACGGCACGATCACCAGGGGCACCGGGGCGTGGCGGGCCAGGTTGACCGCGACGGACCCGACCAGCCGGTGCGCGGCGTGGGACGAGCTCCCGACCACGATCACCACGGTCCGGCCGGCCTGGGTGTCGCGGATGCCGGTGGCCGCCGCGATCAGCTCGTCGGCGATGAGGCCCTGGCGCCGTTGGAATCCCCAGGTCTCCACCCGGCCGCGCAGCTGCTCGGCGGCCTGGGCGCGCAGATCCTGCTCGATCTCGTCGAAGTCGGATTCCATCTCGGCGATGGCGCCGGCCGACATCATGACCGTGCTGGACAGGTGGGCTACGTACACCACCTCCAGACGGCCGGTGCGTCCCTGGAGCAGGCTGACGGCGGCGTCGAGCGCCCGGCTGGCCGGAGGCGATCCGTCGTACCCGACGACGAGGTGCAAGAACCCGGTGGATGGGGTGGCAGTGGTCATAGTGAAAGGCTAGTCTCCGGCCCGGACGCGCGATCCATCCACTCCGCGACGCTACGGGCCAGGACCGGCATCGGGAGCGAGCCGTGATCCAGGACGGCGGCGTGGAAGGCGGGCAGGGAGAACGCCGGGCCGAGGCGGCTGCGCGCGTCCTCCCGGATCCGGAGGATCTCGAGCTTGCCGGTGAGGTAAGCGAGAGCCTGTCCCGGCATCACCACGTACCGGTCGATCTCGGCGGCGAGGAACTCCCGCGGCATGGGGACGTGCCCGGCCAGGTAGTCCAGGGCCCGCTCGCGGCTCCAGCCGAAGGCGTGCAGGCCGGTGTCCACTACCAGCCGGGCCGCCCGCATCAGCGACGCGCTGACCGCGCCGAGCCGGGCGCGGTCGTCGGCGTACAGCCCGGCTTCCTCGGCCAGCTGCTCGGCGTACAGGCCCCAACCCTCCGAGAACACCGACAGGCTGCGCTGGCGCTGCAGCGCGGGCAGGTCAGTCAGCAGCTGAAGGCGGGACAGCTGCAGATGGTGCCCGGGCACCGCTTCGTGGAAGGCCACCACCTCCAGGTCCCATCCGGTGCCGGCCGTGGGCCGCTCGGTGTTGAACCAGAACGTGCCGGGCCGCGCGCCGTCCAGGCGCGGCGGGGTGTAATGCGGCGCGGTGCCGCTCACCGCGACGACCTCCGGCATGGGCGTCACCTCGCACGGCGGCGGGAGGGGGTCGGGGAAGAACTCCGCGGCCTGTGCCTCGGCGCGCTTGACCGCGGCCGCCGCCTGCCGGATGGCCTCCTCCGGGGAGATCAGGCCCGCCGAGTCCCGCAGCGCGGCGAACACCTCGCCCAGCCCGGAGAGCCCGAGGCCCTCACCCAGCCGCACGGCCCTGGCCTCCAGCCCGGCGACCTGCTCCAGGCCGGTCTGGTGCAGCTCGCGCGGTGACCGGGGCAGCGTGGTGAAGATCCGCACCGCCCGGGCGTAGTCCTCCTCGCCGCCGGGCAGCCAGACCAGTCCGGCCCGGTCCGACAGGCGGGCGCGCGGCAGCAGGTCCCTGACCGTGGTCACCCACCGTGCCAGGGCCGGCCGCACCACCTCCTCGGCGGTCGCCCGGCGCTCCTGTTCCCACACCGCCGCCCGGTGCCACCCCGGCGGGGGCTGCGGGGACAGCAGCGGGCCGAGGTCCGGCGCGGCCAAGACACCGGCGGCCCAGGCGATGGCCTGCTCGGCCAGCGGGGCGACCGGCAGCCGCCCCCGGCCGGCTCCCGCGCGCAGCCGCTCGCCGAGCTGGTCGAACCAGGTGCCGCTGTGCCGCAGGCGGACCAGGTAGGCCTCGGCCGCATCCGGGCCGGTCAGGACCGTCCGGGCGGCCACCGCCAGGAAGGTGGCCGGGCCGGCGAACAGCATGGCGGTGACCGTGTGCTCGGCCGACGCCATATCGATGCCGTCCCGCTCCTGGGTGGCCGCCGCCCTGGTGCAGTCGAGGGTGACCGCGCCGGCCGGGGGTGAGCGACCCGGGGTCGATCGCGTCGGCCTCGGCCAGGAACTGCCCGACCTCGGCCCGCCAGGCCTGCTGGCCCTCCTCGCTCTCGTCCGGGAGGAGGTGGTCGTACCCGGCGATGCCGTACATGGTGGCGGCGAACGGGTTCGCTTCGAGCCAGCGCCGGTGGAAACGGTCGGCCAGGTCACGTGCTGGGGGTGTCATGGTCCCCCATTAAAGCCGAACCGGCTGCCCCCGCCGCCGCCGCCCGGTAGCGGCCGGGACGCGCTCAGTGGTCGTCGTGCGGGGGGAGCGTGCGTTCCTCGTGGTCGAGCTCGCGCTCCAGGACGCGCAGGCTGGAGTCGGGCAGGTGGCCGGCGTCGCGCCAGCGGAGCAGTTCCTCGCGCTGGGCGTCGATGATGGCCCGGCGGGCCGCCACGGCGGCCTGGTATTCCGGCGTCTGCGGCGGGGTGTCCTCGGCTAGCCGGCCGAGCAGCTGGTCGTAGCGCCTGGCCTTGTGGTCCAGGCTGGTCCGCAGCGCGGACAGGGCCGGGCCCGGGAGGTCGGCGGCGATCTGGCTCAGCCGGGACATGCCCGCCTGGACCGCGGCGGCGCGGGCCTGCGTGCGCACCAGGGCCGCGTCGGCCGGGTCGGCGCGCACGCCCAGCGCCCGCGCGACGGATGAGAACGTGAGCCCCTGCCCGATCAGCGTCACCACCACGACCAGGTACGCGCAGAACAGCAGCAGGTCCCGGCCGGGGAGGGTCAGCGGCAGCGTGAAGATCGCCGCCATGCTGATGACCCCCCGGGTGCCCGCCCAGCTCAGCACGGCGATCTCCCGCCCGGACAGGTACTGGTCGTCCCGGACCGGCCGGCCACGGCGGGTGCGCAGGGCGCGGGGCAGCGTCTGCGTCAGGGCCAGCCACAGCGGCCTGAGCAGCAGCACCACGCCGATGCTGATGGCCGCGGCGGCGATGATCGTGCCGGCCGGATAGGCGCGCAGGCCGCGCACGACCGGCGCGATCTGCTGGCCGACCAGCAGGAAGACGAAGCCCTGGAGCAGGAAGTCGGCCAGGTGCCAGACCGCGACGATGACGGCGACGGCGGCGAGAATGAACGCCAGCAGATCCAGCACGTAAACCCCACGGGGACGGAGAGGTCCCGGCTGGGCACCTGACCTGGATCTGACTACTCATGCCCTCAACTCTGCCATCACCGGGCCGGCCCGGTGGACCCGCGCACGATCAGGTCGGTGGCGAGCTCGACGTGCAGGGCGTCGACCTGGTGGCCGTCCAGGAGCCTGATGAGCAGGCTGACGGCCATCCGGCCCATCTCGGCCAGCGGCTGGCGGACGGTGGTGAGCATCGGGCTGGTGGCCTGGGCGAGGTCGATGTCGTCGAAGCCGGTGACGGACAGGTCGCGGGGCACCCGCAGGCCACGCTCGGCCGCGGCGGCCAGCGCGCCGACGGCTGTCTTGTCGTTGAAGCAGGCCAGCGCGGTGGGCCGCCCGGGCAGGTCGAGCAGTTCGCGGGCGGCTTGGTGGCCGAACTCCATGGTGGGCTCGCCGGCTCGGGTCAGCTCCGGCGGGTGCAGGACGCCCGTGTCGGCGAGCGCGGAGGCGTGCCCGGCCAGGCGGGCCTGGCCGGCCAGCCAGTTGTGCGGCCCGGCGATCACGCCGATGCGCCGGTGGCCGAGCCCGGCCAGGTGCGCGGTCACGCTGCGCGCCCCGGCGAAGTGCGCGGCCGACACGGCGGCGGTGTCACGGGGTACCGGGGTGCGCGGGTCGACCACCACGAACGGAAATTCGCGGCCGCGCATCGCGGCCAGCTGCTCGATGCGTTCCGGCGGCAAGATCACGATCGCGCCGGCGATACCGGGCCGCGAAGGAAGCGACGGCAGCACGGTGGCCCGCTGGGAGGCCGTCCCCGCGTCGAGCACCACGGCACGCCCGTGCAGCGCCAGGGTCTCGGCGACGGCGGAGACGATCAGCCCGAAATAGTCGGTCAGCACGTAGGGGCAGCGCAGGTAGACCGCTCCCGGCCCGGGGCGAGCCTGGCCGGTACGGGAGGCCGGGACCTGGGCGCGGAGCTGCTCGGCGGCATGTCGCACCAGCTCACGGGTCTCGGGCGCGACGTGGTCCTGGCCGTTGAGGACCCGGGAGACCGTGGCGATCGACACGCCGGTGTGCGCGGCGATGTCGCGGACGGTGACGCGCCGCCCGGCCGGACGGCTAACCATCTGTTACATGACGATGTTTCATGATCGCATGGTAAGACCTGTTCTTTCCTCTTGACATTAGGGACTTGTACTGGTTCGCTACCCGGCATAGCCAGTTTCAGGTTTGTTTCATTTTGTTTCATGATGGGACGACGATGGCTCGCATCAGACTCATGGCGGCCTCGCTGGGCACCGCGATCGCTGCCGCCGGTGCTTTGGCCCTGACCGCCGTCGGCGCCTCCGCCACCCCCGGCGACCCGGCCCCGGTGACCGCGCACGTGTGGGTGACGACACCGGACGGCACGGACAAGCTCACCCCGATGGCCCCGGTCGCGTTCGGCGGCACGCCGCCCACCGCGCCCACGATCGTCGTCGACCCGACCCTGACCTACCAGACGATGCAGGGCTTCGGCGCGGCCATCACCGACTCCTCCGCCACCGTGCTGTACCGGCTGTCCCCGGCGGCGCGCGCGGCCACCATGCGGTCGCTGTTCGACCCGGTGACCGGAGACGGCCTGGACTACCTGCGCCAGCCGATCGGCGCCAGCGACTTCGTCGCCACCGCCGACTACACCTACGACGACCTGCCGGCCGGCCAGACCGACTACGCCCAGAAGCACTTCTCCATCGCCCACGACCAGACCCAGATCCTGCCGCTGCTCCGCCAGGCCGAGGCGATCAACCCGCACCTGCAGATCATCGCCACCCCGTGGAGCCCGCCCGCGTGGATGAAGACGACCGGCTCCCTGATCGGCGGCCGCCTCATCGACGACCCGCGCATCTACCGCTCCTACGCCCTCTACCTGCTGAAGTTCGTCGAGGCCTATAGGGCGAACGGCGTCACCGTGAACGCGATCACGGTGCAGAACGAGCCGCAGAACCGCGCCCCCTCCGGCTATCCGGGCACGGACATGCCCTCAGCCCAGGAGGAGAAGGTCATCGAGGACCTCGGGCCGATGCTGCGCGCCGCGGGCCTGCACACCCAGATCTTCGCCTACGACCACAACTGGACCGAACACCCCAACGACGTCGCGGCCACCCCGCCGGACGAGACCGCCGACGTCAACGCCTACCCGCAGAACGTGCTGAACTCCCCGGCCGCGAAGTACGTGGCCGGCGTCGCCTACCACTGCTACTTCGGCGACCCCAGCGCGATGACCGCGCTGCACGACCAGTTCCCGGACAAGGCCATCTACTTCACCGAGTGCTCGGGCAGCCAGTCCGCCGACCCGGCGAACACCTTCTCCGACACGCTCAAGTGGCACTCCCGCAACCTGATCATCGGCTCGCCCCGCAACTGGGCCGAAACCGTCATCAACTGGAACCTGGCCCTCGACCCGTCCGGCGGCCCGCACGTGGGCGGCTGCGCCACCTGCACTCCCATCGTCACCATCGGCCCCGGCGACACCGTGACGCCGAACGCCGAGTACTACACGCTCGGGCACCTGGCCCGCTTCGTGCCGCCGGGGGCGGTGCGCATCGCCAGCACCTCGTTCGGCACCACCGGATGGAACGGCCAGGTCATGGACGTCGCGTTCCGCAACCCGGACGGCACCACCGTGCTGGTCGCGCACAACGAGAACGACAACCCGAGCACGTTCGGCGTGCGCGAGGGCGACCAGGCCTTCACGTACACCCTGCCCGGCGGGGCGCTGGCCACCTTCACCTGGCGCGGCACCGTCCCCGGCACGTACGCCCTGCGCCAGGTCGCACCCGCGGGCTGGACCGCGACGGCCAGCCCGTCCGGCCCGTCCGATCCCTGCTGCACCGGCGACGTGGCGGCCAACGCCGTGGACGGCGACGCGAGCACCCGTTACTCGACCGGCGCCGCCCAGGCCCCCGGCCAGTACCTGCAGGTCGACTTCGGCCGGGCCATCGACGCCAGGCAGGTCGTGTTCGACACGGGCACGTCCACCGGCGACTACCCGCGCGGTTACACGGTCACGACCAGCACCGACGGCGTGAACTGGAGCACCGCCGCCACCGGCTCCGGCACCGGCCAGCTCACCGCCGTCGCGCTGACCGGCGCCCCGGTCCGCTACGTCCGCATCACCCTGACCGCCTCCAGCGGTAGCTGGTTCAGCGTCGCCGACGTCCGCGCCTACACCGCCCGCTGATTACGCGCCGCCGCCTCGGCTCTAGCCGCCCGGCCGACCGGCACGATGTGGCAGCGTGCCGGTTAGGACCGGCATGATGTGACACCGAGCCGGTTAGTCCCGGTTCGGTGCCACCGGCGCCACCGGCGCGCGCGCGGGAACCCCCTGGCCATGTGCGGGCGGTACCCTGAGCCACATACTGGCATCGCCAACGGGCGGCAAACCCCGATCAGTTACGGGACCACAATGACGGACGGGATCGTGTGACGCGAACGGCCACCCCGGTCAACTTCACGCTGGACCTGCACGGCCGGCCCGGGCACCGGGCCGGCCAGGTGGCGCACGCGCTGATCGAGGTCATCGCCTGTGGCCAGGTCCACGACGGCGACCGGCTGCCGTCCACCCGGACCCTGGCCGCCGCGTTCGGGCTGGCCCGCACGGCCGTCGTCGGCGCCTACGAGGAGCTCACCGCGGCCGGATTCCTGGTCGCCCGGCCCGGCGGATCCACCTACGTGGAGCACGGCGCGGCCGCCGCCGCCCGGGCGGGCGCCTTCGGCGCCGCGCTTCCGCTGCCCGCGCCGGCCGCCCCGCGCCAGGCCAGCCTGGTCAGGTACGACCTGCGGCCCGGCCTGGCTGACGCCGGGCTGATCTCCGAACGGGACTGGACCCGGGCCATGCGGCTGGCCGCGTCGCCCGCCCGGCGCCCCGAGGACGTCGCCGGCGGGGGCCGCCCGGCCCGGACGCCGCACCAGGAACTACGGGATCAGCTCAGCGGCCACCTGCGCCGCGCTCGCGGGCTCGCCGCTGACCCTGAGGACATCTTCTTGTTCCCGAGCGTGAGCAGTGCGCTCAGGGCGGTCGCCGTCACCTGCGAGCTGACCGGGCAGCCGGTCGCGTTCGAAGACCCCGGCTACGCCAAGGCCCGGCTCGCGCTGCACGAGGCGGGCGCGGTCATCCGGCCGGTCCCCGTCGATGACGACGGGATCCGGGCGCAGGACCTTCGGGACAGCGACCGGGCCTGCTACGTCACGCCCGCCCACCAGTTCCCGCTGGGCGGCCGGATGCCGGTCAGCCGCCGGGCCGACCTGCTCGCCTCGGCGACGGCGGGCGGCGGCCTGGTGCTGGAGGACGACTACGACGGGGAGTTCCGCTATGACGTCCCGCCGCTGAGCCCGCTGCGCAGCATGCCCTCCGCCGCCGCTCACGTGGTCTACCTCGGCACCAGCTCGAAGATCTTGTCCCGCGGGCTGCGCGTCTCGTGGGCGGTGCTGCCCGCCCGCTTCCGCGCCGCGATGACCGGGTACCTCGACGACTCGGGCGAGGAAGTCAGCCAGGTCTCGGCCGCCTTCCTGGCCAGCTTCATCGCCACCGGCGCGCTGACCCGTCATCACTCCCGGGCCATGCGTACCTACCGCGCGCGGCAGGAGCGTTTCGTCGCCGCGTGCCGCGAGCACATCCCGGCCGCCCGGGCGCTCGGGATCGAGGCCGGGCTGCACGTGGCGCTGGTCTTCGACCGGCCGCTCGATGACGTGGCCGCCGCCGCCCGCCTCGCCGAGGCCGGGCTGGCCTGCCTCCCGCTGTCCGCGTTCTGCGCCGGGCCGGCCCGGCGGTCCGGGTTGCTCTGCGGGTACTCGCGGCTGCCGGAGACCATGGCCGACGGCGCGGCCGCGCTGATCGGGCAGGTCACCGCGGACCTGATGGCGGTCAGATGACCGGCCGCCCCGAATGCTCCAGGACCTTCAGCACCGACGGCGAGACCGGCGTGCCGGCCGGCACCCGCTCCGCCGCCCGCGGCTGACCGTACGCGCTGACGATCGGCAGGATCCCGCTCCACAGCCCGGGATCGGCCTCGCCCGCCTCGGGCTCGCCCGGCCCGGCGTCGCGGACCTTGACCGTCCACTGGCCCTCGACGATGTCCATCGCCAGCGCGGTCGTCGCGGCCAGTTGCTTCTTGGTATGCAACGGGACCTCGCCCGAGCGGCCCGGGGTCAGGCACTCGGAGATCTGGGTCAGCGCCTCGGCGGCCTCGTCGCCGCCAAGGGCGACCAGGCGGCCGTGCACGACGGCCGAACGGTAGTTGGCGCTGGAGTCGAACAGCGTGTGCGCGTACACCCAGCCGTCGATGTGCACCACGCACAGCGCGGCCGGGGCGCCCGCGGCCACGTAGCGCAGCGCGCCCGCTCCCACCGAGCCGTGCATCAGGATCCGGTCGCCGGCCCGGCCGTAGAGCATCGGCACCACCCACGGCCTGCCGCCGGCCGCCGTGCTCAGCGTCCCCACGTGGTGGCCGGCGTCCAGCACGGCGTCCAGGTCGGCGCGCTCCTGCCGGGCCCGCTCCCGGTGCCGGTTGATCTGGTTCGGTCGTAGCGTCATGATCACTACCTTGCGGTAGCCGGGCCACCGGAAGCCAGACCGGTATCGGCACCATCCGCAGGCCAGAATCGGAGGCACACCGATGACCGACGGGACGTCCCACGGCGACCTGAGCTACGTCGAGTCGTTCAGCCCCGGCCACGGGTTCGCCCCGGCCCGCGCGTCGGGGGCCGGCGGGAGCGTGCGGCTCAGCCTCGACGGGACCTGGAAGTTCCGCTACGGCCAGGGCCGGCCGGACCTGACCGCGGGCTTCGAGGCCGCGGACTTCGACGACGCCCATTTCGACGACATCGCGGTGCCTTCCTGCTGGCAGATGATCGGCCTCCCGGGCCAGCCGCGGTACGGCGCGCCCGCGTACACCAACGTGACCTATCCCTTCCCCATCGATCCGCCCCGCGTCCCCGACCGCAACCCGGCCGGTGAGTACCGGCGGCACTTCACGCTGCCGCCGGACTGGGACTTCGGCGGGTCGGCCGTGCTGCGCTTCGACGGGGTGGACTCGTGCTTCGCCGTGTTCGTCAACGGCGCCGCCGTCGGTCACAGCAAAGGCAGCCGGCTCGTCAGGGAGTTCGACGTCACGCACCTCGTCCGGCCCGGCGGCAACGTCCTCGCGGTCCGGGTGCACCAGTGGTCGGCCGGGTCCTACCTCGAGGACCAGGACATGTGGTGGCTGTCCGGCATCTTCCGGAGCGTGACGCTGATCAACGAGTCGCCCGGCGCGGTCAGGGACTTCTTTGTCCACGCCGACTACGACCCCGGCACCGGCGCCGGCCTCCTGCGGGTCGACACCGGCCGGCCGGCCACGGTGTCGGTACCGGAGCTCGGCATCGCCGGCGCCGCGGCCAACGCCGAGCACAGGATCCCGGCCGCCGAACCCTGGTCCGACGAGCATCCCCGCCTCTACCCCGCGGTCCTGACCAGCGCGGGCGGCCAGATCCGCTTCCGGGTCGGGTTCCGGCGCGTCGAGGTCAGGGACGGCCAGATCCGGCTCAACGGCCGCACGGTGCGGTTCCGGGGGGTGAACCGGCACGAGTGGCACCCCGAGACCGGCCGCAGCCTGGACGAGGCCACCATCCGGGCGGATATCGCGCTGATGAAGCAGCACAACATCAACGCGGTGCGGACCAGCCACTATCCGCCCGACCCGCGGTTCCTCGGGCTGTGCGACGAGTACGGGCTGCTGGTGATCGACGAGTGCGACCTGGAGACCCACGGTTTCGCGCTCGCGGGCTGGCGCGGCAACCCCAGCGACGATCCCCGGTGGCTGCCCGCCTACCTGGACCGCATCCAGCGCACCGTCGAGCGGGACAAGAATCATCCCAGCGTGATCGTGTGGTCGCTCGGCAACGAGTCAGGGACCGGCAGCAACCTGGAGAAGATGGCCGAGTGGATCCGCGGCCGCGACACCAGCCGCCTGATCCACTACGAGGGCGAGCCCGACGCGTTCTACGCCGACGTCTACAGCCGGATGTACGCCGGGTACGACGAACTCGACGCGATCGGCCGGCGGCAGGAACCCGTCACCGCGAACAGCGAGCACGACGAGCGCCGCCGCGCGATGCCCATGATCGTGTGCGAGTACGGGCACGCCATGGGCAACGGGCCCGGCGGCCTGGCCGACTACCAGGCCCTGTTCGACCGGTACCCGCGGCTGCACGGCGGGTTCATCTGGGAATGGATCGACCATGGGATCGCCCGGGTCACCCCGGCAGGCGAACGGTACTTCGGCTACGGCGGCGACTTCGGCGAGCCGGTGCACGACGGCAACTTCGTCATCGACGGCCTGGTCTTCCCCGACCGCACCCCGTCTCCCGGCCTGCTCGAGGCCAAGGCGACATTCGCGCCGGTAAGGATCACCATCGACCCCGCCGCCCGGACCGTCTCGGTGGAGAACCGCCACCACACCGTCAGCACCGCGGCGTACCGCTTCGGCTGGGCGGTCGAGGACGGCGGGACCCCTGTCGCGCGCGGCGACCTGGACGTACCGCCCGTCCCCGCGGCCGGCCTGGCCGCCGTCGGTTTCCCGCAAGCGCTGACCCACGCCACCGCCTCGGAGTCCGCGGACGAGCGCTGGCTGACCGTCACCGCGACGCTGGCCGCGGACACCCCCTGGGCCGCGGCCGGCCACGAGATCGCCTTCGCCCAGGCTCAGCTCGGCCCGTCCCGGCTCTCCGCGCGGCCGGCTCCGGTCCCGGCCAGCACATCAGCCGGGCCGCGCCAGCTCGCGCTGGGCTGCGCGGTTCTCGACAGCCACAGCGGCGAACTGCGTCGCCTGGGCCCGTTCGCGGTCCGTTCGGCCTTCCCGGACTTCTGGCGCGCGCCGACCGACAACGACCGTCCGGTCGCCGGCCCGTGGCGGCGGGCCGGCCTGGACCGCCTGGAGCGCAAGACCCTGGCGGTCCACCGCGGCCAGGATGAGCTGCGCACCCGGCTGCGGATTGCGCCCGTCGGCGCCGACTTCGGCCTGCTGGCCACCCTGACCTGGACCGCCGTCGGACTGGAGCTCCACGTCACCCCCGACGGCAGCTGGCCCTGCCCGCTGCCGAAGATCGGCTTCCAGCTCGTGCTCGACGCGGCCGTCGAGGAGGTGAGCTGGTTCGGACGCGGCCCGGGCGAGGCCTACCGGGACACGCACCAGGCCACCCGCGTCGGCCGGTTCACCGCCCCGGTCGGCGCGCTCGCCACCCCGTACGTCCGGCCCCAGGAGAACGGCAACCGGATGCACGCCCGGCGCCTGTCCCTGTCCGGCGCGGACGGCCAGAGCCTGACCGTCACCGGCCACCCCCACACCGACTTCACCGTCCGCCGGTGGTCACCGGAACAGCTCACCGCCGCCCGGCACACCCCGGACCTGGTCCCGGACGGCCGGACCTACCTTCACCTCGACGCCGCCCACCACGGCATCGGCAGCGCCTCCTGCGGCCCGCGACTGCCGCCCGAGCACACCCTCGTCGCGCACACGATCGCCTGGACCCTCGGGTTCTCCGCGGGGGTTAGCGGCGTCTCGTTATGCTCGACCGAAGAAGCAGCAACGGCCCGGATGAAGGTGGAGCCATGTCACACGACAGGCAGTGGGTTGTTGACACGCTGCGTCGCCTGGGTTACACGCAGGCCGCCGACGATGCGGCGCGAGAACTGCCCGAGCGGGTTTCCCTGGAGGAGGTCGAGAAGTTCGCCGACCGGTACGGCATCTCCCGCGACGAGGTGATGAGCCGGATGGGCGGAAGCCCCTGACACCCACGGAATAGCCCGGCCGTCTCCCTGGTTCCGATACATGCAAACGCATATATCGGAGGCAGGACATGCAGTTCGGGATCTTCTCGGTCAGTGACATCACCCGGGATCCTGTGTCGGGGGAGACGCCCAGCGAGGCCGAACGGATCGACGCGATCACCCAGATCGCGCAGAAGACCGAAGAGGTCGGGCTCGACGTGTTCGCGATCGGGGAGCACCACAACCCGCCGTTCTTCTCGTCCTCGCCGACCACGCTGCTGGCCTACATCGCGGCGACCACCAAGCGGCTGATCGTCACGACGGCGACGACGCTGATCACGACGAACGACCCGGTGCGCATCGCGGAGGAGTACGCGATGCTCCAGCACCTGAGCAAGGGCCGGATGGACCTCATGCTCGGCCGCGGCAACACCGGCCCGGTGTACCCGTGGTTCGGCCAGGACATCCGGCAGGGCCTGCCGCTGGCGCTGGAGAACTACAACCTGCTGCACCGGCTGTGGCGCGAGGACGTGGTGGACTGGGAGGGTAAGTTCCGCACCCCGCTGCAGGGCTTCACGTCGATCCCGCGGCCCCTGGACGACGTGCCGCCGTTCGCCTGGCACGGCTCGATCCGCACGCCCGAGATCGCCGAGCAGGCCGCCTTCTACGGCGACGGCTACTTCGCCAACAACATCTTCTGGCCCAAGGAGCACTACCAGCGCCTCATCCGGTTCTACCGGCAGCGCTACGCCCACTACGGCCACGGCACCGAGCAGCAGGCCATCGTCGGCCTGGGCGGCCAGGCGTACCTCGCCAAGAACTCCCAGGACGCCATCCGCGAGTTCCGGCCTTATTTCAACGAGGCGCCGGTCTACGGCCACGGGCCGTCGATGGAAGACTTCATGGAGCTGACCCCGCTGTCGGTGGGCAGCCCGCAGCAGGTCATCGACAAGACCCTGACCTTCCGCGAGCACTTCGGCGACTACCAGCGGCAGCTGTTCCTGGTGGACCACGCGGGCCTGCCGCTGAAGACCGTGCTCGACCAGCTCGACCTGCTCGGCGAGGAGGTCGTGCCGGTGCTCCGCAAGGAGATCGCGGCCCGGCAGGACCCGCAGACGCCGGAGGCGCCCACCCACGCCAGCCTGGTCCGGGCGAAGTACGGCGACCAGGCGCCGCGCCAGCCGCGGCCCAACGCGAACCGCGGCGACAACGTCACCGGCGCGTCCCCTTACACCGACACCGACGCGCAGTACCAGGCCGAGTACCCGGAGCTGTGATGCCCGGACCTGTGATGACTGACCGCCGGCATCTCGCCAACGACGCGTGGGAGGCGCTGCTGACCGCCCACGCCGCCGTGATGAAACAGTTCGCCGCCGAGGACATCTGGGAGGACGTCTCCATGCGGGAGTACGACGTGCTCTACACGCTGTCCAAGTGCGCAGAACCCCTGCGCATGACCGACCTGAACCGGCACGTCCTGCTCAGCCAGCCCGCCCTGTCCCGCCTGGTGGACCGGCTGGCCGAGCGCGGCCTGCTGGAGCGCGGGTCCGATCCGGCCGACGGGCGCGGCGTCCGCCTGTCGCTCACCGACGCCGGGCGGGCCGTCCAGAGCGCGATCGGGCGGCGGCACGCCCGCAGCGTGGCCCGCGCCATGACCGCCAGGCTGTCCCCCGGGGAACTGGCCCAGCTGGAAACGATCTGCCGGAAACTGGCCAGCACCGGCAGGCACAGCACCGATAAGCACAGCACCGGCAGGCACAGCGGCAGCGACAAGGATGAGGTCCTGTTCTTATGAGTACCGAACGGTTCAGGCTCGTCGTGGTCAGCGCAGGCACGAGCGACCCCTCGTCGACGCGGCTGCTGGCCGACCGCACGGCCGAGCGCGTCACCGCCCTGGCCGCCCGGCACGGGCACGAGGTGACGACCGGCGTCATCGAGCTGCGCGAGATCTCCGCCGACATCTCCACCGCGCTGGTCTCCCAGCTGGTCACGCCGAAGCTGCGGCAGGCGGTCACCGCCCTCGGCGAGGCCGACGGCATCATCGCGGCCGCGCCGGTCTACAAGGCCGCCCCCAGCGGCCTGTTCACCTCGTTCTTCGGCGTGCTGGACAACGACCTGCTCATCGCCAAGCCGGTCGTGCTCGCCGCGACGGCCGGGACGGCCCGGCACGCCCTGGTCGCGGACGAGGCGATGCGCCCGATGTTCGCCTATCTGCGCACCATGACCGCGCCGACCTCGCTGTTCGCGGCGCCGGAGGACTGGAGCGACCCGGCCCTGAACACGCGTATCGACCGGGCCGCGCTCGAGCTTGTGCTGCTGATGGAAAGCGGCTTCGCCGGCAAGATCAGGGATGAGTCCTGGCAGAGCTACCAGCACGAGTTCGGCAGCGCGGGCGGAGCCGAGACCTCCATCGACCTCGACACCGACCTCATGCGCCTCGCCACGGGCGGCAGTGCTGGTTGAGATTGGGCTAGCGGAGCCGCATATCCTGACGGCACGCGATGACACTGAATTAGCAGGATTACGCCTGATCGCAATGCTCTCCGTGACGCTGCGACCCGCTCAGGCCACAGCGAAAGCAACGGAGGGGACCCGCGATGAGCTTGAACGCGTGGGAGCAAGACGCCCTGGACTCGATCGGGGACGGCCTGGCCGACTCCGACCCCGCGCTGGCCGCGCGGCTGGTCATGTTCACCCGGCTGGCCTCCGGGGAGGCGATGCCGGCGCGAGAGAAGCTGCAGGCCGCCTCGCGGCGAGTGGCCCAGCGCAGCGCGGGCCGCAGCCGTCGGCTGTACCGGCGCCTGGGCCTGCAGCGGACCATGCTGCTGGTGTGGCTGGTCACGACGCTCACGCTGATCGCGGCGGCCGTGGGCAGCAGCCGCAGCGACGGTCCCCGCACCTGCACCGGATCCTGGGCCACGCTGTGCGGGAGCGCCGCCGCACCCCAGCCGGCCCAGCCCATACCCTGAGCGGGCGCGCGTATCAGCCCGCCGGGTAGACCGCACCTCACGTCCCAGGCGCCCCGCGCGACTTCTGCTTCTCGCGCCAGCCCTGTCCCTGACCGGCACGATGTTACATAGAGCCGCATACAACCGGCACGCTGTCACATCGTGCCGGTCAATTTCAGGCCGACGGCTTCGCTTCGATATCCGTCAGCTGACCGATGTCTCTCACTGCAACTTGCAGCACCATTTGTCATGCAACCGGCGCTGGGCAGCTCACTACCTGCTCAGGCCCTCTGACCCGCCAAAAGGAACCCGATGATCACGATGGCGCCGACCCGGCCGTCCGAACTGCACGCGCGCCGTGTCCGGCTGGCCGCCGGACTGACCGCGGTGGCCGAAGCCCGCGGACAGGTCCGGGCCGCCCTGCGCGCCTGGCAGGCCCCGGTCGACGCGGACGTCGCGGTGCTGCTCACCAGCGATCTGGTGACCCACGTGATCAGGCATGAGACGGGTGCGACCGTCATGTTGATCGTCCGCTGCACGCGCGGTCAGCTGCGCGTGGACGTCCACGGCACCGCGCGCTCCCTGCTCACGAACGGCCCGGCCGCCGCGGAAACCACGCGGGGCCTGATCCTCGTCGCCACCTTGTCGGACGAGTGGGGCTTCTACCGCACCCCCGTCGGCCAGGCCACGTACTTCACTCTCGCATTCCAGCCCGACTCATCCGAAGGCCCCCGCGTGGCCGGCTTGCGCGCCAGTCCGTACAACTGCACGCACGCCCCCGGTCATGCGGGTCAGGTTCCCGGCAGCGAGTAACCGGGGGCGGGCGTGGCTGCCCGCCACCGCCCTCGCCCTCGCTGCCGGGACTCCTCTCTTCGCAGGGAGCAGACCATGACCGTTCACGCCCCGTCTGACACGGCACCGTTCGCCGCCTGCTCGCGGCTGTTCCGCCGCTACCCGCAGGCGGTCACGCTGCACTTCGCGAACGGCGGGTACCGGTCGATGGTGCTGGTCACCCGCGCGGCCGGGCCGGGGCGTTTCTTCGTGCTCAGCCAGACCCGCGATGACCGGTTCGTCCTGCGCTCATGGGACCGGCACGACGGGATCAGCGAGGCCATCCGGCCGGGAGAACCCGCTTCCGGCGTCATCGCTCAGGTCGTCGGCGGCGGCATGCCGGTCCCTCACGACGGCGCGCTGCTCGGCTGGGTCACCGATAGCAGGGTGACCGCCATGATGGCGGTGCACTGCCGGCCGCAGGAAAACGGGGACGCCCCGGTGCCCGTCCCCGAGATCCGGGTCATGCCGATGGCCGGCACCAGCGAACTGCTGCACTGGCCGCCGTTCGCGGCCAGCCCGCTCGACGGCGGGCGACTGTGGGAATACGTCGAGCGGGGCGAGATCGTGGACGTCGCCCCGCTGGTCACCCAGGGCGCCGGGCGCGCGTTCTGGGTGCCTGCCCCGGACCGGCGGAGCGCGAAGAACGGGTGCGTCGTGGTCACGGACAACCTCCCGGCCGACGAGTACTGGCTGCCGGCCGGCGTCTACATGGATCACTGGACGCTGCGCGAGGGCATCCAGCCGCCGCCCGCCCGTTGCCTGCTCACCCGGCCTGGCGTCATGGACCTGGCGTACGGGCTGCAGTGACCCGGCCCGTTCGGTACAGGTCGGCTACAGGTTGAACGCGCTGGTCATCGTCGGGTTCGAGGCGGCCAGGCTCAGCTTGGACAGCTGCTCACCCTTGCCACCGGCCAGGCGAGCACCTTCGCCCTGCCGGGCGAGGCCACGCCGATCGGCTTCACCACGCCGGACGGCCTGAACATCGTGGCCGCCCGGCCATCGGGTTCCGGGACCAGCCTGGCCCGGTACAGCCTGGCCGGCGGGCTGACCCGCTCGCTCGGCTTCTCGGCCGACGGTCAGGTGCTCTACCTGCCGTCCGGCATCGAGTTCGTCACCGGCAACAGCTCGGGCGTGGAGCTCGTCAGCAACAGCGGCTCGCTCGTCAGGAAGCTGCCCGTGCGCGGGACGAGCGCGAACAGCTGCAATCCGGTCCGCTGGTGGAACAGCGGCACGGTGCTGGTGTCCTGCCCAGAGCCGAACAGTCCGAGCGCGCGGCTCTGGCTGGTTCCGGTCAGCGGCGCGCGGCCCACGGCGCTGACGCCGCTGCGCCGAGTGAGCAGCGGCGACCTGGGCGACCTCGACGCGTGGTCGCTGCCCAGAGGGCTGTACCTACAGTCCGCCGGGCCATGCGGGGTCCTGCAGATCTTCAAGCAGGCCCGCGGCGGCGATCGCCGTCCCCTTCTACAGCCGGGAGAACGGCAACCTGTAAGGCCAGCCACGACCCCCGAGTTCGCCAGTGTTTGACTAGGGCTAGGCGGGTACGGGTGCACCGGAACCCGTACCTGTCCGACCCCGCGGCCCCGGAGGTTCCCGTGCCGACTCCCATCACCGACGTCGATCTCACGCTGGCGGCCGAACTCGGCCAGCAGCTGCGCGTGGACTCCATCCGGTCGAGCACCTCGGCCGGGTCGGGCCACCCGACCTCGAGCATGTCCGCCGCCGACCTGATGGCCGTGCTGGTCGGCAGGCACTTGCGCTACGACTGGGACGACCCGGATAACCCGGCCAACGACCATCTCATCTTCTCCAAGGGGCACGCCTCGCCGCTGCTCTACTCGATCTACAAGGCCGTCGGGGTGGTGTCCGACGAGGAGCTGATGACCGGCTACCGGCGGTTCGGCTCCCGGCTGGAAGGTCATCCCACCCCGGTGCTGCCCTGGGTCGACGTGGCGACCGGCTCGCTGGGGCAGGGGCTGCCCGACGGCGTGGGCGTCGCGCTGGCCGGCAAGTACCTGGACGAGCTGCCGTACCGGGTCTGGGTCCTGTGCGGTGACAGCGAGATGGCCGAAGGGTCCATGTGGGAGGCCCTGGACAAGGCGTCGTACTACAAGCTGGCCAACCTCGTCGCGATCGTCGACGTCAACCGGCTCGGCCAGCGCGGCCCCACCGAGCTGGGCTGGGACCTGGACGCCTACAGCCGCCGCGCGGCCGCGTTCGGCGCCCGCGTGTTCGCCGTCGACGGCCACGACGTCGCCGCGATCGACCAGGCCATCGCCCAGGCGGGCGACGTGAGCGGCCAGCAGCCGGCCGTCATCGTGGCCCGCACCCGCAAGGGCCGCGGTTTCTCCGAGGTGGAGGACAGGGAAGACTGGCACGGCAAACCGCTCCCGCCGGAGATGGCCGAACGGGCCGTGATCGAGCTCGGCGGCGAGCGTAACCTGCTCGTGCGGGGACCCCGCCCGCCCGAAGGCACCCTGCGCCGGCCCGCCGCCGACGCGGCCGAGGTCAAGCTGCCCGCCTACGAGCGCGGCCAGAAGGTCGCCACCCGCAGGGCCTACGGGGACGCGCTCGCCGCGCTCGGCGTCCGCCCCGACGTGGTGGCCATGGACGGTGAGGTGAGCAACTCGACCTACGCCGACCAATTCGCTCACGCCTACCCCCAGCGCTACTTCGAGATGTACATCGCCGAGCAGCAGATGGTCGCGGCCGCGGTGGGTTTCGGCGTGCGCGGCTACCGGCCGTTCGCGTCCACCTTCGCCGCCTTCCTGACCCGGGCGCACGACTTCATCCGGATGGCGGCCATCTCCCGGGCCAGCATCTGCCTGGTCGGCTCGCACGCCGGCGTCGAGATCGGCGCCGACGGCCCGTCCCAGATGGCGCTGGAGGACCTGGCCATGCTGCGCGCCGTGCACGGCTCCACCGTCCTGTACCCCAGCGACGCGACCAGCGCCGCCGCCCTGGTCCAGGCCATGGCCGACCTCGACGGCATCTCCTACATGCGGACCACCCGCGGCGCCTACCCGGTGCTGTACGACGCCGCGGAGACCTTCCCTGTCGGCGGGGCCAAGGTGCCGCGCTCGGCCGACGACGACCAGGTCACCCTGGTCGGCGCGGGGGTGACCCTGCACGAATGCCTGGCCGCGGCCGACCAGCTGGCCGGCGAGGGCATCAGCGCCCGGGTCATCGACCTCTACTCGGTCAAGCCGGTGGATACCGCGACGCTCGCCGCGGCCGCCGCGGCCACCGGGGGACGGCTGGTCGTCGCGGAAGACCACCATCCCGAGGGCGGCCTCGGGTCCGCAGTCGTCGACGCCCTGACCGGCGCCGGGCGGACCGACCTGGCCATCGCCCGCCTCGCGGTGCGCCAGATGCCAGGATCAGGCACGACCCGGGAACTGCTGGAGGCGTCCGGCATCAGCGCGAGCCACATCGCCGAAGCCGCCCGCCGCCTGCTCGCGGAGGACTAGCGGCGGCCGGAGTCCCGGAGTAGGAGGACGTGAGGCCGGTCAATATCGTTGGCGAAGTCGGATCGTCCTTCCCCTGCACCGGGACTGCCATATGGAACCAGTTGCCACGATGCCCGCCGCACCGGTCTCCGCGCACGAGCACGAGTCGGCGGCGGTGCGGGCGCACCGCCTGGCCGCCGCGCGCCGGCGAGCCACCGCCCTGCTCGGCGCGGTCACGATCCTGTTCGTGGCCGTGACCGCGGCCGGCGTGCACGGGACCCTGCTCGGCTACGTGCAGGCCGGCGCCGAGGCCTCCATGGTCGGCGGCGTGGCCGACTGGTTCGCGGTGACGGCCCTGTTCCGCCGTCCGCTGGGGCTGCCCATCCCGCACACCGCGCTGATCGTCGAGCGCAAGGACCAGTTCGCCGCTACCCTCGGCCAGTTCGTTCAGGAGAACTTCCTCAACGCCGACGTGCTGGCCGAGCGGATCCGCTCCGCGGGTCTCGTCCCCCGCCTGGCCGCCTGGCTGGCCGACGAGGCCAACGCCGCCCGCTTCGCGGGCTACGCCGCGGACGCGGTGGTCACCGTGGCCGACGCGCTCCGCGACGAGGATGTCCAGCGCGTGCTCACCGCCGAACTGACCCGGGTGATCGACGCCGTCGAGGTGGCGCCGCTGGCCGGGCGGGCGCTGCGGGTCGTCATCGCGGGCGGCCACCACGCCGAGCTGTTCAACGCCGTCCTGTCCGGCGCCGACAGCTACCTCGCCGACCACTACGCGGAGCTTCGTGACCTGTTCGAGGGCGAGTCGCCGCGCTGGGTGCCGGACGCGCTGTACCGCCGGGTCTTCGACCGGCTGTACCACCGGCTGCGCCAGCGGCTGGCGGCGATGGCCGCCGATCCCGGCGACCCGACCCGGCACCAGTTCGACGCGTGGATCGCCGGGCTCCCCGGCCGCCTGGAGACATCCCCGGAGCTGCGCGAGCGCGGGGAGCGCCTCAAGCGCGACATCCTGGGCAGCGCCGGGCTGCGGGACTGGTCGTCCACACTGTGGCAGAAGGCCAAGGAGGCGCTGCGGGCGCAGGCGGCCGACCCGGAGTCCGAGCTGCGCCGCCGGATGGCCGACCTGCTGGTGGCGGTCGGCGAGCGCCTCGGGTCCGAACCCCGCCTGGCCGACGGCCTGGAGCGGATGGTGGAGTCGGGCGCCCGGGCCCTGGCCGACCAGTTCCACGACGAGCTCGCCGACCTGGTCACCGGGACCATCGAACGGTGGGACGCCGCCGAGACGTCGAACCAGCTGGAACTGCTCCTCGGGCACGATCTGCAGTACATCCGCATCAACGGCACGGTGGTCGGGGCCGGCGTGGGGCTGATCCCGGAAGCCGCGGATAGCGGACCAGCCGGTCGTCCCATTCCGCCCGGATGCAGCGAAGATACGCGGTGCCCCGGCGCGTCTCGTTGATCTTGGCGTGCCGGCAGTCCCGGCACAGCCCCGGCTGCTCGCCAAGCCTGGCCCAGGCGGGACCGGGCGACTGCTCGTGATCCTGTGCGGCCACGGGTCAAGCCTCGCATCCTTGACCTGGCAAATAATCTAGTGTTCTGCTATCTGGCACTGCACTAAAGCGGTCTGCAGAGGAGGCCCGGCCGTAGCGTGGACTTCACCGAGGACGCGGAGCACCGGGTCATCCGCGAGGCGGTCCGCGCGATCTGCGCCAGGTTCCCCGACGAGTACTGGGCCGAGCTCGACCAGAGCCACACATTTCCCTGGGAGTTCTACCAGGCCATGGCCAGGGGCGGCTGGATCGGCGTGGCCATCCCGGCCGAGTTCGGCGGCGGGGACGGCGGGATCACCGAGGCCTCGATCGTGCTGGAGGAGGTCGCGGCGTCCGGCGCGTGCATGAACGCGGCGAGCAGCATCCACCTGTCGATCTTCGGCATGCACCCGGTCGTCCGGCACGGCTCAGACGAGCTCAAGCGGAAATACCTGCCCCGCGTCGCGACCGGCGAGCTGCACGTGGCGTTCGGCGTCACCGAGCCGGACGCGGGCCTGGACACCACGGCCATCCGCACCAAGGCCGAACGCGACGGCGGGGGATACCGCGTCACCGGCCGCAAGGTGTGGACGTCCAAGGCGCTGGAGTCCGAACGGGTCCTGCTGCTCACCCGCACCACCCCGGCCGGGGAATGCGCCAGGCGCACCGACGGCCTGACCCTGTTCCTGGCACCGCTCCGCGACCCCGCGGTGACCATCCGGCCGATCCCCAAGCTCGGCCGCAACGCCGTCGCCTCCTGCGAGGTCAGCTACGACGGCCTGTACGTCGACGAGGGCGACCGGGTCGGCGGGGAGGGCCAGGGCTTCCGCTGCCTGCTCGACGGGCTGAACGCCGAGCGGGTCCTGATCGGAGCCGAGGCGCTGGGCACCGGCCGGGCGGCGCTGCGCCGCGCCACGGCCTACGCCAGGGAACTGACCGTGTTCGGCCGGCCCATCGGCCAGAACCAGGGCATCGCGTTCCCGCTCGCCGAGGCGCACGCCCGCCTCGGCGCGGCCGAACTCGCCGTCCGGCAGGCGTCCTGGAGCATCGACCACGGCCTGGCCGCGGGCGAGCAGGCCAACCTGGCCAAGTTCCTGGCCGCCGAGGCCGGCTTCCAGGCCGCCGACACGGCGCTGCAGACCCACGGCGGGTTCGGTTACGCGAAGGAGTATCACGTCGAGCGCTACTGGCGCGAGGCCCGGCTGCTCAAGATCGCCCCGATCCCGCAGGAGATGGTACTGAACTACCTCGCCGAGCACGTCCTCGGCCTGCCCCGGTCGTACTAGCAGCGCTCCCTCATGGCGATCGGCGACCCTCTCGCCCTCACCGAGGACCAGCGTGCCCTGCGGGACACCTTGCACGGCTTCCTCGCCGACCGACTCCCGCTCGGCCCGGTCCAGTGCGGCGGCCAGCCGGGCGTGCAGTTCGGGGCTGTAGCCGGCCTCGGTCTCCAGCATGGCGCGCAGCGCGGCGGGCGGGAGTCGGTCGGCCGAGCGCCTGACCGGCGGACCGCAGGCACACCGGGCCGCCCTCGCCGACCTGGAAGGCCCGTGATGGGCATCGGGTTCGGATTCGGTGACGTCTCCGCGGAAACCGCCCGCCAGCTCATGGCCGACCCGCGCAAGGTCCGCGAGGCCCTGGGCGATCTCGGCTGACCGCGGTCCCGGGCCGCCGGTCCCGGCCCGCTCCCGGTAGGTTCGGCGACGTGGAGCAGAATCTATGATGACGCCGCTGGCGGGGCGCGTGGTGGCGGCGGTGATCGGCGGGCTGATCGTGCTCACGTCGGTGTCCAGCGTCACCGGGACGCTGATCGTGTCCCGCTCGGTCAGCAGCCGGCTGACCCGGTGGGTGGACCAGATAGTCGACCAGGGCTATCAGCTGGTGGCGGCGCGAGCCGGCTACCGCCGCCGCGACCGCATTCTCGCCACCCAGGCGGCGGCCATCTTGCTGGCCCAGCTGGCAACGTGGCTCATCGTGGCCTACGTCGGGTTCGCCTTGCTGCTGTGGCCGTTCGCCACCCGCGGCGTGGCGTCCGCCTTCGTCGACGCCGGGTCCTCGCTGTTCACCCTGGGCTTCGCCGTGCCCGCCGGGGCGGCGCCGTCCGTGATCGTGTTCCTGGCCGCGGCGATCGGCCTGGTGATCATCGCGCTGCAGATCGCCTACCTGCCGACCCTGTACGCGGCGTTCAACCGCAGGGAAACCGAGGTGGCGCTGCTGAACGCGCGGGGCGGTGTCCCGTCCTGGGGCCCGGAACTGCTGGCCCGCACCCACTACGCGCTGGGTTCTGGCACCTCGACCCTGGATACGATGCCGGAGCTGTACGCCCAGTGGGAACGCTGGGCCGCCGACGTCGCCGAGAGCCACACCACCTACCTGCCCCTGGTCCGGTTCCGCTCCCCCGGACCGCTGTCGTCATGGGTCACCGCGCTGCTGGCCGTGCTCGACTCCGCCGCGCTGTTCCTGGCCTTGTCGCCCAGCATCGCGCCGGCGGTACCGGCCCGTCTGTGCCTGCGCAGCGGGTTCCTGTGCTTCAACCGGATCGCCCGGGCCATGGGCTTCGACATCCCCGATGAGGCCGACCCCGAAGCCGGGATCAGCCTGACCTACGCCGAGTTCCTCGACGCGGTGGCCCGGATGCGTGAGGTCGAGTTCCCGATCGAACGTGCTCCCGAGCAGGCCTGGCGAGACTTCGTCGGATGGCGGGTCAACTACGAGCGGGCCGCCTTTGCGGTCGCTGCCGCCGTCGACGCCGTCCCGGCCCTGTGGTCGGGTCCGCGCCGACACCCCGCGAAACCTCTCCCGCCCATCCGCCCGCCGCTCGGGCGGCCGCCTCAGTAGGGCGGTGGCGTTCGGGACGGACCGGGCATATCCGGCCATGGGTAAACTTACTACTGCCCGGTAACCCTCTACCCCCCCAGGGTACCGGGTATGGCCCGGCCTGGGCGCCCAGGCCGGGCCTCCTCATTTCATAGGCATATAGGCTGAGAATCACTCGGCCGAGCGGTCATCCGAAGCCGGTCGCGCCGCCGTCGATTACCAGCGGGTGCGCGTTGACGTAGCTGGATTCTCCGGACAGCAGCCACACCGTGGCGTAGGCCACTTCCCAGGCCGTCGCCTGCCGGCCGAACGGCAGGCTCCGCGCGGTCCGGCCCGGATTGAGCCGCGACGCCTCCCGCCCGAGCGGCGTGTCCACTAGGCTGGGTACCACAAGGTTGGCCCGGATTCCCCGGGCCATTCCCTCCCGCGCGACCTGCCGGCAGACCCCGAGCAGTGCCGCCTTCGACGCGTCATAGGCCGGGATCCCGGTCGCCGCCCGCAGGCTCGCCGCCGAGCTGATGAACACGATCGCCGAACCGGGATCCAGCACCGGCAACGCGGCCGCAGCCACCAGGAAGTGCGCGGCGGCGCCCGCGTCGCGGTCCGCGCAGGCCACCGCCGCGCCTTCCCTGGCCGCAAGCACCGCGATGGCCCGGCCGTTGCCGATCGGCGGATCCGGTTCCGGCGACGGCCACGTCCACCACCGCGCCGGCGACGCCGTGCTCGCGCGCCATGGGCGCGTGCGCCCACCACTCGAACTCCGCCTGCCACCGCGCGCCGGTCGTGATGATGGCGATCTCAGACAGCCGCCGCTCGATCGAGGTGCCGAACCTGAGCTTCGCGCCGAGCGAAGACAGCCGCCGCCCGGCGCCAGGCGCCGTGACGAACGCGTTGAACGGCCCGGCCAGGCCGCCGTCGGCGGTCACGACCAGCTCGCCCACGCTAGTGACGATGCCGTCCCACAGCTGCTGGCCCTCGGGTCCCAGCTCCTCGCGCCGCACATAGGGAATCCGGGTCATAGCCAGAAACAATAGCCATCACCCATAACGGTCTGTGGTTCCTCGTCCCGGTCACGCCGCAGAGTCTTCCGGGCGGCGCCTGATCCGGGTGAAGCCGAGGGTGACCAGGCACGCGGCGGCGAGCAGCGCGTAGGGGACCAGGTCCGAGGTGGCCTGGGCCAGGGCCCCGCTGCCCGAGGCGGCCACGGCCTGGCCCGCGGCCCAGGCGAGGTTGCCCAGGCCGAAGGCCAGCCCCTGGTCGAGCCGCTGATGCTGGGCGCCCTCGCTCACCAGCGTCATGGCCGGGGTGAACAGCGTGCCGAAGGCGGGCATGCCCGCGATCAGCACCGGGATGAGCACCCGCGCCGACGCCAGCGTGGGCGCCAGCAGGCTGATCGCCACGGCGGCGGTCAGCGAGCACCTGATCGGCACGATGGCGCCCCGCCGGTCGGCCGCCCGCCCGGCGACCGGTGACAATGCCGCCTCCACCCCGGCCGACGCCAGGAACGTCCCCGCGATGACCAGGGCCGTGACCCCGAGGTTCGCCATCCGCAGCGGCGCGAGCACGTCCAGCACGCCGAACGCCAGGCCCGCCAGCATCGTCAGCCACAGCCCGACGCCCAGCCGGGGGTCACGTGCCGCGGTGAACGCCTCCCGCAGCCCCTGCGGGACCGCTTCGCGCGGGGCCGGCAGGGTGAACACCACCGCCATCAGCATCCCGCCTGCCACCGCGGCGCTGGCGAACGCGGGCCCGGTGCCGATCCCGTCGGCGATCGCGCCCACGACCGGCCCGAACAGCGCGCCGCCCACGGCCGCTCCCATGGCTGTCCCGATCATCTCCCCGCGCCGTTCCGGCGGCGCCTCGGTCGCCAGCCAGGCCATGCCCCCGGCCCAGGTGCACGCCCCGCCCAGCCCCTGCACGAACCGGGCGGAGTCCAGGACCATCGCCGTCGAGGCCCAGCCGAAGACCAGTGTCGAGACTCCCATGAGCGCCAGCCCGAGCAGAACGGTCCTGCGGTAGCCGAGGTGCCCCGTGAGCAGCCCGCCTGGCAGCGCCCCGGCCAGGGTGCCCAGCGGGTAGCCCGCGACCAGGATCCCCGCTCCGGCCTTGGACAGGTGAGCCACGTGCGTGTAGTGCGGCAGCAGCGGCGTCAGCGCCGTGAAGAACATCGTGTCGACCAGCACGAGCACGCACACGAACCACAGCAGCGCCCGCAGCGACCGAGTCAGTGGCAATCCGTGTCACGCCCCGTTCCGGCAGGCTATCAAGGCCGGCATACTGTGATCTTCACACACGGTTGCGGGACTCAGTGATCCCAGTGCGGCGGGCGTTCCCGGCGCAGGCGCTCGTCATCGTCTGGCTCGGGAGCCTCGCCCCAGCCGATGCCGGTCTCTTCCTCGCTCTGCGCCGGCAGCGCCGGCTGGTCATCTGGGTCAGGTTGCATACCCTCATCATCTCGCCGTCCGGGCCGGGCGAACGGGTGAGTGGCCGGCTTGACCGTCAAGGTGGCCGGCGCCGAAGGGTGCCTGGACGGCGGGCGCCCGGCCGTTTAGTCTCGGGCTGGTGATGGCGACGATGTCTGCCGCCTCGTCCGGCCAGGACGTGGCCCGGCGGCTGATGGCTGACGGCTACGTGGTCGTGACCGGCATGATGACCCCGGAAGGCGTGGAGAACGCCCGCGCCGACCTGGACCGGGCGCTGCGGACCACCCGGAC
>WNGL01000601.1_pt1 | contig 43133 bp, 30 predicted proteins | sample 5400591 | NCBI WGS metagenome assembly WNGL01 (sample SAMN13153377, study PRJNA577476) | soil metagenome | isolation source: 80 cm soil or saprolite under Garry oak tree replicate 1 | place: USA:California | collected 2016-06-15
ATGCCAGCGGCGTCATCGAGCAACAGGGGCACTTTGTGATCTTTGGCGATCTTAACTTGCTGCTCCAGCTTTTCACCCAGGTCGGTGGTGTAGATCATGGCTGTATTTTCGGTGATGGCGTTGGCGATTTGTTCCGGCGCATTTGCAAGAACAAGTTTGGCGCCGGTAAGTCGAATGGCGCTGTCGAAAGCGCTGCGGCCTCCTGCCATCACAACCTCATTCTTCATTCCGGTCGTATCGGGAAGTTGCCAGATCAGTTTGTCGTCCGTACCGGCCATGCAGGCAGCAGTTGCCGCGGCCATTGCGCCGGCGGAACCGGAGGTTACAATGCCCGACTCCGCGCCAGTTAGTTCCGACAAACGGTGTCCGACAGCGCGCTGGAGTTCGAGCATGTTCACAAAATAATGGCTGGCTTCCAGCTGAGCCTGGCGGACCTCGGGAAACTCCAAAGAGCCGCTGAGATAGGTCCAGGTGCCGCGGCAATTGATGACTGTCTTCACGCCAAGGCGGGCATAGACATTCTGTTTTGCACCGATTCCCACCGCCGTACTGGCGTGTGCGTAGAGATCGCGGGCTGCAATTTGACCCAGCAGCGGAGCTGCTGCCAAAAATTTGAAGAAAGAACGCCGAGTAGAACCATTTCCAGGCATGATGACTCTCCGTGAACGTCTTGGCCTGTTTGTCCCCCCATCAGGCACCTAGGGTTTAACACATAATTTTACTGTCGCCAATCATTTTCTTTCGTTTTATATTGAAGTCTTTCTTTTTCTGTTAGCTTGGCGGGTAGCTTCCGCGGTCCCCGGAGGTGTATGACGAATGAATCCAAGATGTCGAGATGTTCAGCGAAGTCGCATCCGGGCTTGACTCGGCAAATAACAAGAGGCGTCTTCACGATGGCGATCCTGCTTGGTGTAGGCAGAACGCCGCAGACTGCTGGACAAACAGCGCAGCAAGCCAGATCCGTGGAGTGCCGGGTGGAAGATATTGACTACGAAGGCTGGAAAGCGCAGCAGATTTCTAATCTCTGGGTGCAGCTCATCATCGTGCCACAAAATGGCGGGCGACTGATGCAGGTGCGCTTCAACGGGCATGATTTTCTCTTTGTCAATCCTAAGCTCGCCGGAAAGTACATGCCGCCATCCCAAGATCACTGGTTCAACTATGGCGGAGACAAACTTTGGCTATTGCCCGAGGGGGACGACAATGAACAGCAGTGGCGAGGCAATTCGGACTTGCTCGATGACGGGGAATTCACCTTTCGAAAACTTTCGGATCAAAAGGATTGCGGTATAGAACTTACAGGACCGCTCGATCCCCACACTGGAATCCAATTTATGCGCACGATTCGCCTGGATTCCGACTCGCCTCATATCGCTTTTCGCGCGTCCATGAAAAATGTGAGCGGCCACTCCGTGGAGTGGTCGATTCAGTCGGTTTCGCAGTACGACACAGGCAATCCAAAAGATCCTCCAAGCAGCAACCGCGACATTTGGGGATTTACTCCGGCGAATCCATCCAGCAGATATTTGAATCGTTATCACGTTCGCACGGGTCCGGCGGAGAACCCTGCGGCAAGGGTACGAGACGACAGCTTGTTTGCATTGCATTATTCACACTTGGCCGCCGAGTTTTGGGTGGATTCAACCGACGGTTGGCTCGCCGTCGTTGATGGGAGCAGCCACTATGCCATGGTCGAGCGTTTTCAATACGAAGAACGCAAACCGTATCCTGGGAAGGCTTCGGTCATTTTCTGGACGAATGGCCCTCACTTCAGGTTCAACAGCGATGGTGTGTCGTCGGTAAGCGAAGAGGAGAACGGCGTATCTCCTTCTTATATGGAAGCGGAGATCAATAGCCCGATGTGCCGCTTGCGTCCGGGTGAGGCCTGCCAACTGGAAACAGACTGGTTTCCGACGCGGGCCGACAGCCAGTTTCACGGAGTGACTGACGCCGGAATCATGACCAAACCGTTGCGGGCAGCGATGCTGGAGAATGGCAAAGTGAAACTGGCGGGTTCCTTTGGGGTATTTTTCTACGGCAAGCTGGTGGCGCACTTCTATAACGAGCACGGTTCGAGCCTTGCAACGCTGCCGTTAGCTGACGTGAGTCCAACGGATCTCGTCGTGCTGGATTTGGAAGCTGCGCCGCAGGGCAGGCCAACGCGAGTCTCTCTACATCTGGAAGATCAGGGCGGATTGGATCGAGGCGCGCTTCAGGAAATTCCGATCAGGACGGGAGAAAACTCACTGAGATGAAAGTGCTAATGCTAATGTTCTTTACGCTTTTTTCCGTGCTGGTCAGCGAACCATTAATCGCACAAGAACAATCAGCAGTTGGCTCCAGCACAGTACGCGTAGAAGACTTGCTAACGAGTCCAGTCGGAGCCAATTGGACCTCATACAACGGCGACTACACCGGCCGCCGCCATAGCGCATTGCGCGAGATTAGTCCAAGCAATGTCGCACAACTGCGCCCGGCCTGGGTTTTCCATCCCGGGAACTCCCAGAACCTGGAAGCAACCCCGATCGTTGTCAGAGGCGTGATGTATGTGACGGCGGCCAACGATGTGTTTGCTCTGGATGCGCGAACCGGACGCCAACTATGGCACTACCATCGGCCCGTGAGTTCCGGCCTCCTGGATGATGCCGCGGCGCACAAGAATCGCGGAGTAGGTGTATGGCAGAACTCGGTTTTTGTCCAAACCGATGACGCGCATCTGCTGTCCCTCGATGCCCGGTCAGGCAACTTGCTGTGGGATGTGGAATACGCCGACAAGACCAGGCACTACGGGTCAACCGGTGCCCCGCTGGTGGTGAAGGACCAGGTTGTTGTCGGCACTTCTGGTGGAGACTCCGGTGTTCGGGGATTCCTAGCGGCATTCGATGCGGCCACCGGAAAGAAAAAATGGCAGCGCTGGACGATTCCGGGCCCGGGAGAATTGGGCTCCTCCAGTTGGCCGGGCGACTCCTATCTACATGGCGGCGGCACCACGTGGATGCCGGGAACGTATGACCCGGAACTCAACACTTTGTACTGGACTACCAGTAACGGGTCTCCCGATTTCGTAGGTGATTCGCGGCCGGGCGACGACCTCTACACTGCCTGCGTTCTAGCTCTCGACGCCGATACTGGTGAAATGAAGTGGTATTTCCAATTCACCCCCCACGATTTGTACGACTACGACGCGACAGAAACTCCAATCCTGATTGATACGGTGGAAAACGGAAAGACGCAGCATCTTTTGTTACAGGCCAACCGGAACGGCTACTTCTATGTCCTCGACCGCACCAATGGCAAATTTCTTCGCGCAACGCCGTTTGTCCAGAAACTGAATTGGGCCAAAGGCGTTGATGCATCAGGGCGGCCTATTCTCACCGGCCAAATTCCTAGCCCAGAAGGCACATACATCTGCCCAGGAATCGACGGAGCGACGAATTGGTTTTCACCTTCTTACAATCCGGATACAGGTTGTTTATACGTAATTGCCTTGGAAAGGTGCGATATCTTTTTCGCAAAACCAAGAAAGTTTGAGCTTGGCCAAACGTTTTACAACACTGGAACCAACCGTCCTCCCACAGAAAAGTCCCAGAAGATTTTGCTGGCACTTTCCCCTTCCGATGGAAAAGCAGTCTGGCGCTACCCCCAAGTGGGTTCGGGAAGATCCTGGGGCGGGACGCTGACGACCGCTGGCGGACTACTGTTCTTTGGCGACGACAGCGAATCGTTCGAGGCGGTGGAGGCGAGCAACGGCCGAGTGCTGTGGCACTTCAACACAGGCCAGATGATGCATGCCTCGCCGATGAGCTATGCGGTAGATGGCGCGCAGTATGTAGCAATAGCGGCAGGAAGTGATGTGTTCAGTTTTTCATTACCGCACTAAGTCGCGATTGAGGCGGCAAAAGTGTCGCCCTCGAGATTCGAACGAGAAGGAGGCGCAACTCCGATGCAGCGCAGAGATTTTCTAAAAAGCACTGTCGCTGTTGCTGCAGCGGCAGAACTTGGAATCGGCAAGGCGGAGGCAAAGGTCCCCGCCCACAACTGGGGGAACTACGACTTCGGCTCCGGTCCGAAGGTGAACGATCGCCTGAATCAGGGGCCGTTTCCTCAATATCCGCCTGATGCCGTGATTCCCACCGACGATGTGGTGATGACCACAACTTCTACGGAAGGCGTCGTGCCGAACTATGGTAAGGGACTGGTCACCTACATCACGGCGGACTCGGGTACGGACGAAATCAAGTCTGACAATATTCCCCAAGCGATTGAGGACCTGGTTCGATTTCCCTTGGGCCAACAGCTCTACATCCGCCCGACGTGGAGGGAAGTGCAGCCGAGGCCCGGACGGCTGGAGCTGCCCGATTACCTCAAGCTCGTCTTTGATCTGGCGAAGAAGAACAACAAGCGCATCGGATTGCGAATCCAGATGTGCGCTCCAGACTATAGGCATTCCGCGGCCCTGCCGGACTTTGTCCTCGACAAAGTGCCGAAAGTTGATTTGGTGCTGAGCGATCAGGAAAGCAGCCCTTCAGCCAAAAGATATTTGGAGAATCCGCATTCCCGCTATCAGCCCCGGTTTGACCATCCTTTTTTTCAGCAAGCATTCAAAGAACTGGTTGGCCAGTTGGCGGCGGAATTCGATGGCAACCCGCTCATCGAGTTTATTGACACTTTTATGTACGGCTTCTGGGGGGAAGGACACACCTGGCCATTTGCCAACAACCCTTTTCCTGATTACCTGACAGCGGAGCGCACCTGGGTCAACATGCTTGAAGTCCAGCTCGAGTATTTTAAGAAGACTCCTCTGCTGACCAATACTCAACCGGACTATAGCCGGGTCGGTAATTCAGAACTGGTCGACCGCACGGTCCGTAGCAACAATTGGGTTCGCAGCGACACTATCTTTATCGAGAACGAGCAGATTGAAGCGCTCAGCAACCGCCCGCCGTGGATCGCCGCATTGCTCGAGCAAGGGCTCCCCGGTAAGCCTCCCGATCCAAGCGCGGTCCATGAAGGGGTATCACCGGCAGAGAACATGATCGCTCATGTGATCGATATCGGGGCGAACTACTGGTCGCTTTGGAGCTTTCACCAGATCAGCGCAAAGAACCTGATGACCTACTACCAGGCTTATCCGGCTGCGTTCGACCGGATCAATAGCCGGATCGGGTATCGGGTGAGGCCGTCTTTCATCTGGAGCTTTAAGGACAGCAGTTACCTTGGACTGATCGTCGGCTTTGCGAACGACGGCATCGCGGGTGTGCCGGGTGTATTGCGAGTGACCGTGGAGAGGCAGGACGGAAAGGTACTCACCAGCGGTTGCCTGGACGCTGGCTATCCGCTGCCGGGCAAGATTCGCCAGGCACAGTTCGTGCTTCCTAACACGACCGATTGGAAAGGATTGAAACTTAGAGCTGAGATTGAGGTAAAGGGAATGGGCTATCCGGTGCGGTGGGCTTGTCATCAAAAATTGAACGATGACGGTTCGCTCACACTGCGTCCCAACCTTCGTGGGGACGTTTAAACAACCTACGGATAAATGATGAATGTGGTAGCGGGCGCCTCGCCTGCACACGTATGTCTGATCAGACTCAAGAGAAGCGCAAGGAGAGTCCACAATGCGGCGACGAGATCTTCTGAAGACCGGGGCACTCCTGCCAGGTGCGAACAGTCTTTTGCCTCCGCAAATGTGGGCGGATGTGCCTACCATTTGTGGGAGGGCTATTCTTTGGCACTCCTCAAGTAGCCAACCGGCTCGACCAGGGGCCTTTTGGCATTGACCAGGAACAAGGCCGGTTCACAATCTTCGCAACCCAGCCTTCTCGCGATCACAGCCGAAATTTTGGCGCTGGGCTAGTCGGTTATACCTAGGAAGAAAACGGACCAGCGCTTGGGGTGCAGTGCGGCAGGGAAACGTTGGAACAGAGCGTGGAGAAAATGGCGGCCTTGCCTTTTGTGGGATGTGTTGTATACCCGGTGCGATTGGCGCGACGTGCAGTCGGCGCCCGGCAAGCTGAACTTGTCCCCGACCAAACAGGTTCGAGCGGTCGTATACTTTGTTGCGTGCGGCAGGTCAGCACGGACCAGAGGCGATTCGCAAAATGATTCTCAAGCTGATATCAACTTGACCGTCGTCATCTGCTGTTCCTGCTTGCGACTGGGCCGAATACTGAATGAGCAGCTCTGGGCAGGTTCACCTATAAATCCGAGAGCTAGAAATGCGTCAGGTTCCAAACGCGAACCGCCGCCTCGAAGACCATGTCCTTCGAGCGTTGAACAAGATTAGGAAACCAAGCGCGGCTGAAGAAATTACGGAGTTGCTCAATCGCGATCTTGGTCCGGGAGAGCGGCCTTTTCGGACGAAGGAAGTTGCAAACTGCTCGGAACGCAAGTGACAAGATACTCGGATTGTACTGGCTGGAAACTCGTCCCCGCAGGTAGTCCCCGCCACTGGAAAGTCGAGTGACCAAATCTGAGTTTGACGTTCGGGGATTCACCATGACCATGCATATGCCTCAACGCGCGGATCGGCACCCGAGCTGAGAACCCCAGTGCTCGGATCAATGACAATACCAGCGTTCGACCCCAGCGACCAGGAAGACGAGATGCGTAGTTTGTGCCCGCGTGCGATCAGTGCCTGCCGAGTCGCTTCCGGGATGCGCGCCTCCACCGACATGTCGCCGGGAACCATTGTGTGAGGGAACGGTGATGCTGGAAAGCTGCGCGACGACCACCGCGGCGCCTCAATCGACTGCTGGATATTCATGTGAAAATCAATGAGATTGATGAGTGTCTGCATCGTGCGTATCACCTGATCGTCACCGCCTGGACTCCCGAGAATCGCATAGGGCAGCCCGTCTTTCATCACAAGCGTGCTCTGCAGGGTGCTGCGTGGACGTTTGTGCGGTTCGAGCGCATTCGCCTCACCTCGGACCAGCGAATAGTAGTCGCCTCGGCAGTTGAAAATGATCCCGGTATTCCCCATGACGACTCCAGTTCCGAAGGAGCTATGCAGGCTCGGCTCGAAGCTCACCATGTTGTGATCCTTGTCCACAACCGCAATGTAACTTGTGTCGCCGTCGTGACTGGCCTTTCCGTCTAGGACGATATGCAACGGCCGGTTTACCGCGGAGGCATTCTTCGCGAACTTCTCGGGTGATCCCGGACGCAGTTCGAGTGAAGCTTTGGCCGGATCGATGAGCTTTCTGCGCTCACCTGCATAGTCTTTCGAGAGCAGGCCATCGTAGGGAATCTTGATGAAGTCCATGTCGCCCAGGAATCTCTCCCGATCCGCCATCGCGAGCTTAATAGCCTCGACACTGATATGAAGAAAATCAGCGCTATTGTGCCCAAGCGACTTGAGATCGAATCCTTCAAGCAGATTTAGGGCGATTAGCTCGGTCGGTCCCTGGCTGGCTGACGGATTCTTGTAGATTTGGTAACCGTGATAATCAATCGAGACGGGCGTTTCGACCTCGGCGGTATATCCGGCGAAATCAGCATAGCGAAATAGTCCGCCGTTTGTTTCCGAAAACGAGGCCAATTCTCGCGCAATGTCCCCCTGGTAGAACCGATCACGAGCGGCTTTCAGTGCCTGGTGTCTCCCTTTTTCTTTGTTCGCCTGTTCGGCTTCAACCAGTTTTCTTAGTGTGAGGGACAGGTCAGGATTCTTGAAAATCTCACCAGCCTTTGGCGGCTGGCCATTCGGCAAGTAAATCTTGACCGTGGAAGGGTACTTGAGAATTTTCGTGGTGCTGGCGATGTCATTCGCGCTCGCCTCGCTTAGCGGAAATCCCTTCTCAGCCAATTCGATGGCGGGCTGAAGCACCTGCTCGAAACTCATCGTGCCCCAGCGGTCCAAAAGTGTGTACCACGCGTCCACCACACCTGGAAGGCCCCCAGAAAGCAATCCATCACTCGCAGGTATTTCGCCGTGATTATTTTTCTCGTACCATTCGATACTTGCCAGTTCAGGCGCACGAGGTTCTGCGTTTATGGAATAGACCTTCTTCTCCCCAGCCACGTACACGAGTACAACCGCGTCACTGCCGATCCCATTGTCGGCAAAGTCCGTAACTCCGAGCGCGGCCTGGCCCGCCACCGCGGCGTCGAATGCATTCCCGCCGGCTTGCAAGATTTGTCGGGCGGCCTCAGTCGCCGGGGCCCTCATCGAGGATACGGCTGCCTGGCGTCCCCGAATCACGGGACGCATTGTTTGAGTCCCAGACGTTTCAGCACTCTGGGTTATTGCGGGCCGTGCAAAACCCAACAGCGACACGAGAAAGAAGTTGATCACCAAACAACCGCATAGTGTTTTCGATAAAAAAAGCATTCGAGCCTCGGGGAGAGAGATTCCCGCACATAACGTCGGAAACACAGCAAGTATACTGCTCAGATTCGGCTGAATTGCGCCCGGATCACGGGAAACTCTTCCCCGATTCGGGTTCATGGAAGAGTTGCCGACGGCTCAGCAGCGATCGGCTTGTGCCCGAACTGAAATGTCGACGCGGCAAGACTTCCAGCGGAATCGCTGAAGACCAGACTGCGCCTATTTCACGAACAGCAGCCCATGCGGTACCGCAGATTGGAAAACATAGGCATAGAGCAGCACTATTATTCCGACGATGGAGCAGAGAGTTACCGAGTGCCACGCCACAAAGCGAAAGATGATGCCTTCGTTGCCGACTTGTTCGGTGGCGGCGGTGGCGATCGTGATGGATTGCGCGTCCACCATTTTCCCCATCACGCCTCCGGCACTATTGGCCGCGCACATGAGGACGGGGTCGATGCCGAGTTGCTGAGAAGTTATTCTCTGCAAACTGCCGAACAGTGCATTCGCGGAGGTATCGCTGCCGGTGAGCGCCACTCCCAGCCACCCGAGGAACGTGCCGAAGAATGGATAAAGCCACCCGGTGCGCGTGAATGCCAGACCCAATACTGCGTCGAGACCTGAGTAGCGCGTAACATAGCCGAGCCCCAACATGAAAGAAATCGCAATCATGGCCAGCCGCATTCGCACCAGCGTTTTCCAAAAAGTCCTCATCAGTTGCAGAGGGCTCAGTCCAAGCAGTAACCCGGAGGCGATTGCGGCCAAGAAACAGCCGGTCCCCGTGGCCGAAAGCCAGTTGAAATCGTAGCGCGCAGCTTCGGGAGTTTGCTTGGCGACGACCGGCGCTGCGCGAGAGATAGCATTATGCAAGTAAGGCACGTCCCATCCCGGCGGGCCGGGCCGGACCTTGCCATCCGCCAGCGTTACACGAAATGCCGGGGTGGTGGCTTGGTTCATAGCCAGTTTTATCGATGGCAGTCCCCACAGCAGCACAAATACGGAGAGGATCGCGAAGGGCATCCAGGCCTTCAAAACCTCTCGGGCAGTGTACGATCGCACTCTGCCAAGACCATCAAACTTCTCTGCAGCCCATTCGCCGCCGACTTGGTCCTCGATCTCCGCAGACGCTGGAGGAGGAGTGGACAACTTGTCGTCATAGTCGAAGCGCCAAATCTTCTTTGGCTTCCAGAATCTCAGAAAAACCAGAACCGCAACAATCGACACCACGCCGCCCATGATGTCCACCAGATTGCTGTCCACGTAGTTCGACCAGAAAAATTGAGTGAGCGCGAATGAGATACCTACAACCAGGATGGCGGGAAATACTTCGAAGGTCTCCTGCCAACTAACCACAGTTCTTACCAGCCAAAAAGGGACCATAATCGCGGTGAAAGGAAGGATTCGGCCGATCATCGCGTTCAGATCGGATTCCGGCAAAGATGTCACTGCCGCCAGCGTGTGGACCGGCGTACCTATGGCTCCCCAAGCCACAGGTGCGGTGTTTGCGATCAGATTCAACGCAGCGGCATGAAACGGTTTAAAACCGAGCCCGATCATGAAAGCACCGGCGATAGCCACCGGCGCCCCAAATCCCGCAGCTCCCTCGATGAACGCCCCAAAACAGAAAGCAACCAGCAGGACTTGCAACCTTCGGTCCGGCGTGATTCCCGCGACCGACTCTTTCATGATTTCGAACTGCCCGGTCTCGACAGAAATGTCGTAGAGGTAAACCGCAGCCAGAACGATCCACGCGATCTTCAATGCGCCGAACGCGACACCGTAGGTAAAACTGATTGCGGCCAACGCGGGCGGCATTTTGAAGAAGACGATAGCAACGGTTACTGCCGACGTTGCGCCAGCGATCGCGCACCAGTGTGGCTTCACCTTGAGACCGGCCAGCAGCGCGAAAAGAATGATGATGGGTACAGCCGCAAGCAGCGTAGAGAGCCACCAATGACCGAGTGGATCGTAGGCCTGGGTCCATTGCATAACATCTCCTAGCGAACGGAAACTCCTCTGTAATGGAGACGCGCAGTCTCAGCCATGCCCTTGAGGCCAAAGCGCGTAATCGTAAGTCAGGTTCTCATCGTGTTCTCAAGTCTGGAGCGTCAAAGTGAGTCGATATCGTATCACTGCGCCTTCAACGTGTAAGAACAGCAACTCAGATGCCGCGAGGAGGAAGACAGACATCGCGAATTTGGCGATTCGCTTTCGATGAAATGAGCGCGATTGGCTTTGCGTGGTGGCGAGTCGGTAAGCATTGCATCTAGATTCACCGCGACCGGAGAGCGGTTATCGACTGTGGGATCGCGCCAAATCGCCCGCCTTCGCTTCGAGTTCCGCCCAGCGTGCGTAAAGTGCGTCCAAATCTTGTTGTGCTGCTTCCATCTCAGCATAAGCGGCCACGAGCCTGGTACCCTCACTGGCGATTGCGGGATTTTCCAGTTCTGCGCGCTTGCTTTGCAGCACCTGCTCGGCGTCAGCAATGCGTTGCTCGACTGCGGCATATGGCCAACTTACCCGGTGCAGAGAACCGAAGTGGCCACGTCATGGCGCGTGATCTCAAGTGGTCACACACCGAAAAAGGCATCGCTGGCAAAGCCTTTGAGCGAGCCCTGGAGCGGAAATTTGAAGCAGTCATACGGACTGCAAAGGAGATGGCCGGCAAGATAGAGCAACCGGCGGATCTCTGGGGCTTGGAGTTCTATCTGGCAATCTTGTGGGCGCACTCTTCACTACGTGTGCGGGAGGAAAGGAAGCTTTTCGCGACCAAGAACACCGCGAGCGTTTTATTCGTGAGCACGCCACCTAGTCTGCCGCCTAGAGCCACTTCGCGAGGGTTGGAGGTCAGCGGTCGCAAGCCATGGTTCTGAGCATTGATGTTTCTAGCTTTTCCGGTATACCTATAGTTCGTGGCCCAACCAAGCAGCCAGCTAATAGGAAGAGCCCTCGCAGGCTTAATTTTATGTTGTGTCTTGCGGGCGTTGGCGGCCGCAAATATTGCTTCGTCTCAACGGGACGTGCCCAGGCTCAGGATTGGGAATCTTCGATCCGCAAGTTTGAAGAGCAAGACAAGATCAATCCTCCTAAATTGGGGTGCATCGTTTTCACCGGCTCCTCGAGTATCGCGCGCTGGGAAACACTGGTTGATGAGATGAAGCCGCTCGACGTCATCAATCGAGGTTTTGGCGGCTCGCAGTATTCTGACCTTAACCAATACGCGAAACGAATCGTCATTGCCTATCAGCCTCGTGCGGTCGTGGTTTATGAGGGTGACAACGACCTCGCGGCTGGATCTTCCAAGACACCGCAATCAGTTGCTAACGACGCCCGGGTATTCGTCCAAACCATTCATTCGGCGTCACCGGAAACTTGGATCTACATTATTTCCATCAAGCCATCCCTGTCGCGGTGGAACGAGTGGCCCAGAATGAAGGAAGCAAACCACATGATTCGGCATTTCTTACGCACGCAGGAACGTGTCCAGTACATCGATGTCGCTTCTGCGATGTTCGACACCCAGGGTAACCTCCGCGCCGACCTTTTCGTCGAAGACGGCTTGCACCCAACGCAGAAGTGTTATGCATTGTGGACGTCCATTATCAAACCCGTACTTCTCCAGCGATTTGGACTCGAAAAGGAGGTTGGCCAGATACCCACAGAACGCCACATAACATCCGGGCCCGCCTTCTTCCAACTGGAACCGGCGGTATGAGAAGATGCTAGATTGCGCAATCAGTTTCTAATGCCATCGTTGGTTCCCAGCCAATTTGCTTTACATTGCCGGTTGATTGCCCGGTTCGTAGCCATCCGAACCATCTGTCTGTCGCTGCTTGTAGGCGCTGGCGCCGCACAGAATACCGAGCCGGCGCAGACTCAGGGCCAGCAGAGCGGCACGAGCACTGGCATCGCGCACGCTCCCGTTAAAGACGCGCTGTCCCGTCCCATTACGGCGGGCGGGTTTGTGGATAACGCGCCGGTCATCTTCTCAGATATCACACGTGCCGCTGGCCTCGATAAGTTTCATCATAAGTCTGGTACCCCCGACAAAAGCACGATCCTGGAGACGCCGGGCTCCGGTGTGGCCCTCCTCGACTACGACAATGATGGATGGCTCGACATTTATCTGCTAAATGGCTCAACATTTCCCGCCCTGAAGGGCAAGGAAGCTCCGCCGAAGGCAATGTTGTTCCACAACAATCACGACGGCACCTTCACTGAGGTGACCGACAAGGCAGGTGTAGCCAACGAGCGCTGGGGCTTTGGTGGCGTCGTCGGCGATTACGATAACGATGGTTGGCCCGATATCTATGTATCCAATTTCGGCAAGAACCGCCTCTACCACAACAATCACGATGGCACGTTTACCGACGTTGCAGAGAAAGCTGGAGTTGCGCTGGGAGGATGGTCAACCGGCGCGACCTGGGGCGATTACGACCACGATGGTTTCCTCGACCTCTTTGTCCCAGGTTATGTGAAATTCGACCCTGACAATCCGCCGATCGCGGGCAAAGGAGACCTGCCGTCCGGGTTCTGCCAGTTTCGGGGGATCAACGTGATGTGTGGTCCGCGCGGCTTGGCTGGTGAGGGCGATCATGTGTTTCACAACAACGGCGACGGGACTTTTACGGACGTGAGTGGGAAGGCCGGCGTTTCTGATCCCAGGGGTTACTACGGTCTGGCGTCGGTTTTTGTTGACGTGGACGACGATGGATGGCTTGATTTGCTGGTGGCCAATGATTCCGTACCGAAGTACCTTTACCGCAACAAGCGTGACGGGACATTCGAGGATGTCAGCTACCTCTCGGGATTCGCCCTCAACGACGAGGGCCGGGAACAGGCGGCAATGGGAATTGCAGTTGGTGACTACAACCGCGACGGAAAGGTGGACTTTTGTGTCACGAACTTCTCTGACGACTACAACACTCTCTACCGCAACGACGGAGACGCCAGTTTCACCGACGTAAGCTTTGCTGCCGGCATCGCCAATATAACCGTCCCCTTTCTCGGCTGGGGAACGGGTTTTCTGGATTATGACAATGATGGTCTGCTCGACCTTTTTTTTGCGAATGGGCATGTTTATCCCGGCGTAGACAAACAGGACTGGGGTACGACCTGGGCGCAGCGCCCGTTGTTGTTTCGCAATTTGAACGGCTCCAAGTTCGAGGAGGTCGCTCCCGCCACAGGCAGCGGGCTGGCGGTCGTGGTCTCCGCACGCGGAGCGGCTTTTGGCGATCTGTTCAATGACGGCCACACCGACGTAGTGCTCAACGTGATGGACTCGACCCCAGTGCTTCTACGGAATGTCGTCAAGAATTCCAATCATTGGCTGACGTTAAAATTGGTCGGCGGCCCGAAGAGCCCGCGGGACGCGATCGGAGCTAAGGTGTTTGTCTCCGTCGGAGGTGTCCGTCAACGCGGGGATGTTTTCAGCGCCGGCAGTTACGCTTCCAGTTCGGACCAGCGTTTGCACTTTGGGTTGGGCACAGCCACGAAAGTTGACCGAGTAGAAATCTTCTGGCCTGACGGAGTGAAGGAAGAGATCAAAACCCCCACACTCGATCGGATTGTTACCGTTGTGGAAGGCAAAGGAACCGTGGAGCCGTGAAGCTTGAACCAGCACGCCATAAGGGGCGGGTTCTCCTGACACTCCTGCTGTTTTTCCTCGCCGCTTCGCCCCGATTCATCACGGCACAAGAAAGCACTATGCCAGCGGCAGCAGCTCCCACTTGTACTGAATCCTTTGTGGATATCACGCAGCGGCTCGGCATCAACTTCCAGTACCGCTCATCCCATACCTCCAGGAAGTACCTTCTTGAAACTATGGGAGCAGGGGTCGCGTTGTTCGACTACGACAATGACGGGCGCTTGGACATTTATCTGGTAAACGGCGCGCCTCTAAGCGATCCCACTCCGAAAGGAACAATCCCGCAGAAGACGGGTCCGCAATACTGGAACCGTCTCTACCATCAGAAGCCGTACGGGACGTTCGAGGACGTCACGGAGAAGGCTGGCTTGCAGGGAGCAGGATACGGGATGGGCGTCGCCGTAGGTGACTACGACAACGATGGATTCGAGGACCTTTACGTGACGGCCTACGGCGGGAATAAGCTTTACCACAATAACGGCAATAGCACATTCGCGGACGTAACCGAAAAGGCCGGCGTCGCCGGAGGCGGATGGTCAACCAGCGCCGCATGGGTCGATCTGGATGGCGATGGCTTCCTGGATCTGGTCGTCTTGCGCTATGTGGATTGGGATTTCGACGATGTCTGGTGCGGTGAGCACAAGGAAGGCTACCGGGCGTATTGCCATCCCGATTACTTCAAGCCAATTTCCCCGCTTGTTTACCACAATAATAAAGATGGAACGTTCACCGAGGTCGCACAAAAGGTAGGCCTCAGCAAACCAGGGAAAGGACTTGGTGTGGCGATTGCCGACTATGACCGCGATGGCTATATCGATCTCTTTGTTGCCAACGACTCCATGCTCGAGTTCCTCTATCACAACAAGGGAGATGGCACTTTCGAAGACGTCGGCCTTGCCTCCGAGGTCGCAGTGGACATAGACGGCCGAACCTATGCCGGTATGGGCGTGGACTTCGCCGACTACAATAACGATGGCTGGCCTGACATCATCGTAACCGACCTGGCGAACCAGCGCTACGCTCTCTACCAGAACAACGGCGACGGCTCGTTCATCTACACCAGCCAAACCCTGGGAATTGGACAGATAACGCTGGCCCACTCGGGCTGGGGAGTCCGATTTCTTGACTACGACAATGATGGATGGAAGGACCTGCTCGTAGCTCAAGGCCACGATCTCGATACCATCGAACTGGACCATCCCAATCTGCATTACCGTGAACCTATGCTGCTCGCCCGCAATACCGGACACGGGTTTGTGGATGTTTCCGCGCAATCGGGCAGCGGCTTCCGTCAAGCTTGGGTTGCGCGCGGGATGGCCATTGGCGACCTGGATAATGACGGTCGGCTCGACGCGGTTGTGACCACTAACGATGGGCCGGTTCACATCCTCCACAACGAAACCGCAACGCGAAATCATTGGATTCTGCTGAAGCTGGTTGGCCACAAGAGCAACCGCGACGCAATTGGCGCGGAGGTCACTCTGGTGACGAGCTCCGGATCGCAATACGCAACTGTTTCGACCGCCAGCAGTTATCTCTCAGCCAGCGACAAGCGCGTGCATTTTGGGCTGGGGCAGGAAAACGTTGCGCAAAGAATCGAGATTCGCTGGCCCAGCGGCATCAGGCAAACACTCAAAGACATCCCTGCAGATCAGATTCTTCAGATCGACGAGCCGGCCGCTCCATCCACGCCACAAAAACCATGAATACGCGCCGCACCAAAACGGGCTTTTTCCTGTCCGTGGTGATGGCCTGGTCTCTTTGTGCAGTCAGGAGTTCCGCGCAATCCAGCAGCGACTTTGATCGTGGCCTAGCCGAATTTCGTGCGGGAAAGTATTCTTCCGCCGCCGCGCTTTTTGCCGGCGCTGAGGCCGCCTCCCCCGGTACTACCGACGCGCTGCTTTATCAAGCGAAAGCGCTGGTGCATCTTCAGGACTTTGCTGGAGCCGAGCAGGCACTGCATGTCTACGTTCGGTCGCATCGTGATTCTTCCGACGCGCTGTATATGCTGGGTTTCGTTCTGAACCGCGAGAACCGCCCCTCCGATTCGCTCGCGTCGTACACCCAGGCTGCGGCCATCACGCGCCCCACTGCTGATGATTTGAAAATTGTCGGTCTGGACTACGCCTTGCTGGATGACTATGCCGATGCTATTCAGTGGCTGGAAAAAGCAGTGGTGCTCGACAAGAAGAATAAGGATGCCTGGTACTATCTGGGCCGTGCCTACTATACAAAAGCTCGCCTCAGCGAAGCGCGCAAAGCGTTTCAAACGGTCCTTGATCTTGATCCTTCCAACGCCAAGGCCGAAAACAATCTCGGATTGATCTTGGAAACCGAGGGTCAGCCTGCCGTGGCGATGGAAGCCTATCGCAAAGCCATCGTATGGCAGGAGCAGAATTCCCAGCCTAGTGAGCAGCCTTATGTGAACCTAGGAAATCTGTTGATGGAGCAAGGTCAGATTAAGGAAGCTATCGAGCCTCTCGAAAAGGCAGTGGCGCTGGCGCCAAACAACGCATTTTGCCACATGACACTCGGAGTGTATTACCGTAAGGCCGGCCAGATGGAATCCGCGCAACGTGAACTGATGCGAGCTACACAGCTAGAGCCAGATAACGCTGTCGCACACTATCAGCTTGGGCGAGTTTACAAGGAGATCAACGACGTGGACCGGGCCAAGGCGGAGTTCGAACGGACTGCGGAGCTACAAAGTCGTGCAGCTAGAACGCACAGTCCACAGTAAATTAAATAAGGAGGACTTCATGCGCTTCGTATTTGGAATGATCACGGGAGCAGGGTTACGTTTCTGATCCTCACATTCTGGCTTTGGTACGTCGTGCGGCCACGGACGCAGAGACAAACAGGCTTCGGTGTCTTCGCCGCCGCACTATATGGTCTCCCGTATTCTGGGGCGTAGGAGCGCGAATGCCGCTGGTCACCCTCGGCCTCGTTTTCAGGTACGCAAAGTAGGAAAGCCCTCTATTGCTGCGGATTCTGTGACGGAGGTGCATCAGCCGCCCCCGGATGCTGCTCCCGGTAAGTTTCAAGCGCCTTCTGAGACTTCTTCGCGCCCTCATCCTTAAGCTGTTGGTAGGTCGCCATGGCGTTGCGAGCTTCGTCCATGCGATGGAGGCGGCGGTAAACGGTCCCGAGCTGGAACCAAGCCTGCTCAATGAGCTCAGGATCTGGGTCAGTTCTTACCGCTCGCTCAAAATGGGCAGCGGCGGCAGCCTCATTGTTCAGCAGCATCTCAGCGCGACCCAAATTGTAATCAAGATGCACGAGGCCGGGCTTTTCTCGCTGCGCTGCCACGATCAATTCTTTGCCCCTGGCTCCATCGCCTTTTTCCACTTCGATTGCGCCCAGTTTGTATGTCGCAAGTACGTTGCGGGGATCAAGCTCAAGTTCGCGGCGGAAAGCCTCCTCCGCTTCCGGAATTTTGTTTACGCTGCGATATTCCGTTCCGAGTTCTTCGTGAAGACCGGGTTGCGTGGGAGCAAGCTTGATGGCGGCCTCATACTCGGCGATGGCGTCCACGTGCCGCTCAGCCTCGGCATTGGCCTGAGCCAAAACACGGTGCACCAGCCAGGAATTTGAGTCAACTTTAAACATCCTGGCGTAGCTGTTCTTGGAAACCAGCAGATGCGCTCGCCCGCGATGGTACAGAATGTCTTGATCGTCCGGCTTCAGCTTGGCGGCCTTGTCGAGCGCTTCCGCCGCGTCTTCGGGACGGTCCTGCGCCAGACGCACCACCCCTAGCCACATCCATGCTGCCGCATCTTTGGGATACGCGGATGTTTCCTTCTGCACCGCTGCGGCGGCCTCGTCCAAATGATTCAGGCGGAACTCCGCGATGCCCAGAAACAGGTTTGCACCGTGCAAACGCGGCTTGAGCTTCAACGCTTCGCGCAAACTAGCGATCCCTTCGTCGTATTTGCCCAGCTCTTCATCAACCAGGCCAAGATTAAAGTGAGCCTCGGCGAAACCTGGCTGACGCTTCACCGCCGCAGCGAAACCAACTGCGGCTTCGTCCAGTTTTCCTTCGCGCACGGCTTGTGTCGCCTCGACGAATTCGGGGGAAACGTCTGAGTTTTGTGCCAAGATACAGATCGACGCTGCAGAGAGCAGCAGGCAGCCAATGCTGACTGCAAATCTCCATCGACACCGGTACTTGGTTAGCGATCGTGATTGGACAGCTGAACTAAAGGGGAGGGCGGCCACGGTTAAATTCTATACTTCCGGGAACGGCTATGGAGAATGCGGAGTCCTCCTGGCTCTTGCGTGGCAAAAGGACTTCGGAGATGGTGAGTGCGCTAGCCTCAGAACTCAAATCGCCCAGTTATTTGGATGTTTCTTGCTCCGTTGATGACCCCACCTCCGCCACCGGGCACGCCGAAGTGACTGTCACCTGGCCCCCCATCGATGGCACCAAAAGTGTGCCGGTTGAACGCATTGGGGAGGTCGAACTTTAGCATGAACACCTTGCCTTCCGCGATCGTTGTTCGCTTGATAATCGCAATATCCTCGTTCATGTAACCCGGACTTCGCCACCACCCCACTACCGGCGGCAGATTCCCGAAAACGTATCCGCCCCCGGCCGCCAAGGGCGCTGCGCTGGGATCGAGATAAGCTGCACAGTTCCCTGGCGTGGGTGAAGTACCGTTGGGTTGAAAAACTCCCGACAGGTTCTCGGAGCAACTGCTATTCCAGCCCCCGCCGAAACTGGCTTGGCCCCCGGAGACGCTAGTGATGACTTTTCCTCCGTTAGCGGTCACCTCTTGGGAAGGACTCCACGAACCAGAACCGAACGGCGACACTCCCGGAATCCGGCTGAAGCGGTACTCTCCCTGGAAATAAGGGTTAAACCTTTGGAAATTCTCCTCGATGACAGTAGGATTTCCGCTCTGGTAGCGGTGAACCGCACCAACTTGCCAGCCACCTGCGATCTTGCTGGCCACCCCATGATTCAGATATCTCTTCCCCGGCCCAACCGGGAACTCGTAGAGATAGCTCAACACAAAAGTATGGGGAATATCCTGATAGCTGAGGCTTTTTTCACCCTTCAGGTTGTAAGGATTCTGGGCGCCGAAGTTGTGCGAGTTAAAACCGCTTAGGGTATGAAATGCAGAATCGGCATCTGTGAGCGTCTTCGAAAATGTGTACGATGCCAAGAGATTCAATCCATTGCGGAAGCGACGCTCCACTTTGGCTTCCAAGGCGTGGTAAGTGGACTGGCCAAGATTCTCCAGACAGCAGCTTGTGCTAATGTTGAAGTATTGCGGGAACGGCCGCAACAACTGCCCGACTGTGGCAAAGCCCCCCGTCTGCGGCTCTCCCCAACCCGCCACAAACCAGGGAGGCACGGTAACGCCAAGCTGGCTCAGAATAGCTGGTCCGTTATTTCCGTCTGTGCCATCGACTGCAAATCCCAGGGCGTTACCCAGATAGTTGAATGTGGGGGGTGTACTGTTGATCTGGGCCAAGTTCGAGAGCAGGCGCGTCCCGTGCTGTCCTACGTAGCCGATGGTGAAAATGAGATCTGGGGCCAGCTGGTGCTGGATTTCAAGGTCCCAGTTCTGGATCATGCCCGGGCGGCCATAACTAGGCGCGACGTACACGGGTCCATTGAAGGCGGCAAAGGTGGTGAGGGTGGGATCTTGGGTATTGCTCGGAGGAGTGTAAAACGGAAACCCTGAATCCAGCGTTCCCTGAGTCACCGGACTGAAGTTATCAGAGCTTTGGAAAGTCGGGGTCGCTGTCGTCCCAGTCGCCAAGCTCATGCCAAAGTCGTTGTAACTGAGTTGCGCGTAATAGATGCTGTACCCGCCCCGGAGCACGGTGTTGCGAACGAACTCTGGCGACCAGGCGAACCCGATACGCGGGCCGAAATCCTTGTAATACGTCTTGGCCCCAGTTGCGTTCTTGCCGAAAATCAACGCCCCGGGCTGTCCGGGTGAGAGGGGATTCGTGGCAGTGGGGGAGAAAACCGATTGTGCCCCAGTGGCCTCGTGACGCGGAGTATCAACGTCCCATCGCAGGCCGAGATTGAGAGTCAAGTTCTTGCGGAATTTGAAATCATCCTGCACGAAGGTCGCATAGTAGTTCTGACCCCAGCGTGAGTTGTGAGAGGACACCTGAACATTCTCTTGATTCAGTTGTCCCAGAAGGAAGCTGGCAAACGGATCGCCTGTATCGGTGGCTAGATTCACCTGGCTCGGCGGAGCGAACGCCGTCTGGACATTGGAGAAAGTGTAGGCTGGCGAGGTATTCAGATTACCGACCGAGTATTGATAGGACCGCCAGTCAAAACCGAAGCGGAGGGAGTGGCGCCCTCGAATCCACGTAACACTGTCGGCAACCACTAAAGCATTGGGAATCTGGACGGTGTAGTTTCCGCCCCCGAAGCCCGAATAGCTGACACCAAACCCTGCACCATTGAAAGAGAATTGTGGAAATACCCCGCCACTCGCGCCCGAGATGCCGAGTACCTGCTCCCAGTCGGACCCGTTCGCGCTTAATGCTTTGGCGGCAGTGTAAACGCGGTTTAAACCCACGGTAAGGTGATTCAGTATCGATGGGGTTGCGACGTAGTCCCATCCTGTGCGCAGGTAGTGCGTGAAGTAGTAATTGTTGTAGTTGCTCCCCTCTAAGGGCGCCGGTAGGTCAACGGCGTTACCGTTCAGAAAATTCTGCTCCCGGCTGTGATACGAGAAAAACAACTTACTCTTGTCGGTTAGATTCTCGTCGATTCGAAAACTGGTTTCGGTGGTAAGGACGTGGTCCAAGGAAGTTGGGTTGAGGAAGTTGCCAGAAATCCCGCCCGGCCCCGAACCACCACGATTGGGCAGGGGCAAATACGTCAAGACCTTCTGCGCCACTGTGCTCGAAACCGGGACCTGATTGTTGAGAAATGGAAGTCGGCAGGTTTGCCCTCCGACAACTTGCGTCGTTGAGGGATCAAAAATCTGCCCTTGGAGCACCAGCTGTCCGTTGCATGGATTCGTGATCCCAAGTGACGGACCCAAGAGAGCGGAAAAATCACCGCTGCGCTCGGCTTGCGAGGGCAACGTTACGATGTCGTTCGTCAACGCACGACGATTGCGGTATTGTTCCCACGCGAAGAAGAAGAATGTCTTGTCGTGGCCGTTGTAAAGGTGAGGAATACGCACAGGTCCGCCAAACGATCCGCCGAAATCGTTCTGCCGGTCCCGCGGCTTCTTAGTAATCGATTCAAAACCCGCCGTGTTAGTTGGATTGGCTTGGTTCCAAGCTGCGATCTGCGCATTGTCATACCTGGCCAGGGCATTTTGGTAGTTTGTGCTCCAAGGTATCGCGTTTAGAGCTTCATTGCGAAACAGCTCGAAGACCGATCCGTGATAGCGGTTAGTTCCAGACTTTGTGGTGAAGCTTTCAATGCCGCCAGAGGTGTGGCCGAATTGCGCGGATGGCGTGGAGGTTGTGACCTTGAACTCGGTCAAGGCTTCCACTGTAGGCGCCGTCTGGTCGAAAGCCGAGCCGGAATCCGAGCGCTGTACGCTCACTCCGTCGAGGAGAATTTCCGTACCGAAATTCTGTCCTCCCGAAAGTTTCGATTCAAAAATCCCGGCGCTGCCGTGGTCGCTATTAGTTCCGGGACCGGTCGTTCCCGGGGTCAGGAAGATGAAAGTTTCAGGAGACCGGACGAAGCTCTGTCCAGTCGAATTCAATGCTAACGGAAGATCTTCAATCTGTTTTTCGCCGACCACTGTGCCAATGTCGGAGCTCTCGGTCTGGATCGTCGGAGCGTCCGCCTGCACAGTCACTTCTTCCTTTGTATCGCCGACTTGGAGCGTGATGTTGAGAGCCGCAACCGTGCTGATCTGAACCAGAACACCCTGGTGCAACGAGGACTTGAAGCCGGGAAATTCAACGGTAACATCGTACCGGCCGATGGCAATGTCAGAGATGCGATAGATACCCTCGCCAGTGGATACCGTTTTGTAGACAGAGCCTGTGTCGGCGCCTCTCACAATAACTGACGCGCCGCTGACGGCCGCGCCTGTGCTGTCGACCACCGATCCGGCGATAGTTCCCCGGTCCGATTGTGCTGCAGCAGTGCCCGGTACGAGCAGGCACAGAGTCCCGATTGCAAGCGCCACCAAATATCGCTTCATATCCACTCCCTTTGCATCGTTAAACACTCGCACTGAGCTCAACCGTTCTCGCTCACTACTTTGACCTTGCAGACCGGCAGAAATACAAAAAATCGACCCTAAATAGAAAACCAGTGCGCGCTTAAATTCGTGCCCGTAGGTAATCGATTTCAGAAACCGGTTTCTTACGCGTTTCTTATTACACGAGTGCCAGCAAGCTTGTCAAGTTCTTTCTTCTCCGGTTCTTTCTTCTCCGGTTCTTCTTCTCCCTTCTCCGGAATCGCCGGGGCGGAGACTTGCTCGTGGCCTTTTGCCGGCCAGTCGTGATAGGTTCAACGGGGGCATGACCAGTGATTACGGAAAGCGCTCTCCTGCCCCGTTCTTGCGCCAAGTTCTGGAGTTACAAGTCAGTAGAGCGAGTCTAAGTTATCTGGCCGCGTTGAGCGCCTCGGCTCTACGAAGGGAGGGACCATGGGCCACACCATGAGAGAAGTGGCCAAACGAGCGGGGGTTTCCCCGGCCACAGTGTCACGCGTACTGAACAAGACCCACTACATCTCTACCGAGACGGAGCAGCGGGTCCTTGAAGTAGTGCGCCAGCTTAACTACTACAAGAACGTTCACGCACGACGACTCGCGACCGGCCAGAGCGATTTATTTGGATTGGTGATTTCGGAGATCGCAAATCCATACTTTCCGGAAATCATCCGGGGATTCCAGGCCTCGGCCTGGGACCGTGGACTCGACGTCCTTCTGTGTAACACCGAGTACGACCAGTCGCGGACTAAGTCGGTCATACGGAAGCTGATCGAGAGCGACGTGCGCGCGGTCGCCATTATGACTGCGTCCGTCGACAAAAGCGCGACTTCCGACCTGATCGCAGCAGGAGTCGGAGTCGTTTTCTGCAACCTCGGTGGGGCCGAGAAGTTAGTGAGTAACATTTCGATCGACTACCAGCGGGGAATCTCCCAGGCTATCGAACACGTGGTCGCACTCGGCCACCGCCGGGCCGCCGTGATCGCAGGGCCTGAGGATAACCACACGGCGATTATCATCAAACAAGCATTGGTTGATGGGTTGAAGGCAAGAAAGCTGAATCCTTTTCCTGTTCTCGAAAGCAATTATCGCGTCGACGCTGGAGCGTCGTCGGTTCGCGCCATTCTGTCACAACCGGAGATACCCACGGTGGTTTTCTGCGGAAGCGACCTCATTGCAATGGGAGCCATGAGTGCGCTTGAGGAGGAGGGGGTCAGGATCCCCGAGGACGTCTCGGTTATCGGCATTGATGATATTTCTTTCGCTTTCCTTGCGCGTCCTCCCCTGACCACCATCCGCGTTCCTCGCGAACGATTGGGGACGATCGCGTTTGAGGCCTTGGACAAGATGCTCAAGCTGAAACGCCGGAAAGGAGCGGACTACTATGTGGAAACAGAGTTGGTAGTTCGCAGATCCACCGCTGCCGCTCGAGAGCAACCGCTTCGCATTGCCAGCCTGGATGCCGTCGGGCAGGACCCGTCGATCGACCTGCGAAGCAACCTGTGAGATCCCCCGGCTCGGAGTACGACCGCGCTGTGCTGAAACCGCGTCACCGCTGCTTCTCGACGCTCCTATTTCAATTCCCTTGACATAGGGAATTAGAAAGACTAATAAAGTATGGGATGAAACCGGTTGCAGGAACCGATTTCCTAAATTGAGATCATGCTCGCACTTCAGGGTACTTCCAGACTCGCTTCTGCCGCGCTCCTCTTTTTCACTTTCCTGTTTTCCGGCACCTTATGCCGAGGAGCAAGCGGCGACAAGGGTTCCACTTCGGACGCTGTCCAGCTTTTTTCGGGACGTTGGGATCTGACTCTCAAGAGTCCCGACCGCGAATATCCCTCTTGGCTGGAGATTCACCAGGAAAACGGACACCCAGTCGCACAAATGGTGGGACGGTGGGGGAACGCTCGCCCAATTCCCAGAGTTGAAGTCTCCGATCGCGAGATCACTTTCGTTTCACCCAAAGAAGAGGAGGGTTCGTCAAACGACCTGATCTTTGTCGGAAAACCTGAGGGGAAGGCCCTCTCCGGAACGCTCACCGGACCCAATGGAGCGCGCTGGACATGGTCCGCCGTAAGGGCGCCGCTTCTCCAACGAAAAGGCAAGCCTAAGTGGGGAAAGCCGATCTCTCTGTTCAATGGAAAAGATCTGACCGGGTGGAAGATGAGCGACGCCAATTCTACGGCGACGTGGAAAGTGGAAGACGGGACGCTGGTCAGCCCGGGACATGGTCCGGAGGTCATCAACGAGCAAAAGTTCCAGGATTTCAAGTTGCACGTCGAGTTCAACTGCGGCGCTAACGCCAACAGCGGCGTGTATCTAAGGGGCCGTTACGAAGTGCAGATCGAGGACAATTCGATTCAGGAGCCGCCCAGTCACCATACCGGGGGCGTCTACGGTTTCATCGCTCCCTCGCCAGAGTTGCCGCGCAAGCCGGGAGAATGGCAGAGCTTCGACATCACGCTGGTGGGACGCACGATCACCGTCGTCCAGAACGGAAAGGCTGTGATTGATCGCCAGGAAGTGCCCGGCGTTACGGGTGGGGCGCTCGACAGCCACGAAGAATTGCCGGGGCCGATCTATCTTCAAGGCAGCGAGGACAATCACGTCGCTTTTCGAAACATCATCCTGACTCCGGCAGAGAAATAGTCAGGGCGGCAGAAATTACGAAGGTCAGGCATCTGAATCGGCACCGGCCCGCAGAACAAGCGACAATGACTCACTTTCTTGACGACATCCTCCGTCAACCCGAAGAGTTGCAGCGCGCTTTTGATTACCTGTGTGGAGCGGGTCAGGATACTTTGCAAACCTCGGCCGCTGCTGTCACGAAAGCTCGCCACGTCTATGTGACGGGGATCGGCAGCAGTTGGCACGCGGCACTCAGCGTGGCGCCCATCTTTTATCGCGGTGCCAACCCCGTGCACATGCTGGACGCAGGAGAATTGCTCCAATTTGCAACGCTCCCCCCGGCGGCCATTGTAATCGTAATCTCGCGCAGCGGCCGAAGCGCAGAAGTCGTAAATCTGCTGGCTAAAGCTCGCGAGAGCGGTGCAGTCGTCATCGGCATTTCCAATTCGCCCAGCGGGGCGCTTGCGCAAGAGGCGCAGATCGCAATGGTGGTTCCGACCAAGCCGGATCACGCGATTTCTGTGAACACCTATTCTACTCTGGCGGCCGCTGCTGGCGCTCTTGCTAGTGCGACAGTCACCTCCTTTGATGTGACGCTCGCGGCATCTTTGGTCGCCTCGGTAGCGGAGACGGAACGTAGAATTGCACACTGGCGCAGGCAGATTGCCGACAGCGACTGGTTTGCTTGCAGCAAGGTTACCTACTTTCTGGGGCGCGGTGGCGCATTGGGGAGCTGTCACGAGGCCCGACTGCTGTGGGAGGAAGGTGCCAAGTCGCCCGCTACTGCCTTAGGTACGGGCAGTTTCCGCCACGGTCCACAAGAAATGGTGACCCCGGATGTCCGCTTTGGACTCTGGATTGACGCTCTCCGAATGCGGGAACAGGATTTGTCGGTTGCCCGTGACCTTCGACGTTTAGGAGCCTCGGTGATGCTTATCGGGCAGGATCTTCCCGAACGTGGTGGAGACCTAGTGTTCCAAATCCCCAGCATCGCACCGGACTGGCAGTTTCTCATTGATATCCTCCCTGCCCAGTTGGCTGCGGAACATCTGTCACGACTCCAGGGAGTGGATTGTGATTCATTTCGTAGTTGCTCCTATGTCGTTGATGGTGAGTTCGGATTGATGAACGAGGAAGTGGCAATGCGAACGGAAAAAGATTGAGTCTCCCGATCTTGCATGGCGCTCAAGTAATTGCAAAGACCTAAAATCGTTGCTGCAGGAGGACTACATTGAGCAGAAACATTCTCTCTCGTCGCAAGTTTCTAGGGATGAGTGCCGCCTCGGTGGGCGCATCTCTCGCCGCTAAGACCATCCTGCTGGATCCCGAGCCGCTGCTGGCCTCGACTAGGGCAGCGAGTGATCGTCTTCGGTTCGGAATGATCGGGATTGGTATGCAGGGAAATTGGCTGCTGAGCAGCGCCATCGAATTGCCGGGCGTGGAGTGCGTGAAAGCCTGCGATCTCTACGACGGCCGCCACACCTTGGCCCGCGAGATCACCGCCAAACCGAATTTGCCGGCGACTCGCCGTTACCAGGAAGTCCTGGCAGAGAAGGACATTGATTGCATCATCGCGGCAGTCCCCGATCACTGGCACAAGCAGATCGTGGTAGATGCACTCTCGGCAGGCAAGGATATCTACTGCGAAAAGCCGATGTCGCACACGGCTGCCGGGGGCGTCGAGATGGCAGAGGCGCAAAAGCGGACTGGACGCATCGTTCAGATTGGCTCACAACGGGTGAGTTCGCTGATCTGCAAAAAGGCGAAGGAGATGATCGCGCAGGGCATGGTCGGCGACCTCATGATGGTGGAAGGCTGGCTCGGCCGCAACGACCCGACCGGGGCCTGGGAGTATCCCCCACCTTTCGATCTTTCGCCGCAGAACCTCGACTGGGACACGTGGCAGGGCACGGTGCCGAAGCGGCCATTCAATCCAGAAATTTTTGCGCGCTGGCGGTGCTGGAAGGAATACGGTACAGGCGTCGCTGGCGACCTGCTGGTACACCTGGTGAGCGGAATGATGTTCGTCCTGGGCTGGAATGAACCCCCCAAGCGTGCGATGTCCATGGGAGGAATCCTGCGCTGGAAGGATGGCCGCAACATGCCGGATGTTCACGCGACCCTGTTCCAATACGGCGACATTCCCGTCTATATGCGACTCAATCTCGGTACCGAGATGCCGGAGACTTACCGTTTCCAGGGATCGAAAGGCATCCTCGAGATGAACGAGTTCGGGCTGACTTACACGCCGCAAACCGGGCAGGATTCGGGCCCCAGCTACTACGACGGCAGTTTCCCGCATGCCATGCGCGCCGCTTACGAGAAGCAATGGCACGAGGAGAACGATCCCAAACTTGGTCAGGAGCCCATGCCGGAATCAGTCGCGTTCAAAGCGCCAGATTACGACGACGTCAGGCCCCATCTATGGACATTTTTCGAATCCGTTCGCTCACGCAAACCGGTTGTAGAAGACGCTGTCTTTGGCCACCACGCAGCACTGGCTTGTCACATGGCCAATGAATCGTACTTCCAACAGCAGGCAGTTCACTGGGATACGGCAACCAAAACGATCAAGGCTTGATTACGAGTCGAGAGCCAGAGACCTATGATTGGAGCCGTTGACATTGGTGGAACCAAGCTGGCGGTCGGCTTGGTCGATGAGAACGGCAAGGTGCTCGCCAAGAACGATATGGTGACCGGACCCGAGTCAAACTATTCCTCGGGCCTTGAAAGCATCGTCAGCATGCTTCGCGAAATGGAGCAGCGCACCCGCGTCGAGATTGCTGGGATCGGCATTGGATCGACCGGCCCGGTCGATCCCATTGCCGGCGAACTTGGCGATTTGGACTTCCTTCCCTATTGGCGCCGGAAAAACCCTGTACAAGATCTGGGGAAGCTCTTCGGAGTCGAGGTCGCGTTGGAAAACGACGCTGATGCGGGTGCACTTGGGGAAGCGACATGGGGCGCAGGATGTGGCAAGCCGCGGCTGATCTATATCACGGTTGGCACCGGCATTGGTGGCGGCATCATCTTCGACGGACACTTATATCGCGGCGTAGATGGATCTCATCCCGAGCTTGGACATCAAGTAATTGATCCCTCCGGACCGGAATGCTCTTGTGGATTTCGGGGTTGTTGGGAATCGCTGGCGAGTGGACCGGCCATGGCAGCCTGGGCTCATGAGCAGGCGCCAGCGAATCATTCCTATCGCACGGCCAAAACAATCTGCCGGCTTGCTCTTGCAGGAGACGAACTGGCTTGCAAAATCGTTGATCGCGAGAGTTATTACCTCGGCCTCGGCATCGCAAACCTGATCAACCTCTTTGCTCCCGACAGGATTGTCCTGGGCGGCAGCGTGATGCAGAGCTCTCAGCTTTTTCTGGACAGCATTCGCAAACAAATCGCCCGGGGGTGCCGATTCGTCCCGCATGAAAAGACGGAGCTAGCTCTAGCTTCGCTCGGAAAGGACGCCAATCTTATCGGCGCCGCCAGTGTCTGGCATAACCGGTTCGGTAATGCGCTGCAGCCAACATCGAGTAGTACTGTCTGAATCACGCTGAATTAAGAGTATGCAAGCGGAATCAACCCACCGCGTCACCAAGCTTACGACAAGAAACCGTTACATGGTTGTCCTTGTCATGGTCACATTTTTCGTAATCTCCCTGCTGACAAATATTGTCGGGCCGCTCGTGCCGGACATCATCAGCAGCTTTCAGGTGACCCTCACGGCGGCTGCGTTCCTGGCGTTCTCTTTCTTTATTGCCTATGCCGTGATGTCGATTCCAGCGGGCTTTCTACTGGAACGACTGAGGGAAAAACCGGTGATGATAATGGCTTTTCTGGCCGGAATGCTAGGATCTCTCAGTTTCGCCCTCTTTCCGCATTATGACATCGCGATAGTTTCCTATTTCGTCATGGGTGCGGGCATGGCTGTTCTGCAGGTAGCGATCAATCCCCTGCTTCGGATTTCGGGCGGAGAGGAGCATTACGCTTTTTACTCTGCGCTGGCCCAGTTTGTTTTCGGGGCGGCATCATTTCTAAGTCCGCGCATCTACTCGTATCTTGTTTTGAACCTCGGGAAACCTGGCGAACCCGGCAACCTGTTGCTGCGCGTGCTCGGCCGAGTGACACCGCGAGCGTTGCCGTGGGCATCGATATATTGGATTTTTGCGGTTTCGACCTTGCTGATGGTTGTTCTGCTGGGGTTGTCGAAATTTCCCGCTGTGCGATACACCGCCGAAGAGACCGTCGGCTCCTGGGAGATGTACCTTGGCCTGGCGCGAAAGAAAGTTGTCTGGATGTACTTCATCTCCATGTTTGCCTATGTGGGCTGCGAACAGGGCACGGCAGACTGGATCTCGAAATTTCTTTCCCAATACCATGGCTTCGACCCCCATACCACCGGCGCGGCGGCAGTCTCGTGGTTCTGGGGCTTGATGACGGCGGGGTGTCTAGTGGGAATGCTGCTGCTGAAGATCTTCGACAGCCGCCGGGTCCTGATCGGAGCAGCGTGCGGAGCATTGCTCTGCCTATCTGCGGCATTGTTCGGACCGGCTCGCATTTCGTTGCTGGCATTTCCCGCGATCGGCCTGTTCGCATCGGTCATGTGGCCGATCGTTATTTCGCTGGCACTCAATTCCGTGGTCGAGCACCACGGCTCCTTCGCCGGAATCCTGGGAACGGGAATGGGAATTGGCGGAGCCGTTGTGCCCGTAATCGTCGGACGCATCGGGGACTACGCCGGATTGCGGAATGGGATGGTATTCCTCTATCTGACATACGGAATCATTCTCAGCATCGGCTTTTGGGCAAAACCACTGATCAGCAATGAAACAATGGATTTAAGAAAGAGCAAATCTTAGGCTGTCCTCTCAGTAGAGAACCATGCCAAGGAGTAGGGGGTGTTAACCAACCCCGCCACGGAACGTCCGGTAATTTTGCGGATGGGCGCGATGGTGGCGGAGCTGACTCTGGCCAGCAATTCCGTTACGACGCTCGCATGGATGTGAGTGTTCCGCGGTGGCGCAGACCCTCGGTTCGATAAGAACGTCTTCTGACTGAGGATTCGTTTCCTAGTGCGTCAGAATGAACCTGCTCTGCAGTTGGATGTTGTCCGAAGAGCTGCCGACGAGAATTGTGAAGTCACCCGGCTCAGCGCTCCAGTCTTTCTTTCCGACGTCATACAAAGAGAAGGACCGGCGGTCAAGCGTAAGGATTACGTGCTTGGTCTCGCCGGGTTTGAGATTTACCTTTGCGAACCCCTTCAGCTCCTTGATTGGGCGTGGCACACTAGCGTGAGAGTCACCAACATACAATTCCGCCACTTCGGCAGCCACACGATTGCCCGTGTTCTTGACATCGAACGAAACCGAGACTGGCTCGCTCAAGTTTCCCCTCAGTGGTGTTACCTCCAGCTTGCTGTAACCGAATGTCGTGTAGGAAAGGCCGTAACCGAAAGCGAATAACGGCTTCGTTTCAGCATCAGCACGGTCGAAGTGCCGGTACCCCAGGAAGACGCCTTCGGAATACTGGACCCGCTTTTCGCCTTTTTCGGGATAGTAGCTGTGAAACGTCGGATTGTCTTGCTGACGGCGTTCAAAGGATGCCGGTAGCTTGCCCGACGGGCTGTAATCGCCAAGAAGAAGTTGGGCCAATGCCGTCCCCCCTTCCTGTCCGGGATACCATGCGTGCAGAACAGCTGGAACATTGTCGATCCATGGCGTCATATCCACGTTTCCGCCGGCGGTCAGTACGACGATGATGTTCTTGTTGATGGCGCTGATCTGCCGGATGAGTTCGTCTTGTCCACCCGGAAGCTGGAAGGTCCGGTCAAAACCTTCTCCCTCTGTCTTAGGATCGAACCCTACGCAGATGATCACGGCGTCAGCATTCGCAGCAAGGGCTCTTGTCTCGCGACCGATGTATGCCTCAGCTCGCGTCACGCCGAGACCGACGATGGCGCTGCCCACGTCCTCGAAATATTCGAAACGGATCTTGTATGCTTGGCCAGCCTCCAGATGGTTGACGTAAGTGTCCATGGTCTGGGAATGAGGTAGCCAATCATCGATTGCCAACTGGTCGCTGACGTAGAGCCGGACCCCATCGTCTGCGGAGGTAAAGAACTTATAGTCGCCCGCCGTATTCGGCACGAAATAACCTGTCCAACGAACCGAGAAATGATCGATGGGTTGGTCCTGGGCAAAGCTGCCTTCACCCCAGTCGAAGTGAACGTGTTTGTCAGTGCGAACCATGGCCGGAGTACCCTTCAACTCTTGATTGCTGAAATATTCTCCCTTTAGACCGTTCTCTCCATCGGGGGCAGTAACGAATTCGGTGTTCTCAAACACTTCGTCAAGAGGCGGCGTATCAACTGCGTACAAGACTTTGGCTTTGGTCCCCAGGCGATTGCTGATGCCTTCCAGATAGCTGACAGAGTTGAACGCCTTGGTTTCCGCGCTCCCGCCTCCGCTAATCACAGCTGGGTAGGCATCAGGTCCAATTACCGCAATGGTTTTTAATTTGGTGTCATTCAGGGGAAGGATATTGCCGGAGTTTTTCAGGAGGACAATGCTGCCTCTGGCTTCTTCGAGTGCGACCTGCCGCCCCTCTTGACTAAGTAAAGGAATATCGCTATCCGCTTGTGCGTGATCGAAGAAGCCAAACTCAATCGCCTTGCGGAGAATTCTTCTAACCTTGTCGTCCAGGGTCGTCACTGAGACTCTGCCGTCCCTGAGGGCTGGAAGCAGCGTGTCACTATTCATGAAGGTGGGAGAAGGCATTTCAAGATCGAGACCACCATTGGCGGCAGCGATACCGTCGTGCGTCGCGCCCCAATCCGACATGAGAATGCCGTCGAATCCCCACTCCTTCTTCAGGATTTCATTGTTCAGATGGTTGTTTTCCGTCATGTAAACGCCGTTTACCAGGTTGTAGGCATCCATGACGGCGCCTACATTTCCTTCCTTGACGGAGGCTTCAAATGCCGGCAAGTAGATTTCGTGCAAGGTCCTTTCATCGATATCGGAGCTGAGAGTCGTGCGCGCAAATTCCGAGTTGTTCCCAGCAAAGTGCTTGGCCGTCGCGATGACACGTTCTCCCTGGATCCCCTTGATCACAGAAACTGCGATTCTCCCTGCCAGAAACGGATCCTCCCCAAAATATTCGAAGTTACGGCCATTCATCGCAGCGCGGTAAATATTCATGCCGGGAGCAAGAATAAAATGCACGCCCCGGGCGCGTGCGTCTTTGCCCATAGCCATGCCAACCCGGCGCGCGAGGTCGACATCCCAGGAAGCCGCCAGCGCAATACCCGCTGGATATGCAGTCGTTAGCCCGTAGTCGTGAACTCCCAACGGGCCATCGGACATTCTCAGAGCGGGTATCCCGAGCCGTGGAAGCGGACGAGTGTAGAAGTCACTGATCCCGCCGATTAGCGTGATCTTCTCCTCTTGCGTCATCTGGCTGAGGATCGAATCGACACGCTTCTCTACATCTGTTTTCGATGGCGTCGCTTGCGCCAGGCAAAACTGCGCAACAAAAAGAAGGACGATTCCGACCGCTAACCTTCGATTGCTCATAGTCGTTGGCTCCATAAGCAGTAAATTAATGCGAACCCTTCGGATGCTACCAGCCCGCACGCGTTACGCTAGAAAAAACTCGATCTGGCCTTTCGGCGCAATGTTCCGATTGAGCGACAGGTGGTGGACCTGCCGGAAACCGCACCCGGCGGCAAGATGACGTTGGAACTTGCGTTCACGCAATCCGAACCACCAAGTCACGTCCAGATTAATGTGCTGCGCCCTATTCTTTCTCCGCGTATTTTTCGACTGGCGACCTTAGCTTTGTGCTTGGAGCGGCAGAGCGATGCGGAATCGCGCCATCACGCGGCCTGGTGTTCTCCGCGGCGGAAGTTCTCGACGAGATATTCGGAAGTTCGCAGCGAGAAGGTGAGAATGCTGATCGTGGTCGTTTTGTCGGTGCAATTCAGGAAGACGCTGGCATCGCAGACGTACAGGTTTGACACGTCATGTGTTTGACCGAAGCGGTTGGTGACGAAACCTTTTGGGTCATTGCCCATGCGGCACGTACCGGTTTCGTGCAGGCTGTAACCAGGAATCTCAGGCGCCTCGCCCGCGCCTTCAAGCACGCCTCCCGCGGCACCCAGTACTTCGGCACACGCCTGCTTCGAGTGCTCCCACATCTTCAAAGCGTTTTCGTCCCATTGAAAGTGCAGCCGCGCTACCGGAATGCCGTATGGATCCTTGACCTCAGGGTCGAGGTCCATATAATTCGTGTCCGAGCGCAGCGATGGCGCCTGCACCGTGAAGTTGACTGGAGTGGGATAGCGGCGCTTGATCTCGCGCTTGAACGACGAACCAAAACCGTCGAGGCCGTTGGCATACCAAGGGAAGTCTAAGCAGCCGCCATCTGGGTAAACCGAATATCCGCGGATGAACCTCTCTTCGTGTGGGTCCTTCAGATTCTGCCAGCGCGGCATCCACGCAATGGTGCTGTCGGAAACGTGATCGGGGAAGCTGGGTTGTCCGAGAAGCTGCGGCAAATATCCCCGGGCAGACTCGCCGTAAAGATGATCGCAAAGGTTGCGTCCGAGTTGGCCGCTGGAATTCGCAATGCCGTTAGGCCACTGCCGCGACTTGGAATTCAGCATGATCCGCGATGATTCCACACAAGAGGCCGCCACCACGACGGCATGTCCCAGGACTTCGACTTCCTGCTTGGTCGTGCGGTCGATATAAGCCACGCCGGAAGCTCGCCCATTTTCGTCCACAAGAATGTTCTTCGCCAGGGCATTGGTGCGCATCTCCAAATTCTTGGTTGCCTCAGCTTTGGGCAGCAGAAAGTACGGTGTGGAGAAAAATGCGCCGACATCGCATCCCGTGGTGCACTCGCCGCAAAAATGGCAGGCGGGATGGCCTTCATGCTTTTGTGTTAACTGTGCGATGCGGTCGGGCAAGTAGGGCACGCCAACTTTGTTTGCACCCGCTTCGAGAATGCGATCGACGCAGCGGAAATTCATCGGCGGCAAATATGCGCCATCTGGGTTGCTAGGCCGATTCTGTATGGTGCTGGCCACGCCGATCATCTTCTCCACCCGGGTGTAGTACGCCGCCATCTCGTCGTAGGTGACAGGCCAGTCGACGTCGTAACCATCGAGCGAGGCGGCGCGGAAGTCGATTTCACTGAAGCGGGCCGAACTGCGTCCCCAGAAATTGGTCTTGCCGCCTACGGCGAAACAACGCGGCCACATCCACTTCGTTCCTGGCGCAGTGGTGAATGGGATCTCATGCTCCCACGCCTGTTTGGTGTATTCGTTGTCCATGTAGCCATAGGACTCAGCGCGCCGCTTAGGATCGTCCAAGCCGCGAAACTTCATGTCCCAGGGCATGCGGTGATAACGGAAGTCCTTCTCCGGGTCGAGCCTGCGGCCCGCATTCAGTGCGCAGACTTTCAGTCCTGCCTCGCACAGCGTCTTGATAGCCATGCCGCCGCCGGCACCAGTTCCGATCACGATCACGTCGTAGATTTGCCTTGCCATAGCTTCAGAAAAGGTCGCCCGTCAGGAATTTACCCGAGAAAGATGCACGTGTTCGGGATCGTCCTTGTGCGGACACTCCGGTGATACGGAATATAATTTCAGCGCTGGATGGTCGAGTTCCTTGAATCCAATTTCGCTAGTGTAGAAGCCAATCAGCGTGATCTCGCGAAACGCGCTGAAAAATCTGCGACTATCTTCTTCGCCAGGATGCGCCTTGTGGGCGAGCGGTTGGAGCAGTGAAGTCCGCTGGTCCGGTGAAAGCTCGGCGAAGCTCTTGGCCAAAGTGAGTTCGCTATGCGCATTCAATCCCGCAAGCCCAGTGCGGAAACTGTACTGTACCGCGGGATCACTCGCCACTATGAAATCGATGAATTCGGCAACGCCCGCCTCTCTCGCGCCGGGAGTGGCATCGCTGGGGATAATCATTTCAGCTAACCGCTCGACCATCGCGTACTCAGCGGCGGTAAAGAATTGCGGGCGATACGTTGCAGGTTTGATCTGCAGGGTAGCATTGCCCACGTGTCCACATGCAAAAACCCATTTACTGAAGCCGGGAAACTGCGCAGCCGCCGCCGCGGTCGCCAGGATGCGCAAAACTTCTCGCCGTTCTATGCCCTGTCCCGCCATGAACTTATTCCGTCAGGAAAGAAATCTTACCAAGTCTCTCGCGGAATGCCTCTGCTTAATGTTAGCAAACGCCGACACTGGTCCTCAGCTTAACTCTAAGCTTTTTCCGATTCACTATATTCCTTTGATTCTGCCATTGTCCGGTTTGCTTTTCGTGCCAAGGTCCGGGGTTTGACGCTGTGCAGAACAAAAAGATTGACAAGTCTGCAGAGCGTGCGTAAAAGGAGCCGGAGGAAACTGTTCTGAAGCCGTTTGCGTTGTCGCTTTGTGTGGCGCGCCAAACAAGACATATCTGGCTTCATTTTTTAGTGAGCAGATCGCCATTGGCGGGTAGCACGCGGACCGGTAAGTGACTATTGTGTTCCTTGCCTGCTCCAGGTACAGCGGTGGCCGGCTTTACGACGAGACCGAATTATGGCGGAGATACTGGACACCGCCGGTTAGCAATTGCAAGCGGCGCCAGAGGAGAGCGCATTGAAATGAACAAAATTCGTTTCTCACGACGTGAATTCTTGCAGGCGACTGCGCGAGCCGCGGGTGCTACCGTCGCAGCTCGAACTATTTTCCTGGACTCCGAGCCTTTGCACGCATCCGCTCAACCGATTCCGCCCAGTGATCGAGTTCGCTTTGGAATTGTCGGGGTCGGCATGGAGGGCACCAACCTGCTCTCTACCGCCATTCAGCTTCCGGGGGCGGAGTGCGCCGCCGCCTGTGACCTTTACGATGGTCGCCGCTAACTGGCTAGAGAAATCGTTGCACCGACGCTGCGTACCACGCGTCGCTACAAAGAGTTGCTCGAAGACAAAAACATCGACGCGATCATCGTGGCCGTGCCGGACCACTGGCACATGCAGGTTGTGGTTGACGCTTTGGGAGCAGGTAAGGATGTGTACTGCGAAAAGCCGATGTCCCACAGCCCTGCGGATGGCTTAGGCATGGTTGCGGCCGCCAAGAAAACAGACCGAATCGTGCAGATCGGAGCTCAGCGCACAAGCTCAGTTTCGTGCGCCAAAGCCAAAGAACTTTACGACCAAAGGGGCCATCGGGGAGTTGAGCCTGGTCGAAGCGACCTTGGGCCGCAACGATCCCACGGGTGCTTGGGAATATCCACCACCTGCAGACCTATCTCCCGAGAACCTGGATTGGGAAACCTGGCTCGGAACGGCTCCGAAGAAGCCGTTTGACCCCTATTTATTTGCGCGCTGGCGGTGCTGGAGAGAATAATGGAACAGGTCTTGCCGGTGACCTGCTGGTCCACATCATTAGTGGCATGCAATTTGTTCTCGGAATCAACGAAGTTCCAAAACGAGTCTCGGCCTTTGGAGGCATTTACCGGTGGAAGGATGGGCGCAATACTCCAGATGTGCACCCGGCTCTTTTCGAGTAAGCCAATGTCCCGGTCTATCTGCGGCTGACCCTGGGTACTGAAACGCCGGAGACCACTCGCTTTATGGGTTCCAAGGGCATCATCGAGCTTACAGAGTTTGGGGTCAGCTACACGCCGCAGGCCGGAGTTGACCTTGCCCCAAGCTACTACTGCTACGGTCTCCCCAGCCGGTTGAAGGATGCCTACTTCAAGAAGTGGCACGAGGAGCACGATCCCAAACCGGGGGAGGAGCCAGACACCGAAACCGTAAGCTACAAGGGAAATGACTACGACGATCTGCGGCCACATCTCTGGAAATTTTTCCAGGCGGTCCGTTCGCGTAAACCCGTCCTGCAGGACGCGGTGTTTGGTCATAACGCGGCGCTGGGCTGCCACCTCGCCAATGAGTCTTACTACAGAAAGGGTCCCGTATATTGGGACCCGGTTTCGCAGAGTATCAAGTCGTAAGAGCACAACCGGCAAGTCCCCGTCATGCAGGACGAAGTTGAATCGTAGGCTGAATGACTACAAAGAGAATGGCAGAGTTTCGATATTACACTGCTTGGGCGAAGGATCACCGTGGTCCAAAATGGTCAGACCATCATTAATGATCAGGAAATCCCGGGTATCACGGGTGGCGCTCTTGACAGCCACGAAGAAATGCCGGGGCCGATCTACCTCCAGGGCAGTGAAAAGGACACGTAGCTTATCGGAATATTGTCATCACGCCAGCGAGTCAGTGATCAACGAGGAGTTTGATCGATGAAGATAGTCGGACATCTGATGCGGGCAGTGATCCTGCTCACAGTGGCCAGCTTAGTTCATGCGGAAAATCCTGCCTTGCCGCACTTGAACGTCGTTCCGCTGCCGGTCAAGATCAAGCCTTTGCCAGGCACTTTCACGCTCGACAATCAAACTCGAATCGTGGCCGTCGACAGAGAGTCTCGCCGGATCGCCGGCCTCCTGAACGATTTCTTACTCAGCAACCACGGGTTCCATCTGGAAATCGAGACTACAGCGCCCAAGAGGGGACGATATATCTCCTTCACCCAGGTAGGCGGTCGAAATTTGCCTGCAGAAGGGTACCGGTTAGTAGTGACGCCACTAGAAATTCGTGTTGTGGGGCAGCCAGCAGGGTTGTTCTACGGCATGCAGACCCTGACGCAACTGCTGCCGTTGGGTCTCGAACCCTCGGTGGTGCTGTCGGCTGTCGACATCACTGATTATCCGCGTTTCCATTACCGCGGAGTACTGCTTGATGTCGGCCGACACTTCTTCTCTGTCACCTTCCTCAAGAACTTTCTCGATCTGATGGCGCAATACAAGATCAACAGATTTCAATTGCACCTCACGGACGATCAAGGATGGCGCATCGAAATTAAAAAATATCCCCAGCTGACTGACACTGGCTCGCAGAAGGAAGATCCCTCCGAAGAAGAAAATTTCGATCCCTACGTTCGCGGCTACTACACCCAGGAGCAGATCAAAGACATCGTGGCGTATGCACAGGCACGCTTCATCACAGTGGTTCCCGAGATCGAAATGCCTGGGCACTCTGGGGCAGCCCTAGCTGCATATCCGGAATTGGGGTGTGCGCCTGCATCGTCCCCGGGGAGTCCGGGTGGCAACATTCACAACGATGTTTTTTGCCCCAAGGAGGAAACGTTCTCATTCCTGCAAAACGTGTTGAGTGAGGTGATCACGTTGTTTCCGGATCCTTTCGTCCACATTGGCGGCGATGAAGTGTCGAAAGACACCTGGAAGCAGAGTGCGGACGCGCAAGCAGTCATGAGGCGCGAGGGATTGAAAGACGAGAATGAACTCGAGACCTACTTTGTACAGCGCATGGAGAAATTCTTGCGCTCTAAGGGAAGACGTACTATCGGGTGGGACGAGATTCTGGAAGGCGGTTTGGCTCCGAATGCAATTGTGATGTCTTGGCGGGGGGAGGGCGGAGGCATCGCGGCTGCAAAGCAAAAGCACGAGGTCATAATGAGTCCAACCGACTACTGTTATTTCGACTACAACCAGGGCGACGCCAAGCGCGAACCCCCGAATATTGGCGGTTTTGTTCCACTCGAGAAAGTCTACGACTACGACCCAATGCCTAGAGAGCTGACGTCAGACGAGCAGAAGTACGTTCTTGGCGCGCAGGCAAATCTGTGGACCGAATACATCAGCACACCCCAACATCTGGAGTACATGACGTTCCCGCGACTGTTGGCGTTGTCCGAAGTGGTATGGTCACCGGTGGAGAGCAAAGACTATGCTAGTTTCCGGCAGCGGCTGCCGTATCACCTCGGTCGACTGGAAAAGCAGGACGTAAACTACCGGATTCCTGAACCAGACGGATTGAAGGATTTCTATACCGCCACTGACGATCACGCACGGGTACAACTTCGTTCCCTGATCCCCGGTAGCCAGATTTATTACACGCTCGATGGAAGCACCCCAACCGACCAATCGCCGCGTTATCAGACGCCGTTCCACTTTCCTCTTCAGCCGGATCAAAAGACACTATTAAATCTTATTGTCGTTACGCCGCGAGGTCGGCGCAGCATTGTTTACACGGCTACTCTATTGCAGCGTTCGTATCGAGATGCGGTCCCTTACACCGAGAGCCAGCCGGGCCTGACGTTCTCATTGTTTGAGGGGAAGTTCACCAGCACACAAGATATCGATCTCGGCACTCAAGTGACAACGGGGATTGCAAACTCGTTTGACCTGCAGCAGTTTGGTCGGCAGGTGAACTATGGGGTCACTTTTGACGGATACCTTAGAGTTCCCGCTGACGGCTTCTACAAGTTTGCGGTGGAATCAGACGACGGAACGGTCCTGCGGATTGACGGCGAAGAGGTCGTCAACAATGATGGCAACCACCCCGGCCAAGGAGTCACTGGCCACGTTCCTCTCCGGCAGGGGTTTCATAAGATGCGGCTGAAGTATTTTCAGGGCGAAGGCGGAGCGTCACTGCGGGTCGGGTGGGCACTTTCAGGGCAGGAATTGAAACCCCTGGACGGCAGCGCTCTATATCATTAGCCGCACAGAACGAGTGACGGACTGGGAATGTTTGCTGAAACGGTGGCGTTTCCGGCCGGTCTTTTGTTTGCGCGTAGATTCAGTTACGCTATTCCGCAGCAGCGCAAAAGGCTGTTCGCGGAGCTCAATGGTTTCGATACTGCTCAACCGTCCATTCTTGGGATCGATACTCGTCCGCAGTAGTGTTTTCGTTTTTCTCTTCTTCTCGGTGTTCGCCGCAATCTCTTCGGCACAAACCTCGAGAAGCTCAATGTGAGAGATCGTACTGAGGCCGCGACCGCCGCCCTGCAACGCGGAATTATCTGGCTGGAATAATTTGTACTTCGGGGTATGCAACCCCAAGTCGCGTTCCTCGCGCACCCTAAGTCGATGGGGGCTGGCGCTGTGGACCCGCGGATTCAGGTTTATGGGGTTGTGAGAGAGTAGAGCGAAATCTGGTCTCCGGCCAGAACCGCCAACTGATCGCCGTGAGGGGACAACACAAAGGTCTGCTTCGTGGGCACGGGAGGCGCAATCCGGAACGCGAAGACACGTTTGCCATTTTCGTCGCGGTACACGCTGATCTGCTGGCTTTCTAAATCCACGGTTTGGAAAAGAGAACCGCGCCCAATCGACCTCGTCGCCTTGACTACGCGGACGGCGAAGATGTCGCTCGCACCGCTGCTTATGACCATCTGCTCTATTTCTTCGGATGGGGACCAGCCCTTCAGGAGTGGCTTTCCGTCAGGCCGCAGGATGCGGTACCAGCGACCGTCACCCTGACGATCGCAGCCAACGACGAACAAGAGATTTGTCGCCATGCCGGTCATTTGTGGCCGGCACACGGACATAACTTGCGCCACAACGTGTTTCTGTTTGTCCCAGGTCTGTTCCTGAATTCGCCATCGGCCCCGGCCGAGAGGGAAGGCTCCGATTTCCCCGTGGTCGGACAGCACCGGCGGCACGAACCGAGAGGACTGCAGGACGGTGGCAAGAACATGCAATTTAGCATCGAGCACGCGCACTTCGACGTCTTCTTCCGGCTCACGGCCTTCCGCATGGGCCAGTTCCCGATGTACTTCCTCAGAGTGCCGTTCCTGAACCGTCCCGACAGCAAAATAGGTTTTGGACGGAGACATGGCGACGAATGCCAATCGGCCATCAAGCGAGAGAGTTTGCTCTTGCTTCAGGTGCGGACCATACATTCGCAACTCGGGTCCAACATGCACCAGCACGCGACCTGGCCCGGCGAGCCACAAGTACTGATTGGCATCATGGACCCGCCAGTCCACAGTTTGCTCGACTTTCATCGTGGCGAGATCCATCAGGACGGCACGAATCTGGTGCAATTTTGTGAGCCCCGCTTCCGCGTTTGAGCGCTTAACCAGCCGGTGCGGGTTGAATGTGAATAAGAGTTCGGTCGGCCCCAGATAGGCGACTGCGGAGTCGTAGTCAAAGCCGTACATTTCGTGATCGACGGGCACGCGATATCCAAGTTCTTTCACCGGTATGGCCGAGATTGCTTTAGCTCCCAGTTCTGCTTCGACCGGCGGCAGTGCGAGGTTGCAGTCGGGAGGAATGCAGACATCAGTCTCATCGGCGACCGTATCATCCTGCGCCAGCGCCGGGTTTGAAGCCGCGGCTGCAGACGCTGGCATCGTGCCGGTTGAGTCGGCAGCACCAACTCCGTTTGTGGGCAACGCCTCACTTTTTGACGGGAAGAATGCCAATAACGACCCAGACTCGAGGTGAACGTTGCCGCCGGACGTGTAGAGAACGGAACTGCCCTCTGGGCCGCTGCCGATGCTCAACTTCAGTCCTCGGATACCGAGGACTTGGCCCACTGTGATCGACTTCGGCCGCTTGTCACGCTTGGGCGAGAAATAGACGCTCTCCGCCGATGCTGAGACGCTCCGCACTGGGTTTCCCTTATACGGCCCGGAACTTACATTGCTCTGAAGAACAACGCCAATGGCATCTGATAGTGGCTGGTACTCAGAGGGGTCCGTGCCGGAGTCGTCCGGAGCCATTACGGCGGCGAGGGTCAAACGAAACGGCCGCGTGTCCTGGCGAGTGTACTCGACACTGTCGAAAAATAGAGCGAGCTGGGAGGACTTGCTGGTTTTGCAGCGTGCACTCCGGGCCACGACGCGGCCCTTGAGAATAGCGCCTTCTTGCAGGGTGACGGTCTTGTCCTGCCACTTGACCTTGACCTTGGCATAGACGGCATCACCGGTGTTCGCGCGAGCAGCATCGATTTTGCCGACCAGCTCGGCCTGGATCGCTCCGGGGTTCGGCGGGGGCGTTTCCGCAACGCAAGGGCAGACGCACGAAGCCACAGTTCCGACGACAGCACAAGAGAAAAGAACGAAGCCCGTTCCCATGGCGAGCAGTTTAGCGGTTGTGCTCCACTAAACGCAATCCAGACTGCGAAACAGTTGTAACATCGCTCGGTACTACGTTACAGAATGGCTACTTCAGGAATGGTGTCATCACCGTAGATCCCTTGTGAAGCGGCTCCAAGAATATGTCCTCGCCCGGAAGAACATCCTCAAGATATGAGACGGAATCCGAGCCAATTAGTTAGTAGTATGCCAACGTGCGCTGAATTACGGTCGATGACTGGAACGTCCCATCTGGAATGGAGCGATACGAAACTGTCTGCTCTACCCAATTTTCGTACTGATCGTACTGATAGGAATAGCGAACTTCGGAGTATGAACGCGACGAAGAGGCGAGAGTTGTTGGATCGGCTTCCCCAGCCAACCGCGTGCTCCGCGTAGTTTCTGACTCTGTGTCCCCTTGTTCGTTGTAAGTAGTATCAATCTTGTCTTCGTGGTCAAAAACTCGGCGACTCGTATGGGTTACGCGGCCCTGAGTGTCGTAGCTGTGGGAAACCGAGTCCGGTCCGGATTGGCCTGTGTCATGGACAGCTCGGGCAAGCTGATCATGGAATGCATCCTGGAGACGAAAGCGGCCACGATTCTAGAGTTCATCGCCGGGCTACGCGGAACTTTATCGGTAACCTTTGAAGAAGGAACTTCTGCCGCCTGGTTACATGACCTGCTGAAGCCTCACGTCAGCCATCTTGTAGTCTGCGATCCGCGAAGAAACGCCCTGTTGAAGGATGGCAGCAAGAGTGATCGGATCGATGCGCGGAAACCTGCGCACCTTAAAGGAGTTGGGGCGCAGCTATCTGACGGTAGCACCGCTACAGGGTATGGCCCAGCTGCGATACAGCGCTTTGATCCGACTCATGACGCGCGTGAGATCTTTCGTGATCGTCTATGCCCCGCGTCATCGTGCCGAATGGCTGGCCAAAATTCTGGAACCCGGGGTTCGTCTGCGGGCGGAACGGTTGTATCAGCAACTGGATCTGCTGCAGCCGGTGCGCCAGGAAGCACGACGCGACCTGCTCGGGGAGAGCCACCAGCACCATGCCGTGAAATTACTGCGCCAGATTCCTTCGATCGGTCCGATTCGTGCCGCCCTGCTGGTGGCGTTGCTGCAAACGCCACACCGTTTCCGTACCAAGCGACAGCTGTGGGCTTACAGTGGTTTCGCAGTCGAGACTCATGACAGCGGTGAGTACCGCTTCGTGAGAGGGAAGCTGGTACGAAACCGGGAGCACATCACCGTGCGCGGTCTGAATCACAACCATAATCACGATCTGAAAATCTGTTCAAAGGCGCTGCCATATCTGCCAGTACTCGGCCTGGACCACTCTGCGATTTCTATGTCGCTCTGGTAGAGAAAGGGATGCGGCCGACGATGGCGCGTCTCACCCTGGCACGAAA
>WNGL01000932.1_pt1 | contig 43132 bp, 36 predicted proteins | sample 5400591 | NCBI WGS metagenome assembly WNGL01 (sample SAMN13153377, study PRJNA577476) | soil metagenome | isolation source: 80 cm soil or saprolite under Garry oak tree replicate 1 | place: USA:California | collected 2016-06-15
CAAGGATACCATCTTGCTATCGGGTGCTGAATGGGAAGGGTCTACGATGAGCCTGGGCGGCGCAAGCGCCCCCACCCAACATCCACACCGCCCCCGCCCCTACGCCAGAGGCATCTGGCATCCGATAGTCCTGGACGTGGGTCCAGGCCATCCCGGACGGGACGACGGGCGGCGCTCACCACGCGCCGCCCGTGCAGTGAAGATGGCAGCCGTCGCGCTCTTTGGCGACCCTTCCATAGGCAGCGATGGATGATGCCTCTGGTGCCTTTACGGGTTCTGAAGAAGCCCGATGTTATTCCCGTCTGCATCTTTGACCGAGGCAATCAACTTTCCTCCACCAACGTCCTGGACCGCTTGCAGTGCTTGCGCGCCAGCCTCCAGGAGCTGTTTCAGACTGGACTGTATGTCGGCTACTGTCACGTAAACGACAGGCCCCGTCATACCTTTTCGGTGGCCATGGGGATCTAACCCGATTTCCTGGTCTCCCACCCGAAAGCCAACATAATACACTTCATCCACATACGGCTCAACCCCCAAAAGCGTGCGGTAGAGCGTCTTCGCTTGAGCGAGGTCGCTGACGGGATAGATGATCACTCCGATTCCTTGATCCATAAAAGAACTCCTTCTACTACTCACTAAACATCCTGATTTCGATTGAGACGATGCCCACAACCCGTCGTTTCCACTGGGGACCAATATCCCTGTCACGGTGGGTGGGTTTTGCTCGTCATAACTATGACGAAACGTAACGAGGGAATGTGACAGGTGGACGAAAATGTTCAAAGAGAGTGTAAAGCAATTTAAAGGCTGAACGCCATTTCTAGCAAGAAAGGAAAATATATGCTTGATGTAACGACAGAATGGGGGAAGCATGCCGAGCAGCGTTTGCGTACCAACATTATTGGCTGGCTGACGACCGTGGGATCGGATGGACGCCCATATACCGTCCCAGTCTGGTTTTTGTGGGATGGGAACACAGTGCTCATTTTCAGCCAGCCGCAGAAGCAGAAAATACGGAACCTGCGCACAAATGCGCGTGTCACCCTGGCCTTAGATGATACGAAACAGGGAGAAGATGTGGTCATCGTTGAGGGTACGGCAGAACTGCTTGATAATCCAGAGATCAGTGTGATGCTGCCTGCGTACGTAGAAAATTAGCCCGCCAAATATGTGTGACAATAAGCAACAATGTAGGATTTCGTACATCTTGAGACTAGAGAGATCGAAAACAGGCCTTTTTTGCGAATATGTTGAGACTGTACGCCGTAAATCTTGAGACTACCCTATGGTAGATACGTATTTGTTGAGACCATCCTATTTGCTGCTTTTAGTGTTTTACCGTAAATCTTGGGACTGTCCTACTAAGAGAGTAGTCGAGGGCACAGATCTATAGGTTTTTTAATGACTCACAAAAGTGGCTACTGTCTCACTGCTGCCTGCAGATCTTTTCCCTTCCCCTTAAAAAGAACGGATGCACCAAGTAGCCTGTACAGGGACTGAACAGAAATTCCAGGGTGTTCCCCTGAGAATCGACAGCGCGATAGAGGTACATCCACACCTTTTTCACTTTCACATAGGTCTCATCAACGCACCACGAGTCATTCGTCTCTCTGAGATGGAATCGGCAACGATTTTCCAGTTCTGGTGTGTAGTGTTGTACCCAACGATAGATCGTGATGTGATCGATGTGCAATCCTCGCTCGATTACCATCTCCTCCAGGTCTCGGTAGCTGAGCGGATACTGCAGATACCAGCGAACACTGAGCAAAATCATCTCGGCTTTGAAGTGACGCCATTTGAACGGGGAGCAATTGTCCATGAAGTTGGTTCCTCTCCATCATCAGAAAACCCCCAAGTCTACAGGAAACCCCCAAGTCTACAGGACCTCCATCATTTTTGCACCACAACTGACTGCTTGGATCAATACGTGTAAATACCTGTCCAAAGCTATCACGTGAAGGTATCCCATAATGTGTTAGATCGCGAGCTCACCTCCTCTCAACGAGAGCGACTCTATGATACCTCTAACTCGTCTATGTCGGGTAATGGGGGGTGTGGGATGTGTGGTTCTGTTTGATACCAGAATGAGGTTGAGGCGATATCATCTTGTAGTGGCAAGTAGCGATTACCACTGCGCCAGCTGAGGGCCTGGATGGTTACACGCAGGTCTTCTTCAAAGCGAATCGGGTCCATGATGTGCCAGCGATACATGCCGAAACGCTGCTGACTGTGATATAAGCCGTCCGGTCTAATGATCTGGGGTAGCCCTAGAAATGCTGTTGAAAAGGGGCAGTATTCACCCATAGGTTGCTCAAAGTCCCATGCTCCTCCGAAATAATCTTCTGTGCCGGTGCCACAGATGGTGGGGAAATCTTTATCTCCGTCCAGGTAAAATTTGATCTCGCCTTCGCCCCACCAGCCGCTGCTGTTGGTTTGCCATGCGATGTATGTACCAACGTAGTGACCTTTGCCTTTTATGTTGTCTAAAAGGGTGTGTACTTCTTTATAGCCCAGCGGGTTGCTGCGCCGCCAATGTGCGTGGAAATAGGCGACATCTGCAGGAATATCGGTCAGGGTGTAGCTGATCTGGTAGTAGAGGATGATCTCTTCTGTACCCAGGTTTTCGATGGTGAGACGTGCGTGCTGACGGAATGGCATCTCCCAGTATGAGTTGAAGCCACCTGCCGGGTTCACTGCGATGGGCAGCGAGTTTACGTTGGCACGTTCGCACCAGCCCTGCGCGAAGAAGTCGCCGTAGGGGGTTTCGATTGAGGGGTACGCCTCGCGGTCCCAGTATGCTCGCAAGATGAGTCTGCGCCAGTTGGTTGGGAAGGTGGTCAGCCAGATGTGTTGGATAGCGCCCGGTCCCTGGATGTCTGCCAGGGTGACGATGCTATGTGGAGCAATCACAATGGAGGGAGAGATTTTCCAGCCTTGCCCAAGGTCGCGAGCTGCCTTTGCGCCTGTTCCTTCGGTTGCCATACCTCCCCGGCCTTTTTCGCCTGTGAAGTTCTCTGCGCTGATAGAGCGTGTTTTTGCATTGGAGAGGCGTGATAAGTTGCCTAAGCCAATGCCTAGGCCGTTGAAGTTGTAGCTGTTAGCCATGTTGCTATCCTTTCATATGTTGATGTTTTTGATGACACATTGCGACTTCGTCGCCTGCATTGAATGAAGGTGAGCAGAGCGGGGCTAGTACGCCAGCCCCGCTCTGCTCACCTTTGCCTACCATTCCCAGCAGGCTTTGGCTTTGCTCGAAACGAGCCTCAGTAATAAATTCGTAGACCTTGTTACGTCCGCTGACCATAGTCGCTGTCCAGATAAGGATGGCCTCTTTAACTAGTTCGGGAAAAGGCTGACTGGCTGATTCAGGAGAAGATCGACTTTTCACACTAATCTCGAATGTCGCTGGGACTTTGGCAAGGCTTAAGAATTCTTGGAAAGCTCGGTTTTTAATTTTTCGCAACTGTGTACTGTTCACTAATGGTAAATAGTGGTAATTCTGATATGCTGTCCAGCACTTTATTTCTGCTACGAAAGTTTCTCCTGTAAAACGTCGGCACAAGGTGAAATCGAGAGTGAATTTGCGTTCGCCTAGTCAGGCGTCCCCAATCTTTGTATGAAGCTTGGGGACACCTTCGCCAATGCAGAACAACCTCTTCATTGCAGTTGCAGTCAATTTCTCAAAAGATCTGATGCCATATCGAATCCTAAATTACACGCCAGACCATCGTTTTATTCTGTAGATCTGTTGATGCAATGAGTCTGCTATCCGGCGACCACGTGAGTGCCTGTATTTCTGCTGCATGGCCAGAATAGGTTACCACCATCATACCAGTGAGAGCCTCCCACACCTGAACTGTCTTATCATACCCAGTAGATGCGAGATATTGTTGATTGGGGGACCAGGCTATATCCCTCACAATAGCGGCGTGCCCCTTATACATTGTCACCGTCTGGCCCAACATTGCATCCCACACATGCACGACATGATCAAAACCGCTAGATGCCAGATACTGACTATCTGCAGACCATTTCACAGTCAATATCTCGTCTGTATGCTTACTATAGGTCAATTCACTCTTGCCAGTGCTGGCATTATAGAGTGTTATTATATTCTCGTGGAACGCAGCGATATACCGACTATCGGGCGACCAGACACTGGCTATTGTACCGGACAGGACATATTGAGGTTGGTTGAAGGCATGGGGCGTCAATTTCTGCGGCCCTGACTGAGTGGGCAAGCTGGAGATTTTAGCAGCGAGAGCTCTCAAAGTGTTGTGCTCCGATGACACCAATAAGGCCCCGGTGAGCAAGATTCCAGACAATCCCAGCGAAAATTGACGCCGCGAAATTGCTGATCCCGCATCATCATTCATGTGGCTGGTTTGTTCTACATGGCTTTCAATTGTTTTTTCGTTTCCCATCGTGAAAAGTACCTTCCTGTGGATACTTACTTTCTATTTAAACTATATCACACGACTTCTAAATATAGATTTTTTTGCACTTCTTCAATTGCTCCCAATAACCTGAGTGTGGCTTTTTGGGCCTCTGTTAATCCTTTCACCTGTGTAATATCCATGCGTTCGTAAGGTCTGTCGCTCCTCAACGTCTGCAGGCACACACCGGTCTGCCTATCCCAGAGGTTAATTCCTCCATCATAGCTGCCGCTGGCCAGGCTCTTCCCATCGGGACTGAAAGCCACCGAGGTGATCCAGTGGCTATGGCCGCGCAGGGTGTTGAGACACTGACCATTGCTTGCCTCCCATAGGCGCACGGTCTGGTCACTACTCCCACTGGCAAGGGTTTTGCCATCGGGACTGAAGGCCACCGCCCTGACCGCATTGGCGTGGAGAGTGCTGAGACATCGACCACTACTCACCTCCCACAAGCGCACGGTCTGATCACTACTCCCACTGGCAAGGGTCTTACCATCAGGGCTGAAGGCCACCGATCTGACCATGCTGGCATGTTCTTGCAGGATGTTGAGACACTGGCCACTACTCACCTCCCACAGACGCACCGTCTGGTCAAAACTGCTGCTGGCAAGGGTTTTGCCATCAGGGCTGAAGGCCACCGCTTTGACCGCATTAGTGTGGCCTTGCAAGGTATTGAGGCACTGGCCGCTACTCACCTCCCACAGACGTACCGCTCGATCATCGCTCCCACTGGCAAGGGTTTTGCCATCAGGGCTGAAGGCCACCGAGGAGACCATGCTGGCATGACCTTGCAGGATGTTGAGACATTGGCCGCTACTCACCTCCCACAGACGCACCGTCTGGTCAAAACTGCTGCTGGCAAGGGTTTTGCCATCAGGGCTGAAGGCCACCGAGGAGACCTCACTACTACCGCTGGCAAGGGTCTTACCATCGGGGCTGAAAACCACCGATCTGACCCAATCGGTATGTTCCCGCAAGGTTTGCAGTAGGAGACCACTTGCAGCATGCCAGAGTCGGATCTCCCCCGTCGCCGTTCCTGCTGCCAGCAGTTCTCCATGTGGGCTCAAGGCTACAGAAAGAATACTTCCGAATGTATCTGTAAACATCGATGTAGTCAGATCGGCATGGGCGAAATTGACCTCAGGCAATTTCGCCTCTTGCAGGTCAGCTTGCCGGACCACCAGACGCGAGAAATCAGCGCTACGCAGATTATAGCCAGTCTGAACCAGCAGATTCAGGATATTTCCAGCTTCGTAGTTGTTCTGTGGTTCTGGTAGATTGCGCAGCGCAACGAGTCTTTGCCGAAACTTTTCTTCAAGATTACTTCGGCCCAGCACGGTGAAGAGCCTTTGCGCAATGACATTCAGGATCAATTGGAACTGGCTCTTACGAATATAATCTTTTGCCTGAGCCTTGAGTAGAGCATGGCTGGCAAAGAGTTCTGGGTTGTCTGCGATAATTTCTTGTACAACGAGTTCATTGAAGCGCTCAGTGACAGCATCCATCATGGCGGGTTGCAGAGTAAATCTCCCCGCTACGCTCCGCTCAATCCATGAACGGCGTTGTAAGGCTTCCAAGGCCATCAACATTCTCCCTTTGGACACAGGTTGAACGACATTATCACGTAGATCCTGCAAAGATACCGCTTCGCGCTCGATAGCTAACCAGTAGATTACCTGTTGTTCCAGGAACGATAAACGTTCAAATTGGCTATCTAATAATGCACGCAGGTCAGGATACTCATTCAGTGAAACATCGCCCACCTCTACTAGATACTTTGAGATGAGCCCACGATAACTTTCACGAATTGCAGGTGAAGCAATCATTAACATCATTGGATTACCAGAAAAATGTTCTACCAGAACCTTCCAGGAGCTTTCTTCTCCTGATAAGCCTTTCCTCTGTAATATGACCCGAGCATCGTCTACTTTCAATCCTCCCAAACGATAGGTGTGGACAGACGTTCCCTCTCCTTCCAGCCATGCAATCTCCTTCGGCTGCTCGCGGCTTGTCACCAGCAGACAACTCTGATGCCTGGCCTCTCCCAGGAGTCGAAAGAGATTGCCATACCCCTCGTAGCCATCTTTGTACTCTGCCGTGCTGCTACCGCTTTTTAAGATTGCTTCGGCATTATCCAAAACGATGAGGCAGCGCCTTTTCCGAAGTTGTGCAACAAGCAAGCGCATCTGCTCTTCCCTGTCCCGGGGAATCTGAATCTGTTGCGTTCGGGTCAAAAATTGTAGACATTCCTGTAAGATGCGTTCGAGTGGGGGCGCATTCAGTAGAGAACGCCAGAAGACTGCACTAAAAATACGCTGCTCTTGATCAATCAACTTCGCGACCAGGCTGGTCTTACCAATACCGCCCACGCCGATAATCGAGACTAAACGAGAATGCTCGTCCACAATCCAACGCTTTACTGTCGCAAGTTCATCCACACGTCCGTAGAAATGTTCGACGTGTGGAGCTTCTCCCATATCCACCTGCTCCTCCCCCTCATCTTGTGGAGCGATACTCGTGGTGATACTTTTCCCATGCTCTGCATTTTGCATTCCTGGTGTGCTGGCTGGATTCAGTGGTGCTACGGAAATAATGGAGGCTGGTAATATAACATCTTGCTTCTGAATATTGCTCTGTTCCTCTTTCTTCCCAGAAGTAATGGAATGTAACCATTGAGCTAAAGCAATAATGACACCCAGGGTAGGGACAATAATCGAAATAAAAACTTTATTTAAATTATCGGGCCAATATATGATCTTGAGATTGCCTAATACCACCTTTCAGTTCAAATACCTAAATTGGCCCAAACTAGTCAGTACAATCGCATCTAAATTTTCAAGCGACCTGTAGAGTGCCAAGTTCCTCTTTAAATATTTCTCGCAAATCACAGACTTTCAGAAATTTTTTAATCTGTTGTGTATCTGCTCTCATACCCGACTTCCTCTTACTTCATGCCTCATGTATGCATCAATACCTCTCCGTTGTTGTACTGAGTAGTACTCCAATCCAGCACATCAGCCAGCGCCCGCTGAAATTGATCTAATGCCTTCACCCGATCAGTCTCATCTGGCATAGTTGTACTTCTCCAAATGAGCAGAATTTCCAACATACCAGGATGGGTCGTGCTCCATATGATGTAGCGGGCTACTGTCCCAGGGAAAACTTGCTCCCCCTCTTGCTTTAACTCCTCAAACCTTCGCTGTAACCTCTCTCGCTGATCAATTGGTACAGACACAAATACAGAGGTTGTCAGCAGCATGTTATCTTCGGGAGAGGTGCGCCAAGCAGGAGTATTTTTACGGGGGCGACCGGGGATTTTGGGTTTAAATTTCTTGACTTCCTCTATTGGTATCATAATGACATGGGCAGCGCGTACTGCAGGGAGCCTTCCATCCTCAACATAGGCGTAGACTCTCTTGTCAGAGACTCCAAGCAATTTGGCTGCTTCTTTAATGGAGACGTACTCGGGTATAGTCGGAAGATCAAGATATTCACGCATGACGTTAGCTTACTTTCTATATACCTTTTTGTGATATATAAATTGAGTAATAATTTTGTAATCTATTGAAAATGCTATATAATTTGAGTTGTCGGCATGGGTGAGATCGAGATGATTGGTGAGCATTACTCAATAGCAAGCTCACATGCTTGGAGTGGATATATGCTTGTTGCCAATATAAGAGAAAGACTCTCTATGTCAAGTCTTTTTTGGAGCAATTTGGAACAAGAGAAAAAACCGATGAAAGCGAGGGAAAGAGCGATGCCTTCAACACGGTATGAAGGAGTGTACCACGCCGCTTACGGCTGTCAAGCCGCTTCGCTTCCCTTGACAGCCGCTCGCTTGCGTGGTCTGAAATGGACATACCGAGTTGAAAGCAAAAAAATAGAAGGTTTTTTTGCTCGTCTTGAAATGAAGAAGCCTGATCAGCAACTGCTAGGCCGCTCTGCGTGCATGCTGCTGCTGTGCGATCTCAAAGGTGGTCGCCTCATAGCAGCGATGATGGAACCACATGGCAAAGATGATCCTGACCCACACATTGGCCAGTGCTCGTACGGCGACCGTATGACTTTTGCCTTCAGCGCGCTTGCGTTGGTAATACTGCATGGCCCACGGCTCGCTTTGAGTGGTCTGCCAGGCAAATTGGTGCAGCGCATTGCGCAACGGTTTGATGCAGCCCAGCCGTCGATGCGCCTTGGAGTACATCCCGCTTTGAAACAGCACGGGCGAGGTTCCCCCCAGAGCTTGCAGACTGCTGGCATCCTGATAGCGCTTGCGATCATCACCGATTTCCGCCAACAGTCGCGGAGCCAGACGTTTGCCTGCACGCGGCAAGCTCGCAAAGATTTCATGGTCCTCATGAGTCAAAAAAAGGGTCTCAATCTCCTTGTCGTACTGAGCAATTTGCTCGATCAGCGGCACCAGTTGACTCACCAGCATCAAACGCGATTTGGTGCGAGTGATCACGGCATCGGCCTGCAAATGTGGCTGGTGCAGCCGCTCGAAAATCTTGACAGCCACGGGCGTCGGATTGGAATGCTTGGCTTGCCTGAGTACCTCCTGGATCTGTTCTGCCGAAACTGCCATCGCTGCCTGTGGAGTTGGGTAGGTTTGCAAGAAGCGCAAGGTGCTCTTTTGCTGCAGTTTCGCAAACAGCTCCAGGGCCACCGGGTAATAGGCTTTGAGGCAGGCGGTGAGCTGATTGACCAGGCGCGTTTGCATCTGGATCAAGGCATCTTGATCGCGCGTGAGCAGTTTGAGCTCTGCAATCTTCTCGCTGTCTGGGGTGAGGCGGTGCAAATCGGCCAGGTCTGCACGTCCTGTCTTGGCAAGCAAGTAGGCATCAATCGTATCCGTCTTGGCTCCCGATGCAGCTCGCCGACGATCAACGGTGCGCGGATTGACCGGATAGACTGGCCAGCCTGCTTCCAACAGGTGAGCAATCAACAACCCATGGGTCGTCTCGATGATGCAAGCCATCTGTTCTTTCGACTCAGCACCAATGATCTGTTCCAAGAACGTGTTCAGTCTGCTTATTCCTTGTGGGCTGTGATCGACACGAAGTGTACCGACCTGACCGCCCTTTTCATCAATGACCAGGGAGTCATGATGCTCGTTCGCCCAGTCAATACCGGCATACCACATAAGAAGAAACGCTCCTCTCTGCACACATGGTTCCTGAGCACGCGTGCCCTTATACTGTGGCGCTCGAAGCGCGACTCTCTCATGATCGGTTCCGCTCAGGAACAGCGCCGGGGAAGTGCGAGCTTTCTCAATCGGTCGAGCCGGGTGGAGGAGGAAGACTTTCCCTGGCGCGTTCAACAGTTGTATAGAACAAGTCTACCCTTGTTCCAGCCCTGTGTCGAGAGGGCTTGTTCTTAGTTTACTGTATAAGGAGAGGGTGATTGCATGCGGTCGAATGAGCAGATAAGGCTGAGAAATTGTTGATAAGGGGAATATTAATTTGGAGATCAATCTAGATTCGAGAATTAGAAGTTCATCCCTCAATATTACAATGATTGACATCACTAGCCCAAATTTCATGTGGAATGGTAGCTGGTTAGTGTTGCGAAAAAGCAAAGACTTTTACAATCTTGTCAAGTATAGATGGGTGTAGTCGCCTATGGCAGTTTGTTTACGCGTAAAAAAAGCTGCCAGAGAAAAGGGACTCGGCATGGGAAAACTCCAACGTAGTTCAGACATGGCCTATAACCCGGTCACGCGGATGTTTAAAGACCTGTACTATGTTACAACTATGGAGACACTTAGTAAACGGTAGTGTTGCAACAATGAAGCCTGTCCTGTAAACTCGGGGTTATTCTGCTGAGAGGAATCTGCTTTATGGATATTTCCACCCGTTCAAATGGCGTCATTTTAAGCTGAGATTATTTTGCTGTGTCCGTTGGTACCTGCGATGTCCACTAAGTTACCGAGACCTGGAGGAGATGATGCTCGAGCGCGGCTTGCATGTCGATCAAACCACGATCTACCGTTGGGTGCAACACTACGTCTCAGAGATAGAGAAGCGCTGCCGACCCCATATCAATGCGAAGAATGACCCGTGGCGCGTCGAGAGACCTACATCAAAGTGAAGAAGGTGTGGACGTATCTCTATCGTGCTGTGGATTCTCAGGGGAACACCCTGGAATTTTTGCTCACCCCATAAGAGATGCTCAAGCGGCTAAGCGATTCTTCCCGAAAGCTCTTGCTGCGCCCCATACCACCACTCCTCGAGCCATTACAGTTTATAAAAACGTGGCCTATCCCAAAGCTTTATAAAGAACTGAAAGTAGAAGAGATCATGCCAGCCTTTGCGAACTGCGTCAAAGTAAATACCTCAACAATGTCGTCGAGCAAGATCATCGCTTCGTGAAACATCTGGTCAAGTTCGGGATGGGCTTTTTTTCGTTCGAGACCGCGTGGCAAACCTTGTAAGGCTTTAAAATGATGAACATGATCAAAAAGGGTCAGTTGCATGTCGTAGGCAAAAGAATTATTTCGAATCATATGATGTTCATCGCCAGTCTGTTTGGAGGAGCTGCCTAATCTAAATGTGCAGCATCTCTTCATGTCCTCTGCATTTCCCAAAGATTTTTTTGGAACACAACCAATATAATGACTGATGAGAAAAATATATTGAATACTCTTGACGTTATTCCACACAAACTCTATGATAGCCTCATATGACTGCGATTGAAAGGTTGTGTGATGATTTTACATGAGAAAGCCACGAAAACAGCAACAGCATTCTCATCAAACGACAAGTCGTAGTAGGAAAAGCCCGACTCGTTCACGCGCTATTCATCTTGAAATTAAGCCGGAACAACTCATCGAGAAGGGCAACCTTCAGGAAGCAGTTCGTCTTCTTCGCACGCACATTCGAACAACTCCTTCAGATGAAAAGAAGCGATTGCTCGGACAATGCTTTTTTCGACTAGGAGACTTCAGGGAGGCAGCAAAGGCCTGGCTTGTGATACAGGAGAAGACAGCACATGATTTGTCCTTGATTGGAATGGCCTATCTGAATCTAGAAGAGTGGGACCAGGCGAAAGAACATCTATGTGCATCGCTTCAAATGGAAGAACGTGGATACAGTTACTACTGGTTAGCGCTCGCGCAACAGAAAAACCGTGATGATTACCGCCTCGATGCAGAGGAAAAGGTATCCATCCTGGATCTTTTACTAAAAGCCTGTGTGCTCCCTGCATGCCCCTTTGAAGCATTCCTCTGGCTTGATGACCTCATGCGTCATGGTGATCATGACGACGAAAGAACAACGCTGCTCCAGGAAGCCTTTGCTCGCTACCCAAATGTGGAGGAAGTGCGGCTCAGGTTCAGTTATCATTTGCTTTACCCCCTATGCAACTATGAGGGTGCACTCACGGTGGTGACGCCTCTCCTCGCAGTACCTGATCCGCCTCAAAAGGCGATAGCTTGCGCATTCAGATCCTCGCAGAAGGCTGGTCTGTTTGAAAAAGCACTTGCCCTCACAGAGAGTATGCACAAGAGTCCATACCACTGCCATGGTCCAGGCTTGGCGAAAGTTAAGGGAGACCTTTATCTGGCCTTTGGTAAAATAGACGAGGCCATCTCCTATTATGAACAGGAAACACAATCATGCGATTTTATAGCCATCTTCATTGGCTTCTTCAGCATCGCCGCGGCTTGGCTTACTCAGCATCAGATGAGTAAAGCAATAGCCGCGGCGGCGCAGGGAGCGCATATCTGGTTTGCCAACCCAAATGTCTTTCAGTGCAGTGATGCTGTATTCCATGCGCCAGTTGCCATTGGGACAGATACCGACTGGGTCTATATCGGTAATGAGAGCCTTTCTGCTTGCATGAAAGACGTCTGTGAGGCACTGCTTGCCGAAGAACGGGGGATAGAACTCTCCCTGAAAGGCCAATTGAGCTACCTCCTCTATAAATATCACGCAGATCATCGATCAGATGAGCTCGGTGATATCCAGACAAAGTTGTTGCTGCAGGCAGCACAGTGGTTTGAACATCCGCATATAAGCCAGGACCTCTCGTATCATTATCTGAGTACAAGTGATGTTCCTCTTGCTGTCAAACACCATCTCATGTACTGCCTCTGGCAGTTTATTACCTTGAAAACCTATCAGCCCTTTCCTCCTGTAGGTGAAGACGCAGATGAAAGCACAAGTGGCCAGTGGTATAAACAACAGTGGGAGTTTCAGTCTTATACAGCAAGGTTCTCCATCAATTATGAAATGGAGGAGGACGATGAAGCAGCGCAGGAAACACATGGCATGTCAGCTGAGGTAGGCCGAGAGTGCCATGAAATAGCGTGGAAGTTGCTGCAAGCGCACCAGGAAACTGACGTGATCAAGGCCATCTTTATTCCGTTTTACCGCTCATTCTGGCATCAGATTCTCTTCGCAATTGACATGCACCAAGAGATCGTTGACATCACCGCGCTTTTGATGAAAGCCTCACCAGATGCCGATGTTGACAACGAACTATGGGATTATGCTTACAGTTCCAGCGAGCTTGGGAACGCAGACGAAGCCATACACGCATATCGAAGCTATCTAGAGCATTGCCCTGACCACGCAGACACATTGCACAATCTTTCCTTACTTCTTGAAGAGCAGGGGCTTTTCCAGGAGGCCATGGCCCTTTCTAACAGGGCCATGGCTTTGGCTCCCGATGACGAACTCATCGTGAATGGAAACAGCCGTCTCAAACGCGAATACGAGGAGCGAGAGCAAGCACGTCAACAACAAGAGCAATTCCGCGCTTCCTCTCAGGAGCGAACGCACCTATGGTCTCTTCTTTCCGACAGCCAGAAATGTCTCCTCTGCCTTTTGGAGCTCTACCCGGTCGCGCATTGGTCAGCGTTGCTTCCGTATGTGAAAAATGACGAGCATCAATTGCGTTAACTGCAAGAGGACTGGGAATGGCTATTAGCACATGGAGTGTGTCTGCAGGCAGAAGCAGGTACGGCGATGAGAGCTGTTCCTCTATTGCAGCCTTGCGTCCTGGAAGAAGGCTTCCTTTGCTGGCTGTCAGTAGAAATCACGAGAGTGCAGGCGCGAAAAAAGAAAGATCTCTGGTTGCCAGTAGCAGCAGATCTTGGAGATGAACAGCTTGCCGGACTATCCTCCATACAACGTAACCTAGTGCAGCAGGCACTTATGAGGCAGATTGAACGTGTTGTACCCTCCGGGTTGGAGCAGTTCCACCTTCGATTCTACCGATGCACTTGGAAGCAGCTCCTGATCGAATGGAAGATGTATTCTGAGATGGTCGATCTTTGTGAGCGATTTCTGAGTCGTCTCTCAGTGATGACCAGGCAGGAACTCTGGGAGTGCGCTTATTATGCGACAGACCTTACTTCTTGGTCTTATCAAAATATTGCTGAAAATCGATATAGAGAATACCTAGCTCAAGAAGAAGATTACGCTGCTTACCACAATCTTTCGGTTATTTATTTCAGAAGAAAACAGTATCTGGATGCCTCTCAGATGATAGAACAGGCACTAAGGTTGGCTCCATCGAATGTTGAGAGTCTCAATTTGAAGACCAAAATCAAACGAGCTATTGAAAAGGAGGAGGAGCAACAACGGCAACGTGAGCTTCAGCTGCAACGAGAAAAAGAGCAACGCGAAATACATCTCAAAGGTTTGGAGCAGACCATTCAGTCTCACCTTTCCGAGGTTGACTATTATAAACGAAACATTCTGCAATCATTGAAGAAGGCTTCTTATTTTCGCGGCAAGCGATCATTTGCGAAGTTTATTGGGATGGAAGAATGGGCTTTAGAGGGGCATTGGAAAAAACTAGTGTCCTGGGGAATGATTGTCGAAGAAGATCACCAGATATTCGTTCATCCTCTGATCTGTGCTTATCTTGAACAGGGCTGGCCAATAGTATCAGGATCATCGGTAAAAATAAAAGAGCAGAAGTTGCAAGAGGATTCTTCGCTCGTTTTTCATGTAAAGGAGTTGATTATGGGTGACCAGATTCGCAACCAGATCGGCGATATTTCCAACGTCAGTGGGCAGCTATTTATTGGCAAATTTAAAACTATTATTGCTGACCTCAATAGTAATGGTCAGACTGAACTGGCGGAAGCGCTCAATACACTCAAAGAGGCTGTGATGGCCAGTGAAGTTCTGTTTGATAGTGATAAACAGGAGCAAGTTGAAGTCATTACCCATATTGGTGAGGAAGCAGCTAAGCCTAAACCGAATAAGACGTTACTCAAAGTATTGGGCGATGGATTAGTGACGGCCTTGAGATCCGTCCCAGACGTGGCTCAGGCAGTGACAGCCGTTGCTCCGGTCTTTGCTCAATGGCATCACTAGTTGGGATTTGCTCAGGGTGTAAATTGTAGAACTCTGAGCCTCATATCCAGTCTGATGGTGAATTTTTCAATTATTCTGTAGATGAAGTGCTTCGAAATTCCTCTCATCCACTGAATAAATATCAAGCTTTGACCAGCTTAAGTTTGTGATTGATAGCTAAGGTGTCTATTCCTGAAGGAGACGGGGTGAGCTTTGCAGGATAGCTTGGCCACTGGGGCCACTTAATGGAAATTACCATGAGTTGCGCAGCAGAATTATAACCAGCAGTCTGTAAGGTACCAAGCAATTTCACAAGCCAATTGCTCACATAGCTTGCAGGTGATAATAATGGAGAAGTTCCGTCTCGGTGCGAGATTCCGCACATGGAGTGAAGCATGATTCAGCACCGTTTCACTTGAAAGTGATATCTTGTTGCTCAAACCGTGGGGTGACCCTTATATTAATGATGTAAGTAGGCTGGTCTCAACATTTACGTCCTTTTTCTGTCTCAAAGTCTATGGTCACAGTCTCAAGATTTACGAAATCCTACACAACCTACACCCCTACACATCCAAATTCGCACTCTTAGCATGACTCTCAATAAAGCGCTTCCTCGGAGCGACCTCGTCGCCCATCAGCATATTGAAAATCTTATCAGCCTCGACTGCTTCCTCGATGTCTACCCGGAGAATCGTCCTCTTTTCGGGATCCATTGTCGTATCCCACAGCGTCTCGGGGTTCATTTCTCCCAGACCCTTATACCTGCCCACTTCTGGCTCTTTGCCGTTGTGCTCGGCTTTGTACTGCTCGATCAAAGCATCGCGCTCTTCTTCGGTATAGACGTAAAGCACCTGTTTCCCCCTGCGAATATGGTAAAGAGGTGGCTGCGCTATATAGAGGTGCCCTCCGGTAATGAGCGGCTCCATGTAGCGGAAGAAGAAGGTCAGCAGCAGGGTGCGAATGTGAGCGCCGTCAACGTCGGCGTCGCACATGATGACAATGCGCCCGTAGCGCAGTTTCGCCATGTTAAATTGATCGCCGATACCGACCCCGGTGGCGGTAATAATGTTCTTGATTTCCTGGTTTTCCAGCATTTTGTCGAGACGCGCACGCTCCACATTCAGTATCTTACCGCGCAGTGGCAGGATAGCCTGGAAGTGGCGGTCGCGTCCCTGTTTTGCACTATTATGTACGAAAACGCCACTTGCTAGCGCAAAGTTATGCGTACCAGGGACTTCAAGGTCGTAGACCTCTACTTCTTCCTCTAACCACTCGATTGCTGTAATGCGATGGTTGTAACTAGCAACGGCTTCATACGCCAGAGCTGCATTGCCATCAAAGTATCGCTCACTCATGTCAGACATTTTACGATATAGAGGCATTAACGAGTCAGTGGGAGTAAGGTCGGCAGCAGCTTTATAACTACCATCGCGCAGCATGAAGCGGTGATCGGGAGTACAGATTATGGATTCTCCATTATCCAGTGTTATCCGAAGCACTTTAGCCTGTGCTTTTGTCATGCGGACATTGATGAGCCGCTCCAGGCCAATCTTGCCATCTCGGCGAATAGTGTAGCCGAAGTGCTCTTTTCCCTCTGCTTGCTCCCCAATTAAATCCTTGAAACTGAGCGAACGACCGTCAGCGAGTGCAATGAGTGTGTCACCAGAGAAACAGCCACCTGCCGAATCCCCCTCCACAAGATACAGCTCGCACCGGTCGGCGTGTTTCTCGGAACAGTCGGCGAGCTTGCCGGGCAGCGTGGTGTCCAGGGCGTTCTTGCGCTGGATCAGATCGCGGGCGGCGCGCGCCGCCTCACGGGCTCTCGCGGAGGTCAGGCATTTCTCAATGATGAATTTCGCCTCGCTGGGTGTCTCCTCCAGGTACTTGGTGAGCATTTCCGCCGTGACCGTCTCAACGATGGGGCGGACTTCCGCGTTATTCAACTTGGCTTTTGTCTGCGCCTCAAATTGAGGGTTGGGCATCTTGACGCTGACCACTGCCGTCAGGCCCTGGCGCACGTCATCGCCCGTGAGATTGTTATCTTTCTCCTTGAGGAAATTCATTTTGCGGGCATAGTCGTTCAGAGAGCGTGTCAGCGCGCTGCGGAACCCGGTGATGTGCATACCACCGTCAGCCGTGTTGATGCCGTTGGCAAAGGAAAATTCGGTGGTGGTCCAGCTATCGTTGTATTGGACAGCCAGCTCGACTTTCACGTCGTCGATCGTGCGATCGGTGCTAACCGGGCGAGACTGGATGCGGCCACGATTCTTGTTCAGGTAGCGCACAAAGGAGACTAGCCCGCCCTCAAAGTAGAAGGTCGCTTCACGGTCGCTGCGCTCGTCATAAAGCGCAATGGTCAGGCCGCGATTGAGATAGGCCATCTCGCGAAAACGCTGCGCCAGCACTTCAAAGCTGTAGTCGCGCGTCTCCATCACCATCAGGTCAGGTAAGAAGGAGGTGATGGTACCTGTATCGTCCTCTTCAACGAGGTCCACATCCATGAGAGGCGTGACGGCTATACCCCGTTCGTAGCGCTGGCGATAGAGAATGCCCTCGCGTTTGACATCGACCTGGCACCACTCGGAGAGCGCGTTGACTACAGAGACGCCCACGCCGTGCAGTCCGCTACTGATCTGGTACCCGCCGCCGCCAAACTTGCCTCCTGCATGCAGAATGGTCATCACAACTTCAAGCGTGGAGATCCCGGGGCGTTGGTGATGCTCCTCTACCGGGATGCCGCGTCCATTATCTTCTATCGTTACTGAGCTGTCGGCGTGGATGGTGACGGTGACGGTATCGGCATACCCTGCCATTACTTCGTCAATGCTGTTATCGACGACTTCATAAATCAGATGGTGTAGGCCGCGCTGGTCGGTTGCGCCAATGTACATACCAGGACGCACGCGTACAGCCTCTAAACCCTCGAGAATCTGGATATTTTGCTCTCCGTAGCCATTTTCGCCGCCATTCCCATCCCCATTCCCATTCAGTTTGCCGTTGCCATTTCTATGTGTGCCATTGCCAGGTAGAGCTTGATGTTCATCGGTTGAAAATTGCTCTGTCGTAATCGATTCTCTCGTTTTTGCCATAGTAGCCTGCACCTTTTGCAAGATTTAGTGAAGCTGAGCTTCGGTGATTATTGTGTGATCAAAGAGGAGCGTTCTTGATAAAATTGTTCTTTTAGCATAGGGAAAATGTGGCAAAAGCGCCACATTTTCTGACGCTTCATTATATCACATTTGGGCGATAAAGGAAATGCTGAAGCCCCCTCATTTTGCTTTGAAAAAAGAAGATGTGAGGTGCATTGGCAGAGATTAAAACCCTGCCAATGCACCTCACATCTTCTCTACCTAATACCTTGGGCCGCTCATGGGGACACCCGGATTCGCGGGAGGTATGCCTTGCATTCCCTGCATAGCTGGCATGCCTGGCATTCCAGCCATACTCTGCATTGGGACGCCGACAAGATTGGTGGCGCAATATGGGCAGAAAGTCCAGCGCAACTCGAGCAGGCGCTCGCACTTGGGGCATGGCCGCTTCAGTTTTTGACCACAGGATGGGCACACCTGGAAATCCGATTCGACACGTGCGTGACAATTGGTGCAGGTCTGGCGCTCGGTCATCTCCGCCAGCAACGATTCTTCCTCTAACTGCCGCTCATAAATTTCTGCAAGGGTTTGCCGGGGGCGTAAAATCAGGTAGATGAATAGGCCGCCGATAAAAAAGACTGTGACCAATAACGTCGCCAGTATTTGCGATAAGAGGTCCTGCGTCCGCGAACGGATGTCGCGGAAAGTCCAGATGATCAGGCTGAGCCAGAATATAACGAGAAAGGCGACAAAAAAGCCAATAAAGATTCCCAGGTAGTTTACAATAGCAGTCAGGGCAGATCCGCCCGAGGAAGTAGTCGTTGCCGTCGCCGTGGGACTGGGACCAGCCGTCGGTGTTACTGCTGGTCCTGTCGTAAGTATAGTAGTGAGAATATGTGTCACTTGTGTATGTGTCATCGCAGGCCTAACGCCCCTTTCAGGATATGCATAATATTGTGTCTCTCATTAAAACGTTCTCAATAAGAAAACAGCAACAACATAGGACTATTGTGACGTCAATCAATCAGTATCGTCTTTATTTCCCCCGCCCGTATACCGACGTGTAGAGGCTCCCCAGCTTCACCGTTCCAAAAGAGTTGTTCTTGCTCCTCCTCCAATAAGTTTGTCACAAAGGCCTTGCTCGAATCAACCCCTGGCCGTATGCTGGCCTCGACCGCGTGGGAAAAAGGATTGTATACGCGTACAATCAACCCTTTGCCCGCATTCTGCCTCTTGATCGCGCTGACGACGAGTTCGCGTGGTTCAACCTCGATCAATGTTGCGCACGAGGGCAGCAGTGTCTCTCGTGACTGCCCAATCTCTACTGTTGGTCCTCCCTTGTGCCGCTGCGTACCTCTGTCCGGCAGCGGCGCTACAATGGCTCGCACCAGAATAGTAAAGGCCTGCGCTTCGCGAAGCACGCGTGCTTCTTCCCCCTGCCAATCTCCGCTATGTGGCACCAGGGCATAATCAAACTCCTGGTGTCCCAGGCATTGGCCCTCGGGCGTATGCACCATCGGACCAGCGTGGCCGTGGCGGGTGGACAGGTCTCCACGCGACAACCACTCCACGCAGCGTAGGAGTGTGAGCGCCACTGCCATCTGTCCTTGACCAATTTCTGGCCCGTCCTGAAGCATTTCATACTCTGGCAAGCCGCGATTGAGTACTGCTAAGCCGGTTGTACCATCGCTGACATCGACAAAGCGTTTCTGCGGAAATGTGTTGACGGGTTCTTCTGCCCAATCAGCAATATCAGCTGGTCGCGCTGTGGCGGCCGGGCGCGTTCGCACTTCAAATGTACCCTCGGCTGCGACATGCTCTACCCGCACTGGAACAGGGAAAATCGCTCGTAATCGATGGTCTTTTACCCTGTTGTCCAGGCCGGTGTGTATATCGATGCGACGTATCCCAGGAGAAAGCGCTACGTCACTGACAATCGTACAAATGCTCGTACGCGAGCTGCGTTCGGCGCGGTTAGTGGTACAGGCAACTGGTAAAGACCAGCGTCCACTGATGCGCAATATCGCGCGGACGGGTCCTGCGCTGACCAGTTCGATCTTTGGCGGCTCGCTCGGTTGACTGACCAGGACGTCCACCGCTGGTGGACAATAGTTATACAGGTCGCCGGCATCGCCACCATCTACAAAACGATTGAGACCTGTGAAAATTGCGCCCGTGAGTTTATCGGTAATCGTTAGAGATGCATCTTCCGCGCTGGCTTCTACCCTGTACCATTCATTCTCAATCTGGCGCTCCTGACCCGTCAGCGTGCTGGTTAACGCGGGAGTTACCTCGGCTTTGAAGCCTCGTGGATATACCCAGAAGGTTTTGAGCCCATACGCGGGGAGATCGCTGGCAACAAACTCGATTGTTTCGCGCACCTGGTCTATGGCCGACACGTTCAGCGAGTGGATGTCCTCGCGCTGCAAGATCGCCAGTACCTGCTGCTCCGAGGCAAGCAGGTCATGGTCTTTGGGGGTAGCGCTCGCTCGCGGCGCGACGAAGACCTCGATCTGCGCAACTCCCGGCTGCTGCTCTGTTTCAACATGCACACGTATAATTTCGTAGGTTCCTTCAGGCTGCCCCAGCATCATTGCCGCCGTGCTTTCTGCCAGGCGGATGAAGGCGCCGGGAGTATTGCCGCCCATCAACGTCACTGCTGTCGCGGTTGCCTCTCGCGTTAGTTGTGCCGAGCCAAGCTCCTGCCGCCAGCGGTTGACGACAGCAAAGGGTATGTGCTGTCCCTGCTCGTCGATGATTACCGCATTGCGCAGCGAACCGGGGAAGGAGATGACTACCTGGGCGATCTCTGCGCGCCGCCCAGGAGCGGGGTTAAACACCACAATAGGAATAGGTTGATGATGTGCGTGCGTCGCCTGAACTGGAGCATGTGTATTCACTGCTTCGGCAATACTCTGCATTGCCTGGGCAATGATACTTTCGGCAACCTGCTGGCTTTGCGCGAAACGCACGGCATTTTCACGGTGCACCTGGTCAAGGCTACACCCACAAATACTATCATGGGGATGATTTTGTAAAAGATACTTCCACGCTACTCGAATTAAACCGGCAGGATAGGCCGCTCCTAGCTTCCACGCCCACGCTGTCAGTGGTTCTACCCAGTGTTCCAACAGGTGTTCCGTCGCGTTATTCTGTTGCTTGATCCACATGCGGGTGGAGAGAACGGAGGGGAGCAGATGCGAAAATTGGCTGCTTCGCATTTCGCCCGTCAGCACCTGTAGCGGTGCATCCTGTGCATACCCATTACCCTCGTTTGTCTCAGGCTCCAAACCGTGCTGCCGTCGGATGACTTCAACATATTGGGGCAGTGACCCTATCTGTACATGTATGCCGCCCAGGTGTTTGTTGTTACCGTTCTGAGGCGTCTGTCCAAAATGCGCAAGAATTTTTTCGTGTTCCGGGTTGATATGGGCCAGTAGCGCATTTGCCGCCTTGATTGTTTCCGGTAACCTGTCTTGTGGCTCCAGGTGGTCAGAGCCATTCATAAAGAGGAGGGTATTGGTGGTCGCCTTCGGCAATATCTGCGCTGAAAGGAACTCGACACGTTTGGCAAATTCATCCGCTGCGTGCGGCATCATGCGCGCATTCGAGTAGCCATGTGGGTCGGCAAGGTGAATAACCAGCACACGCGTTCCGTCGGGGGCGGCCCACAGAAATTCACTCTTCTTCGCCTCGGCGCCAACGCCGCGCCAAAAAACAGCGTTATCTATGCCAAACCCCTGCAGGATCTGTGGTAGCTGCGCAATATGACCAAAACAATCGGGGACATAGCCGATGCGCATTGGTTCACCAAACTCGGCTGCGCGCTGCATACCCATTTGCAAGTTACGAATCAGTGACTCACCGCTTACCAGAAATTCGTCTGGCTGAACGTACCATGGGCCAACGCTAATGCGTCCGGCACGAGTATATTGCTTGAGATGCGCTTCCTGCTCAGACTGTACCTCCAGGTAATCGTCGAGCACAATGGTCTGGCCGTCGAGCATAAAATAGCTGAAATTGCTATCGCGGTCTAAGATATCCAGCAACTTATCAATAGTACGCACGAGACGTACACGAAATTGCTGAAATGTCTGATACCATTCGCGATCCCAGTGTGTATGTGGAACAAGAATAATGTTGAGTTGCTCGGCCATAGTGCTCCTTTGTTAAAGGGTTATAAATTGACTTAATTGGTAGGAATTATAGTATACATTATCCGGCTACTCTATCGCAGTCTGGGTAATGGAGCGGCGGTGTTTTCCCCGCCGTGGAGGGACACCGCAGAAATTGATGTTGTCTGGCACCATCGGGTGGTAACGTTGACAGTATAATTGGCTTGATGGTATAGTCTTCCACAAAGAGCTGTATTTTTCTATGCCAGGGTGTGGCAACATGGTTCTACCAACCAATAGGGATTGCTCTGGCAGTTATGGCTTGAAGCGTTAACCGACCTGTGTTATAATAGGTCAGATGTTCTAATATTTGGAAGTAGACCCTCGATTTATCGAGGGGCGAGCGAAGCGAGGAGATATTTGATGGCTAGTGGTAACTACGCTGCGAAAAAGGTTATTTCACCCGAGCCTGCTCAAACTCCGATTCCCCTACGCGCCAATGCTACACGTCAACTTCCAGTTGTTGAAGACCCGCAAGAGCGAGAAACAAGGCCGCTCCCTATAAAGCGGCCAACGACAATGATTGTGGTCAATGAATTTGCAGAAGTTCCCCTGGCAAACCATAGCCCCTGGTTACGCCGCATAGTCATATCCATGGTTGTTGTGGTTATCGCTACGATTGTATTGATCTCTGCCGGTTTGTATCAACGTCCTGGTCCACCCAATCTTATCATTGCGTCAAATGCCCAGGTCTTCCCGATTCAAGTGGGAGGTACCCTGGGGGCCGTCAACGCCTGGCAGAACAGCAATGGACCGTTGCCACTGAAAAAACCCATTCCTACCAACCCTGGGCCCTACTCTGTAATAGGCAAACCCTCACTGACGGTTGATTTTATGAACCGGGTTCTCGCGTACTACCACTCTCCAGCCGCGGGAAAGGCGCAGGCGCTCTACAATGACGGTCTGAAGTATGGATTAGACCCCGCCTATGCGCTGGCCTTTTTCATGCACGAAAGTTTATTCGGTACCACTGGAGTGGCAAGAGTGACCCTCTCTCTCAGTAATATGCGCTGTGTGCCGGAGTATCGCTGCCTGCAAGAGAATGGAGGATACGCCATATTCAATACCTGGGAGCAGGGTTTTGAGGCCTGGTTTAAGCTTATTCGCAATCTCTATGTTGGCTATTGGGGCCGCGTCACCGTTGACCAGATCATCCCCAAATATGCGCCCAACAGCGACGGCAATAACGAAGCAGGATATATCGCTATTCTCAAGCACACCATCGATACCTGGCACGCGGGCATCATTCCAGCATGAGTTTGTTACGCCTCCTGAACGGCAATGCTACGCCATGCCAACCCAATTCCATCCGTCCATAGTAGGGGCGATCCCTTGTGGTCGCCCGGTACTTGTGGTCGCCTGGTCTAGTAGTCTGGTGGTCGCCTAGTCAGCTCACGCCGAAATCAATCCCTGTTCTAGAGCTTTGCTCAGGGCCTCGGTGCGACCGGAGACGTTGAGCTTATGGTAAATATTGGCCAGGTGGAAATTCACCGTGCGTTCGCTGACCACCAGCCGCGCAGCAATCTCTTTGTTGCGCAGGCCACGCGCCAGCAATCGTAATACCTCCTGTTCGCGGGCAGTCAATGTTTCATAGGGCGCACTTCCCCGACCCTGCTTGCCAAAACGTGAGAGCAATCTGCCTGCCAACTGCGATTGCACCAGCACTTCGCCACTGGCAACGACGCGTACTGCCTGGGCCAGTTCATCGGGAACAATGTCTTTGAGGACATAGCCATCGGCTCCTGCCCGCAATGTCTCGTACAGGTACCCCTCGCGATCCTGAGCGGCAAACAGTAAAACCCGTGTATCGAGATTCAGTTGCTTTATCTGCTTCAACGCCTCCATACTCTGCCCATTGGGCAGGTTCGCATCCAACAGCACCACCTGCGGCCCCAGTTCCAGTGTTTCGCTGACGGCTTGCACACCGTCTGCCGCTTCTCCTACCACTTGCAGGTCTGGATAGCTCTCGAGCAGGCGGCGCAATCCGGCGCGGGAGACAGCCTGGTCATCTACCACCAGCACACGTATCTTAGCGGCCGCAGATATCTCTTCTGTGTGAGCTAGAGCATTTGTTGCTGTCCCATTCAAGACTGCCGCTGCATTCGGGTTGCTATACGGTACGCGGACCTGAACGCGCGTTCCCTGCTCAACCTGGGAGGTCACTTCCAGTGAGCCTCCCAGGTGTTCTAGGCGATGGTGCAATGCATTATAGGGGTACATTAGCATCGGATCTTCGGCCTTGAAATGAGGCAGCGGCACTTCTTCTACAGTGCTTGTCGCGGCCCCGTCATTTTGAAAATGGGGTAAGGGTTGTTCCTCATCTGTATTGGGAAGAGACATTACCCCGTCATCTTCAATGCTCATCTGCATCTCGTCACGTGCATAGCTCAAGGTGAAGCGCAGTTTTCGCGCGTTGCTCTGTTGCTGCATCTGGTCGAGCGCTTCCTGGGCAACCCGATAGATCAGGCGTTCCGTATAACTGGGCAGTGGACGCTCTTCGCCAGTAAAAGTAATACGGCTGGAAAGTCCCAGGGCTTCAGCGGTTTCTTCGACGGCGCGTGCAAGAGCCTCTACCAGTGTGACGCCAACGAGATTTGGCAGGAGCAGATCGTCGTCATTCGCTGAGCGTATCTCGTAGAGAGCTTCTTGTGTCATCTGCTCCACCGTACTCAATCCATTGCGAATCGCATTGAGGTCTGGCGGTGTCTCATTATTTCGCAACAAAGTTTGCAGCGAGCGTAATTGCAGCAGAACAGAACTGAGCACCTGGATAAGATGTTCGTGGGCATTCGTTGACTCAAGTGATATATCGTTATTGGATTGCTGCATAGAGAGCTTCTCCGCTGGTTATGTGTTGCACTTTGCTTGTTGTGTTGAATTGTATCATGTTCTTGTAGAAGATAATAATGGATTGATGGATGCAGGGGACAAAAACCGTACAGTAGCTCGGCTTTTGTCCCCTGCATCCATTAGTGAGCTACCTCTAAAGCAAGTTTTCCATCCTGTACATCGATCTGCACCGTGTTGCCATCGCGAACGGTGCCATCCAGGATGGCGCGGGCAACGCGATTCTCAACCTCTTTCTGGATCACACGTTTGAGGGGACGGGCGCCAAACTGCGGATCATACCCCTCATTTGCCAGCAAATCCTTCGCTTCAGCACTCAAATTGAGCGTAATATGGCGCTCAGCCAGGCGCGGGCGCAGGCGATTGATCTGGATATTCACGATGCTGCGCATCTGCTCACGAGAGATTTGATGGAAAATGATCACCTCGTCAATGCGGTTGATAAATTCTGGTCGGAAGCCTTCTTCACGCAAACGCTGCCGTATCATGTGCTGTATCTCTTCCTCGTCCATTCCGTCATATTCGTGGAGCCAGAGATTGCCGACGTTACTGGTCATGATGATGACGGTGTTCTTGAAATCGACGGTGCGCCCCTGGCCATCTGTCAGTCGGCCATCATCAAGCAATTGCAGCAAGACGTTGAATACTTCAGGTGCAGCCTTCTCGATCTCATCGAGCAGTATCACGCAATAGGGATGGCGGCGTACCGCCTCGGTTAACTGCCCGCCTTCCTCATAGCCAACATAGCCAGGAGGCGCGCCAAGCAGGCGAGAGACGCTGTGTTTCTCCATGTACTCCGACATGTCGATGCGCACCATGGCCTGCTCGTTATCAAAGAGGAACTCCGCCAGCGCGCGTGCCAGCTCCGTTTTCCCTACCCCCGTCGGCCCCAGGAAAAGGAAGCTCGCCAGTGGGCGATTGGGATCCTGTAGGCCAGCGCGCGAACGGCGAATCGCGTCAGAAACGGCTTGGAGCGCAAACTCCTGTCCCACCACGCGCTTGCGCAGGTTGTCTTCCATAGTGAGCAGTTTCTGTACTTCCGCCTCCATCAGCTTGGAGACCGGGATATGCGTCCACTTGGAAACGATTTCGGCGATATCCTCAGCGTCAACCTCTTCTTTGAGCATACGCGCGCTTTGCAAGTTGATAAGTTTCGACTCCATCTCGACAATACGCCGTTCGAGCTCAGGGATGGTACCATAGCGCAGGCGCGCCATCTCTTCCAGGTTATATTCGCGCTCCGCCTTCTCAAGATCAACCTGTGCCTGCTCAAGTTCTTTCTTCAGCCGGCGAATATTCTCAACTGGCTCTCGTTCGCTCTCCAACGAGAGTTTGAGCGTGTGCAACTGCTCGCTTAGATTGGCAATCTCTTGCTCAACCCTGTTGCGTCGATCGCGACTGGCGGCGTCGGTCTCCTTTTTCAAGGCCTCTTGCTCGACCTGTAACTGCCGGATGCGGCGGTCCAGCGCATCGATTTCGCTGGGAGTGCTGTCCAGCTCAACACGACGCCGGCTGGCAGCTTCGTCTACCAGGTCAATCGCTTTATCAGGCAGGAAACGGTCGGTGATGTAGCGATTGGAGAGCATAGCGGCAGCCACCAGCGCACTATCCTGGATGCGAACGCCGTGATGGACTTCGTAGCGCTGTTTCAAGCCGCGCAGGATACTGATGGTATCCTCTACTGACGGCTGATCAACCAGTACAGGCTGGAAACGTCGCTCAAGCGCGGCATCCTTCTCGATGTGCTTGCGATATTCATCTAGCGTAGTAGCGCCAATGCAGCGCAGTTCACCGCGTGACAGCATTGGTTTCAACATGTTCGAGGCATCCATCGCGCCCTCTGCCGCACCGGCTCCAACCAGCGTATGTAGTTCGTCTATAAAGAGAATAAAGCCACCTTCAGCGCTCGTCACTTCTTTTAACACGGCTTTCAAGCGCTCTTCAAACTCGCCACGAAACTTGGCTCCAGCGACGAGTGCGCCCAGGTCAAGCGTGACCACCTGCTTATCTGCCAGCGTTTTTGGGATGTCGCCGCGCACGATACGCTGTGCTAAGCCCTCGACAATCGCGGTTTTACCGACCCCTGGTTCGCCAATCAATACGGGGTTGTTCTTGGTGCGGCGGCTCAGTACCTGAATAACGCGCCGGATCTCCTCGTCGCGTCCGATGACCGGGTCAAGCTTACCTTGCTCCGCCAGTTCGGTCAGGTTGCGGCCATACTTCTCCAGCGCCTGGTATTTTACCTCGGGGTTCTGATCGGTCACCCTTTGTGCGCCGCGGATGGAGGTGAGTGCTTTGAGGACGTTGTCACGGGTCAGGCCGGTCGCTTTAAGAGCGCGTTTGACGGCATCGGAATCCGCATCGAACATACCGAGAAGCAGGTGCTCAACGCTCAGATATTCATCCTTGAAGTTTCCCATCTCGCGCCAGGCATCCTCCAATACCTTGCGCAAACGCGGGGAGATCCCCGGATCATTCGCGCCGTAGACGCGGGGCAGGCGTTCGATTTCGTTCTCGATGATGCGTTTCGCCGCTACGTCACTGCCGCCCACCTTTTGGATAACTTGCTGGACTACCCCACCTCCCTGCGAGAGCAGTGCATCAAGCAAGTGCTCAACTTCTATCTGCCCATGATTATGCTGTTTGGCTATTTCTGATGCTTCGCTGATTGCTTCACGCGCTTTATCGGTAAATCGTTCAATTTTCATGGGTTAAGCGTCCCTCTCCCTTGCTATCGTATTTCTGCTAAAAATATATCATATTGAGTATCCTGTTGCAAGAAGATATGAGTGTATACTTATCAAAGTTTTCGAGGGCGGGACTGGTTCTATTAACAATCAGGTGCCGGAAGTATCAAAGCCCGCTCACTGTTTCCGTCCATAGTAGGGGCGATCCCTTGTGGTCGCCCTGGGAGCTCAACCTCTTCTATCTCTCTTGATTCTCGTGGTATAATCGCTTCACCATGCAGAAGCAGTTAACACAACAACCGCAACATTCACTGTCTCCCGATGAGCAGATGATTGCTGAGATAGCGACTGCTATCGAAAGCTTGCTGTTCGTCTCCGGCCGCTCCCTTGAACGTGCTGAACTGCGCAAATTACTCGCTATCGATGAGGAAAGCCTGACTCAAGGTTTGCAAATGCTGGAGCACGACCTGGAACGTCACAGGCGCGGTATACGTCTGCAACGCCTGGGTGAGCAGCTACAGCTTGTCACAGCTCCGGAGAACGCCCGCTATGTCGCGGCTTTGCTTGGCCTCCCGATGTCCGCGAAGCTCACTACTGCCGCCCTGGAAACGCTTGCCGTTATCACCTATCGCCAACCGGTGACGCGCGCACAGATCGAGGCTATACGTGGTGTGAATAGTGATCGCGCCCTGGTAAGTCTTATCCAGCATGGCCTGGTTGCAGAGATTGGACGAGCGCAAACTGTTGGGCGTCCTTCGCTCTTCGCCACCACTCCAGAATTTTTACAGCAGTTTGGCTTGACGAAACTGGATGAGTTACCTTGCGTTCCAGGCACACCACCAGGCTCTCCAGTGGACCCGGTTATTGAAACTTGAAGGTTCGTAAGGTTTGTAATGAAAAGCAATACTCAAGCCCCTACATTGTCCGTGCACAGGCGTCTTGGTCGCCACGTACCCACCGGTTCTAAACCCGTCAAAGCCGCGGCCATTGCGCAGGAGATCGGTTGTAACGCTATACAAATTTTTGCCAGCAATCCGACTGGTTGGCGTCCTCCGGCGGATAATCCAAAGGGAAGCGCAGCGTTTGCGCAGGCCGCACGTGACTGCGACCTTGACCCGGTGGTGATCCACGCGCCCTACCTGATCAACCTCGCATCTCCTGATGAGCTCATCTGGGAGAAATCCCTTACTCTCCTGCGCTGGACTTTGCAACGCGGCAGTCTGCTGGGAGCAACCTTTGTGATCTTTCATACCGGCAGTCACCGCGGTTCGGGTGTCGAGGCAGGCATCGCACGCATAGCCCAGGCCATTGACCGCATTTTACCTGAAACGCCGCCAGAAGTGATGTTGTTGTTGGAAAACGATGTCGGCGCGGGCGACTCTCTGGGGCATAATTTCGAGCAAATTGGGGCGGTGCTCCATCTTTTGCCCGGCTTCGCCGCACGCATGGGCGTCTGCCTCGATACCGCTCACCTATGGGGGGCAGGGCATGATATTTCCAGTGCTGCCGCCGTACAGCGTGTTCTGCAGCAATTTGACGAGACCGCTAGCCTGGAACGCCTCAAGGTTATCCACCTTAATGATACAGAGATGGCTTTGGGCAGCCATCGAGATGTTCACGCTCGCATAGGTGAGGGAATCATACCAGAAGATGGTCTTCAGGCTTTTCTGAGTGACCCCCGCCTGTTGCGCGCGGCTGTTGTGCTGGAAACGCCGATCAAGACAGGTGACGATGGAAAAGAAGATTGGGAGCACGATAAGCAACACTTGCAGCGCGTGAAGCAATTGATGGGCATACAATCATCTACCATCAACCAACCTTTTCTCCATTGATAGCGGAATCATAGACCTCAATGAGCTTTGGCACCGTCTCATAATTCGCGAGTTCCGAGGGCGCAATCCAGCGCATTTCATTGGCCTCCCAGTCTATACGAATTGCCTCGGGTGTAAATACCTCGAAAAGAAAGGGATGGATATAAAAATGTCGGCCCAATGCCGGGTCAATGTGTTCTACGACTGCCCCCCGCCTCAGCATCTGTACCTGTTCGCGCGTTAAACCTGTCTCCTCGCGAATTTCAGTATAGGCCTGCTCATCGGGGGTAACGCTCGCCTCCACAAAGCCGCTCACACCTGCCCACCGCCCGCGATAACTGCCGACGCGCTGGCTGCGCTGCATAATCAGGATACGTGGCTCAGCAGTATCCTGCCGCAGCAGAAAACATGTCACCACGTGCGTTGACCGCGGTGCTTCTTGCGCATGATCGTGATGTTCTGTATTCATCTCCTGGCTTCTTTCTATTGCTTCAAAAAAGACTTGTAACAGCATAATCGGGTCCCTGCTCTATTGTACCGTAAACTCAAGAGTAACTTAACCAAAGCTCCTGCTTGACAGCCTTCCTGACAATCAGTATAGTAGGCTTGGCGGATATTACGCTTTAACACGCCTACGCTTTTGGACAGGTCATTGCAGCGCAATGATTCTCCCCTGTAGCATGCGTGTCTAGTATGCATTCAGATAATTCAAATCCTTTATTGCGATTCACAAAACATATCAGGCAGAACCTGTCTACCCCGGTAGCCATACAACTCCTGGGCAAGAGAGTGTTTTTCCATTATCTCACTACAGAAACGCCTGTAGGCGGTCAGGTGCTTGAAGCACAACATGAAGCGCCTGGACGCCTCTCACAGTTGGAGGTAAGGCCGACGTGTCGCCAACAATAATCATTTTAGCTATGGTAGCAATACTGGCAATACTCGCGGGAGGCGCCGCAATGGCTCTTCGCGCCGGGTACCAGTACGGGCGGGAACAAAATAAAGCGCGCTATGAGGAGCTTTTACTTGCTGAAAAAGAAACAAACGAGCACAAACTCCTGGAAGTCCAGGCACAGCAGCGCGAAGCTCTTCGTGAAGCGAAAGAAGAAACCGCGCGTTTCCGCAATACAATGGAACGCGAAAACACAGAACGCCGTACTGAACTGCAACGACAGGAACGGCGAAATCAGCAAAAAGAAGAGTCGCTCGATCGGAAGATTGAGGCACTTGAACAACGCGAGCGTAAACTTGCGGCAACTGAGCGCCGCCTGGAGCAGATGCATGAAGAGATAGAGAATCTCAAGCGCCTGCACCTCAGTGAAATAGAGCGTATTGCGCAACTTTCAGTTGAACAGGCAAAAGAACTGTTGCTCACGCGCATTGAAGAGCAAGTACGCGCGGAGGCCGCACAGCGTGTGCGCCGGATCGAAGAGCAGGCGCGCGAAGAAGCAGATGCCCGTGCGCGCGAGATCATCACTCTGGCCATCCAGCGCTGTGCATCCGACCAGGTGTCCGAAGCGGTTGTCTCGGTCGTGCCTCTGCCCAACGAAGAAATGAAAGGGCGCATCATTGGGCGCGAGGGTCGCAATATTCGTGCCCTGGAAGCAGCTACCGGCGTTGATCTCATCATCGATGATACGCCAGAAGCGGTGATTCTCTCTGGATTCGATCCCGTGCGTCGAGAGGTGGCTCGTCTCGCTCTGACAAAGCTTATTCTCGATGGGCGCATCCATCCCGCGCGCATTGAAGAGGTCGTTGCCAAAGCACGCCAGGAAGTCGATGCTATTGTGCGTGAGGCAGGTGAGCGTGCCGCCCTGGAAGCCAACGTCCATGGCTTACAACCGGAACTGCTTAAAATCATCGGACGACTGCATTTCCGTACCAGCTACGGGCAGAACGTCCTGGCCCATTCAGTAGAAGTCTCGATACTGGCGGCAACGATTGCCCACGAACTGGGAGCAGACGTCAATGTATGCAAGACCGCTGCGCTGCTGCATGATATGGGGAAAGCTATTGATCAAGAGGTCGAAGGGCCTCACGCTATTATCGGCGGAGAAATAGCTCGTCGTTTCAGCAAGTCGCCGAAAATCATTCACGCGATGGTAGCCCATCACGCGACCGAGTCTGAACCTCAATCGTTGGAGGCGGCTATTGTACAGGCCGCCGATGCGATTTCAGCGGCTCGTCCTGGCGCTCGACGCGAAACTATTGACCTCTATATCAAGCGTCTGGAAGCGCTTGAGAGTATCGCGAACTCGTTTACCGGCGTGGAAAAATCGTTTGCCATCCAGGCAGGCCGCGAGGTTCGCATCATCGTGAAACCCGAAGAAATCGACGAGTATGCCGCGAGCCGTCTCGCCAGCGATATCGCTCACAAAATCGAGGAGAATCTTGACTACCCTGGGCAAATCAAGGTCTGCGTGGTCCGTGAGACTCGATCAGTTGATTACGCCAGGTAGGGCAAATGCGGTATTCGCCTGTTTTAGAAAGTGCATGTGTCGTTGCGTATGTCTATGCCCGATTACGTTGATTTGCATACCCATTCGACCGCCTCCGATGGTGTCTATGCGCCGGCAGAGCTGCTACAGCACGCAAAAGATGTTGGGCTGCGCGTGCTAGCTCTGACCGATCATGATAACACCGGTGGACTTCAGGAGGCCGCGCAGGCAGCTGCTAAACTGGATATTGATTTCATTCCCGGTATCGAAATCAATACCGACGTGACCGGCGGGGAAGTACATGTCCTGGGGTACTTCCCCGAATACGAGCGATCGGCATTTCAGGCCGTGCTCAAAGTGTTGCGCGATGCTCGCGAACGACGCGGACAGCGCATGGTAGAACTGCTGAACGAACAGGGGATCTCCATTTCCTGGGAGAGGGTGCGCGAGATTGCCCAGGGTTCGGTCGGCAGACCCCATGTCGCCGAGGCATTGTTAGAGGCAGGGTACGTCCAGAGTATTGGCGAAGCCTTTGATACATATATCGGCAGGGGCAGCTATGCCTACGTGCCCCGTTACAAGCTCGCACCTGAGGATGCCGTGCGTTTAATTGCTAGCGCCAACGGCTTGCCCGTCATCGCCCATCCTCTCGCACTTCCTGGTCTCGATGAATTGCGCAACCGTCTGCCCGGCTTGTGCAAGGCTGGTATGGTCGGACTTGAGACCTATTATGGCCCCTACAACTCTGAAGAAGAGCAGGTGTTGCGTGCTCTTGCCGATGCGTATCACCTCATCCCAACCGGCGGTAGCGATTTTCATGGCCCCGGCATCCATCCTACTCCCCTCGGTGGCCGCCCCGTTCCTTATGAAACAGTAGAACGGCTCAAAGCCGCGGCCCAGCAACGTCGCGGCCAAATGCCTCCCTCATTTGAGCTCCCACCACCCGTCGAAGAAAAATGAACGTTACCGTAAAGCTTCTCTTCTCCCCGCGTCGCGCCAGCGGCTCACTGCCTCGCTCGCTGCAACCACCGGCCGCCTGCGAAACTTTTCCGCCTCTATATGTTCATTCGCAAGGAGACTCCCCACCAGGGCTGCCACCTGGGCAGAGGAAAGGGTTGCTTCAGTTTCCTCGACGAGCGTGGGCTCCTGGCCAACTGCAGAGGGTGCCCCTGCATTGCGCGTATCCCATTCTTCTGCCACAAAGTCTGTTGAGAGGTCCCCTTCGATAAAGCGAGGATGCTGCATCAACCAGCGCGCGAAGGGGAGCGTCGTGCGTACGCCGACAACCTGGTACTCGAAGAGCGCTCGCCTCATCCGTGCGATAGCCTGGGTACGATCCTTGCCCCACACGATCAACTTGGACAGGAGGGGATCGTAGAACAGGGGTACCTGCAAACCCGGGTACAGACTGCTATCGACACGCACGCCAGGACCGGAAGGCTCTTGTAGCGCCTGAACTGACCCCGTTGCTGGCAAAAAGCGGTTCTCCGGGTCTTCCGCTGAGATGCGGCACTCTATCGCCGCGCCGCGGAACACGACATCTTTTTGCGTGAAAGACAGAGGAAGGCCAGCGGCAACACGGAATTGCTCCTGCACTAAATCAATCCCTGTATACCACTCCGTGACAGGGTGTTCAACCTGAATGCGCGCATTGACTTCCAGGAAATAGAAATTCCTGTCCGGACCCAATAAAAATTCAGTCGTCCCGGCGTTGACATAACGAATAGCTCGCACCAGCCGTACTGCCGAGGATGTAATCTGCTCTCGCAACTCATCATCCAGTACTGGCGAAGGAGCCTCCTCGATCAACTTCTGGTGGCGTCGTTGTATGCTGCACTCTCGTTCCCCCAGGTGCACCACATTGCCGTGGGTGTCGGCGATGAATTGCACTTCGATATGGCGAGCAGGAGCGACAGCTTTCTCCATATAGACTCGTCCATCGCCAAAAGCGCTCCTGGCCTCACTGCGCGCCGTGCGCAGGGAGGAGAGCAGATCTTTGGGGTCGCGCACAAAACGAATGCCTTTCCCACCTCCTCCGGCGGCTGCCTTGAGTAGAACGGGATAGCCTAACTGTTCAGCGGTGGCCGCATACTTTGTGTCGTCCTCTTCATCGGTCATCGCACCCGGCACAATTGGCACACTCGCTGCCTGCGCGGTACGGCGAGCGGCCGTTTTCTCGCCCATTGCGCGCTGCGCCTCCGCCGGAGGCCCAATGAAAATCAGGCCAGCGGCCGCGCAACTGTCCACAAAGGTGGCATTTTCTGACAGGAAGCCATAGCCTGGGTGAATTGCCTGCGCTCCCGCATATTGAGCGACTTCGATAATCGTAGGAATATGCAAATAGCTCTGGGAGGCCTGCGCTGGACCGATATGATAGGCCTCGTCAGCCATGCGTACATGTAAAGCATTGCGATCGGCATCGCTATAGACGGCAACAGCAGTCAGCCCGAGTTCGCGGCAGGCCCGCATGATACGTACAGCGATCTCGCCTCTATTCGCGACAAGGACTTTTTGAAAAGGCCACGAGGAAGTGGGAGTTAACGAGTTCATTGAGGCTCCTTACTTCTGAAAGTTCTTTATGGAAGTAGTATAGCATTTTCCGTAATAAGCGTGTCGATAGGTTCAGCAATTGCCCCGCTTTTGCTGCAAGGGAGCAAGGAAGCGCTGATATATAAGCACTGTGTTATACATAGCATCCATAACCCCTATCTCATTTCATAGATTTTCATTATAAGTGCCTGTTAGACTTAAAGTAATAGAAAACAATGCAGAACTCACATCTTTTTGGTGAGGAAGCAAGGAAGCAATTTTCTCTTACTCTTAATACGTCGAGACACTTTTCAGGAGGCTAACGATGGTTGCACAGCGCATGATGATTACAGATAAAAAGATCCACACCAAAAAAGCGGCCGTGCGCGAAGCAATGGTATTGCTTGCGGCGCGCCCCTCCATACAGCAATGGGTCTGCGAAGTATGCGGTATGGTTCATCTGGGTACCGCACCTGATGCTTGCGATAGCTGTGGTGTGTCAGGCGCTCTCGTGCAACATCATGAGATCTGTCGCGAAATGAATAGCCACTGGTAACAGATACTACAGCCAGTAATCCCACAAAATGCATGTCCCTAAGGCCCCGAATGCCTCTGGCGTACCGCCTCGTACAGTATTATTCCTGCCGCCATAGCGGCATTCAAAGATTCCACCCCGTTCTCCAGGGGAATGGCAATGTTCAGCGTCGCCAGTGCCCGCGCTTCCGCTGAAGCCCCCTGTGCTTCATTGCCAATAATTAAGGCAAAAGGCATTGCCAGGTCCTGCTCGTAATACGGGTGTGGACTTCCCGCCTCGGCCAACAGGACTCGCGGCACCTTCCCACAGTGCAATGTCGCTCTCTCGGCGATAGCCTCCCATGCAAGATCGGCCTCAATTGGCAATGCAACATGTGCGCCCGCCGCCGAGCGTAAAACCTTGGGATGATAGCAATCGACACAATTTTCGGTCAGGAGTACTTCGTGCACATCGGCAGCCAGGGCCGTTCGCAAAATAGTGCCCATATTGCCTGGATCGGCAAGATTATCAAGAATGAGGAGAACGGGACGCTCTATCGGAGCACGTTTTGCCTGGATGCGCGCGGGACTGAATGCATCAAGAGGGAGAACGCTTACCACTCCTTGCGATGTTTGCACATCGCTTAACGCCTCGATCACCCGTTCGCTCACCTCTATCAACTGATTATCGGACAGGCCACTTGCGTGCAGCAGCCGCTCAAGCAGTGCTCTTCCGCTGACCGTGCGCTGTAATAGACCCGGCTGGTAATACACCTCTCGCGGCGCTATACCAGCATTCAACAGGACCTCAAGAAGATGTGGGCCTTCCATCAAGAAGAGGCCGCTTTTTTTGCGGCCTCTCGTTGTATACAGATCATGTAATTTGCTAATCCGTGGGTTATGGGGGCTGGTAATCAGCATCGGCTCTCAGCCTGACTTCGTTATTTCACCGTGTCCAGTGCGGCCTTCACCAGCGCGCCGAAAGCTGCCTCGTCATTGACCGCCATCTCAGCAAGAATCTTGCGATCAACGTCGATATTGGCCGTGTGGATAGCGTGCATTAACTTGCTATAGCTCACACCATGCATACGCGCAGCCGCGTTGATGCGGGTAATCCACAGGCGGCGCATATCGCGCTTGCGATTACGGCGGTCGCGGTACATATACGCCATCGAGCGCATCACGGATTCGTGCGCTGGACGGAAAAGACGCTTGCGCGTACCACGGTGGCCCTCAGCCATTTGCAACAGTTTTTTATGTTTCTTGTGTGCGGCTACGCCACGTTTCACTCTGGGCATCGTTAATCCTCCATTCGATTCTTTCTATATGACCAGCACATTAATAAGCATAAGGAAGGAGACGTTTCATACGGCGTGTATCGCTCGTAGGCAGCTGAAAGTCTTTATCCATCGAACGGACGGCACGCGGTGACTTATTGCGGCGTAGGTGGTTTAAAGCAACCTTGCGGCGCATCACTTTACCGCCACCGGTAATCGTGACGCGTTTCGCCATTGCTTTGTGCGTTTTCAGTTTCTGCTTCATGATACTTCTTTCCATGTTTATATACGGAGTAGAGGCAATGTTTTTTAGAATCAAAGGCTGCAAATCTATCTGCTTGAGCGCACAACTAGCAAATGAGCCAGCGCACAATAGGAGAGAGGCAGTGTGGGTAGCGATTCTTGCCCTGCAAACTCTTTTTCAATCCCACAAACAAGTACTCCATTGAAGGCGCAGAGAAGCCTTTGTCCAGAGCACATCCCCGTTGCGTGACGATTATAACACATCGCGTATTCATTGGGCAATAGGCATAAAAAGAAGATTCCCTGGAATATAAGCACATGGTTGTATGACTTACTAGCACTTTTGGGGGGGACTTGCATCGTAAGGTTCCATTTCTCCTGGAATTCCTGTACACTACAGGAGAGATATACCTATTCTTAGGGGGAGCGTGTACGCTCATTGTTTGCTTTACCACTTTATGATAGAGTTGGTATTGTTTGATATCCGTTGAATTGGCTTTGGCAGGCCCATATTTTATTGAGCAGTAGGTGTCTTAAGTGTCTTGGGAATCGTCAAGGGAAGCCGTCAAAATTCAATGAGGTTCGACGACATCTTCTTTGTATTTACGGTACAGATGCCTATCCTGTGTTGATTGTGTTGCGTGTCGCTTGAGAAGGGTTTGAAGTTATCATGTTCAAATTTTTTAACAATATCCCTATTTTCCGTCGCTTCCTTGTCCTGTTCGCAGTAATGGCGATCGTGCCAATCATCGTGATCGTGCTTCTGAGCAACTTTTTCTTGACGTCGCTTGATACACGAAGCCAGGCAGTACAAACAAGCGTCGATTCGCAAAGTATTTCCTCGCAGGAACAGGGAAACCTGCAGCGCATGCATGAAGAGCTCCAGACACGGTTCAACCAGATCTTCGCCTCGCTTTCTGGTAAGATCGCTGATCCCGCCCTTGCAAATGCCGGTGGATTAGTAAGCGCCGATATCGCCGCTCGTGAAGCAGAATTTGGACAGGCCCTGCAAGCGTATCAAGCGAATTACGACCTCACTAATTCCAGCAATATGGCTACCATTCGCTCGATCCTCATCAACGACAATCCCACAACCGGACCAGCCATTATCGCTGACCAGCAACAGGCGCTCAACGGTGTGGTTACGACCCAATGGCCTGCCTATGAAAACCTGCTCCAGCAGGAGGTTCGTGCGCTCGACCGCCTGGATCCCACCATCAAGGGCCACCCGGCAACACTTTCGCCAGCTGATCTGAATGCGGCATTCACCCATACCTACAATGTCTTGTGGCACTCCTCCCAGGCGTTCACCAATCTCCAAAATAGCTGGCAGCGCGTGGTGGACGACGCAGCAGCGACGGGCAAGACCGTGACGACTGTCGGACCATCAGAAACGCAGCCGATCATTATTGGGTCAACCATCGCAATCATCGTGATCCTCGCAATGGCGTTCTTGATTGGGATGGCCGTCAACTTCACCATTGTGACCCCCTTGCGCTCCCTTTCTGCTCTGACAAGGCGTATCGCCAGGGGCGATACCAGCGCCCGCGCACATATGACAGGCCGCGATGAAATTGCCATGGTGGCGACCTCGATGAACAATATGTTGGACAATATCGTGCGCCTGATTCAAGAAACACAGGGCCAACGCGATCTCCTCCAACGACAGGTTGAAAAGCTGGTCAGCGAAGTCAGTGGCGTCGGTGAAGGAGATCTCCGTGTTCAGGCAGAGGTTACCGCCGATGCCCTGGGCGTGCTCGCCGACTCATTTAACTATATGGTAGAAGAGTTAGGCAGCTTGATCGTGCGTGTCAAAATGGTTGCCAACGAGGTTGATCGTTCGACCTCAGCGATCTTTGACCGCTTGACCCAGCTGGTGGAGACGGGAGATATCCAACTCAATCAGATCTCTCATGCAGCGGTAGAAGTGGAGCACATGGCCGATTCGAGCCGCAAGGTGGCTGATCGCGCTGAAATCCTCTATGGTGTGGCTCACGATGCCCGCCAGAGTGCCCAGGGCGGACGCGCAGCGGTGCAGCAAGCCGTTGAGGGTATGGGACGCATCCATGAAAACGTGCAAGAAACCTCGTCAAAGGTACAAACGCTTGGTGAACGTTCACGTGAAATCAATAACATCGTCGAAGTCATTTCTACTGTTGCTCATCAGACGAACCGCTTAGCGCTCGACGCCGCTATTCAGGCTGCTATGGCCGGTGAGAATGGGAAGGGCTTCGGCGCGGTTGCCGCGGACATCCGTCGCCTGGCCGAGCGCACCAAGGAACAGGCCTCTGTGATTGGACGCATCGTCCGTAGCGTCCGTGAAGACATCGGAGCCGTTGCCGTTTCCATGCAAGACACCGAACGAGAAACATCCGCGGGATCTGAACTGACGCAGGAAGCAGGTGTTGCGCTGGAATCTATCTTCTCTGCGGTTGAGCACCAGGCCAGAGAAATTGAAAATATCAACCAGATGGCGGCGCAACAGTTGCAATCTTCGAGAAATGTGGTGCATATTATGCGCGCTATTTCAAACACGACCCATCAAAGCACCATGAGCACCCGCACTGCTTCCCAGGAAATGGAACGCCTGGCACGCCTGGTTGAGCAGCTACGTGCATCCGTAGAAGCCTTTAAGCTGCGAGAAAACCAGGGTTACTACATGCCCCTACCCTCAAATGTCACCGTCACCCCCGTAAATGGCCAGGATAACCACATGACAATGAGCGGCATCTTCCGTACAGTCACCGCGTCAGCTCAAAGGGACGACGGGGCGACCAACTACCCTGCTCTGGCTCCTGCTGCAGGAAGACCCGCACAACAATACCAGCCTATCTCATATCCATCCAACCAGATCCAGCCTCCCGCTGCTTACTGGCAGTGGCCAGGACAGCAACATGCTACACCGGCTCTACCTCCTCAGCAACAGTGGCCACCACAGCAGCCACGGACGCAACGCCCTTATCCAGCACAGGTGACTGATAACGGCGGTAATGGGAGACAATAGCGGAAAAGCGGGTTCAGGGTCTTGATTGATCCCGAACCTGTATCCCAACAGTACTTCTTGGGTATACGTATGCTTGCAAAACGCAAGCATATCTGGTAAAGTAACTTCGGTGTGTAATGAACAGCTTGGAGCTTGTTTGCTTGATCAATAGGCAAACGGGCACAAACGACAAAAAGGAAACGCCAGGACTTCTCAAAGCAGTTATCTGTCGAGAGAGATGTACATTTCGTCGGTTGGCGTGCGCAGGAGAGAGAAGTGGTTGACCAGGCGCCAGATTTCATCATGCAGGAGGGTCAAAAGCATTCCCAAGATCCAACTCCTCTTTCTTTCAACGCGAGTGGATCGATGGTGCCCGCTTTTGCAAAAGCCTGACTCGTTTCACTTTTTCAAGACACGCATGGACCGCTTGCTTGCTTATTCGGTTCCGGCACGGAGTACCACTTTTCAGTATCAATCATGATTTATTGTGCGTGCGATCGTCTAATCGTTTGCCATGGAACTCAGTCCACGAAGGAGGACGTATTTTGAGAAGAGAACACCTAGCAAAAATTCTTCCCGTATTGGCCGTTATTATCCTGCTGCTGAGCGCATGTTCGACCAGTAGCACGACCACTCCTACTACCACTCAAACGGGGCCGGTGAAAATCGGCGTTTCTGTGTCTCTCACGGGTGATGCTTCCGCCGATGGACAGGCCATCAAGCAGGGGTATGAGGTCTGGGCACAATATGTCAATAGCCACGGTGGTCTCCTTGGCCACCAGGTCCAGATGGTCTACTATGACGACGCCACTCGGCCAGAGCAGGCGACGTTAAACTACACGAAACTCATTCAAGTCGATAAGGTCAACTTCGTGCTCGGACCGTTCGACGACGCCTTTACGGTCAACGGCGCCCAGGTCGCCAAGAAATACGGGTATGCCTTCATCCAGGGCACCGGGACGTCTCCCAAGGATTTCACCCATGGGTTGACAAATATGTTCTCGGTTTCGTTGTCGGCGTCGAGATATATGTCTAGCCTGGTCCAATATATCCTGTCTCTGCCAGCCGATATGCGGCCGAAAACCGCGGCCTACGTCACGAGCGACGACGGATTCACCTCGGCGCAAGTCGTACCTGCCGTTGCCGCATTAGAAGATAATGGTCAGGGTCTTACGACCGTGGTGGACAAAATCTACCCGGCAGAGAATACCGACCTCAACCCGATCGCCGCCAGTGTCGTCGCCTCGCACGCAGATGTGGCAATTCTGGGTACTTCTACCCTGAATGAATGCACTAGCTATCTGAAGTACTTTAAGACGCAACACTTTAACCCGAAGATCCTGATCGCGACGTCCGGTCCTGATCAGGGCTCCGCGTTCACTGGCGCGATCGGGGTGAAGAACGCGGAAGGTATACTGGTCGCGAATGGTGGGTGGTGGCCCACGATCAAGACCTTCCAGAACGATGTTTTTGTCGCCGCGTACATCCAAAAGTACGGCGGCGGGCCGAACGATATCGGCTCCGATTCGGTCCAGGCCTTCAGTGTGGGCCAGGTCCTGCAGCAGGCCGTCGACCGGACCCATAGTCTTGATAATGGGAAAATCATCCAGGCCCTCGACTCGGGCACCTTCCAGAGCCTGCAAGGGCCGGTCGAGTTCACTGATGACGGGCAGAACAAATTGGCTGTACCGTACCTGTTCCAGTGGCAGAGTGGACAGCTCATTCCGGTGTATCCGCAGGCGAATGCGCAGGCGAACCTGGAGTTCCCCAAACCTGCCTGGGCGCCGTAGTCTCAGCCCGGCATGGTAGTGGAGCGCTGAAATTGCGTTTCACGCTCCACGGTCACCGTGTGCGTCCACTTACGCACGCGGTGACCGCGCTACAAGAAAGGTATTGCTTGTGTCCTCCTTAATCATCCAGGGGGTTGTCCTGGGAATCATGACGGGCGGCATCTACGCTTTGATGGCATCGGGGTTGACCTTGATTTTTGGGGTGCTGGAGATCATCAACGTCGCCCAGGGCATTCTGGTCATCCTGGGCGCGTATCTCGCCCTCGTGCTGGAACAGCACTTCCACCTTGACCTCTTTGTCGGGTTGCTCATCACCATGCCACTCATGTTTGGACTCGGAGTACTACTCGAATGGGCCTTTATTCGCCGGCTCAAGTGGGAGCGCGTCACCATCTCCATCCTGGTGACCTACGCCATTGCTCTTATCATTGAGGGGGCACTGGGGTTCGTTTTTACCACGAATTTCCAGGCACTCAATGCCTGGTACATCGACGCGACCGTGGAGGTCGCTGGATTTTATATCAATGACATCTATATCTTCGTGTTTATTTTAAGCGTGGTCCTCTTGGGAGGGCTCTACCTGCTCGTCTACCGCACAACCTTTGGGCGAACCCTGCGCGCGTCGATGCAGAACCGCACGGCAGCAGCCCTCATCGGCATCAACGTGCCGCGGGTACAGGCGATCACCTTTGGCATCGGGGTGGCCCTGGCCGGCGCGGGAGGCGTGGCCTTTGGCGCAACCAATGAGTTCAACCCTGCCAGCTCCTACGACCTCATTTACCGCCTGCTCGTGATCATCGTGCTGGGCGGGATGGGCAGCCTGGGCGGTTCCCTCATCGCCTCGCTGGTCATGGTCATTCTTGGAGACGTGATAGCCCTTGTCTGGTCGCCGATCTGGTCCAGTACGGCCTTTTTCGTGCTTCTGGTCTTACTGTTACTCTTCCGGCCGCAGGGACTCTTTGGACGCGTTGAGGGGAGGAAGCAATGAAACCTCTCAGAATAGTGGCGCTCCTCGCCATTATCGCATTCGTCGGCATCTTTCCGGTAGGGATATCGCCCAACAACGCGATCAATGACATGGCCGTCTTCACCCTGATCTACGCACTCGCGGTGACGGGGTGGAATATTTTCTCGGGCTACACCGGTTACATTTCCATTGGCCACGCCGTCGGTCGCGGCCGTCTTCGCCATCCCGTTGGGGTTTATAGCACTGCGCGTGCGGAAGTATGCGTTCGCTGTCACCACCATCGCTCTGATGTTCATCTTTCAGCTCCTCGCATATAACCTGAGAGACATCACCGGTGGCTCGAGTGGGATATTCCTGCCACCGGCGCCGTGGACTAGTGACATACTAGATCTGCCGTTTTACTATGTCACGTTCGCCCTGCTGCTCGCGGGGGTCGGCGTTTCGTGGTGGATACGCCACTCAAAGTACGGGCTAGGGCTCCTGGCGATCCGCGACGACGAGGACCGCGCCCAGGGTCTGGGTGTGAAAACGGGCCCGTATAAACTGGCGGCCTACGTGATTTCCACGATCTTTGTCGGCATGGCCGGAGGCATGTTCGCCTACTTTCTCGGCACCATCTTTCCTCAGTTTACGTTTGACCCCATCGTGGACGTCAACATCACCACCATGGCCTTCCTGGGAGGGCTGGGAACCATAGTGGGGCCGCTGGTTGGAGCCGTGCTGGTTGAGCCGCTCCAGCAATACCTGACAGTGCAGTTCGGGGGGAGTAGCCTGAATCTGATTTTGTTCGGCTCGTTCCTCCTGGCGATCTTGATTTTCCTGCCCCAGGGCATCGTACCATCGCTGCAGAGCAGGTGGACATCCTGGAAAGCGTCCCGCACCAAGGTCGCGGCCCCCGTGACCAATCCGGAGCAGCCCATTAAACTGGTAGAACGAGGAGGAGAGGGATGAACCTATGAGTCTGTTAGTCGCGCAAAACGTCTCCAAAGCATTCGGGGGCATTCGTGCTCTGGAAACCTGTTCGATCAGCGTAGAAC
>WNGL01000963.1_pt1 | contig 43106 bp, 82 predicted proteins | sample 5400591 | NCBI WGS metagenome assembly WNGL01 (sample SAMN13153377, study PRJNA577476) | soil metagenome | isolation source: 80 cm soil or saprolite under Garry oak tree replicate 1 | place: USA:California | collected 2016-06-15
TGACTCTCTTCCTTTCCAAACTGCATCTGCTTCAGAGCCCGCTGCGCGACCTCACTGCATTCTTCCGCGAGCTTAAGCAGGAAATATTGCCACGGACTCGGCTCCTAAAATGAGCATCGAGAATCGGGAGCCAGTGACTAGAATCATAATTATGGGAGAGCCAGATATCGAGATCGGTGGTGTAACGGAGTTTGCCCATGAGTACCCGCATGACTTTAGTATCAACTTGCTCATTATATAGCGGGCGTTCTATTTTTATGTCTGTATGCGGTTTATTAAGCCAGCGTATAATTTTGGTGAAAACGCTCATGTTCTCTCCGGTTGATCTTTGATGTCGAAGAATCCGAACGGGAAGTATACTGATCCCGGTAGAATCCGTTGCAGGTTCCTGGCACCAGGCTCGTTCATGCTATGGATCACGGTCCTGGACCCGACACCGGCGTCGCGGGAGACCATGTACTCGGCGATATCGGTTGCATACGGAGGCGAGTACGGACCCCCAAGATCGTGGTCGAGAAAGAAGGCAGTGATGGTGCTGAAGTCCATACACTGCAATATCGCAATCGCAGTTTCCGGGTCTTTGTAGATGCCAACGATTCGGTCCCCGAGTCTGGAATAGAACCAATCCGTGCGTGCTGGATCGTCTTCAACGATGAAGACCTTAGCGTCTTCAGGAATTGAGATAATGGCCTTGCTCATAAGAGCCCGATCCTCCTCAACCAGTAACTGAAATGCGCGGCTCCAACCTGCAAAAGATTCCACAAAGGAATGATATTGTCGGCTCGGAACAGGCCGTGAACGGGGCAGAACAAGATTTCGAACATAGCTCACAGTAACCTCAGCAGATGCAGAATCCAACACCCCAATACCGTGGCCGTGACCAAGACCGTATAATTCCAGAACCCGACCCATTCGTACGTACTCCAGCCCTTCTTGGGAGCGTATAAGAATGGGGTCTGTATAGGTCGTATGTAAATTGGACACCGGGTGTCCACGAACGCACTCTCAGCCCTTAGACTCTCGATAAACTCTTTATCGTAGAGAACCATATTCGGGAGCGCGATCATGTCCTTGGCTTCACAATCGATGACGGCACCTGGTCTCCACCTCATCGGCTTGCCAAGAAAGCAATAACTGCCATTACCACGGCCACGATTCCTAATCCAACAAGAACGCCTGCAGTTTGTTCATTTTTGTGTCCCCATGCTATCGCGCTCTTGATCGTGGACACGATATGGTTCTCGGGTTCAATCATTTTCCCTCGATGACGCGTTGAACCTTGGCGGTGCAGGGCACGTTCGTGATAGAGTCCACGTCCCCATAATAGTTTCTACTCTTGAGAAAGGCGAAACACAAATTTGTTCGCGAATCCCAAAAGTATGTGGGCTGGTTCCGATCAGAAATCACTTCTCTAGGATACTGTTGTGGTATGGAATGACCAGCAGCCCAAACCCCTCCGCCTCCACATATTCCTGCGAAGACATAAGCTAAAGCCGCAATTATTTTGTCTCTTCGGGTCATGATTCTTTCTCCAGGGTCAGGATGCGTGCAATCTGAGCCCGAATCTGGTTCCGGGCTTGACGCTGGGCCGCGAGTACTAAAGGCGCTACGAACGCTGGGACCTCCGACTCCTTGACCACAGACTCAGCATCTTGAGAGTTGGTGTAGCGAATGATGTAGTAGTCGCTGTTTGGCTTCGGTTTAATCTCTCGAAATATGATCATGGCCGACGCGTCCACGACAGCAACTTCTTCAAGTTCTGGCCCCGGAAGACGTGGCAACCCAAGCCAATTTCATTCTTGGTTACAGATACACTAACCTTGAGTGTAGACGAGGGCAGGGCAATATTTTTAATGGTTAGAACATCCAGCGAGTAACCACCTTCAGAAGCCTTTGCGGTCTTGATCGCGTTCTTGATCTGAGTCTTAGTTGCATAAAAATTGGCATCAAGAGCCCGATCCCTCTTGAGGGTGAAGTCCCGACCAAACGTGTTTTGAATTACAATCAACATCTTTCCTCCTTAGATTCGCTCTTTCAAGATTTTTATTGCGGCCACCAAATTCTTGAGGGCTGAGATCACGAACTCAAATTTGATCACATGATCATAAGCACCATAACCGTGGATTTTGAGAATGTTTGCGATTGTGTTTTCACTTTCTCGCAAGGCCACATCCACGCGGTCGCTCGCGGCCTTCTTCAATGCCTCTACAACCGCGAACGGTGGGCGCACGAGGGCGACAGCATCTCGATACTCCCGTGCCTGCCGATTCTGTTCCTGAAGTCGCTGGGTAGCGGCAAGGGCTTTGATTTCGTACATGTGGTCCACGGTAGCTTTCGCGATTCTCTCCACGTCCACATTCGAGAGCTTAACGAATCCTTTCTCATCGACAAGCATTGGAGGCATTATTCCACGAACCTCATCCTGAATGCGTTCTCGAAGTATCATCTCCTGATTCCGGTTTAAAAGATATCCCGCCGCAAACGCTTCCAACGTTGCTTGTTTGAGAATGTAAGCGGAGGGAGAGTTGGGGCTGAAGTAGGTTGCGTTATTAGTGGACGCCCACCACTTCTCAAAATGTAATCCTATATTCATTTGCTCCTCGCGGGCATGATCATGATTGAGTTCGCAACCACCTGGGGTCCACTTAAATACCCTCGTTGACCTTCCCCAAGGGTGTGGGCTCCACGGTAACTGACTTTACGCACAACCTCTCCGGTGCGAACGGCAGCAACTGCATTCTTCTTATTCAAGAAGATGTGAAATCCAGGACTATAGTCAAGCCCTGCCGGGTTTTTCTTGAGGCCTTTGGGAGTGTACATTGCCCGATACCATATCCCCGCTAGAAAATATTCTCCCATTACATACATAATCGAGGGACGATAGCGACCGCGCCTGCCCCTAATCTTTTGAAACGTTTTCCAGCCGGTACCAGTTGATTTCGGCTTCTTCGAGCTTACACTTGCTAAACACATTTTCTCTCCTTTGGAATTCGCATGAACTTGGCTACGACCACACCATCTTCGGTGTTGTGTATGTATATCTCTTTAAATTGAACTCTGATCACTAGCCCACCCATGTGGAAGGATTTGAGTTTATTATTTTTGGCCTGGGCTGCGGCTTTAGTGGTGTAGGCATGGAATCCAGCACCCAAGTTAGCGTCGCCTATTGGAGTCTCGGCTTCTAACCAAAGGCCACGCTTGTATCCATTCTGGCCTCGTCCATGCCAATAATATGCAGGAATTGGACGTGCCTTTGACCCCGCACGGAATATCTTATAAACCCAAGTCGTCATATTTTGCCTTCATTTCTTCCATCTCCAAGAGTATAAGAACTTCTTCTGCCAAGGCGTCGGCTATTCCAAGCCTCCACATAAAAACAGGAAAGTGTTGTTCAGGATGGGCTAACCACTCCAATATCTTCTCCCTCTCCCTTTTCAAATCACTTAGATCAAGAGTAAACTGGGACACGAATTCTAGCCCGTTCCCTGATCTCAGGGACGCTATACTCTCGCTTCATGTCCCCATTCTCGAATACAGTTACGAGGCGGTCATTGGTATAGATTAGGCCTGGTTCCGCCTGAACCGTGATGAAGTCGCCACCATTATGGCCCAGAACCAAACGACCTTTTTTAGAGGCTTTTCCAGGATCAGTCTTCGTCTCTTTCCAAACCGGGTGCTCGACTCCGTCAATGGTAATGTTCGAGCACTTGATCGCGAACTTCTGAGTATCGCGATTGAGTTGCTGGAGCAAGGCTCCGCCCATCCCAAACGCTACATTCTCAGCCGCCCAGCCTCGGTTGTGGATGTGGGCGAGTATGCCTTGGATACTGCCGTAATTGATTCCGTCTCCCTGGATCACTCTCACTTTTGGATTCAGGACCTTATAGCCTCGGCTCGTGAACGTGTACCCGAATTTATCTCCAAGCCATTCCAACACGTTTCCAACAATTGTGGCCGGGTCCCCGGAATCAGGTCTAATCACAACCGTGCCTTGCCGATCCAGAATCTGAGCCCGTAGCTTCCAACCCAAGACCACGTTCACGGCTTCACTGAGATCATAGGAGTCGCTCACGATTGCGACCATGCCCGGATACTGATCCAGCATATTCTTCATGGCCTGGTACTCATTGTCCTTGCCCCAAGAGGTGATGGTAGAGTGTTCAGCAGCCGGAATCGAGAACCCATACATCTCCGGCTCCATCACCTTTCCGCCTTCGCGGATACCGTCGCTAGTGTGATACTCTTCCGAGCCATCCTGAGCCTTCGTGTAGTACTCGTTGAGGGTGAGGATGCCTGCGATTGTGTCCGTGCCCTTGAAGTTGATCAAGTGCGCGGCCCCGCCTATCCCAGCCGTTTCCTCCGAGGAGACGCCCCGATAGCCGAAGTCATGGAGCTTGAAATCAAGCCCAGATAAATCAGACCCAGTTTGCGCGTGATAGTATGCGATTACTTTCTTGATCTCGCGGGACAACGTCGCTACTGTCGTGGGATACCACACCTTCATCAGAATCGTTTCCAGATAGTTCGTGAGCCATGGGAACTCGGCGTCCGTGTTCTCAATGGTCATTAAGACATTGTGGACTGGAACTACAGTTCCCTCGGGTACCGCCTTGATTCGGATCGGGAGTTTGCCCTCGTACTTGTTCCAGAGTTGGTACCATCCGGTGTAGTTGAAGCAGTCACCGCGACGGAAATGCGCCTTCGCAAATCTGTCTGCCGCTTCTATGTCTCGGGGAGTGAAAACGGTTCCCACGAGATAGCGCTTCAAAAGAGCCTGCAGCCCAAAGAAAACGGTATTATCAAATTGCCCGCCCCGACTCTCCAGGTACGAGTACACGTACTCAGTCTTAGGCGGATACTGGCGAAAGTGCGTGAGCTTGTACGAGTCAGTTTGCAGTAACAGGTTCGGTTTCACCTAAAAGCCTCCTAACTTGATCGAGTGTAGCCCACTCCTGAAGCTTTGTCAACAACTTTTTATGACAGACTTCCATATCCGATTCCTCTATGGGGTAGAGGTCAAAAAACTGGGCTATGGCTGCATCATCCCCGCCTCTAGGAGCCCCGTAGATGTACGGTAGCGCAAAGAGAGAAGAGTGTATCGTAATTCCTGCGGCGACGGCTCTCCAGTCCGGGAGATTTCCTGATGTAACATACACTGGCCGACCAACCTCAAGTCCAGTTTCTTCCCGGACTTCCCTATTGACAGCGGCTTCCAAACCATCGTCATCTGGTTCAAGTTTCCCTCCAGGGAATCGCCACAACTTCTCACCCGGTTTCTGAATCAAGACCACTTGGATAATGTCTTGGAATTTACGGAGCACGGCCCCGTCTACACACGGTGCCATCCGACCAGGGTTATTGAAAATGCCATAGATCACACCAGCCCTGAAACTCTCTTTCTCCAGAGGGGTCGCTGCCGTCTGTTCTCGACACTCAGTACCCGAAGGATTCCCGACCGTTTGAGGAACTTCCCAAGGCTGATATCGACCGCGATAGTGGGAAATAAAACTGTCGCGGGCTCCATATAATGTCACTTTTGAGAAGGGGAAGATGGATTTGATTAGACGGTCCACTTCCTCCGACCAGTCCGAATCCGATTGCGCGTCCGTGATCGGCACCGTCAGAAATGACGGATACTCGGTCTGGAACATGAGAGCCCGCGTGTGATAGTCTAGAGGATCGGATTTCCCACCTCTCCAGGCCGGAGAACCTATGAGCACGAGTACACGCTGGTGTCGAGCCTTCACCAAATCCAAAAGACTACGATGGCCTACGTGAAAGGTTTGGACTTGGAAGCGTCCAATGACAACGCCTACGTCTGTGGGTGCGGGCAAGCTCATTCTCCTTGAACCTCCGTCAACGTGATCTTCTGACCCTCAACTATTTGAAATTCTTCGACTACAACACCATCACAACCTCCTGATTCTGTCCACTGCTGTCCAAGAGTATGGGCTCCACGATAGCGAACCTTTAAGAGGACGCGATCATAATCAGCCATACCCATTCTTTTGGCTGCACCAAGGTCTGTAAAAATGTGGAAACCAGTGTAATAGAAATTGAGCCCACCAAGATAAATTTTTGCCTCGACACTGGTTTTATTCCATTCGGTTAGAGAGAGTGTTGAAGACCATGGTAAACACTCCCAAGCCGTACCTCTCCGGTAGCGAAGAAGCGGAAGTATTCAACGAGTCGGAAAACCTTCCAGCCCTCGCCTTTAGGCTCCGGTTTCTTACTTGTTATCGCGTGAAGGCACATGCTTCACTCCTTTGCACCAGATACAGATTCCACATTCACACTTCATTCGGCAGCGACTGCGGCCTCCACGGATGCGGTCGGGTTCGTAATTGATTTCACACGAGGCCTTTTGGTCTTTCTCGCGTACGCGCTCCCGCCCGGACGCGGGACCAGAATCCTGATCTCGGCCACAACCACTTGCGATCCTGGAAAATAAGACCCGCCTGTGCCCGCCGTATGGGCGCCATCATACTCAACCTGACGTATGAATCCACCGTAACTCTTTACGAGTAGTGCAATATGTCGGATAATTCGTGGGTTTCTCAGTCATTAGTAGTGGAAACAAGGCCCCGGCCTTTTTCGCGAACGATTCCGCCTCATACCAGGTGTTGTACCTGTATACAGAGGACCCGCGATTTTCGGGATAGATTTTTCCCCCGGTGGTTTTCTTGAATACTTTCCAGCCAAAACCTGTCGTTTTCGTTGGCGTCCCCGTGACCGTGACTAAACACATACTCACTCCTTGCCCATTCGGGCTAGTTGATGAATTCGACCTCAACATCGTGTTTGGCGAAGATCGCGATGATGCTTTCTTCACGAAGGGCCTCATCAAGTTTTTGGCTATCATTGGCTTCGTAGGCGGAGAAAAGATCATCCTTAATATGATATTCTGCGTTTTCACCGATATAAGATTCTACTTTGAGCCAAGATGGAAGCTTATGTGAAAGTTTTTGAGAACCCCCTACGTCTTCCATTGCCGAGTCTGGGACTCCATAGGCGCTACAGAGAAAACCAATACAACATTGTTTCTTGTCTTGTCGTCTCAATAGCTTTGAAGCCACAGCGCCTTCGCCGTGTAACCACTTAGTTCGGTCGATCACAAGTTTCATTTGCCCGCCTTTACGCTCGGCTGCTGTTCTGCAATTAATTCCTCAAGCATCCGATTAATATCTGTTTGAATATCCCTAGCCTCTAGGGCGGGAACAAACCCAGCATCCAAACTCAATCGTCTCTCGACTATCACGGTCAGACGAGTAATTAGTTGCCGTGGATTTATCATTTGCTCCCCGTAATCAACACTGACGGATTCTTTGCGGCCTCGTTAAAGTTAACGTGACAGAGCATGCAAACATCACCTTTGATTTCCAGACTCGGGTGAAAGCAGAGCCCAGATAACTCCTCACGTAGTCTCAACAACCTATCTCGATAGGGTCCAACTGCATCTTCCAAGTCTTTTCGAATCCTCCGCAACTCCGCAATAACGATTGAAGGCGTCATTTTCCCGCCAGCGCCAAGACCTTGACAGCGTACATATCCGCCTCTGGACCCACACCATCATAATGACTGATCCAGGACCTACCGTAGACACGGATCATGGACGCCATGATCTTGGTGCCTGTGTCCATGTTCTCTTCTGGGTTGAAGAGATTCACGCGTGAAAAATTATATGCGGAAGCCTGAACCTTGACGTTGACCTGTGTGAGTCCAACCGCGCCCTTGTTTGAGATCGCGAGAGGGTTGCAACTCGACTCGACGGCTACGATTGCCGCCACCACATTGGCTGGGACACCGTTTTGTAGTGCGTGGGATGCTGTCATCTCAGTCAAGCTCATGTCGCCGCATCCGGCTTTGCCGTAGATGCGGGCGGCGTCAAAAAAGGCTCGGCGATAAGCCGGAACTTGAAATGGATCAGGAGCCGTAGCCGCCGTCTGGGTTTGGATCGGCGTGCTAAAGAGTAGAAGCAAAGTCGCTAAGGATGCGCCAGCTTTTGCACTTAGAAAATACTTTTTCATACGCCCTCCTCTAGAAATTGGAGTTAGTAAAACGCGTAGGGGTCGAGGATTTCAAGTCCTCTTTGGCAAAATCAGCCGCTATGCAGTCTGATCCCACCCGGACGATTAACGGCGTTAGGCTGGTTATGCCCGTGGCTTATCGTCCCATACCTATAAACCCCTAAATTCGAGGACCGGATCACCATCGATATTGGGTTCGTCCGGCCCCACGCCTAGTTAGAGCGAGAAAGTTGATTGCTTGGACTCCGAAGGTTGAAACTTTGTGATTACGGAGTCATAAGCAGTGGAAATGAACTCTACGATTTTGGCTTTGGACTCGGGGCTCAGGTCCTGCTTCGAGAGTTCACCCACAAGTTGTAAGGCCTTGATCGCGGATGGTACACGCCTGTTCGCCATCTTGATAGCTCGTTCTTGAGTTGTCATTTTATCCTCCCAACTCTTAAGATACCAAACCCATAGACGGTTGTCAAGAACTTTCTTTGAGGATCATGTTTTGGAAAAGAACACCTCAAGAATAAGGAGGTCTAGGAAACAGGCCTCACAACCTTCGTAGCACGAAGAATTACAGTCACCTTTCTTTGCATGAGAAACTTCGGCACGTTTCTTTTTCAACTCGTCACTTAATTTAGATGAGATACCGACATTTTTTGTAGGATTAAGCATGGGCAGTTCCCCCATCTTCTTTTGCCTTGCTCTCCAGACCCTGTTTCCAAAGCCGATGCATCTCCTGGAACCAAGCCCGCTGGCGCACGATATCCATCAATTCATGACAAACGCCGCAAACGTATCCGACTTCGTGAACATAATGATGGGTTTCTTCGTGCAACGGATACCCGCATCCTGGTACAGCACAGACCCCAATAGCGTTTTCGTGAACGCGGTCATAACCGGCGACGTTGTTGATGATTGTCGTCACCTGCTCCACAGTCAAAAGACGCCCGCCTCCAGTATAGAATCCGTATACAATCGGACGAGCACAAAAGGCCTCCTCAAGCCTTTTCTCTAACTCATAAAACTTGTTTTTGGTCATAGTAAATCATCGAAAGCCCCGTCTAAAATCAATCGCCTCTTCTCTTTTTGGAATCGAGGACCGTGGTGAACTCCGCTCCCACGAAATTTCATATGAATCATTTCATGCAAAAGCACAATTCGAAATATAGCTCGCCCGGTCAGGCGCCGAAACATTCTTGCGAATCTGATCTCGTGTTGGGTTGGGGTCTTGGGGTCACTGGGAACCCAGGAGGCTGTTTCTGCAATCGCATCCCTCTCCCAAGCCAAAATTTCAGATTTTGAAGCGAGTGTTTTCATGATCGGATTTCGTTGGTCTACAAAATATAATTCTGCGGGAGGAAGCTTGTTTTTAAAATACAATCTATTGTAGGCTCGATAATCTTTATACATCATAGCTTTCGAGAGTTGATGAGCCATTAGGAATTGATCCTACGAAGCCATCCAACCAAGAACACACGGTCATGGGGTTGTGCGTTCGCGATTCCAAGTGCATGCGCGGCCAACGCTGCCTTAAAAGCCTGAACCAATGATAGGGGATCGGCCTTGTTTACGGCTGCAAGTGCATGCGGGCCGAAAAGTCCGTCCTTAACAAGCTGGAGAACGCCTTCGATTAGGATCACGGCTTCACTTACACCAAATAGCACAGCCATGTCGAAGACTTTGTCCATAACCAATTGGGCCTCGATCATGGGAAAGTTGACTTGAGCAAAATGGCCTGCACCACCGAACTTCGCCCAGTAATAGCACTCGTAATATTCGGTAGCCTGCGCTTCCGTCAGGTTCTTAACATCAACTGGGAAGCCGGGCAAGCCCGTGATATCGTGTTGGGTGACCCCATACTTAGTGGCACCGCCAGAATCTGCAGGATTATTTGTATACCCGCCTTCATTGACCAGTGTCTTTGCGATTGAAATTTTTATGTCCACCATTTTAGAATTTCTCCGATTCCGAGAGTTCGGTTTCGACTCCGCAGGCACAATGTGCGGTCACGAAAGTCCCGATGCCCGTGGGTAAGATTCTGAAACTAAAGCGACCGCCGATAGTGCTTGTGCGCCCAAAGAGTTTGCAGACTCGATCATGATCTTTCTTCCAGGCGTTGAAGCGATCATTCAAGCGCTCATGTTCTATTACGGTAAAATCCAAGATCACGAACCGCCTCCAATCTCGATCAGATTTTGTTTGCGAAGGATAATACGGTCTTCACAATAACTAGTAACTACTTCAAAGCCCCGGTTCACCCACGCCTGAATAGCATTTTCAGCAAATTCAGGGTCCGGGTCCAATATAATGACTTTGTACGTTGGTTTTGCGATTGCCATGGAAACTCTCCTCGTAAGACCGCTCCTGGAACTTCTGAAGATGAGGGTTTATTACTGGAATAATTCTTAGCCATATACAGAGCCTTATCCCAACCCGCATCACCTTCCCACCATATGCGTTTGCAGATGTTACAAATGACTCGGCGTCTGTTGTCAATGAAAGTGTGAAGGCTGACGTTATAGTCCTCGTGATACACAAGCGGACGAGGAGAGCCAGTCATGTTAAAGAATCTCTGGCCTTTTCGATGCGAACAAAGGTCTTGACGGCGCCTAATCTCTGCCAGCCAACGATTCGTGTTAGTTGTCGCTTGCTTTTCACGGCTCCATCGTGCGAAAATTCCTAAGAACAAATACTTTTTCGCGAATTCTCGAATGCGAGACTTTAGAGGTCGCCTCGTAAACGAGAACTTGATATCGTTCCAAGTCTTTCGAATACGTGCTCGCCAAAGATTGAATTCGCTACGAAGAAAGTACGTACGTAAACTCATATGATTCTCCTGTGGACTCGGTGTCCATTAATGTCTTTCGGGTACGCAATGAAGTAGTAGTTGATGTAGACGACCCGACCCTTGACATCGAGTTTGAACTCGTCCTCACTCAACATTTCGGGTTCGACATCCGAATACTTTACGGCTTGACGTTCTTGGGGCGTGTGATCTGGATCATGACGGAGTCTACGAAAGATTTCATCGCGCCAAGAGCTTTCACTAAATTTAAGGACCTCATAGCCTTCCATTAACTCTCCTTCGTGATCGCGTCTTCGAGCAAGAACACGTAGATATCATCCAGGTTCCAGATCGGCCAATACTGCTCTCCGAAACCATAGTGGCGAAGTAGGTTTCGTACGACCATGCCGCCATCGAAGTGTTGATCCACATACCAGGACTTTGGGTTCTTTTCCATGAGCAACTTCATCTCAGCCCGGTCTTCATCATTGATCTTGCTACTTAACAATTGAATAGCCGGGTCTTTCTTCGAGGACGGGAGTTTGTCATAGAACTTCCGGGCTCCTGCCTCAGACATCGGCGCAGTCCCAATGGGGTCGTCGCTGAATTCAGACACTAGTCCTCCTTATACCCCGCGAATTTATGTCTCCAGAAGTTCCACCACCTTCGTTCTATACATGGGAATAACACCAACTCATGAAGACCTTCCCAGGTGTAAAAGAGTTCTTGACCGCAAGAACAACGATATGTTTTCTTGTCCTCCATCAGGCCTCCTCAATTTTGCCTTTCGGCTGTTCGTCGTTCTTGAGCGTTTTCTTGAATAATTGTTTTGTGGCGTGGTGATAGATCACAATCCCTTCCGGGTCCATGAATCCTGGCGCTGCCACGGACCCGCTTGCGCGAAGATTCACGAGCATGTTCTCGATGGCGCGATCTCCAAACAAACCCTCATAGAGTTTGGGAACTATATCTACGCAATCTGGTCTCGGTGCATTCTCCCAACGACCTACGTTGAAGAGACTAAATCTTTTTCGGTCCATACCATATCGGCGTTGAATCCCGAGCCCCCACCACTCCCCAAAATGATGTCCAGGTCCCAATTGAAGAAGATCGTCCTTATGTTCATGTGCCCAGTGACTGAACCCATAATTATCAGTTGTGGGTGTGATCCAGCGTGTCCTGGAGCCGGTAAGGAAGAGGCCAGTCATTTCTGGGTCTTCGCCTCCGATGAAGATACTGGCGTTGGTGCCGTCGATTTTTTCTGTAATTGTACACCCACGACTTAACCTCCCAATCTTTGGAAATGGAGTAAAAGATATTTCTATCATGCGATCTCCTCCAATTGCTTTCCGGTTCGTCGGTCTCTAGTTCGAATGCGATGACAGTTGGCACAAACTAAATCGCACTTCGCTAATTCCTTGAGAATCAACCCCATGTTGTAGTGGTGAGCAACCATAGACCCAATACAGTATTTCTTTTTCGTTCCTAATACGGTGATCAAAGTCCATACAACAAGTTAGGAATCTGTGGCCGCAATCGGTGCAAGGTTTCGATTTAAGATGCTCGTACCACTTTTTAAGTGCTTTTGCTTTCGGCCCTTCTTCTAGCCAATGGTTGTTTTCCGCATATCTTTTGTGTCGATACTTTCGAACCGCTGCATTATGTTTTTCTCGATTTTCCGTTACCCATCTTTGCCATCGCTTTGCTGCCGCTTTCTTTTGTTTTCGTGATAAATTTCTGCTCATAATCTGAATCCTTTAGGGCTTTCGGACAACGGCATAGCGGACTCTTGCAAACATGAGTTGCTAGACGCACTCGCTGACGCTCTACCTTCTCTGCTGCGCTTTGGGCTGCGGTAACAACCGCTTCCTTTGCCGCAACCGGCCCACGCGCTTGATACTTATCTGGGTCGGACAAAAACTTCGATAGCTCTACCGGCTTATAATCGGTATACTCGACCGCGAACAAACGCTGCCATGGAAAATATAGTTTACCTGCACGAGTTCTAGTCTCCGTCTCCGGCTCGTCCTTGTGGAAGCCATGCCAGATGTTGTGGAGGTGACCGTGAATGTTTAAGTGCGTTCCGCTTGGCAGCGACTTCGCAGGCTTATGCGTGAACCAGATGTGCTGAAAGGTCAGGGCATCGCAAGCAAAGTCAAAACCGTGCTCCATCCACCACTTACAATTATGGTGCCAGTCGTGGTTGCCTCGGATGAGAATTTTTCTGCCGGGAAGTGTGGGGTAGATTGCTTCCCAGCCTTCTCGTTTGCCTATAAACACGTCGCCAACATGAATAACTAGATCGCTGGGCTGAACAACCTGCCGCCAATTGTGGACGATTCGGTCTGTAAAATCTGACGGGCGGTCGCAATATGTCTCAATTTTTGTATGATTGAAGTGAGTATCTGAAATCAAAAAAGTTTTCATCGGGAGACCACGCTCATAACCAAATTCATGATCATGTCCATATCGTTGTAGGGGACGTAGGTCAGGTACTTCACCTCGTCCATGATTTTCTTGTCTATCTCTGTAGCCTTGGTCTTGCTCTGGTACCGGCCCGCCGCAACATAAGGCTTGTCGCCGCGAAGCAAGAAAATGTTGTAACTGGCAAAATCTTTGTCGTATGTATCCGAAACCAGTTTCAAGACATCACGAAGGTGTGGAGCCGAGTACACATACGAAAGTGCAACCGGAGAATCCGTGACAATGTTTCGAACCCCAGCCTTCAGAAATCGATACTCGTACTGCATCTGCTTCGCCTGCAAATAGAATTGATCGTAAAAATCAACAGGCCGATTCTGATAAGCCCAAGCTTTAACGTACTCACCTACGTGCTCGACGGATATAAGTTCACGCTTCAACCGCGCGAACACATCCGCTGCAGTTGTTGACTTCCCGGACCCAGGCCCGCCGAAAAAATTAATTCTCATCTTCCTCTTTCATGTAGTCATCGTAATCTTCGTGTTCTTCTGCATCAAGTTCGTCGGCTAAACACCCCATGCACTTTCGAATCGGAGGCTCGACGCGACTGTCATAGACAGGGACTACATAAGAGTACGTGGTGCCGCATTCGCTACAGGTTTTGGCGGCGCAGAAGGCATTATGAGGAGCCCCGATTCTATACTCGTTGCCGCAGTCCTTACAAATCGTGTAACCCTTCTTTAGTTGTTTCACTTTCTTAGGCATCGATTGGGTCCCTCCACCCCATGAAAATTGGGAACCGTGGTTTCTCTTTAGTAACGCCCTGGAACTTATACTTTGCGATCTTTCCGATAAAAGATTTACGTCTATTCCAAATACGTTGCTTCACGTCCTCAGTGAAGGCGCCCGCGCCCAATTTAAATTTCACTAGGGTCTTGACATCCTCGACATGGAAACCACCAAGGGTTCCAGCAGGAACCATACCCTCTTTCTTGAGGGATCGTTCGGTGTGACCCAGGACATTAGTCTCGGCCTCGTTATCGTTATGCATCTGCTCGTAGTAGCCAAGAACCCGCGCCTCTGAATCATCGAAAGTCTTGAGCTTGAGTAAATAGCCTTCATTTTCTGTCGAACGCCCTTGCTTGTAGGGACCATTGATCATTCTGATCATGGCGCCTTCATAACCACGTCTTACGCATTCGGCTTCAAACTCAAGAGCTTGCTCGATGGTTTTGATGAGGGTATGGTTAACGATATGAAGGCCGGGCCAATCGTTCTCCAGCACAAACTTCTTGGCGACATGAAATCGATCCTGAAAGCCTCCAGGAGTGATGAAGCTATCGAAAATGTAATAGCGAAGGTCTTCGATCTCACCGTGCTCTTTCGTAACCGCCGATGATGTCCGACGAAAAACATTCTTTGGATCAAAGGTCGGGTCTCCGACTATAAGTTCCCCATCCAAACCCTTGGGGAGCGCTTCGAAAGAGGCTTGGACGAAATCATTCGGGATCAGCTTCAGGTTCCTGGACATAAGCGATCCACCCCAGGCCAGAGCCCGGAAACCGTCAAGCTTAGGCGACATCAGTACCGGAAACGTAATCTTCGAGAGATTAGGACGTTTCTGGAACGCGAGCATGGGCTTGAAACTCATTGGAGTTGTGTACCTAGGATAAATAAAGCGACCGAAACAAAAATCCCTGCTGGTAGTGACTGTTGCCAGATTCCGAACATGGTCCCACCCAATAAACAGGCGGAACTGTAAATAATAAAGACACCAGCAAAATCTCTATGGCTCATGCGCCCTCATGATGCGAGTGTGTGTTGTGGTGTCCGAAGTCCACGAGGTGGTGCTCATCGTGTTCTTGAGCCGGAATCTCGGCCATAATCGGACCACGGCCTTGCGCAGCCTCAATCTCGGTCGTAGATACAACCATATCTTGCCCATTCCAGGCTCTGGAGATGGTGTTCATATCCTGAGCCATTTTTCCGAGTTTTAAGTAGGCTTGAAGTTCTTCGCCTCGTTGATCATATGCGGTCAATAGAACCCGAATACGATCTGGGGTCACATAGAGTCCGGCGTCCAGGTTCAGACGAAGCTGGCGAATACTTTCCTCTGGGGTCTCAACTACTTTCTCTTTTTTCTCGACCTTACCCATGCTCGCGCGTGCGGTCTTGCTCATTTCAGCCATCGATACTTCTCCTTATGCTTAGTCGCGGTACGGATCAAACTCATCACTTCCAGCCATTGCCACACCCAAAGGCTTTAGGGTGTGGAGGATTTTGATCGTGGAGCCCTGCTCCCGCAAGACATCCGGTAGACGCTTGTAGCAATCAGGGCTCTCATCGAGCCCGGCTCCACGAAGTTCGATTCCAGACTGGGTGATCCAGGACGCCATCATCGCGTTCGTGACGCGACCAGGACGCGTTATTTCGCCGGTTTTACGATTCCTCTTGCCTGCGGCTTCCATACGGCCCATGACCCGGCCTGCCCCGTGAATAGTGGACTGGAGCGTAAATCGAGCCAGAGGGCTATCCACTCCTTCGAGAATAACTGCTGATTCCGACATGGTTCCGCCAACGAACCCTTGCTGACCAGGCCAAGCCGGAGTAGCACCTTTTCTAACCACCCAAAGCATTTCACCATCATGTTTCTCCAACCATGCGTAATTATGGTGATTATGGACTTCCTGGACGATTTGAGCCCCTAGAAGGGCCGCAACCTTGCTACACACCCAATTCCGGCCTGCGTAGGCGTAGGCGCCTGCTAACGTCATCGCCTCAACATACTGAGCACCAAGGTCTGAAGTCGTCGGCAACACCAGTGGTGGCACGTCCATGCCATCCTTAGCCCCTCCAGCCTTTAGGAACCAGGTTGCGGTCTTGTGTCCAAGTCCACGGGAACCAAAATGAACACCTACCCAGATGCGCTCAAGTTCATCTTCGAAGATGTCAACGTAATGGTTCCCAGAGCCTACTGTGCCCAGTTGGGACCGGGCCAAATCCTTTAAATCCTTGACGGCTTCTAGACCCCAAAACGTGCTGTCAAATAGTGAATGCTCTACTGAGGTCGCGTTCTTGCGTCCGATGCCAAAGCTGATGTGTTTCCACACCTGATCCATGATATAGGACATGTCGGCTTTGATATCGAGCACGTCCCTGGGGTCTATGTCTAAGCGTACGGCCTTGTTCCCGCATCCGATATCGTAGCCGACGCCAGAAGGCGAGATCGCGTTCTCATACGCGACTACTCCACCGATAGGAACCGCGTAGCCTTTATGATGGTCCGCCATGAGCGCAACCTTCGCGGCATCACGAGCGCATACACGAATTTGAGCCAGAGCGCCCTCGTCAACGGGCTCACCAAAGACTGGGATGTTATCGATGAGTTTCATATACTACGCCACTGCCAGCCTTCCCAAGCGATTGTTCTCCCGAACATACGCAAGGTGCCGTCTTCATCCTTGAACTGGAAGCCACCATCGTTCCTGATCTTGAACTTGGTGACGTTGCGGTATTCCTTACGCTTCAGCTCATTATTTGGGGCTACACCCATACCCTCTTCAGGACGATAAACGACTATACGCCACGTCTTCATGAACTCTTCTCCTGATTCTTGTGCTCGTTCTTGAGGATGGGCCGAAGTCTAACCTCCAAAGGTGGCAGACCCTGACAGATACTACAAGTTTGCGGCGTCATGCACGAGCTATGAATGCATTTCTCGGGCAAATCTTTTTGGCTCACGAACGTTCCCATCCGAGACCTAGTCCGGTCACTTCATCAATGCCCATAAACCTTTGCTTGGGTCGGGCTGCATTACGCGCGGCCTTACGCTTCTTGTACTCCAAGTGGCCGCGATAATTCTTTTTCTCGCGGTGACTCTTTTCGCGTTTGCCTTCATTCATATTGTCTCCCTCATCGTCTCTTTCTCCCCCTCAAGCACGAGGACGGCAGAACCTGCAATAGCGAACACTCGCATCTGTTTTATCACGCCCTCAAACCAAATCAATGCCTTTTCCTCTTCCGTGATCTTGGTCTCACCCTTGCGAAGTTTGATGTTGTAACCACGGGAACGAGCACCAGATGGCATTTCTGTGGCTACAATAAAAGCTGGCATCAGCCGCGCCTACGAGAACTTTCAGCGGGATGAGGTTGGGAGGGTTCGACCACAATCCCAAACGCTAACTTCGTAACTTGGTCATCACCTTTCAACTTCGATAGTGTACGCGCGAACAGTCTACGGACTTCACTTACTGACATTGTGCCCGTATCGAGTGTGATTGTGTAGGTCATGGATTAGATGCGAGGCCTCATCGAGACCTCAACGACCTCGTAGTGCTGAACCGCAGCCTGTAGGGACGCGGCGCCCGGCACACCCATATCCACAAGGGCTTCGAGATAACTGTTCCAGTTCCTGTCGATACGAACACAAGTTACGGTTTCACTAAGCCCCAACTTCTTCTCCAAAAGATCGCGAAGCTGAGGAGTAACCAATTGTGGGTCTCCGAGCGGACGCCACACCATATCTGTCTTAGACATTTTCCGCCTCCAATTCATATTGGCTGAGTTCAGCCACACACGTAAATTTTGTGCCTTCAAGTTCAAATTGTTTGTCCACATGATAGTGTCCGAACACCCACTCCTTAGGTTGATGCGCCTCGAACATGGCCTGTAGAGCCTGCGCAGTTCGAGAGTTGCAACACTCACCTTTTGCGGCGAAATAGGGGCCTATCAAAGTCGAGAGCATGAACCGGCCCACTCGCGAGGGAGCCTCATGCGAAACCACATATTTTGGCTTCACCTTCTCATACAACTCAATTGCCTGTAGGAGTTCGCCGTAACTCAATTGCTCGTCCGGCCACCAACTAATGCCTTCAACACGTGAGGCCTGATCAATGGAGGACGCACCCGCGAGCCAAAACAAACTGTCCGTCTCCAAGAAACCCCAGTCCCCGAGATAATTCGGGTTCTGGCGGCACGGTTCCGGGTTATCGTGATTGCCACGAAACCACTTATGTTCCGGCGACATCTCGTGAAGACCAACACCCTTAAACCCAATACCCATGTCGCCACACTGGATTGTGCGTTGGCCTTCAGGAAGGCGACGAATAATTTTCTGATACGTTGTCGTCTTCCCGTGTACGTCGCCTATGATTATGATCTTCACCAGATTCCTTTGAATGCTCCCGCTATCGCGAGCCGCAGCATACCCTTATCAAACTTCTTCTCGTGATCTGGGCCACTCACCATATGGTTCATTTCGTGTAGTAGCAGCCAAACCACGATTCTACCCTGGCCTTTGAACCGGCAATCAATTACAATCTCTTCGTGCTCCGGGTCGTACCAAGCATTACTACCTCGTATAGGATGATGGCTAAACCGAACCCGAATGCCATTGTCTAACGTGTTGCCGAAATGCGCTTTGTTGAGCGCTCGATAAAATCGGTTCAAGCATCGATTCGTGCCGTCCCAGACAACGTATTGCATCATTACCGAGACGCAATCTGGTTTCGATTATTTACCGACTTATCGGGAACCGGGCATGACTTTCCCAAATTCTCGACATAGCCCCACTGGTCCTTGGCGTCATCACCTTTCTGAGCGTACCCTGTAGAGACACCGCCATCATCACTTTCAACTTCCAGTCCTAGGCCACTCTCATGCGGAAACAAAGCCAACTCAAGTTGGTTATTTGTTACCATGAGCACGGTATAATCTCCGTACTCCTTAAAGGAGACCGTGATGAAGTCGAAAGGCTCCCCAATGTCCATGATCTGGACCGCGACCAAATGGAATATCGGGGTGACGGTATCTTTCCCGTCTGCATCCTTCACGGTATCAAGACGAACGTTGAAGCGAACGCCATACGGTTTCGGCTGACAAACCACGGAATTCCAATCGCCTAGGTACGTCTTTGCTTTTTCAGCAACTTGAGCTTGTGGCACATCGGGATGGGCGTGTCCATCTTGGGTTTGCGCCAAAAGAGACGGGGTCATGAACGAGATCGCAGCGAGAACAGCAACAAGCAGTAGGTTCTTCATCCTACCTCCATATTATTAAAATATCAAACTTCTTGGGTGTTGTCAAGAACTTTTTCATGTTTCTTTTGTGGAGACTAGATCAAGAGAAAAGTAGTTTCGCACCCTGATAAGATATCATGGTTTGAGTTGAATGTCAACTACGTTATATGTGGGGGAAGTAAAGTTGAAGGAGACCCAGGCACGGAGACTATGCGTCGGCTAAGGATATGATCTACAAACGCACGGCCCTGGGTTAGAGGGAGTTGGAATCCGGCAGCGTTTTTATGGCCTCCGCCGCCAAGGGAGGACGCGATTGCGCTCACGTCCACGTCGGATCGAGAACGCAAACTGAATTGCATGACACCATCACCGCGTTCAAAGTAGCCGATACCGATGCCGATACCGGGCTCTTGCGCGAGAGCACCGGCGAGTTCACTTATGTTCATATACAATGCATTCACGATCTTGACATGATAAATTTTTCCGGGATCACCTGGTTCTTCTGGTTTACGGCCAGGGGTAAAGACCAGAATTCCTAGTTGAGCCTGTTTTCGGCCTTCACGGACATAGTGTTCAACGTGAGCCAGGGCGCCACGACCATTAGAGATCGCAGTCTCAAGACTAGTTCGGGCCAACTCTTCCCAGGCCTCGATCTCGAACGGTAGAGTCATAATGTAAGCGTTGGCTTCGTCTGTATGCGGAAGCTTCTTGTTCCAGAGGTCTCTATCCTCCACGTAGTCTACGAACCAGGGGCGTCTCATTTCTTTCATGATGAGATTGTATTTATACATATCAACCACCGATTGGTTTGCAGCATCCTGCGCTCGTGGGGAATCTTTGCCAAAAAGATAGTCCCAAGCGAGTCCGGCACCAGAACGATTCATGTCGAATGTGGCAAAGTCTAAGCCCTCAAGAATAGCCTGAGCAGTTTTGTGATGGTCGAGAATGCGGAAGCTCTTCGCAAGCTGCGCCATCTTAAGATTTTGTTCGCGAGTTCTCCAGCTAAAGTCCACTACCAAAACGTCTTTGTCCGTAACCTCTTCATAGGGAGGTTCTAGACCGTGGTCTTGGGCGAGTAACTGTGCTTCAGGGAAACGCTGGTGTGCGATAAAGGCCGCGCACCAACCATCAGGACAACTCTTGTGGAAAATCACTAGGTCCATTTTTCATTGCCTCCTCAGACTCATTGCGGAAGATGTATGCACCCACGTCTTTGGGTTTAATACAGGAAGGAACGTCTTCTTTCTTGACGATCAGTATTGGTTTCGGTAATTCCACCATATAGTGATCGACAACATATTGTTGCCAAACTCTCAGCATGACCTCAACTTGGTGGCGGAGAAGGTTAGTGTTCTTAAGCGCTCTCTCCAAGTCCTCTACATAACGTTCCATGTAATGAATATCTTTAGAGAGCCTATCCACTTCATCGACCAGATGCACGACCTCGGCTTTACGGCGACGATAACTCGCAAGAGATGGCATTAGACCCCGATCTCCCGGCGCCATTCGTATTCCGTAGCCAACTTCTTTCGAAGCTCTAACGTGGCTTGCCAGTTCACAGTCTCTGTTTCTTTGGATTTGGCGAAACATTGCCTCAACTGTTCATTAAAGACGTGGTCCAAAGTCCCGGTTCTACCAAATACAGATAGGGTTTCACATTCCCGTTTCGCGTTAAGTTCCAAGATATCGTTTCGGACTTGTTCGGGAGTCTTGGGTACGATCATTTCTTTTGGATCGGAATGATTGACTCTATCTAAAAACATAAGAGACCCCAATTGATGCGACGATTACGTTTTTGTTGATTTCGGGCACGTGTTTGTGAAGGCTGATGCTCACGAGCAAGACGGGCTCTGATAATACCTCTAACCACATCCAGTTTCTCTTCGCCGTAAACCAGAATCAACTTCTGAATCCCTTGTACCAAGTCCCTACTATTTTGAGTAAAGTGTGGGTGCAAACGCTTCTTCGCGAATGCTGTAGTTCGAGAGGGATACTTAATGTCTCCAAAAACCTGTTCGCCGTGGGCTGTGCTATTCAGCATCACCAGATCATGTACTCTATGGCGCATGCCACAAAGACTACAACTAATCATCTTCCCCAAATCGGGGTTGCGTTTGCTGAAACTAGCGTTATGGCGATCCTCTTCGAAAGCGGTAACGGCCTTAGCAATATCAATCTGCTCAGTTAGGGTCCGCTCATACGGTATCTTCTCGTATTGATCTTCAAATTTTTCTGTACCGTCGAGGGTGATACCACCCTCATTAAGTTCTTCAGGCATTTGTTAGTGTCCTCCCTGTGTCCGCTCATCAGGTGGAAAAGGGAACAACAATCTTCCCTCTGTTGGGTCTTCTCGAAAGGGGACTATCAATTTTGCGCGATTTCGCATGTAGATTTCATGAACTTCCTCAATATAACGCTTATAGCGGCGAGCAGTTGAGGATTTGGGGTCTTCCAAATAAGCCCGCTCAATATCTGCGGCTGAAATCAAATCTACTCTAGGCACCTTAACCTGCTGTCGGCGCCAAATATGAGTCTCCAACATGGTCCCAATCTTGGTATAGACCTTTTCACCGTCAACCATTTCCACTTTCTCGTGAAAAAGGGGCTTCTCAACCTGATACAATTCCAGCCTGTTTTTCTTAGGGTTTAGCTGCCAAATGGCTTTGGCGCCCCCGATGGCGAGTAAGTCCTCGGAACGGTCAAATGTAACGAGTTGACGGCAACTACATTTAGGCTTTAAGATATAATAGCTACGGTCTTCACCTAATGGGACCGGATCAAAGTCTTCTGGGTCTTGACTAACTAATACGTATTTTTTACCTACGATGAGACTAGATTCGGGTTGAACCGAGGGCTGGAGTTCGCAAGAATGCACCAGCACCGACTTTACGATGGTTCTCATGAGTTTTTAATGTCAACAACACTATCTCCCAAAGAACATGGAATTAGGCGCACGCTTTTTAGGGCGTCCTTTTAAGGCACCGAGAACTCCGGTCCCATTGGCCCTCTGGCCTGCAGCGACACGTCGAATGGATTGGATTAAGTCTTTAACTTGTTTAGGGGTTAGGTGCATCTCTTCAGCCGCTTGACCCCGAGTCCACCCCATTCTAAAGTATAAATTAATAACATGGACCCACTTACCAGCAGCCTGCCGCTGTTTATCATTGGTTTTAAGCTTAGGAAAAGACCGTAATACAAGTTTTTGAATGGCTTTATCGCTAGTGGCCCACTCGGGGATTTGCTTTTTCCTCCAACCCTTTCGAATTTTAATGATTTGGTGTCCTTTGGTCATGAAAGGATCGGACCCATCAAAACTCTCTCGAAGTTCAGCAAAGATTGGATTAGCCATCAAATTCTACCTCTCTAGCAGGTCGATACCGAGATTTTGGTATGTGACTCGTGCCTTCAGGAGTTCTTCCTCTCGTTAATTCGGGATCAAACTGGTAATTCTGAAAATGAATGTCCTGATTTTTCGTGTCTTCACCAGAATGAATCCGGCAAGTATAGGTTGCGTTCGGGGCCACTGGCCCCGAAATCTCAATAAAGACACTGCAATCTTTATCACTACAATTAATACGGGTCATTCTTCCTCCGGTTCGTCCAGGAGATCATCAAAATTCTCCTCGGCTGATTTAGTAAAACGTTCGTTCCTATAGTTTTCGTCTTCCAAGACAAACGCGCGGAAGTAAGGATCGTTGCGATCATCATTAGGGTAACGAATTCCAAATGTTTGGGGCCAGGACTTCGTCTTCCAGGAGTTGACAATGCCTACAATTTGTCGGGCCGCAATTGCGCCTGCGTCATTTGCTGACTCAAGAGACACAAGGCCTGAAATAAACTGAAGGCGCTGTCGGGTAATAGCAGAAACTCCGGTAAGAACTCCCTGTTGTTGAAGCCATTCTGTTCTTGCTGTTCGACATGCTTTTGTTTTTCCATCGCCTTGTCTGTCCATCTCCTCAATCATGAAATCGTTCTTTACGATCCAAATACTATCTTCCTCAACAGACGCAACAACAGCTTCTTCACCTGCTTGAAACGGTCCCACACTCTTAAGGAGCGTAATACTCGAACCTTTTTTAAGACTACGGCCTGCTTTTTTGAATCCCAATAAAGCAACATCCCGTATCCCGGACAACCAAGAATAGCGTCGAAGTTGCTTATCAAACGCCGCAATTCCGGGCTGCTCTGGAAAATCAATTCCAGAGGTTTTAATATCGACGATGACGGGTCGATAGATACCGTACTCTGGTCTCCATTCAACTCGTGGTAGAAGTGGATGATCGGGATCGGCGTAGGCAATGATGTCGGGCTTTCCTTCGTCATATATTTCTCCATAATTAGGGTCTCCTGGGAATACTTCTCGGCTCACAGGCTTCTGAAATACTACACGGGCTCCCATGGGAATCGGTAGATTAGGTTGGCGAATCTGATACAATTTCACCATCTCTTGCCCATCCAGATTCAAAGTCTCCCAATCCTTCTCGGTGGTAGTGTAAATTAAATCTGTTCTATCCCGATGCATACCCCAACGACATGCGAAATCCTCAATAGCCCCGCTTCCGTCATGATCGTGATGAAATTGAATGGACTCTTCCAGGGCATGCCCAAAAAGATATCGGGCTTTGTTTTCTTTCTCCCTCCACCCCAGCACCTTCTGCAAATAGTACTTCAGAGGCGCTTGATCGTAAGTATTGCCAGCACTGTAACTATGCTTGCGCCACGGGACCCCTTTTGAATTAATGTACAAAAAGCCCATTACTCTCTCCTCAGATACTTCTTAATCTTTCTAAGCATGTTAGGAAACCTTTCAATCCAAGCAATCATAAGATTGCACATAATACATAGCGCCCCTCGGTATCTACTCGTCTTATGGTTGTGGTCAGCTACTAACCTCACTGGTCGTTTACAGAGCAGACATCGTTTGGTTCTCTCAAACTTCTTCAAAGAAATTCCGTGTTTATTCTTCAACACCAAATCTTTTACATGGCGAGGATCACGATGGTATTTCTTGCTGGCTCGTACTCTCTCATACTCTTTATTTTCTGGGTTTGACACATATTCTTCCCAATGCTTGTGTTGGCGCTTTCTAGCAACAGGGGTTGAGTTAGCATTCCGTACGCAATCTTTACACCACCCTTTAACACCCAATCTATATCTAGGGTCTGTATCAAAGAACCTTAGTCGGCGGTCTTTACCACATTTTGAACACCGTTTTCGCATTCTCCCTCTTTCCGCGCCAAGTGCGCGTACGCGTTCGCGAGTGAGGCGGATTGAGCCTTCACGTAATATACAATCTTTTGCAATGTCAACTTCTCAGTATTAAGGTCTTGTGCCGGTCTTTTGACGTAGGTTCCATGTCCTAGAATACGATTGTAATCATTAGAAATTAGAAGCCCTGCATACGGGTACAATTCCTCGATCACTTTCTCGGCCTTATCTGCGATCTCCTGAGGTATCGCAAAGTAGAAGGCGTTGGGAACACTTCCATACCGTGGTCGCATTTGATCGAAAAGTGGAAGTCCAACCCGATCTCTAATGGCCGCGTGTTTGGGCTTATCTATATCCCTGCGTAAGTCCGATACCGAGACCTTGATCTCGATGACATAGAGCTTACGACCCCTGGTGATCACAATCACGTCCTCGTTCAAGGCCTCGACCGCGACCAGCGGCATCTGACGTTTGAAGCGCCAGTATGCGGCTATCTCAGCTTTCATCTGCAGCGAGTTCATTTAGCTCCTGCGGAGGCGGAGTATAGACTTGAATTTGCGATTGATAAGGTTCTAAGAACACGGACATGCCCCGATTGAATGAGACCGTTAACGTCTTCGCCGCCCGCGAACACGCAACAAAAAATATGCGTTTTTCTTCCGCTAATTCCCCGTCTTGGTGTGGCATCATGGTTGAGTTCGCGCCCACAACAAACACATGATCCCATTCCCTGCCCTTAGCCTGATGCACAGTCGAGAGTGTTACGTACTTACTACGTTTCGTGGACTTACGAGCATATGTGACTTTGCGTACATAGTCCATGAACTCAAGAACAGTACCTTTACCCGCCGCGATCTTAACCAACCCATTCAAATTGTTTGCAGGATCGTTTTCATCAGGATTAATCTGCCGATACAGATTCACAAGATTATGATCTTGAATCACAGCCGCAAGCACTTCATGAGCCGGGCGATGGCTTTCACCAGATTTGGCTAATTCCAAAGCCTTCTTAACTTCCGGCTGATCCCAAAAATCTTTTCTCCCTAGGAACGTGTACTTGAGCCCCTTCTGACCCATAATACGGCTGTAGATAAATAGCTGCCGGTTCGTTCTGGCGATTATGACTGACCGTGCTGGATCAGGAAGATGGGAAAGGACCCAGTGGGCTTCGGTGAAGTCGTCAAAGAAACGGACGAACTGCGGATCGGTTCCATCGGGATTATTGGTGACCATGTGGGATGCAATTCCGTTATCCACTGGTAGTATCTCTTTGAAAAATCCGACCAACTTTCCCGTGGACCGAAAATTTTCTCCGAGATAGAGCTTTTGGGCGCCGGGGAAGAGACGTTCAAAGTTTGTAAGACTTCCTGGTTGTGCGCTTCGCCATTCATAAATGAGTTGATTCTCGTCTCCTACTACAAATATGTTACCGCCAAAGATTAATTGAAGAAGCCGAAACTGGACAATATCCGTGTCTTGAGCCTCGTCCACACTGATGTACGGACGCTGGTGTCGAGACCGAACAGAGGCATTAGTCTCAAGGAGCCGGACTGTCTCTTCCATAAGCGAATCGAAGTCGAGCCAACCTTCCTGTCGGCATCTGCGTTCATAATCACGATACGCAAGGGCGAAGAGGTGTTCTTTATCGGTGACTGCTTCTTCAACGGCTTTGTCCGGGTGAACATTAGCTCTCTTCCATCCTGATATAGACTCCTTAAGAAGCTCATAGTTTCGTATTCCTTTATAGGTATCTACCAAATTGAACAGCAACTTATAATCCTGAAGCTCAACTGGAATCACGGTACTGCAAAGTTGGTATGGGAGATTGGCCCGTTCCTGCTTTATCAAATCCAGAGCAAAACTATGGAACGTGCGAAAGACTTTGTTGGCGCCGATTAGACCCACTCTCGAAACCATCTCCTCGGCTGCGGCAGCGGTAAAGGTCAAGTTCAAGATGTCCTTGTCCTTGATCCCACGCATGAGCATGTGCATGTGCCGATCCAGCAGCACTGTCGTCTTACCGCTACCAGGACCCGCAACCGTTACCCAGACCCCATCAATGGCTTGGGCCGCTGCCTGTTGTTCTTGATTAAGAGGTACGATCATTTAGTTCCACGGTTTGGTCTTTCCTTCTGCTACATCATCGATGACCTGTACTAATGCTGCGGCTCCGTGTGTTTTGATTACAGCATCCCAGTCACTAAACAAAGACTCCCATTGAGCCGCGCTCAAATTCGTGAGTGGTACCGTAAACTTAGCCTGAGCGAACGCTCTCACCTTCTGGGCTATGCCTCCGCCTTCGATAGAAGGGACCATGCCTGCTTTCGGGAAGATATTGTTCGTATACTTGAACAACCGATCCCGGAAGCTTTTGATCTGGGTCGCATCTAATGTAGGTACTGGCGACTCCGTCTTAATCTCGGGTACTATTATCTGAACAGTTGTAGAGCCCTGAACCACAGTACCCGGCAGCGGATCGATACGAGTAAATACAATAGGAGTAGTTTCGATTTTACGCGCCTCCTCTACTAGCTTCGCGGCTACGGGGGATGGCTTTGAACCGGGGGAAGGAGGTGTAAACCCTGGTAGATCGAGCTTGAATGGAATCTCAAAACTTACTTCCTCCTTCTTCCTGGTCCGACGTTTTGGGGTCTCGAATGGTACAACCTCACCAGGCATTGGGTAGGACTCCCCTGCTTCTTTTACTAAAATTTCTGGTTTAACTGCTGCCAAAGCCTTCTGAGCCTCAACTTGGGCTGCAGTGGGAAATACATGTGTCTCTGATGGAAAGCTTATTTGCGTAATCGGATTCTTCACACCCTGAAGAATGGGCTGAATTGGAGGAATTTGAGGCGCAACCTCTACAAGAGGCGGCGCGTTCTTAATTGCTTTCTCCTCGAATTCGGTTTCATCCAAGAGACCGCCACCTAGAAACTGCAACGTCATCCGACGAGTTGCACGTGTTTGCGCGGTCATAATAGCAACCTCAAGAGCGCGACCACGAAGACCCTCAACACTACAAGACCCAATGGCTCTTTCAATGCGGCCCTTACCATTTTGCCCGACCGCAGTAAAGTTCACGCACCCAAACATGTTCTCCATCTTCAAATCGACTGTAGTTATTCCCTGACGGCCACGAATGATATCGGTAGCGCCCTTAGTGGCGGCGAGCACAAGATTACGGGTACCATCACCAGATTCCATCCAACCAAGATAGAGTAGGTTCAATTCGGGTGGAAGATTAAAGTACTCACAAGCCCGAAGATAATAAACCTTCTTCTCTTCTTCATTCAGATTGTTGAGGTTGCGTGTCAGAAAGAATTTCTCGTTCATCTTTTCCGTCCTTTATCGTCGCCAAATGCCAACCGTCACAAACTTGACAAGAGTAAGAATAATGATGACATGGGTGTTTCTTGAACCAGCCCGCATTCATGGCTGAGTCTGAACTCGTGAATCGCGTTTTCCTATAACAAGACCACGCGAAACGCTTATGCCGTTCTCGAATCCGGGCTAGAAATGGGAGTAAACGCTCTAAAGAAAAAATTCGTTTCCGGCCATGACTAACAACAAAATTTAAGTGAACATCCCACTTCATGCGCCCTCACTTATGGTAGAAAAAATCTTCAAAGCCTTCTGCTTTTAGCGGAAGCCCAGGCGCCCAAAAGATTGGTTGAGACATCTCATATTCCATCTCGCGCACCCCTGGTTCAAATGGATTGTCTTCGGTTTCGGCTATACCCTCGTCGTGAACATGACCTACAACCGAAAGTCCCATCTCAAATTCAAACTTCAGCAACGACTCCGCCAGAACATCCCTTGCAATACCTTGATCGGCATTCTCAAAGATTTTACCGCCATGACTTGTAACTTTCGTCCACTGATGCGTTTTTTGGTCCTGTCCTTTGTAATTAAGGGCTTTGCGAAAGACTGGCTCACCTTCGGCTGTGGTCCAAGGCATAAGCGTATCTTCCCAGGTCGCATCGAGATAATGCAGACACCTGCCACTAGGTAGCCACATCCTCAAGATCACATGCTCGATATCACGATCTGTGACTACAAGTTTATCGAATCGAATACTTAATTCTTGAAGACGATTCACGGCAAAAGCAATATTGGGATCGTTCATGCCCTTAACTGGCTTGTCCGTGAGCACGGATTCAACCACTTTCTCTAGCGCATACCACATCCATTTAATCTCGGCGTAGGACTCGCGAAAGACCCGAATAATCTCCTCGGCCTCTTTAAGTGTTAATTCAATGCCCATGCCCTCAGCGTACGCTACCAATTGAATTGCACCTAAACGATAAACTGCTCCCAGCACTCCTGGTTTTGCGAATTGACGATGCTTTTTAGCCGCTGCCTTCTTGGCTGGAATGTCGGATTTGAGATCACGTGCCAGAATGATATAGGCAATTCCTGTCAATTTAACGGCGAAATCAAGATAAGGGTCCATGGGCAACAACTTCTTACCGCAGACTTCACACGCTCCTGGAGTCTCGTGCGTACCAGCCTCAAAGTGCTCTAAGCAATAAAATGTTTCAAAAACCTTAAGTAAAGGCTTACACCCGGCTATCCAAGCGGCTACTCGTGTTTCTATGGCGTTGAGATCAGCTACGTTGAATCGTTTACGCATTTTCCAACTCTAGAATTCGTAATCTCAACTGCTTAATCTCATGTTTCTGATCGGCAATAATCTTAAACATCTGCTCGGCAATTTGTTTCTTTTGGTTTGCCCACTCCAGGTTATCAGGAACAAAACCTTTCGCATGGTCTACGATATGGAGACTATGACCTTGAGGACGCTTACCTAAATTAACGATAATCCAATCGGCTCCGGCTTGATAGGAGCCGCCTTTGTCGGGATTCCAACCATCAAAGAACGGCGTACCTTTATAATTTCTGTGTTGATTAGCTTTTGAATTAAAAATTTGATGTTTATGGTGAACAACAGTCCGATATTCGGGGTTCTCAGTGCTTCTCTTTCGGGCTTGTTCCTTCGCTTTTTCCGAATTTTTCTCATACCATTTTCGGTTCGATACTAACACCCAAATCACGGTACAACTAGGACAACGAAGTTGTCTATTACTGGTCGCCCTAACCACCGAGCCACAAACATGACTCTCATAACCAATGCATGTAATCGTTCTTCTTATCTTACGACGCAACGAACACCGTCCGTATTACGTTCCGCACAACTAAGAGCACGGCCCCATAATCTGGCGTGCCATCTTCTTGGATAGTGCCAAACTCTCTGATAATCCCATCATAATCAGAAGCCAGAATCATGGCACGCGCTTGATCCATAACCTTCTTGTCCTCAAATTTCTCGTCTGGTCTCGCAAGATTGTGGAGTTGGACCGCGTTCCCACTCCATCGACCACATCGACTACTGCCATAATAAATAAACTGGTTCCGAAGTCTGGAATCCGGGCAAATCTGACGCAATATTGCAGCCAGTTTCTGATACGTAGTCGAGGCAGCAGCTTTCCGTGCTTCCAAAACCTTAATGCAAAGAGGAGTTAGTAGATGCCGTTGCTTCTTCAGAACCGGCGTCACAAAGTCTTTGTCGAGGCTGTACTCTGGATAACCCTGACTCTGAAACCACGCCAACATCTTTGGAATTGAGTTCGGATTCTCTACGCCGGTTAACTCAGAGATACGATGCTGGGCTTGTTGCTTGGCCCTAATCGCAAGTTCCAAAGCCTTTCTCACGAACTCAACATCTACAGGGATTCCACGGTCATTTACACGCTGATCAAATACCCATATTCTGCGCTCTCGTTCTGGTAGAGGAAAGGCTTGAGTTATGGCCTCTCGTCTCATCATCTCCCATTCCGTGACCACGTCTTGTTTGCAATAATCTTCAAAGCTCTCCCAATCCTCGGTATCCGAAACCCAATCGCGAAAGTATGAGGAAGCAGGGGTTCCCTTCTTTTTGCTCTCTTTCACGTGCGTGAGCATCGAGAACTTTCTAATATATTCTTCTCCCTTGCGCTCTTTCACTAAATCTGGGGGTAACCAAAGTGCCCGGCTATCATCCTTTAGGTCTCCCGTTAGCGATAGATACCGAGAACTTGCTTGCGGGTCTTGGAAGCGCTCAATCGGAACCGTGATCCCCAGCTTATACAAGAAAATGTAACGTTCAAACTGTGAATTCCAGGCCGCAATCGGTATATTTGGGTTTGCCAATGCTTCCGCGAGGTCGTTAGGAATCGACTCCCGGTTCCATATTCGCCATAGACTCGGGGAAGGCTGTTTGCGCAAAGTCGAGAGTGCGTACCCAAGCATCAGCGCCTCCGTTGCAGGATGATTTGCATAGTTGTAAAGACCTACAGAATTCTTGCCTCGCAAATCCACGTGGGCTCTGGTTTCGAAATCTACGATTAGAAATAATGTGTCAAGAACGTCCATGGTTAAAGTTTGGAGCCCCAACCCTACCCACTGCTTTACCCGGTTCGATCAGAGGTTCTACAAGAGATTTGATGTGATCCAAGAACTTCTGCCTATCAAAGAAGACTCCCGTCGCAAACTGAGTCATAACTTCCCATCTCTCAGAGGGCTCTTCGGGGTAAAGAATGAACCCAGGCTTACCTTTGCCGATAGTATAACCCAACTCAAGGTGACCAGATTTTCCGGCAGGAGCAAGTAATACAACACCATCTGTGCGATCCAGATGGAGTTTATCAAATTCGAAAACATGTTTCGCCATGTACCCATTTAAAGCTTCACCATAACTTCGTCCTCGGGCTTGTTCGTACTTTTTCCAATAGTCGTCACATTCTGGACCGCCCGCGTGCCAATCCGCGAACACATCCAAACCCAATTTCTCAAGGTCATTTGCTAGTGATGGTATTTCTGGATTTCGCAAAGACCCGATTATGTAAATTGACTTCATTCTTGAACCTCTTCTGTTCCAATACGACTGAATTCCAGAGTTTGTGGATGCAAGATCGTAATCGCAAGACCTTCTGACTTCGCGAGTCGAACGCAGTCTCGGGTGCCCCCGCGCGTTCCGTCCCAAACCGCTAACATCTCACTTGAATTCTCTACAATCTCTCGATTTCGATTATGCATACACCATTTATCGTATGGCTTGTCACTTACATACCGAACCTCACCGCCTCGGGACGCCGCGATATCCTTCAGCAATCTCCAGTACTCAATTTGCGCTGAGGTAGGCCATAGTTGCTCCTGGTTTTTACAAGGAATTAATGCCGTCACCTCGATCCCTAGCCTCAACGCGGTCGCGACCGCCCATTGATCTGTTCCCAAGGCCAGGCCAGAGATGATTCGTGAGGGATTTTTCTCCACGAAAAATGACTTCATCTTGTCCTGTAGAGGCCAGCACAAATTCGTGTACTCATTATAGCCCCCAAGCTTATGTGGGCGATGGCCGGTAATGCCAAGATTCATGACTCGACCTCGAACTCTTCTACCTTAATGAAGTCACAACCATTCACCCACGCGGTCTCACCTTCTTGCTTATCCCAACCACCGTCAAAACATATTCTGGACTTCTTAGCGGCTGCGATTGCGTCTTCTTCCTTAGTGTGGACGGAGATAATGTTGTATCCCTCATGCAATTCTCCGTGAATGGCTACGTAAACTTTCATTGTTCCTCCACTGCCGGTATCGCTCTCCACCACAACCCTACTTCCTCCCACATCCCTTTTGAAACCGCGATAGAATCCTTCCACCGCTGAACGCGAGGGTCGGCTTCGTTCGGTAAAAATCCCACTATCCCTTTAATTCCCGCCTGGATGGCCGTTTTACAGCAATCATGGCAGATGGGCGGGATCATAAAAGAAGGGTACACATACAACACAGAACCACGAGCGGCATGACCAGCCTGGATAATCGCATTCACTTCAGCGTGGACGACAAGTTTATATTTTGTTTCTCTGTCGTTAAGGCGCTCGCTCGTATCCTCTACACCACGAGCAAATCCGTTATAACCCATGCCCACAACTTGTTTTAAATCATTAACTAAAACAGCGCCAACTTGCGTTGACGGGTCTTTTGACCACGTCGATACCGATTTCGCTAGTTCCAGGGAACGAAGGTCCCATTTAGTCTGCCGCTTAAGCTGTTTCATATCCTCATCGGAGAGTTGCTTGGCGTGCTTAGCCTTCATTGCTTTATTCATCAAATCTATTATCTCTGTCATCTTGCCTCTTCCTCTTTTTTCTTTACTCATCTGATTCGTCGGGAGCCCAGAGTAATCGCCAACGTCTTGGGTCTCCTTTTTTCCCGCTACCCTCTTCAGCCATTTTCCCTACCATAACCAAGTTCTTGGCTGCTTGTACCCACAAGAACGCTCCCCAAGTCTCGCTTCCATGAAGTTCCCGATCCACATCTCGTATTGGCGCGACCCCGTCATGTTGCATCAAATGACTTTGAATACTCATTTGAATCTCGGCTTCACGGGTTCTCGTTTCATACGTACGGAAGTATCTCTTTACAGCCTTTTCATACTCGATAACCGCAATCGCACGCTCAATGCAGTCTTCATCAATCTCATCTCGGTCCAAATCCACAGCCAATGCAAGCGCAAGTTTTTCGACGCGTTGCTCCTGTCTATTCTCCATGCGGGTTGCGATCTCATTTAAAGGCAGATCAGTTGAGAAGGCATACGTGCCCTTAGCAACAGCTTTATCTACTAGTTTTCTCGTCTTCATGGCTCCCTCACCCGTGCTCACGTACACATATGGGGTTCGGGCCTTAAGGATTTTTGGTTGAAACAAGAAAAAAAATCGGTCCTTTAACCCTGAGGTCTCATTGCCCATTAGCCGACCCCACAACTGGACGAAGTTTTTGTCGGTTGTGCAGGCTATCAGGGACGCGGTATAGGAGCCAGGGTCAATAGAGTAGCTCTCTTTCTTGGCTTTGATCGTGTTCGAGAACTTACCAGATTCATAGATCGACAATAACGTCGCGACCAAGGATGAGGTATCGATTCCAGCTTTATTTACCAATTGCATAAACTCGTCGTAGAACAAGACCACGTTCTTGCATTGGGTTCGTTGCATCTCCAATCCCAAACCCTCGGGAGAGCCAGGACTAAAAATCATACTCTTGCCCTCAGCATTTCGTGTTGCGGAGTTACTGTGGCCGCAAAAACCAATGTTTTCGAAATACTGAAAGGCATCCTGAACTGAAGATGACTTGATAATGGCCCCACGCTTGCCGATGCTAATCATGAAAAAACTAAGGGGCAGCTTATCCATTTTACCCGCGACCTTGATCTTGTTACCCAAATAGTTCATAAGCACAACCATGGCGGGCAACCACATAAACTCGGGATATCGGGAGTTCACGTCGCAAACAGGTTTAACAAAACCTTCATAAATACTTGTGCCGTTCATGACCCAATGAGGAAACACTGGATACGGTACTTTTGGGATTACGACCGGTTCCGGTTCATCTGGCTTCTGGGCCGCAGCTACTTCAAGGGGCACTCCTCGAACCAGAATTTGCGCCTCTTCCTTAACAGGATAACGCGCGATAGAGACCGCAATGGTTCGAACTTCGGCATCATCGAGAGGCGGTTGGCACTGTTTAGAGTTTACATCCAGAAGATAGTTGAGGATTTGATACTCATCCATCTTCATGACTTGGCGAGCTTTTCCAGCCAAGGACGCGAGCGTGGAGTTTCGAGCACCCGCTGCAATAGGGGCGCCTTCTTCCACGGTTTTTGATACAGTTTTCTTATCTAGCTTTTGACCGATTAAGTACTTGATCAACCAATCCGGCGCCTCAATAATTGGACGATCATTTAAAGGAATGTAGGGAAGTCCCGAATCCGGGTGAATCGAGCCGGGCGAGACAACATACTGATTGTCTACACGGGCGCTCCAGTCCCCATACTTCACGAAACCTTGGGCTATATTACCCATTGCCAGAGAGGCTGGGCTCTGGCGCCAATACAAGTGTCCGCGCCCAGGACGTGAGCGCACACGAAAGGTATCAGGAACCCGGACCCCGGTTTCCTCTTCGATACGCTGGCCCGCTTCTGGACGATCTAGTTCTAAGAACCAGAAACCAGTTGGAGTCGCTTTCGCGACTGAAGCCGCGTTTGCGTCCGGGTACTGTTTATCCCAGGCCTCAACTTGGACGAGGTCTGTAGTTGCCTGATCGGGCCAATCCTTTCGGAAGGCAATCTTTGACTTTGGCAACAGCGGGATAACTGGTACACCACGGGCGACAAGAGGTACAGCTATGTCCTTAAAAAATCCCATTCAACCTACTCTAAGGGGATAGAACTGGCGGGATTAATCCTTGACGAGCCCTTTTTCAAGAATCCGCTTCAACTCAACCTCAAGATTGCGGGCAGGGATTACGCCCTTTTCACCACAGATCATACAGTGCCCACCGCAAGTCTGATTATGTGGACATATTTTCTTTTTCACAAGCATTTATTCCTTTGATTGGATTGCCAAGGTTTAAGGTCGGGTGTCTTGACCCAATACTCATGATCACCATCTGAAACGCGAGTAAGATTAGGACCAGGTACCAGGATCGTGACTCTATCCTTACGGAAGCTCATCACCTCCCCTGCATCCATTCGGGTCCTCCTCTATACTAATAAAATATCACGGTCTCTCCCGTATTGTCAAGCCTTTATTTTGGGTTGGCTTTCACCCATTGAGTAGTACCAGAACGGATCAACTAAGGAGCCTTCTCAACCCTGATAGTTAGAAGACCTAGAACGAAACGTTCGACTGGACTGGAGTCAATGTCGGCACAGGACTCACGGCAGAGGCGATAGGAGCCGCCTGGGGCTGCGTAGTGGGTGCGGTTGTACCTGCCTGATTCTGGTTAGGGGCGAAGGGCTTACGGTCTTTGGCGCGAACAAAATCTGCCGGGACCTTGGGCACGGCCACACCAGAAGGAAGGGGCATAATACCCTTGACATTAGCGTACTCTTTATCCCCTGTCTTTTCCTTCAGGATAAACAAACGATTGGCTCGTCCCAACAAGGATTCAGTATCGAATCCACGGGCCGGAGGTGCCTGTCCCAGAATACTAGCAGCTACCTTGTAAAGATCGGACCTCTCCGCCAACACAGCATTAACTTGACGCATCACACGGAAGGGTTTGCCAGTACTGTCATTCTTGTCCAAAATCCAGATGATTCGGATTTTATTCTTTATGCCGTATGTTGTCTGAACGCCAAACAGTTCGACTACATCGGCAATGACGCCGACATATTCTCCTGAATCTGGCTTTTCGAAATTTCCCTGGTCTAATTGCATTTGCTTTTCTCCTTTTATCCTCTTTCTCTTTCCAACTCGTCCAAGTCGAGGTCCGGGCGAACTATTAATTCGAACGGAGACTTCGCCTTTAACGCTTCAAAATCCATGGCCTTAATAGGTTTCCACCAAATCTTTCGCAGGTTGTTCCAAACGAGCGGTCGCAACGCCTTCTTCGCGTCTTCGTTTCGGTCTCGGGAGTGTAGACTCTGGATCACAATCATTGGGGATTTTGCTCGCTCCACGACCTTATCCAAATCAAACTGATCCACAAGCACAATCGCAGACAACGCGTCCGTAAGAGCCGCGTGCTGAAACGGGTTAATACTAGGTCTGGGCGCGTCCACAAGCATGTACTGGAGCTTTCTTCCCTCTTGGCCTGGAAGATCGGTATAGGTGTCGATTACCAGCCTTTGCCGAACCTTCTCTATCATCGCAGCGGGAACGCCTTCACGCACCATCCAGTTCAGTAAGACCTTGTGGTCAAAGCGAACAATGTTTTGGCCGAGGAAAGATTCCGCAAGCTCCATCATCGCCAAGATATTCTCTAACGCGGCGTGACTGTCGTATCCAAAACGATCTACTGCAGCCGGATGGATACCAGTCAGGGTCGTGATCTCTTGTGATATCGGCACATCTGATTTCACCAAGAAACCTGCTGACTCCAAGACTCGATGTTGTCCCGTGCTCCAAAGTGCGGCGCCAACTTCAATGACTCTATCGTTGGCGGGGTCTATGCCAGTCGTCTCAAAATCAAGGCTCAATAAAATCATTCTGTCTCCAAATCCTCTGGGCGAAAATCGGAAACTCTCACTCTTGATGGTTGCCCAATCGGAACTAAAACTAGGGTATTCGTTGAAAGGTCAGAAACAACCCGATACCCTTGCGCTAAACCCCAATATGTTCCAGTTGGATCGAAACCTGTAATGGGTGATTTTGCCATAAGGATGACATAGTCGTCCTTCACATTTAGAACGATACGATTCCAGCGAGAAATTTTCATGATGGGTTCAATTCCTTGGTTTCTACGCCTTGACCTAACAACGGCACTCCTGGCTCTTCCATTCGTGGAAGCTCGGTCATGGGGCTCACAATCGTCTCGATGAAGCGAATGTTGTCCATAGGTACGAAGAGCTTGAACTCAACACTAACCATATGTTCCAAGTTCATGATCTTCGGGTTATCGGGCTTCGCGACCAACATTCCTTGTTGTTCCAAGAATTCTTGCATCTGCTCATTGATTAGACCAATGAGTTCGACTTTGTTTTTTACAGTGAAAAACATTGTTGGCGATTACTTTGTCGGGCGATCCTGGTAACAGCGCCGGAATCTTCACGTGCCCAATAAATTGAACGAAAGAATCAAATGCTGGTTGCTGCCCGGTTGGTAGAGGGACCATAGCTCTCCTTAGACAACGTTGGCGTTGCCGGTAACAATTCTAGCCTGAGCATTTGCAAAAACAGCAAATGTTTCCGCAAAAGCTTTTTGAGTAGTTTTCGGGTAGGTATCGTTTTCGATCCCTTCTTGAGTGAGAGCTTCTAATTGCTTGAGTGCAATTTTAAAAACCCGAAGAATCCGATTTGTGTGGCGACGTTCTTTTGTAGTCATTGGCTCCCCTTAACTGGTAGCGGGCTGGATATTGAGCGGGCGCCCTTCCTTCAAGGCCTTAACACCCTCCTCAGTAGCTTTTGCGGCCTGTGCTGCCCGCAAAATCGCTTCCCGAGCCGAGCCCGAAGGCATCTCAACTACCTTCTTCTCTTCCTTGTTATGGACTCCGGCTGTGACGGCCTTGACCTCACAAGTATCCGAGCAATAAGCAAAAATTCGACCGTCAACAAGACGATTTACGAGTCTCGTGTTCTCAAGCCACGGATTCTCTTTCACCGTCTTCTCCGCGTCCTTGGGATCATAGGTCACGGTCTTGTTGCATTCTGGGCCGTTGCAGGTGATGGTCCGGTACGTATTGTCAACTACGCTCATAAGTAAACGTCTCCATTTTCTTTGATTTTTATGTCTTCGTACGGCGTCACTACTCGCCGTTGGAATTCTGTCTTCGCACCTTCTAGGGCTCCGACTACATCATTGATTAGCTGATAGCGAAGTTCCTTACCCTCTAGGTAAGATTTGATGATGAAGGTGAATGCATAATTTAATTCTCCTGCGTCTTCTGGGACGGCGGTAATGTTAAAATCTGCTCTCGCTTCCGATTTGATGTATGGCATCATCGTTCTCGCTGTCGGAAAAATTTGCAGCCCGACAAATACACTCGTAACTCATCCAGAGTACGGACGTGTACGATCTTTGGTAAGTAATCAAAAATGGGTTGATACCCTCCGACCACAACCACTGGCATCTTTCGTTCATACGCAATCCCCATCTCAAACATTCGCGAGCCCGTCGCCAATTTAGCCGGAACATAATCTCGGCTCAAATCATCTGTGAATCGAACTAAAATATCAGCTTTACGAACATCATTTAGGTCCTTGACTGCCCAGGCTCGGCGTCGAATAATTTTCGTATACTGAATGCCAGAGACTGGTTCCTCTCGAAGCCAACGGCTGGTAATCTCAATCCCCATCCTCTCCAGGTCTGCCGCGACCACGCGCATCTCGTCACGACGACTCATAGACGCCGCAAGGTAGATTTTTAACTTCTTCATTGTTTCTCCGTGAGATCGTACAAAAACCGAAACGCCATGGCCGCAACCTGAACCGCTTCCTCACGAATCTTGACCGGGTCTCTGCGCTTCGGACTCTTTTTCACTTCGTCCCAAAGCTCTTCAACCTCTTCCTCTAGAATTGCCCAACCCTCGTGAAGACTTGCGAAAGGCGAATACATTCCTTCGGCCCGTTTAAACTCAACGGCAACATCCTGCAAAAGATCAGCTAATTTTTGATCTTCAGAGACTATGGAAAGTTGCTCACTGACCATCTCCGCAGTCGGATGATAAAAAGTAACGTTTGAGCCATTAGGTACACAAATATTTTCACCTACATGGGGCGGAACGATATAAACAGTTTTTGTACTCATGTCACACCTTTAGTGAGCGGAGATATTCCGCGAGAGTAATTGCTTGCTGTTCGACCCAAGGCACTTCCCCTGAATGCGCCACGATCTCGTAATCGAAATTGTAGCTGTCGAGATCAATTTCGGACGGGTGGTTCGAGGGGCGATCATCAGCAATGTAACGACTACCATCCACATTCTTTCGCACTACATTGACGGTGAAGCCACCTACGCTCTTAATGTACTCGGCCTCGTTCTGGTAACGCAGGTCGGTGATAACTGCAATATCGGTACCTGAGTAAATGCTCTTGAACAGTTCCTTTACCCAGTAGTCCTGATCTTGTGCTCGATATTCGCTGCCGATACGCTGTAGAAGTGGAGCGTCCTTTTCAGTCATGCCGTATTTCTTGCGGCAGATATCATAGAGAGCGTCGGCAAACTTGAATAAGCCCACAGTTGGCATGGACTTTAGACTATGAGTTTCTGGTTTGACGTAGCCGTGACCAATAGCAAAATCCCGGCCCCGAGTGAAGTGATTGATTATAGCCTCACCGGCTGTGTCTTTACCATTTCTCGCTTTATGACCAAAGGCTATAATCAAAGGAGTCATTATTCGCCTCGTTGTAAATTAAAGAAATACAATGTTGTAACGTAATATGTGGCTGGAGCAGGACCGCCTGCAATTAAGAACCGCCCGCGTGTCGTCTCGACTAGGACCCCTTTTTCAACTTCTTCTATAGATTCAACTGGGTCTGGAAAAGGAAAATAATCTTGAAATCGCAGGATAGGAAACTGTATTTGAGAACCGTACTCAATAATATACATTCCTACATCATACCCATGAGCAACAAACAAGACCTCGGCGCGAATGACTGGGCTCTTTATAGCTGGCATTATAGTCTCTTTCCTCGTGCATGCACGTTGGCGTCGATCCGACCGTCAGAATTAAGAATCGCGACCGAAAGACCTCTGATACCGGGAGCCAATCGAATTTTGGCAGCATAACCGCCGTGATATTTCAAGTAACTAGGACTAATAATCACCAACATACTTCGTTCGAAGAGCCGACCAGTTTTCTGATCGTAGTCAGTGGTGTAGACTGTATCCACGATTGGCTGATGAAGATGTCCGGTCCAGAGCATATCCGCGCGGGTCCAAGATAGTTCCTTGCGAGCGCTGTTGCGTTGCGCACCTGCGGTTGTGGCTCCCCCGGCGCCGTGATGGGCCAGAACTCGAAAATTATTCCCACGCCAGCGAATGGTGCAGAAACAATAGTCTCCGAAATAAGGTACCTTCAAATTCTCAGCTAAGCGTCTTGCACTAACCATACCAGATTGTTTAGCTGTCCGGTCTTCATGGTTACCGGGAATACTAAACAACATCTTGTGCTGAACGATTCCGAACTTGCGGGTAGCTTCAAGAATCTGCTCTTCCGGTGTCATTCGATCAGCACCCATACTCGCTTCGTGTGGGGTCTTGTTCTCGAACGCGTCTCCACCATTCCAAGTGAACACATTCGGCGTATTCGCGATCCACCGGAGGTGGCGCTCCAGGAGTTCACCGTCATGCTCGTTACTGCCGATGTGAACGTCATATAACGGAGCCAACTCAATCGTTTCAAACTCATCTGGGAGCGTGATGAACAATTCTGGGAACTGGGAGTCCCTGGGGCGACGGGACCGGAAGGATTTCGGTTGAAACCCGGCCTGAATCTCTTCTAGTTCTGAGGAGAACTGATCCGCTACTTCTTCCTGATTCAACTTCACGATTGTGCTCCTAAAGTCAACCCCGTATTTTTATAAAAGAGTTGAACGGCAGTTAACGACCAAGATGTTGGGCCAGAACGACGCCCACGAACTGCTTTATTGTAGTCCGCTTTATGTTGTGATCGTTGGTAACTATCTTTGCGGGAACCATCAGTGCGACGGTGAATACAAGAAGCGCAACGACGCGTCCCGTTTGCGATATAATAAGAAAGATTACATGGACGATCAGAGTGATCGGGGCGAGCACACGAAATAAATTCAGAAACTATCTTCTTAGCTCGTCTCGCTTTTGCTTCGGAAGATCGCCAACAAAAAGAACATCCTGTATAATAACCTAGTTTCTGACGGCTAGGTTTTACAAAATGTCCGGGATGATGAGTACACTCCCAGCGTCTAGAGGGGGAGGTTGTGGATTCTACCAAGACCAAATCCTGTTATGAGCCCGGCGAGAAACCACTTCAATTTAGACTTGCGGGCTTCGGCTTTAATGGTAATAATTTCTTGGTTCAAGGTCTCTTTGTCGGCTACGAGTGTGGCGACATCTGCCGCGTGGGCACCCTTTTCAGAATCTAAAGCCTTACCATCATTGGCGATGATGCTATCATCTCGTTGGATTATCTTCTCATCCAGGGCGATCTGAGTATGTCAGCAATGACGGTAACGACTCCACCCGGAGCAAGAGCCTGAATTCGGGCCGCAAGATCGGTAGGAGGGAGGGTCGCGTCCTTGCTCTTCTGATCTTGTAGTTGTTGCTTAAGAGAATTAATCGTTGCTCGATCTTGTGTATTCAAAAGTATCTGCTGATCGTTCTCAGCTTTCATCTGCGCGAGTTGGTCTACGATTTGCTTTTGGAACTGTGCATTTGTTGAGTCTTTTTGATCCGATAGCGCCTTCATGGCTTCATACTTCTGCTCATTGTGGTCGGCGAGTTTGGACTCAACTATGTAGGTTAGGCCAAGGGCGAATACTATCGCGACGGCATATAAAACAACATGGTGTTTGTCAAGATGAATCATAGGTCTTCCCAAAGAACTAGCGAATAGGCGCACGCTTTTCTGCTTCTCTGGCTTTTAGGCGCACGCTTTTCTGCTTCTCTGGCTTTGCGAGCTAAGTCCCTTTGGCGCTTCGTGCCAACGCGTCCGGGGAACCCATAGTGGGGTCCTCCAAGAGCAACTGATGCTGGGGGATTGAGCATGTACATAATCAGCTTTTGTAAGAAATCAATAGTAACGTTTTCACGAATGCTGGAGTTACAACGAAAACAAAGGATAGCCCTTATTAAGCCAGTTTTATGGTCATGATCTGTCAAAGGTTTAAGGAGTGGTCTATTGCAAAGAGCACATTTGCCCCCCTGAAAATCCCAAAGTCGAAGCCATTGCTCGGGAGTCAAGCGAAAGGTATCATGAAGGTACTTTGTTTTTGGTACAGGTATCATCCCAAAGAACTAAGGGATGGGCGCACGCTTTATTTACAGGGGGAGTACGGATGCCGACGCTGGAGACTAAGGTCCAGGCGCTCACTCCAATGGAGTTGGCGCTCGACCGATCTATGATAGTACTCAAAGACCGTCGAGTCCACAGTCATCTCTGGCTCAGGGTATAGAAAATTCCAAATACTAACGAGAAACTTCACAAAATTCCTCTCTTTATCGGTAGGTCAGCCACTCCTTGAAGTCACTTACAAAATCCCAAGTTTCGTCCATGCCGGAGTAATCTGCTACTCGCGCATCGGAGATAAACTTCGCGATGTTAATTTCAAAATTCTCACGAATGTCTCGCTCCGCTTTCTTGAGTTCATCTTCCGTCAGAAACGCCATTTAATCCTCCTCTTTATCGTAAACCGTGCCCTGATGATCTTTATCCCCATCAGGAACGAACACAGGCACAATCTCTCGCTTCTCCGCATCCTTCACGGCCTCGGAGTCGCGTTCACTTTCCGTGAATATTTTCTCAATACTCTCGGGCATCCAGACGTAGAAGATGCCGGGGAAACAGCTAATGAGTTCGCCTTGAAGCTTGGGGTTGACCTCAATGTCCTCAACCGTGATCGGACGCTCAATGACTTTACGATGGGCTAGGAACACGGGCATCCCGATCTCGAAGCCACGAGGAATGGATTTAATGCGACGGCTGAAACCCATGTGCAAGCCCTCGGCCACAAACTCAGCCGGGGACTTATAGAAGCTACTACCGATCCACAGCAGTCCGGCTTTCTCAAACTGTCCGGGATCAGTACAGAACCAACACGAGCCAGTTGATTCTTGGCATCGGCTGCTACCGATCCCACCATTGACGTGCTCAGTTAGAATATGAGGACCGTCAAAGAACTTGCCAGGACGAATCCAGGTCCACCCCAGACTCGGCTTAATGCCCACGTTACAGCATGGGCAGACGCTAAGTTCGTAAGGAAGTCGATCACAGGCTCTACCGATGCCTCCACCAACTAGATAGAGCCCGCCGACTTTTCTGTAGCCACAACCACGCCTTGTCTCGACAGCCATATTCCCTCCAATCAAGTTCGTGAGACCATTGGACGACTTGATCCGCAAGTGAAAGCATCCCGATGCACATCAGGCCGTAAATGATTAACGGGGATATAGTGACACACCCCGAGTGTGGCTGTCAAGGATTATT
>WNGL01000585.1_pt1 | contig 43051 bp, 40 predicted proteins | sample 5400591 | NCBI WGS metagenome assembly WNGL01 (sample SAMN13153377, study PRJNA577476) | soil metagenome | isolation source: 80 cm soil or saprolite under Garry oak tree replicate 1 | place: USA:California | collected 2016-06-15
GTCGCCAGGCGCCGGAAGGCCAGGATGGCAAGGACCGTGAAGGCGAGCGCCACCACCGCCCACTTCAATTCGAGGCCCGTCACCGGATTCGCGCGTCAAAGGCGACGCCGGGCCTCGGCCGTGCCGCGCGGCCAGCCCCAGCCGCCCGGGTACTGCCACATCAGCCACAGAACCAGCGCCATCGCCACGGATGCCCAGGGGATGGCCGGGCTGGTCGCGAGGTTGGCGACGACCAGCGCTCCCCAAACGCCCTGGCCGACGGTGGTGATGAGGAAGGCGAGGAGGGCGGACCAGACCACGGACATCACGTGCTCCTCTCGTTACGGGGCTGCGTGATGATGGTCCCCCGCAGGACCGCCACCACCGCGCAGGCCGTGATCGCCGCCAGTAGCCCCAGCAGCGCCGGGGTGAGGCCAGCCCAGCCGCGCCCGCCCGTCGCGAGCTGAGCGGCGACCAGGGTCGCCACCCCGGCCGCGATGGCCGCGGCCGCTTCCGGGGTGCCCAACCGCCGGACGTACAGGCCCGCTACCACCGGCACGAACAGGCTCACGCTGAGCACCGTGTAGAAGAGGCTCAGGGCGTCGATCACGCTCGGGGAGACGATGGCCAGGGCGACCCCGGCCGTGCCGCCCGCCACTGCCGCCCACCGCGCGACCCTCAGCACCTGCCCGTCGCTCGCCCTGGGGCTCACGAAACGGCGGTACAGGTCCTGGGAGAGCGAGGTGGCGAGCATGAAGAGGATCGCGTCGGCCGAGCTGAGCTCTGCCGAAACCACGGCGGCCAGGCCCAGCGTGCCCAGGAGCGCCGGCATGTCCTTCATCAAGACCGTGGGCAGGGCCAGCTCGTGGTTGGGCAGGCCGGGGTGGAGGGCCCGGGCCGCGATGCCCAGCAGCGGCGGCACCACGGAGAATGCGAGGAGGACGAGCGCGTTGCCGCCCACTCCCAGACGGACGGTCCGGTCGTCGCGAGCGCCGTAGATCTTCTGCAGGAGCCCGGGCGACACGACGAAGGCGGGCGCGAGGAACGCCAGGTACAGGAAGCCGGATCCGCCGCCCTGCCAGGGGTTCCAGTAGTCGCCCATCCCCGGAGTTGCCGCGACCACCGCCGACAGCCCCCCGGCCCGCGCGAAGACCACCGGCAGCGCGATCCCGAAGCCGAACAGCTTCACCACGATCTGTACCACGTTGACCCAGGCCGAGGTCAGCAGCCCGCCCGCCGCGAAGTAGGTCGTCGCCACCAGGCCGCCCACCAGACAGCCCGCCCACTTCGGCACCCCCGCCACCACGTTGAGGATCCAGGCCAGGGCGATGAGCTGACCGGCCAGGATGGCCAGCGTGCCCACCCAGAGCAGGGCGGCGACCGTGCCGCGCACCGCGCGGCCGTACCGGTGCTCCAGGAAATCGGCGACCGTGTTCAGTCCGTGCTCGGCGGCGATGCGGCGCATGCGGGGCCCCACCGTGAAGGCGAGGACGGCGGAGCCGATCGCGGCCGAGCCGACCCACCACCAGGCCGCGATCCCGTCGCGGTATCCGAGGCCCGCCGCGCCCACCGTCGAGCCCGCGCCGATGTTGGCCGCGACCATGGTCGAGAAGAGCAGGCCGGGGCCGAGGGCCCGCCCGGCCACGAAGAAGTCGCCGCTGGTCTTGACCCGGCGGCCGATCCAGAGGCCCACCGCGACCAGCAGGACGCAGTAGGCAAGGAGCAGCGGCAGGTGAAGGCTCACGTCCGGCCCCGGCTCAGCGCTTCGGGGTCGCCGAGCCGCTCGCGAGGTCGCGGGCCGCGGGGTAGCCGGGGATCCCCGTGGCCTCGCGGGCGGCGCGCACGATCGCGTCCGCGATCACCTCCGCGGCCAGCGCGCCGATGATCGTGACCTCGGCCTCGCCGGCCAGGTTGCCGGTGGCGAGGGCGAAGACGGTGTCGCCGTCCACCGGGGTGTGCGCCGGCGAGATGGCGCGGGCGAAGCCGTCGTGGGCCATCTGCGCGACCTTCGTGGCCTGGGCCTTGGTGAGGGCCGCGTTCGTGGCCACCACTCCGATCGTGGTGTTCTGCCCCGGCCGCGTCGGCCGCAGGAGGGCGCCGGAGCGCACGAGGGTGCGGGCGTCGGCGAGGCCGGAGCCGTCGGCGGTGCGCACGCCGGCAATCACGCGGCCGGTGGCGGGGTCGATCACGTCCCCGATCGCGTTGACGGCCACGAGGGCGGCCACGGTCAGGCCGTTCGAGAGGGTGAGGGCCGCGCTGCCGAGGCCCGCCTTCATGGCCCGCCCGGGCCCGGCGAGCTTGCCGATCGTGGCCCCCGCACCCGCGCCCACGTTGCCCTCGGCCACCGGGCCGTCGGTGGCCGAGGCCGCTGCCTTGTAGCCGCATTCGGCGGTGGGCCTCACTTTCGGGTCGCCCACGCCGAGGTCGAACAGGATGGCCGCGGGCACGATCGGCACCTTCGCCACGTAAACATCGAAGCCGATGCCCTTCTCCTCCAGCCAGCGGACGGTCCCGGTGGCGGCTTCGAGGCCGAACGCGCTTCCCCCGGAGAGGACGACCGCGTGGACTTTCTGGACCGTGTTCACCGGATCGAGCAGGTCGGTCTCCCGGGTTCCGGGCGCGCCCCCTCGCACGTCCACCCCGGCCACGGCGCCGGCTTCGGTCAAGATCACGGTGCAGCCGGTGAGCCGCGCGGTGAGGGTGTAGTGGCCGACCTTGAGGCCGGCCACGGCGGTGAGTCCTTTTTTCGCGGGGCCCTGGGCCAGGGCGGCGGACGGAAGTGCGAGGGCGAGGAGGGTGTAGATGAGCATCATTGCGCCGACGCGTCCCGCCACGCGTACACGGCGCGGTCGAAGTCGTCCACCAGCGCCTGCGGTCCATCATCAAGGAACGGCAGCATCTGCGTCATGAGGACCGCGCAGACCTTCTTGTCGCGGTCGATCCAGAAGAAGGTGTTGTAGATGCCCGCCCATGAGATCGTGTTCGCCCCGCGCCCCTTCTCCAGGGGCTGGGTGTTCAGCGCGAATCCCAGCCCGAATTTGTCGGGCAGGCCCGGCATCTTTGCGCCGTCCTTCACGAGCTGCGGCATGAAGCTGGTCACGGGGCGCAGCCCCAGCTCGCCGATCTGATTCCGTCCCATGAGGGCCACCGATTCGGGGGTGAGGATGCGCCGCGGTCCGAGCCGCCCGTCCGCCATCATGGCCCGGGTGAACTTCAGGTAATCCGCCGCGGTCGAATGCAGCCCGCCTCCGCCGCTCAAGAATTCCACCGGCTTTGCGGGCGGCCGGGCCTGCTCCGCGAGGGTGCCGTCCTCCTTGCGCTGATGGAGGGGCACCAGCCGTGGCTGCTTGTCGGGCGGCACGTTGAAGAAGGTGTCTTCCATGCCCAGGGGCTCGAACACTCTCTGCCGGAAATAGGCTTCCAGCGTCTGGCCGCTCACCTTCTCCACCAGCTTTCCCAGCCAGTCCGTGCTGATGCCGTACTCCCACCGCGTGCCCGGATCGAACAGCAGCGGAGCCTTGAGGAACCCATCGCCGCCCGCCGTCACGCTGGGGACCTTGCCTTTCCCGACGTAGTCGTACAGTTCCTTGTCCAGGAACTCGTAGGCAAAGCCGGAACTGTGCGTCAAGAGCTGTCGGACGGTGACCTTGGTCTTCGGCGGGCGCAGCCCGCCGCCTTCCAGGACCTGCACCGTTCCGAGCTCCGGCAGATACGTCGCCGCCGGCTCGTCCAGCTTCACCTTCCCGGCTTCCACCAGTTGCATCACCGCAACCGAGGTGACCGGCTTGGTCATGGACGCGATGGCGAATATGCCGTCCTTGCTGAGGCCGAACGCGCCCTGGTAGGCGACCGCGTCCGTGGTCGCCACCATGGCTACGACTCCCGGAACGCGCCTCTGCTCTACCGCCGTCCGCAGGACGGTGTCGAGGCTACCCGTGCTCCGCTTGGTCGCGGTCGGCGCACAAGCCGCCACCATCAGCAGTGCGCCGACCAGGCCGGTCTTCTTGCCCATGCTCCATCTCCTCGTCCCGCAGATCCTACCCCGGTCTCTTGTAGAGTTGCTGTAACCTGATCCGGATGACCGATCCGCGCCAGCGCGTTCTACGGGAAGTCGACGCCCTCACCGACGAGATGGTGGGCCTCACCTCCGACCTGATCCGCATCCCGACCGTCAACCCGCCGGGCGAGCTCTACGCGGACTGCGCGCGCCTTCTCGGCGAGCGCCTCACGCGCTGCGGGTTCGCGGTCGAGTTTCACCCCGCGGAGGGCCGGCCCGAGCACACGCCCGCCCATCCGCGGGTGAACGTGGTGGGGACGCGCCGGGGCAGCGGACCCGGGCCGGTCGTGCACCTGAACGGCCACCTCGACGTGGTGCCGGCGGGGGAGGGCTGGACGGTCGAGCCGTTCGGGGGCGCGGTCCGGGACGGCCGCGTGTGGGGCCGGGGCGCCTGCGACATGAAGGCCGGGATCGCGGCCGCGGTGTACGCGTCCGAGGCGCTGCGCCGGGCGGGGATCGAGCTGCCAGGCGCGATCGAGGTGAGCGGCACCGTGGACGAGGAGAGCGGCGGCCTCGCCGGGGTCGCCTACCTCGCCGAGCGGGGCCGCATCGCGAAGGGCCGCACCGACTACGTCATCATCCCCGAGCCTCTGAACGTCGACCGGGTCTGCATCGGCCACCGGGGCGTGTACTGGTTCGCGGTGACCACCCACGGGCGGATCGCCCACGGCAGCATGCCCTTCCTCGGGCGGAGCGCGATCGAGCAGATGGGCGCGATCCTGGAGGCGGTGCGGACCGAGCTTCAGCCCGCCCTCGCCGGCCGCGTCACCCGCATGCCGGTGGTCCCCCCCCGCGCCGCCCGCGCCACCCTCAACGTCAACGGCGTCTCCGGCGGCCAGCCGGTGGACGGCATCCAGACGCCGTGCGTGGCCGACCGCGCCCGCGCGGTCTTCGACCGCCGCTTCCTCATCGAAGAGGGCTTCGAGGCGGCGAAGGCCGAGGTCCAGGCCCTGCTCGCCCGTACGGCGGCCCGCGTCTCCGGCCTGCGCTACGACCTCGAGGACCTGATGGTCGTGCATCCGACCGAGGCGCCCTTGGGCTCGCCGCTGGTGGCGGCCCTCCGGCGTAACGTGGCCGAAGTGCTGGGGCGGGAGGCCGCGATCGTGGCCAGCCCCGGCACCTACGACCAGAAGCACGTGGCCCGCATCGCCGGGGTCGAGCACTGCGTGGCCTACGGCCCGGGGGTCCTGGAGCTTGCCCACCAGCCCGACGAATGGTGCTCGATCGAGGACCTGGTGAACGCCACCCGCGTGCTCGCCCTCACCCTCGTCGACCTGGCCTCACTCGGAGCGCAGGGCCAGGGTCGGGTCGACGCTCACCGCGCGGCGGGCGGGTAGCAGGCAGGCGATCACCGCCACCACTCCGACCAGGGCCGCCCCCCCCAGGTAGCTCAGCGGGTCGCGCTCGTCCACGCCGTAGAGCAGCGCGGACAGCGACCGCGCGAGGGCCAGGGAGAGCGCGCCGCCCAGGGCCAGGCCGAGCGCGGTCACCCCCAGGCCGTGGGCGAGCACGAGGCTCCGCACCTGGGGGGGCCCCGCGCCCAGGGCCATGCGGATGGCGATCTCGCGGATGCGTCCCGACACGAAGTGGTGGAGGACGGCGAACAGGCCGAACGCGGTCAGGGCCAGCGCGGCCAGGGCGAAGCCGAGCAGGACCGCGCTCGTGAAGCGCCAGGGCGCGAGCGCGCGGTCCACCAGACGGCGCATCGTGGTCACCTCGTCCAGGAAAGCGTCGGGGTCGATCGCCCGCGCCTGGTCGCGCGCGGCCGCGACCAGGGCCAACGGGTCGCCGGTCGTGCGCACCATCAGGTACTGCACGCCGCCGGGCGCCTGGCCGTAAGGCAGGTAGACGTCGGGCTGGGGGTTCTGGATTCCGCGGTAGCGCGCGTCCTCGACCACGCCCACGACGGTCTGCCACTCGACGTTGATGAAGACCCCGTCCTTCAGGTCCGCCTTGGCCCCGTAAGTGTTGAGCCGCTTGCCGAGGGGGCTCTGGCCGGGCCAGCCGCGGCGCGCCAGGCTCTCGCTCACCACCACGACCTTCGGTGCATCCGCGTTGTCGTGCTCGGTGAACGACCGCCCCGCGAGGAGCCGGGTGCCGGCGGCCCGGAAGTAGCCGGGGGTCGCCACCTCCCAGTTCACGCCGATGGAGTGGGCGGTCACGGAAGCACGGTCGAGGGGCTGGCCTTCCACCAGCACCCCCGCGCCCATTCCTATCGGCCCGAGCTCGAGGGGCCGCAGGGACACCGCTCCCGCGGCCTCCACCCCGGGCAGGCCGCTCAGGCGCTCGATCAGCGCGCGATGGAACGCCCGGCGTTCGACGACCTTAGGGTACTTCTCCTCGGCCAGTCCGACCGAGAAGCTGAGCGCGCGGTCGGGCACGAAGCCCAGCTCGACCTGGAGGAGCTTCCCCAGGCTGCGCACCATCAGGCCGGACCCCACGAGAAGGATGATCGAGAGCGCGACTTCCGAGGCCACCAGCACCCGAGTGACTTTCCATCCGCGACGGTCCAGGCCCACCCCACCGCCGCCCGTCTTCAGGACGGGCGCGATGGTGAGGCGCGAGGCGAGCCAGGCGGGAGCCAGGGCCACGAGGATGGCCACCGCGACCGTGACCACGAGCGCGAAGCCGAGGGCGCGGCCGTCCACGCTCACGTCCGGGAGGCCCGGCATCTCGCTCGGGCCGAAGGCCACGATGGCCCGGACGGCCCCGATCGCGAGGGCGGTCCCGACAGCGCCGCCCGCGAAAGCGAGCAGGGCGCTCTCGGCGAGCTGGTGCCAGGCGAGCTGCGGCCCGCTCGCCCCGATGGCCTGGCGGACCGCCAGGTCGGTTCGCCGGGAGATCGCCTGCACCAGCAGCAGCACCGCCACGTTCGCGCAGGCCAGGAGCAGCACGAACCCGCTGGCCACGGCCAGCGCCTCCAGGGCCTGCCGCGTGCTCGCGCCCAGGTAGTGGTCGACCAGGGGGACGAGCCGTGCGCTCCAACCGCCGGTCGAGAAACCGTCTGCGAGGGACAGCCGCCGGGAGATGCTGGCCAGCTCGGTCCGCGCGGCCTCGAGCGAGGCGCCGCTCTTCAAGCGCCCGACGACATACAGGACGCCCAGGCTCCTGAAGGTGTCCGGTGGCATGGAGTCGCGCCGGCGGACCGCGTCCAGCTCGGGTCCGACCGGAACCCAGACTTGCGCACCCTGCGGGAAGTCGAACCCCCGGGGCATCACCCCCGCGACCGTGAAGGGCTCCTGGCCCCTCGTGACCTTCGTGCCGACCACCGCGGGATCGCCCGCGAAGCGGCGCTGCCACAGGGCGTAGCTGAGCACGACGGCGCGGGCGGACGCGGGGTCGTCGTCCGCGGCCAGGAAGGTGCGCCCGAGGAGCGGCCGCGCGCGCAGGGTGTCGAAGAAGGAGGCGGACACGAAGGCCGCGGCCACGCCTTCGCGCCGGGGCGGTCCCTTGAACTCGAAGTCCCAGTTCACCGATCCGAAGGCGGCCAGGTCCTCGAACGAGCGGCTCTGGGCGCGCCAGTCCAGGAAGTAGGGATAGGACACCTCGATGAGCGAGCCGGCCTCGGACGGGTCCGTCTCCCAGGCGACGGCCAGTCGTTCCAGCTCCCGGACCGGAATCGGCCGCAGGAGCACGCGCTGCACGACGCTGTACACGGCCGTCGCCACCCCGATGCCGAGGGCCAGGATCAGGACCATGGCCGTCGTCGACCCCGGCCGCCGGAGCAGGCGGCGGAGCGCGTGGCGAAAGGCGTTTCGCAGGCTGTCTACGGCCATGCGTGGCCCTCCGTAGGATTCAATACCACGACGGGAACCACCGCCAGGGGTACACGTTCGCGAACAGGCGATGATAGAACCAGGCGCTCGGTATGGGTACCGCTGTCGCGACCGGGTAGAAGAACAAAAAGAGGACGGCGGTGATCGCGAGATAGAGGCCGACGAGCCGTCGGGCGCGGATCGACTCGGCCTGACCCAGGAGGAAACCCAGGCACAGGCAGGCGTAGGGCAGCGCTTCGTAGAAGTAGTGGCTGAAGTGCAGCCGGCGCGGCGCCAGGCCCCAGGCGAGATACGCCACTGCGAACCCCGTGGCCCCGAAAAGAGCGCGCGGATCGCGTCGCCGCAGGCCCCAGGCGAGGGCAAGGAGGCTCGCGGGGACGGATAACCACCAGACCGCGGGGTTGCCGATGGCCATGACCATCACGATCCGTTCCCCGGCTGGTCCGGTCGGCTCGTAGTAGTAGAGGGGCGGGCGGTAGAGCCACGGCCACGTGTACCACGCGCTGGCGTAGGGGTGGGGCGCGTCGGTGGTCGCGTGGAAGCGCAACATCAGCCGATGGAGCTGGACAAGCTCCCCCGGGGGGTGGCCCTGGGCCAGCAAGGGTCCGAAGCTCGCGGCGTAGGTGGCCGCCACGACGGCCGCGGAGGCGAGGAGGAGGCCCCGCTCGCGAGCCCGGAGCAGACGCCGGCCGCGGGCAACGCAGAGAACGGCGGCCAGGAATCCACCGATGGCCAGGCTGCTCCAGCGCGTCGCCAGCGCGAGACCCATGAAGAAGGCGGCCGCCAGGAGTGAGCGGGCGGACAGCCGCTCTTCCGACACCGCGCCCAGCAGGAAGTAGCCAGCTGCCACCGAGAAGAGCACCGCGAACGTGTTGGTCATGGCAAGGCGGCTCAGGGCCAGGTAGAGGTCGTCCAGGAGGAGCACGCTGGCCGCCAGCAGGGCCGCGCGTTCGTTGGCCAACGCCCGGCGCGCCATCAGGAAGAAGACGGGCGCCAGCAGGATGCCGGCCAGGGCCGGCGCCATGCGCCACCCCCAGGGATCGGAGCCGAGGTAGAAGATGCCGGCGGCGATCAGCAGCTTTGCGAGGGGCGGGTGGGCGGCCTCATAGGGCTGCTGCCCCTGGATGTATTGGAAGGCGGTGGGCACGAAAGCGGCCTCGTCGAAGACGAGGGTCGGCGGCTCGCCCAGGCGAGGCAGGCGGAAGGCGGCCGCGAAGAGGGCGAGGACGAAGCACAGGACCAGGGTGCGCCGGCGCCCCGCGAGGGCGGGGCCGCTCACACCCCCCCTTTCAAGCGGGCACGACGGAGGGCAGGGCGTCGGGCGGCGCCGCCGGCGCGCCCCCGGTCACGATCCGGTAGTTCGGGTCACGACGGAGCCGCCAGATGTACGCGTCCACGATGAAGTGATGGATGTTCACCACCGCGATGATGAGCAGCATGCTCTCTGCCATCCCGAAGCCCGCCGCCACGAAAGCATAGGGCCAGACATAGAAGAGGAAGTAGGCGAGACCCAGGCAGGCGCCGTAGAACGCGGCGGCATGGAAGGCCCATCCCCGCCGGTTGCCCGGGACCTGCAGCCGCTCGCGGACATGGAAGATGGCGACGATCGCCATGTACTGCAAGCCGTGGAAGACGGTGGCCCAGGCGAAGGCCTGCAGGTAGAAGAGCGCCGTCCACCAGGTCGCGTTGGACACCATCACCAGCAGGCTGATCAGGGGCAACGGCACTCCTCTTCGCAGGCTGGCGACGTAGACGGCGGCGGGGAGAATGAGGGTCAGTACGCCCAGGGTGCGCTCCAGCCAGAGGCGCGCCTCGACGAAGGCCGGTTCGGACACGATGGAGGCCGGGACGAACCAATCCAGGCCCGCCACCGGGCCCTTCACGAAGGCATAGAGGAAGGGGGCGATGCAGGCGGCGCGCAGCATCACCCGCTCCCCGTCTCCGGGGTTCGAGCCCGATCGGTAGGCGTACATGAGCGCGAGGCCGTAGGCCTGGGCCGCGTAGTGATAAGGAGACCACGTGTAGTACAGGTTCATCAGGTGCGCGCCCAGGGCGTCCGCGAATCGGATCGCCAGGGCCAGCACGGCCAGCGTGACCACGGGAAGGCCCATGGTCAGGAAGCGGAAGTCGCGGAAGGCGCCCGGCCTCGTGTAGAGGCGCACCGTCGAGGCCGCGAAGTGCGCCAGGTTGCCTCCGAAGAGGACCAGCACCATGGATGAGCCCAACAAGGCGGAGAGCGCCCCGCTTCCCCGGGCCGCCACGACGGCCGTGACGACCAGGCTCAGCCCACCCCCGATGAACAGGTAGTCGAAGGCCGGGTTGACGAAGGTCCGGCCCATGAGCGTTCGCCCCACGGCGCTCAAGGTTCTGCCGCCTCCCTCGGGATGGGAGGCCGCTTTGCCCGCTCGAGGTTCTGCACGAACGTGGGGCTCGGATCAAGGCGCACGGCTTCCTCGAACGCGCGGATCGCCTCGGCGCGCCGTCCCTGCATGTCGAGGGCGATTCCCAGGATGTTGTAGGCGTTGGCATTCCTCGCCTCGAGCCGTAGCGCGGCGCGAAGCACGGCTTCGGCCTCCGCCGGCCGATCCCTGTCCAGCCAGACGTTGGCCCTCCCGACCTGGGCGTCGGCGTCGCGCGGATCCAGGCGCGAAGCCCGGACGAAGGCAGCCTCGGCCTCGTCGAAGCGCCGATTGTTGTAGTACGCCCAGCCGAGCAGCCGGTGCGCCCGCGGATCGCCCGGCCTCAGGTCTCGGGCCCGCTCGTATTGGTCGATCTGTCCGGTCGGGTCGCCCGCGGCCTGCAGCACCGAGGCCAGCCGTCGGGTCGTCTCGTAGTCGGCCCGGTCGATTCGGGCGGCCATCCGCAGCTGCTGGACCGCCCGCCGCAGGTCACGCCGCTCAAGGTAACGCTCAGCCTGGCTGAGGGCGGAGGTCGACAACGGCGGGAGCCCATGCTGGGTGAGGATGGTGTATGCGAGGCCCGCCACGCCGCACAGCCCGTAAAGGCAGAGGCCGGCCGCGAACACGGCGGGGTAGACTCGCGGCGAGGGTGTTCTCGTTTGCGCCGCGAGAGGCGGGCCGGTGGGGGACGACGCCATGCACGGCGATTGTAGCGCGCGGGCCCGAATCCTTGCAGTCCTCGGTCGTTGCCGAACGGCGTCGAGGGCACCGTCGGCAGTCGTCGGCGAGACCTGCCGGGCCTACGAGAGGGTGCTCAGGTCCAGGACGATCGGGAAGTGCTCCCCCTGGACCACCTCGCCCCGAGGAACGACGGGCGTTCCCTTCAGCAGGGGGATCCTTCCGTCCGCCGAGCGCGTGTCGGGCGCCATGTAGTTGAGGACCACGGCCCGGCGGGGGCCGGGGCTCCGGTTCTCGTAGGAGCCGTGCACGGTCAGCGGGTGGTGGAACGAAGCCTCCCCCGCCTGGAGCGCAACCGGGCTCGGACGGAAGCCCTCGCGCAGCTCCGGGGGCAGGAACTCCCGGAAGGCCTCCATGTCCTGGCCGAAGGAGACCGGGGCCAGGAGCGGCCACCGGTGGCTGCCCGGCACGTAGTGGAGGCAGCCGTTCCCGGGCGAGGTGTCGTCGAGGACGATGTTGATCGTGATGTGGTTCATGGGGAGGGTCCGCGTCCAGTACGAGAAGTCCTGGTGCCAGGCCACCACCCCCGGATGTCGCGGGGGCTTGTAGAACACCTGGTCGTGCCAGAAGCGCAGCCGCTCGAGCCCCAGGAGTTGCGCCGCGGGCACGGTCGCGCCGGGATGGAAGACGAGGTCGTGCAAGGCCGCCTCGATCCGCCAGCCTCCCAGGCAGTGGAAGGCGTTCCGCCCGGGATCCCGGTAGTAGTCCTCCTCGACCTCGTAGAGAAGATCGAGGTGTGGGGTCTGACCCTGGCGGATCCTCTCCACGGCCTCCCGCACGGCGTCCAGGGCGGCGCCCTCGAGGATGCGGATCCCCGCCAGGTAGCCGTTCGCCTCGAAGGACCGCACCTGCTCGGCGCTGAGCCGAAGGGCCTGCGATTCCCGGCGTGTCCGGAGGGTGGGGAAGAGGTCCGTCAAGGGTTCCTCTCAGGGATTCCGGCGATAGACGCGGACGTAGTCTACGAGCATCGTCTGCGGGAAAACGGTGCTCGCGTCGGGGCTGCCCGGCCAGCTTCCGCCCACCGCGACGTTCAGCAGGAGGAAGAACGGGTGATCGAAGACCCAGCGCTGACCCGCGGGCAGGTCCGCGGGGGTGCGCGTCTGGTACAGCGTGCCGTCCACGTACCAACGGATGGCCGCCGGCTCCCACTCGACCGCGAAAAGGTGGAAGCCGTCCGCGAAGCGCGCGCCTCCGGACAGGGTGAACGGAGCGCCGATCCCCTGGCCGCCGGAGTATCCCGGGCCGTGGATGGTCCCGTGCACGGTCGTGGGCTCGCGTCCGATGTTCTCCATGACGTCGATTTCCCCGCATCGCGGCCAGCCCGCCGTCGGGATGTCGGCCCCCAGCATCCAGAAGGCGGGCCAGAGGCCCTGGCCGCGGGGGACCTGGAGGCGGGCCTCGAAGCGCCCGTAGGCCTGCTCGAACTTCGCCTGGGTCTTGAGACGGGCCGAGGTGTACTCGCGCGCGATCCCGTCCGTTCCGGTGAACGTCTCGCGGAGGGCCTGGATGGCGAGCGAGCCCTCGCCGTTGAGGGAGGCGTTGCGGGGACGGTCGGTGTAGGTCTCGAGCTCCTGGTTGCCCCAGCCGCCGCCCCCGGCCTCGAGCGTCCACTTGGTCGCATCGAGGAGGGCGCCGCTCGGCCCCTCGAACTCGTCGCTCCAGGCGAGGGTGAAGCCGGAGGCGGGCGAGGGGGTGGCGGAGGGCGGACGCTCGGTCGAGCCCGACGATCCGCAGCCGAGCGCCAGCAGGAGGAGGAGCCCGAGGAGGACGCGCCGCACCTTCAGCGCTCTCCGCCGATGGCGACGAGATGCTCGTCCGTGCGGATGAAGACCTGCTGCCCGGACAGCGCGGGGGAGGCGACCATCCTCTCCCCGAGCGGGCTGCGCTCCAGGACGCGCGGCTCGCGGCCGGCTCGCAGCACGATCGCGTCGCCCGTCTCGCTCAAAAGGTAGACCCTGCCCTCGGCGGCCACGGGCGAGGCGGTGAAGATGCCGGGGATGCGCTCCTGCCACGCCTTCTCGCCCGTGCGCGCGTCGACGCAGGTCACGACCCCCACGTCGCTGGCCAGGTAGACCAGGCCCTCGTAGTAGAGGAGGGACGAGACGTAGGGCGCTCCCGTGGGCACCGACCACTGGACGTGGCTCCGGGAGACGTCGCCGCGGCCGCCGGGCCGGATGGCCATGTAGGGCCCGCTCCGGTAGCCGCGGCTCGCGTAGAGGACCGCGCCGTCGAAGGTGGGGACGGGGATCGCGAAGCGATGGGGCCCGCCCGCGTGCCACCGCAGCTCGCCCGTCCGTGGGTCGTAGGCCTCCAGGCGCTCGGTCGAGTTCACGACCAGCTCGTCTCCGCCGGGGCCCGCGAACACGACGGGCGTGCTGTAGGAACGGACGTCCTTGCCGCGATCGACCTTCCACCGCTCCTTGCCGGTCTGCTTGTCCAGGGCGAGCAGGTACGATGCGGGCTCGTGGTAGCAGAGCAGGAAGAGCAGGTCGCCGTGCAGGGCCGGGGAGCTGCCGGCTCCCCAGTTGATGTCGAAGGGCCCGAACTCCTTCCCCAGGTGGCGCTGCCAGGCCAGCTTCCCGTCCACGTCGAGGGCCACGAGCTGCCCGGTTCCGAACCAGGCGTAGACGAGGCGGCCGTCCGTGACCGGGCTGGGGCTGGCCAGGTTGTGCTTCTCGTGCACGGGGGGCAGGGCACCGTCGGCGGCGAAGCGATACTCCCACAGACGCCGGCCGTCTTTGCGATGGAAGGCTTCCACAACGAACTCGACCCCGGGCGCGTCTCCCGGCGGGGTCGGGCCCACCGCGGCACCCAGCGGCTTTTCTGCGCTCGCCTCCTCGCCCTGCGCCAGCCTGGGATGGTTGCCCGGGCGCCGCAGGCCGCGGCCGGACTGCGAGGTGACGAAGATGCGGTCGCCCCACACCACCGGCGACGATACTCCGAGGCCGCCCACCGGGACCTTCCAGCGCACGTCTTCCTTGCCCCAGCGGGCGGGGATGCCCTTCTCGGTGGAGATGCCGGTCCCGTGGGGTCCCCGCCATTGCGGCCAATCGTCGCCCGCGGCCACCCGGACGCCACTGAACCCGCGGGGCCCGGGAACCCCGGCCAGCAGGAACGCCACCCCGACCGCCCACTCCTTCATGCGGGCCTCCGTCTCCGGCCGCCGAGGGGATCTCGGCAGGCCGGGCTATGCTGACACATCATTCGACGGATGAGAACGCAGCCGGCCCGTGTCCGGCAGGGCCTCGTCGTTCCCCGCCGCTCCAACCGCCGGAGTCTTGGCGTGGCGACATCAAGGTGTATCCATGATATGCTTTGATGTATGAGGACGACGATCAATCTCCCCGACCCTCTCCTGGCTCAGGCGCGCCGCGTTGCGGCCGAGACCGGGCGAACATTGACCGCGGTCATAGAGGATGCCCTTCGCGGGTCCTTGGCACAGAGACCGCCGAGGAGAGAAAACCCCCCGGTACGGCTGACGACTTTCGGCGGGTCCGGGTTGCTGCCCGGAGTCGACCTGGACGACAGCGCGGCGCTCCTCGACCTGATGGACGGAGCGGGTGCAGCTGATCGACGTTAACGTTCTCGTCTACGCGCATCGCGTGGACGCCGCCGACCATGCGCGGTATCGGGAGTGGCTGGAAGGTGTACTGAGGTCGGACACGGCATACGGGATGTCGGACATCGTCCTCAGTGGCTTCCTGCGTGTCGTAACCCATCCCCGGATATTCCGAGAGCCGACCCCGCTGGACCGAGGCCTGGCCTTCGTCAACGAGGTGCGTGAGCGCCCAAACTGCGTCAACGTGGCGCCGGGACCTCGGCACTGGGAGATCTTCAAGCGTTTCTGCCGTGATTACGGAATCAAAGGCAGCCTGGTCACCGACGCCTACTTCGCGGCCCTGGCCGTGGAATCGGGCAGCGAATGGGTAACGACGGATCGGGACTTCGCGAGGTTCCCGGACTTGCGCTGGCGCCACCCGTTGAGCTGACGCCGGCTCGCCCGGCGATCGGGTGGAGGTTGATCCCCTTGTTCAATGGCCTCTGAGCAGATCGTCGAACGCGCGCGCGGGCAGCGCCTCCAGCGAGGGGACGACCAGATCGGCGACGAGCTCCGCGAAATGCGAGGAGAGCACCCCCACACACTTCATGCCGGCCCTGCGCGCTCCCTCCAGGCCGGCCGGCGCGTCCTCCACCACGACGCAGCGGGAGGGGGCGATGCCGAGCCGCTCCGCCGCGCGCAGGAAGATCGCGGGATCCGGCTTGCCCTTGCCGACCTCCTCGGCCGAGACCACCGCGTCCAGGTAGCGGCGGAGGTCGAGGGCCTCGAAGGAGGAGTCGATGTTCTCGGGCGGAGCCGAGCTGGCGAGGGCCTGCTTCCAGCCGGCTTCCCGCAGCCGGCCGAGCCATTGCTCCGCGCCGGGCAGGAACGCGAGCCCGCGCTCGCGCACGTAGCGGCGGTAGCGCGCTTCCTTGTCGTCGCTCATCTGCTGGATCAGGTCCAGGGGGACGTCCGGGCCCAGCAGGCCGCGGAGGATCGTGTCGTTGCGCTTGCCGAAGGAGTCCGCGAAGTCCCGCGGGTGCAGGGGATGGCCCGCCGCGGCCATGACCTCGCGCCAGGCGAACCAGTGGTAGGGGGCGGAGTCGATGAGGGTGCCGTCGAGGTCCCAGAGGACCGCGCCGGGGACACCGTTGCGCGACGGGGTGGTGTCGGTCATGCTTTTCATTATCCAGGCTCCGGGGCCGTCTCCCTAAACTTGATTTTTTGGTAAAGATTAGATACCGTCGAGTCGAGCCAAGACCATGAGCACTCTGCCCCTCGACGACATCACGAAGGCCGAGTACAAGGCCGGGTTCGTCACCGACATCGAGGCCGACACCATTCCCGCCGGCCTCAACGAGGACGTGATCCGCCTGATCTCGGCCAAGAAGAACGAGCCTCCGTTCCTCCTCGAGTGGCGGCTCAAGGCCTACCGGCACTGGCTGACCATGACGGAGCCGACCTGGCCGAACGTCCATTACCCGCCCATCGACTACCAGGCCGCCGTCTACTACTCGGCTCCCAAGCAGAAGAAGGACGGGCCCAAGAGCCTCGACGAGGTGGACCCCAAGCTCCTCGAGACCTACGAGAAGCTCGGGGTGCCCCTCCACGAGCGCGCCCGGCTGGCGGGAGTGGCGGTGGACGCGGTCTTCGACAGCGTCTCCGTAGGCACGACCTTCCGCGCGAAGCTGGCCGAGGTGGGGGTCATCTTCTGCTCGTTCTCGGACGCGGTGCGCGAGCACCCCGACCTGGTCGAGAAGTACCTGGGCACGGTCGTGCCCTACACGGACAACTTCTTCGCCGCCCTCAACTCCGCGGTCTTCTCCGACGGGTCGTTCTGCTACATCCCCAAGGGCGTGCGCTGCCCGATGGAGCTCTCGACCTACTTCCGGATCAACGCCGCCAACACGGGCCAGTTCGAGCGGACCCTCCTCATCGCGGACGAGGGCGCCTACGTGAGCTACCTCGAGGGCTGCACCGCCCCCATCCGCGACGAGAACCAGCTCCACGCGGCGGTGGTGGAGCTGATCGCCCACGACCGCGCGCAGATCAAGTACTCGACCGTCCAGAACTGGTACCCGGGGGACAAGGACGGCAAGGGCGGGATCTACAACTTCGTGACCAAGCGCGGCAAGTGCGCGGGGGCGGGCTCCAAGATCTCCTGGACCCAGGTGGAGACGGGCTCCGCCATCACCTGGAAGTACCCCTCCTGCATCCTGCAGGGGGACGACTCGGTGGGGGAGTTCTACTCGGTGGCGGTGACCAACAACCGGCAGCAGGCCGACACCGGCACCAAGATGATCCACATCGGGAGGAACACGCGGAGCACGATCATCTCCAAGGGGATCTCGGCGGGGCGGGGCCAGAACACCTACCGGGGCCTGGTGAGGATCGGCAAGGCGGCCGACGGGGCCCGCAACTACTCGCAGTGCGACTCCCTCCTCATCGGCGACAAGTGCGGGGCCCACACCTTCCCCTACATCGACGTGCAGAACTCCACCGCCCAGATGGAGCACGAGGCCACCACCTCGAAGATCGGGGAAGACCAGCTCTTCTACTTCCTCTCCCGCGGGATCGGGAGCGAGGACGCGGTGAGCATGATCGTGAACGGCTTCTGCAAGGAGGTCTTCAAGGAACTCCCCATGGAGTTCGCGGTGGAGGCCCAGAAGCTGCTCGGGGTGAGCCTCGAGGGCAGCGTCGGCTAGAGGAGCCGTTCCGACTCCAGAATGCCGGAGATCCGCCGCCACGCCGAGATGCTCGCGTTCTTCGACGAGCAGCCCCGCCCCTTCGAGGAAGGGGTCGTGATCTTCGTGGAGGGCCAGGCCGCCGGGGAGATGTACATCGTGGGCAACGGCACGGTGACCCTCCGCCGAGGCGGAGAGATCCTCAAGACCCTCGATCCCGGGGAAATCTTCGGCGAGATGGGGCTCATCGACCACGCTCCCCGGACCGCCACCGCCGTGGCCGGCCCCGGCTGCCGGCTCACCGTGATCGACGAGCCCACCTTGAACCGGCTCGTGCAGAAGGTGCCCGGCTTCGCCCTCGAGCTGCTGCGCCTGGTCGTCCGCCGCCTCCGCCGGGAGATGGCCCGCTCCTAGCCCGCCCAAGATGGGACTTGACGGGGGGTCCCCTGGTCGTGCAAGGATCGGGGCGTCCCATCCAACGGATCGGACTCTTGAAAAGGGGAGCGCCATGGTCGACGAGCCCGCGACGCCGTTCGAGAGTCTCGAGGGAGCGCTGGAATACGTGGGCCTGCTGCGCGAGGCGCTGGAGGAGGCCCGGGCCGCCATCGGGGAAGACATCGCCCTGGCCCGGGCCGAAAACGCGACCCGGCGTATCGAAGCGCTGCAGCTCGTGACCTACAAGCTGGATCGATTGAGTCAGCACGTGGCGGCCAGCCGCCGTTTGCTGAACGACCTCCGAACCCTGCGCCGCTTGCTGATGGGCGAGCGGGATAGCGCATCCGAGGCCGTACCGAAGGCCTTGCCCGTCGCATCGTACGAGGCGGAGGGCAGCTAGGGATCGTTCGGAGCCCCGTTTCAGCCAGCTCTCGGACCCTCCCGCGCGGCGATTCGTGTAGACTCAATTCAGCCGCGCCCTCTCCCGCGCCGGCGGGGAAGGACGAGTACGAGATGGCTTCACCGCAAGACATCGTGGCCGCCCTGAGCAAACTGGAGGAAAGCCTCGTCGAACGGCTGACCACCAGGATCGACCAGCGGTTCGGTGAGTTCCGCCTCGAGGTCAACGCGCACTTCGACGCCGTCGACGCACGCTTCGAGCGTCTCGAGGTCGAGTATCAGATGATCGTCGCGGCTCTGCGCCGGATCGAGGAGAGCCTGGCGGAGGATCGCGGGGAACGGACGCGCCTGTTGACCGAGGTTGCCGAGCTCAAGAAGAGGGTGGCCCTGCTCGATGCCCGCATACGCGAGCTCGAGGCCAGGCTCTCAGAAGACTAGCTCTCGCGAAGGCGGCTTCCGGCATTACGCTTGACCACGCTCCATCCAGCGCAGGCCGAGCGTCCAGACGAGGAGCGGCACCAGGGTCACGGTGGCCGCGGAGAGGACGGCCGGCCGCACCCCCGCGCGGTCCATCGTGGCTCCCCACAGCAGTGAGAAGACCATGGCCAGGAGGAAGGCGTTCGCGAGGTCGAGGGCGAAGAGCCGCCCCTGCAGCCGGTCGGGAACGCTCTTCTGCAGGATGATCGTGCTGTAGGTCCAGTTCGAGGCGCCGCCCATCCCGCGCAGGACGATCGCGAGGCCCGCCCATGCGAGGGTTGGGGCCCAGGCCAGGACGAAGAGGCTCCCCGAGAGAAGGGCCGAGCCGGCCGTGATCAGCCGCCGCATGCGAGGCAGCGAGCCGTCGTTCGCCGCGTTCAGGAGGAGGGGGCCCAGGATCGCCCCCACTCCGAAGCAGGCCCAGAGCAGGCCCACCGAGCGCGCCCCGTCCTTTCCGAGAGGGAACAGCCGGGTCGCGTAGATGACCAGGAACGCCTCGACCGCTGCGATCCCGTTGATGCCCTTGACCAGAAGAGTGGCGCCGGTGACCTTGTGCCGGCCGAGATAGGCGAGGCCGTCGCGGAACCCCGAGGCGGCCGGGTGGTCCCCGCTCGCCGGAGGTGCGGCGGCGGCCGCAGCCGGGATCGCGGCGATGAGGGCGGCGGAGCCGAGGAAGGTCAGGGCATCCAGCACGAAGGCCCCGGTCACGCCCACGAAGCTCAGTATCGTGCCGCCCACCACGCCGCCCGCCGCCGCCATCACGGACCAGGTCACGGTCCCCACCGTGGAAGCGGTCACGAGCTCGCGCGGCTCCACCAGGCGGGGGACCAGCGCCGAGCGCGTGGGCTCGAACACGGTGGAGACCGTGAAGTGGAGGAAGGAGAGGGCGTAGACCCAGGCGAGGCGTCCCGAGGCCGCGGCGGGGATGAGGAGCAGCACCAACCCCGACCGCGCGAGGTCGCTCATCACGAGCAGCCGGCGGCGATCGAAGCGGTCGGCCAGCACGCCGCTCCAGGGGCCGATGAGGACCCCGGGCAGGAGCTGCATGAACACGAGGCCGCTCACCGCGAGGCCCGAGCCCCGCGAGCCGCGGGCCACGAGGACGGCGAGCGCGATCAGGGTGAACCAGTCCCCGCAGAGGCTCACCGCCTGGGCCAGCCAGAGCAGGCGATAGCCCCGGTTCGTCCGGAGCAGCGCGAGGGTTTCCCGGATCACGGCCCGGGCCGCGGGCGGGGGGGCATGGAGTGGCCGGTGATTGTCGCATGGGGGCGCCGGTCCGGCTTATACTCGGGGCCTTCAGGAGGGCTCGGGGATGGCCAGCGGCTACAAGGTTCGGCTCGGCGACGGCAGCGAGATCGGGCCCATGGACCTCGAGGCCCTCAAGACCTGGTACACGCAGGGCCTCATCGGCCGGGACAGCCCGGTCCTGAAGCCGGGATCGCAGCGGTGGTCCACCCTGGCCCAGGTCGTCGAGCTGAAGGGCCTGGGCGGCGCCGGACGGTCGAGCGGGGGCGGCCGCTCGCAGGAGGGCGATCTCTTCGACGAAGGCGAGCAGTCCTCCCCGGGGTTCACCTGGGCCGACTTCGATCCCGACCTCTGGCGGGTGCGCGTGGCGGGCGGGATCTTCCTCGTGGGGGCCCTCGCCGCCGGCTTCTTCGCCTGGCGCCCCGAGAACGCGGTGGCCGACTTCGACGGCGCGCCCTGGCTGGAGATCGCCCTGGGCCAGCTCGTCCTGGCCCTCGCCCTGCTGCCCGGCTGGGAGTTGGCGCGCAAGCTCGTGCGGGGCGTGGTGGCGCTGCTGGCCATCGGGATGTTTCCGGTGATGGGGATCCTGTTCGCCCAGGGCGTGCGCGGCGCCGCCCTGCTTGCCGTCGGCTCGGTCTGGCTGGTGGCCTCCGGGCTCTTCGCGCTCCTGAACCCGTGGCTCTCCTGGAAGCGGCTGGTGCTCTCCCTGCTGCCCATCCTCGCCGGCGGCTACGGGGCGTTCCGCTTCGGGTACGCGCCGGAGACCGCGTCCGGTCACGCGATCCGCGAGTCGGCCATCCCCGACCGTCGCTTCGTGGAGCCGTCGCTCGGTCTCTCCTTCGAGGCACCCCGCGGCTGGCTGATCCTCAAGAAGGACACCACGCTCGTGAAGGCGCCGGCCGAGGCCCGCCTCCTTGTCGCGGAGCCCCGCACCGGGGGCTTCGGGTACCTCGTCGCGGAGTCTTCTCCCCGCGGCGTGGCCACCCTCGACCAGTACCTCGACCGGCTCCTCACGGAGCGGCGCCGGGCCATCCCGTCCCTCAAGGAGCTGGGCCGGGCCGACACCCTGGTGGGACGGCTCGCCGGCCGCAAGTCCGCCGGAAACTGGGACGACCTCGGGGTGAAGCAGCGCGACCTCACGCTCGCCTGGAAGGACGGCTGGGTCTATTTCGGCCTCGTCTCGTGGATCCCCGAGGAGGGAGCCTCGCGCCCGCAGGCCCTCGACGCCCTCGTTCCCGGGTTCTCCACCCAGGGCAACCTGGCGGACCGCCTCCAGAAGGCCGTGCAGAAGGTCACGGAGGAGGTGCCGCAGCTCTCGGCGCCCGCGGCCGAGGTGCTGATGGGCCAGAGCGAGGCCAAGGTGCTCGAGCCGGACCTCGCCTTCCGGCGATCGATCGAGGCCCTGGTCCGGTCCCTGCCCTCGCTCTCGAAGGCGGAGACCCAGGAGCTGTCCCAGCTCACCACCGCGACCTACGGGGCGCTCGCGTCCGCGAAGGACCGCGGCCGCCTGTCGGCCTACTTCGAGCGCGTCCGCGGGCGCCAGGCCACGAGCCCCCAGGAAGACCGCGAGATGTGCCAGTTGATGAAGACGGCCCTCCTCTCGCTGCCCGCGGCCCAGCGCCTTCGCCTGCAGGCCCTCTACGAGAAGGCCATCCGATCCGCCACGACCTCCTAAGGTTGTCTGCCCAAACCCTGTCCGCACGGCGGAGCATCGTTCCGCCCTCTCGCGGTGTCCACGGTGGCGCGAATCGCGTCCACGACCGCCGCCGGCTGGCCCAGGGCAATGGCATGACCCGAGTGCTCGGCAACGACCTGACATCCCCGTTGCGACAACCCGACCTGGTCGCGCTGCAGCCCTCGCCAAACCGGATCGGCCTCCCGTCCCGCGGTCACGACCACGACGGGGACGGTCAGCTTGCGACGACTGGCTCTCACCTCGGCCGCGCTCTCCGGCAAGTGAATGCCCTCGTCCGCGGTGGCCTGGTACGCCGCGGCACGGAAGGCCGTCGCGCGGGCGAAACCCCGTACTGACGGTTCCAACGAGTCTGGCGGCAGACCGAACGACACGCCGAGGAGTCGAAACACTCCGACCGAGGACAGAAGGGGCACGAAGGGAGCGATGCGCGGAACCTCCACCTCCTGCTCCTCGTGCGACGCATCGACGAGCACGAGACCCGCTACGCGCTCGGAGTGTTCAGACGCGAAGAGGCGCACGGTGAAGCCGCCGATGGAGGCTCCTACAAGAATCAGCGGTCCGCCAATGCCCGTGCGGTCGAGCAGAAGCGCGAGCTCGCGCGCGACCCGGCGGGTCGTCCGTGGGGAGGGCCCCGCATCGCTGTAACCCATTCCCGCTCGATCGTACGAGCAGACCCGGGTGAACTTGGCGACCTCGGGCTGGACAAGGCCCCAATCGAAGCTCGAGCCCCCGAGCCCACTCTCGAGAACGACCGAAGGGGTTCCGACCCCCGTGCACCAGACATGAAGCTTGTGCCCTCCGACGTCCACGAGACGCCCGGGCGGGGGGTTCGCCGCCAGGTCCCTGCGGGTCGCGGTCCATTGGTAGGCGGCACCGGCAAGCGCGCACAGGACCACCAGGCCGCAGAGCCCGACGAGAGTGCGCATCGCCCAACGCCACATGCTTGACCTCAGCCCACGCGGGCTGTTTCTTTCGCTAGGCTGGAGCTATCTTGAGGTTGGCGAAGTCGCCGCCCGAGGTGTTCCCCACCCATGGACCAACCAATCCCTTCCTGCGGTCGCTCAACTGGTCGACGACCAGGCTGGGCTCCTTCGCATCACCGACGAAGACGCTGACCTTCGGGCTCGCGACCACGACGCGCACGTGGAACCAGCCGTTGGGATCCGGCACGGGATTGACGGCCTTCTCGTACTTGCCCGGCTGCTCGGCTCGCAGCTTCTGCCACGTAAAGGTCGGATGGGAGATGTACTGGACGGCGCGGATGCGTCTTGCGGGGTCTTCGGCCTTGAAGTTGAACGGGCGGAAGTAGATCGCGTCGTAGGTCGTTCCATCCACGCCATGAAAGGCCACGCCCAGGAAGCTCTGCTGCTGAACGTCCTTGCCCCTGACATCGAGCTCGATGGTTCCGTTGGCGAACTCGATCCCGGGCAGGTACCCTGGGCCCTCGCCCGGGCCTTCACCAAGACGAACGCCCCTCCTGGCTCCCTCGATGAGGCTGCTCACGCTGCGGTTGAAGGCCTTCAAGACCTTGCCTTCGGCGAGCGCAGCGAGGTCAGGTTCGATCGTCTTGTCCTGCCCCCCGACCGTCCTGGAAGCCGTGGAGAGTCCAACCACCCCACCCAACGTAGCGATCACGAAGCGCCGCCTGTTCATGGCTTGCCTCTCGTTTTCGACGGATTGTTGTTGAGCTTCATGCCGCACTCCCCGGGCGCCTTGCGAACTTGAGATGGGTCACCCCTGGGGCGGCGACCGTCCGCACGTGCTCCAGCCCGTGCAGACCCTCGCCGACTCCATCGAACAGCCGCTCACCGCTGCCCAGGAGGGTCGGCGCGAGGCTGATCTCCATCTCGTCCACGAGGCCGGCCTTTAGATACTGCTGGGCGGCCTTCGCTCCCCCGGCGAGCGACACATCCCGGCCGGCGGCGGCTCGCCGGGCCCGTTCGAGCGCGGCCTCGATGCCGTCGGTGACGAACGTGAAGGTCGTTCCGCCTTCGAGCTCGAGGGGCTCGCGTGGGTGATGGGTGAGTACGAACACGGGGTGATGGAAAGGCGGGCGGACTCCCCACCAGCCGTTCCACGGCTTCCCGGGATCCCAGGGCCCCGGGTGGCCGCCGAACATGTTGCGCCCCATCACGGTGGCCCCGATGTTGGCGAGCGAATCCTCGACGACCCGCGTGCTCTCGTTGACCTCTCCCCCGGGAAGGCCGTGCATCGAGCGCCAGACCGCGAGGGGAACCACCCACTCGTGGAGACTCATACCGCCGATCCCGAGCGGGTGGTCGACGCTCTGGCGGGGACCGGCAACGAAGCCGTCGAGCGACATCGAGATCCTGAAGCGCAGCCTGGACACGTGACACCTCGCTGTGAAGCAAGCCCCCCCGGCACGTCCCCTGAGCATAGCTCGTAAGTCGCACCTTGCCCATCGATTGCGAACATTGACTTTTTGGTATGGATTGCCTATTCTCGGAGGTGGGGAGACGTTCCAACATGCTCGAAATCAAGAACCTCCACGCGAAAGTCGGCGACCGGGAGATCCTGCGCGGGCTCGACCTCAGTGTCCGGGCGGGCGAGGTCCACGCGATCATGGGACCGAACGGCTCCGGCAAGAGCACGCTCGCCCACGTGCTGGCGGGCCGGCCGGGCTACACCGTCACCGCCGGACGCGTGCTCTACAAGGGCAAGGACCTCCTCGCCCTCTCCCCGGAGGAGCGGGCCCGCGAGGGCGTGTTCCTGGCCTTCCAGTACCCGGTCGAGATCCCGGGGGTCAGCAACGCCTACTTCCTGAAGGCCGCCCTCAACGCCATCCGCAAGCACCGCGGGCAGCCCGAGCTGGACGCCATGGACTTCCTGGCCCTGGTCAAGGAGAAGGCGAGCGTGGTGGAGATGGACGAGGCGCTCGTGAAGCGGCCGGTGAACGAGGGCTTCTCGGGCGGGGAGAAGAAGCGGAACGAGATCTTCCAGATGTCGGTGCTGGAGCCCACCCTGGCCGTGCTCGACGAGACCGACTCCGGCCTCGACATCGACGCCCTGCGGATCGTCGCGAACGGCGTCAACCAGCTCCGCCATCCCGAGCGGTCGATGGTGGTGGTGACCCACTACCAGCGGCTGCTGAACTACATCGTCCCCGACTTCGTCCACGTCCTGGTGGAGGGTCGCATCGTGGTCTCGGGAGGCAAGGAGATGGCCCTCCGGCTCGAGGAGAAGGGCTATTCCTGGCTCGAGAAGGAACCGGCTCCGGCCAGCGTGGGGGGGCGGTGACGACTTCGCCCGTCGCCGAAGACCGCGACGTCTTCCGGGCGACCTTCGAGCGCTTCGCCGCCCGGCTCGCGGACGCCGACGCGCCCTGGCTCGATCGGCTCCGGACCGCGGCCATGGCCCGGTTCGTCGAGAAGGGCTTCCCGACCACTCGGGAGGAGGCCTGGCGGAAGACGAGCGTGGCGCGCATCGCGCGCACCGCCTTCCGGCCGGCGGACGGCAGCCTCTCCGGGGCGAAGGCGCTCTCGGGCCTCGACCTGCCCGGCTTCCGCGGCCCGCAGATCGTGTTCGTCAACGGGCGCTGGTCGGCCGAGCTGTCCACCCCCGGCCCCGTCCGTCCGGGGCTGGAGGTCACGAGCCTGCGCGAGGTCCTGGCGCGGCAGCCCGCGCGCCTCGAGCCGCTCCTCACCCGCGTGGTCGGCGACACGGGCCACGTCTTCGCCGACCTCAACACCGCCTTCGTCGAAGACGGCGCGGTGGTCTTCGTTGCTCCGGGGGCGGTGCTCGAGGAGCCGGTTCATCTCGTCTACCTGTCCGTCAATCCGCAACGCGAGCCGACCGTCTCCTTCCCGCGCACGCTGATCGTGGCCGGCCGGGGGAGCGAGGCCCGCCTCGTCGAGAGCTACGGCGGCCTCGACGGCGAGGCCTACTTGACGGACGCGGTGACGGAGGTCGTGGTCGAGGAGGACGCCTCTCTCGACCACTACAAGCTCCAGCGGGAGGGCGAGAGTGCCTTCCATCTGGCGACCCTCGCCGTCCGTCAAGACCGCCACGCGCGCTTCACGGACCACGCGATCAGCCTCGGGGCCGCCCTCGCCCGCAACGACATCACGGTGCTCTTCGGGGGCGAGGGGGGGGAGTGCGCGCTCCTCGGCCTCTTCCTTGCGGACGGGGAGCGGCATCTCGACACCCACACCCGCATCGACCACGCGGTGCCGCACTGCTCGAGCCGCGAGGTGTACAAGGGGATCCTGGACGGGTCGGCCCGCGGCGTCTTCGACGGCCTGATCGTGGTGAGGCCCGGCGCCCAGAAGACGGACGCCTGGCAGACCAACAAGAACCTGCTGCTCTCGCGGCAGGCCCTCGTGGACAGCACCCCGCGCCTCGAGATCCTCGCGGACGACGTGAAGTGCAAGCACGGCTCCACCACCGGCCAGCTCGATCCCGCGGCGCTCTTCTACCTGCGCTCGCGGGGGATCGCGGAGGCGGAGGCCCGGGCCCTCCTCACCTACGCCTTCGCGAGCGACCTCGTCCAGCGGATCCGGGTGGAGCCGCTGCGGAGAGCGGTGGAGGCCTGCCTCCAGTCGCGCTTGCCGAGTGCTTTGGAGATCAAGGAGGCGTTCGCATGAGCGCGGAGCGGGCGGCCCCGAGCGTCGCGGGCTACGACGTGGAGGCGGTCCGGCGGGATTTTCCGATCCTGGGCACGACCGTCCACGACAAGCCGCTCGTCTACCTGGACAGCGCGGCCAGCGCCCAGAAGCCGCGGGCGGTGATCGAGGCCGAGCGCGACCTCTACGAGGGCTACTACTCGAACGTCCACCGCGGCGTGCACCAGCTCTCGGTGCAGTCCACCGAGGCCTACGAGGCGGCCCGGGGCAAGGTGCGGGCCTTCCTGGGCGCCCGGGAGAGCCGCGAGGTGATCTTCGTCCGGGGGACCACCGAGGCCATCAACCTCGTGGCCCAGACCTTCGGCCGGCAGCATCTGAAGCCGGGGGACGAGGTGCTGATCTCGGGCCTGGAGCACCACTCGAACATCGTCCCCTGGCAGATCCTGTGCGAGCAGACGGGGGCCCGCCTGCAGGTCGCCCCCATCAACGAGGCGGGCGAGGTCGAGCTCCCGGTCTTCGAGAAGCGGCTGGGACCCCGGACGAAGCTGGTCGCCCTCGCCCACGTCTCGAACGCCTTGGGGACGATCAACCCCGTGAAGCGCATGACCGCGCTGGCCCACGCCGTGGGGGCGGCGGTCCTGATCGACGGGGCGCAGGGCGCCCCCCACCTGGCCCTCGACATGGTGGACCTCGACTGCGATTTCTACGCCTTCTCCGGGCACAAGCTCTACGGGCCCTCCGGCATCGGCGTGCTCTACGGCAAGGCGGAGAGGCTGGAGGCCATGCCCCCCTGGCAGGGGGGCGGGGACATGATCGCCTCCGTCACCTTCGAGAAGACCACCTACAACGTCATCCCCCACAAGTTCGAGGCGGGAACCCCGAACATCGCGGGGGTGATCGGCCTCGGCGCCGCCATCGATTACGTAACCGGCCTCGGCCTGGGAGCCATCGCCGCCCACGAGGACGAGCTGCTCCGCTACGGGACCGAGCGGCTCCAGGCGATCCCGGGGCTGCGGATCGTGGGCACCGCCAAGAAGAAGGCGGGGGTGCTCTCCTTCGTCCTGGACGGCATCCACCCCCACGACGTGGGGACCGTGCTCGACTACGAGGGGATCGCGGTGCGCACCGGCCACCACTGCGCGCAGCCGGTGATGGACCGCTACGGCCTGCCCGCCACCGCCCGGGCCTCCCTCGCCTGCTTCAACACCCGGGAGGACCTGGACGCCCTCTGCCGCGGGATCGTGAAGGTCCAGGAGATGTTCCGGTGAGCACGACCGAGCTTCGGGAGCTCTACCAGGAGGTCATCCTCGACCATTCGAAGCGGCCGCGGAACTTCCGCGAGATCGCGGCCGCCACCTCCCGGGCGGACGGCTTCAACCCGCTCTGCGGCGACAAGGCCACCGTCTTCGTCCAGCTCGAGGGCGACGTGGTCCGGGACGTGAGCTTCAGGGGGGCGGGCTGCTCCATCTCCACCGCGTCCGCCTCGATGATGACCGAGGCCCTCCGGGGCAAGACGCGCTCGGAAGCGGAGGCCCTCTTCGAGCGCTTCCACCGCCTGGTGACGAGCGACCCCTCCCGGGCCCGGGAGAACGCCGCCCCCGAGCTCGGCAAGCTGTCCGTGTTCTCGGGGGTCTCGGAGTTCCCGGTGCGCGTGAAGTGCGCCTCCCTGCCCTGGCACACCTTCAAGGCCGCGCTCTCGGGCGAGGGCAAGGCCTCGACGGAGTAAGGAAAGCCCATGCGCGAAGCCCGTACGCTCTCCCGCGACATCGAGGTGGCGGCGATCCCCTACGGAGACAAGCTCACCCTCACCGCGGGAACCACCGTCTACCTGACCCAGGCCCTCGGCGGCTCCTACACCGCGATGACGGACCACGGGTACATGGTCCGCGTCGAGGGGAAGGACGGCGACGCGGTCGGGGAAGAGCCCACGAAGCCCGTGACCGAGGCCGACCTCGCCGGACGGTCGGTCGAGCAGCTCGCCTGGGAGCAGCTCAAGACCTGCTTCGATCCCGAGATCCCGGTCAACATCGTGGACCTGGGGCTCGTCTACAAGTGCGAGGCGGCCCCCCTGCCCCAAGGGGGGGAGAAGGTCACCGTGCAGTTCACCCTCACCGCCCCCGGATGCGGAATGGGGGACTACCTGAAGCAGGACGTGGAGCAGAAGATCCTCGGCCTGCCCGGGGTGAAGGAGGCCGACGTGCAGGTGGTGCTCGATCCCCCGTGGAGCCAGACCATGATGTCCGACGCCGCGCGACTCCAACTGGGGATGATGTGACCCCGCTGCCAGGTAACAGGCAACGGGCGGCGCGCGAAGCGGGATTCACTCCCGCGAAGCGCGCGGGGGGTTTCAGGGGGGTGCGACGCAGCACCCCCCTGACGGAGATAGGTTTGTGAAGCTGAGCTCGCAGGAGGAGTTCGGATTGCGCTGCCTGCTCCAGATCGCCCGCCTGGGCGACGGGGGCAGCCTGACCATCACCGAGATGAGCCAGCGCGAGGGGATCTCCGCCCCCAACGTGGCGAAGATCATGCGCATCCTGCGGCGGGCGGGGCTGGTGAAGAGCACGCGGGGCAAGGCGGGTGGGTACAGCCTGTCCCGGCCCGCGGCGGAGCTCCCCGTAGGCGAGGTCCTGGGCTCCCTGGGCGGGCGGCTCTACGACGCGGGGTTCTGCGACCGCCACTCCGGGCTCGAGCAGCTCTGCCTGAACAACTCGGACTGCTCGATCCGGCCGGTGCTCCGCCATATCCAGGAGGCGGTGGACCAGGTCCTGGGACGGCTCACCATCCAGAGCCTGCTGCGCAGCGAGCGCGAGGTCAGCCTGTCGATGGGCCCCCGCGCGGTGCCCCTTCCCCTCTCGACCCGTCCCTCCTGAAGAGCGTTCGCCTCGCCTTCGTCGGCTTCGGCAACGTGGGGCGCCGTCTCGCCGAGCTCCTCCGTGGACGGTACGGCCGCGTCCTCCGGTCGCAGGGCCTGCGCGCTCGGGTCACCGGCATCGCCACCGCGCGCCACGGCCTCGCGATCGATCGACGCGGCCTCGACCTCGGCCGCTGCCTGCGGCGGGTCCGCGCCGGCCGCTCGCTCGACGGCCTGCACCGCGGGCCGCGCCCGGCCACCGTCCTCGATTTCGTGGCCCGGGTCCCCGCCGACGTCCTGCTCGAGTTGACGACCCTCGACCCGCGGCGCGGCGAGCCCGCGGTCTCCCACGTGAAGGCCGCCCTCGCCCGGGGGCTGCACGTGGTGACCGCGAACAAGGGGCCGGTCGCCTTCGCCCTCCACCCCCTGCGGGCCCTCGCCCGCCGGAAGGGCCTGCGCTTCCTCTACGAGAGCGCGGTGATGGACGGCACCCCGATCTTCAACCTCGTGGCCCGCTGCCTGCCCGGCGCCCGCCTCCGCGGCTTCCGCGGGACGCTCAACAGCACGACCAGCCTGATCCTGTCCCGAATGGAGGAAGGCCTGACCGCGAGCGGCGCGTTGCGGGAGGCGCAGCGGCTCGGAATCGCGGAGGCCGACCCCCGCCACGACCTCGAGGGCTGGGACTCCGCGGTCAAGGGCTGCGCGCTGGCCAACGCACTGCTCGGGGCGCGGCTCACGCCGGCGCGGGTGCGGCGGCGCGGCATCGCCGGGATCGTGCCCTCCGAGGTGCGGCGCGCGGTGCGCGCGGGGACGCGGCTCCGGCTGGTGGTGCGGGGCCGGCGCGAGGGACGGCGGGTGAGGGTCCGGGTGGGGCCCGAGCGCGTCCCTTTCGGCGACCCGCTGTCGGGCTCGGGCCCCGACGCGGCCCTCGTCCTCGAGACGGACCTGATGGGCGAGATCGGCGTGTTCGAGCGCGGGGCGACCGTGGACCAGACCGCGTACGGGCTGCTCTCCGACCTGCTCGAGGTCGTGCGCGGACCGCGCGGGACGCCGTCGTTATAATCCGTCGCGGAGAAGCCCTTGTCGCCCCGACCCCGGTCCGTCGCCGTCGCCGCCCTGATCGCCGGGGGGATCGCGGCCCTGCCGGTCCGGGCCGAGGAGGTGCTCGTCTTTGCCGCGGCCAGCCTGACCGACGCCCTGAAGGAGGTCGGGCGCGGCTTCGAGGCCGCCACCGGACACACCGTGGCCTTCAACTTCGGCGGCTCGAGCGACCTCGCCCGGCAGATCAAGGCGGGGGCTCCCGCCGACGTCTTCTTCTCCGCGGACCTCGCGCGCATGGACGAGCTCGAGCAGGCCGGTCTCGTGCGGGCGGAGGACCGGGTGAGCCTCCTCTCGAACGTCCTGGTGGTGATCGTTCCCACGGGCTCGCCCGCGGCGGTGAAGGCGCCTTCGGATCTCGCGGGGTTCCGGCGCCTCGCGCTGGCGAACCCCGAGTCCGTCCCCGCGGGGATCTACGCGCGGACGTGGCTGGCCTCCCTCGGCCTGTGGGAGCGCCTGAAGGACCGGGTGGTCCCTACCCTCGACGTGCGGGCGGCCCTCGCGGCGGTCGAGGCGGAGAACGCCGAGGCGGGGATCGTCTACCGCACGGACGCCGCGCTGTCGAAGCGGGTGCGGGTCGCCCTCGAGGCGCCGCGGGACCAGGGGCCGAAGATCACCTACGCCCTGGCGGCCCTCGCCGGCTCGGGACGGGCGGGAACGCGGGCCCTCCGCGCCTACCTGGCCTCCCCCGCGGCCCTCGAGGTCTACCGCCGCCACGGCTTCGAGGTCCTCGCCCCGAAATGAGGTGCTGAGCCCCGAGGAGACGCGCGTCGTCCTGTTCACCCTCGGGGTGGCGGCCCTGGCGACGCTCGTGATCCTGCCCCCGGGGGTGGCGGCCGCGCTGCTGCTCGCCCGCTACCGCGGTCCCGGCAAGGGCCTGCTCGAGACCCTCCTCTCCCTGCCCCTGGTGCTGCCCCCGACCGCGGTCGGCATCCTCCTGCTCTCCGCCTTCGCTCGGCGCGGGCCGCTCGGATGGTGGATGGCCGCCCGCGGGATCGAGATCGTGTTCACCTGGAAGGCGGTGCTGATCGCGACCGCGGTGATGTCGTTCCCCCTGCTCGTGCGCTCGGCCCGGACCGCGTTCGAGGAGGTGGACCCGCGGCTGGTGGGCCTCGCTCGGACCCTCGGCTGCGGGCCCACCGCCGCCTTCTTTCGCGTGACCCTGCCCCTGGCCTGGCGGGGCGTGCTCGCGGGGACCGTCCTCGCGTTCTCCCGGGCCCTCGGGGAGTTCGGGGCCACGGTCATGATCGCGGGCAACATCCCCGGCCGGACCCAGACTCTCGCCCTCGCGATCTTCCACGACAACCAGGTCGGCCGCGACGACCGCGCGCTGGTCCTGGCGGGGGTGACGGTGGCCCTGGCCTTCGCGGCCCTCTGGACGACCGAGTGGATCACGCGGCGCCGCACGCGGCGGACCCGGGCATGATCGAGATCGACCTCGAGGTGCCGCTCGCCCGCTTCACGCTGCGCGTGGCCACCCGCCTGGGCGGGGGCGTGACCGCGGTCATGGGCCCTTCGGGGGCGGGCAAGACGACGCTGCTGGAGGCGCTGGCCGGCCTCCGCCGCGGAGCCCGGGGCCGGGTCGTGCTCGAGGGCGAGACGCTGCTCGACACCCCGAGCGGCGTGGCCCGGCCGGCCGAGAAACGGCGCGTGGGCTACGTCCCCCAGGACGCCGGCCTGTTTCCGCACCTCACCGCCCTCGCCAACGTGCGCTTCGGGGCGCGCGGGGCGGAGGCCCGCGTGGAGAGCGCGACCTCTACCCTGGAGCTGCGCGGCCTGCTCGACCGCTACCCGGCCTCGCTCTCGGGAGGGGAGAAGCAGCGGGTGGCGCTGGCCCGCGCCCTCGCCAGCGACCCGCACCTGCTCCTCCTCGACGAGCCCCTGGCCGCCCTGGACGTGGGCCTGCGCGAGCGCATCCTGCCCTATCTCGTACGGATCCGCGACGAGTGGAAGGTCCCCTGCCTGTACGTCACCCACAACGTGGGCGAGGCCCTGGCCCTGGCCGGCCACGTGCTGCTGCTGCGGGACGGGCGCGTGGAAGGGGAGGGCGCGCCCCTCGACCTGCTCTCTTCGCCGGTCCTTTCCCGTGAGGCGGAGGCGGGGATCGAGAACCTGCTCCGCGGGGTCGTGCTCTCCCACGACCCGGAAGGCGGGGTCACCCGGGTGCGGGTCGGCGAGGGGCTCGAGGTGTCGGTCGGCCTGGCCGCGGATCGCGCCCTGGGCGGCGGGGTCACCCTGGCCGTGCGGGCGGAGGACGTCCTGGTGTCCACCGAGGAGGTGCGCGGCCTCTCGGCCCGCAACGTCTACCCGGCCCGGATCGCCGGGTTGCAGCGCACCGGGGTCGACGTCACCCTGCGCTGCGCCCTCGAAGGCGCGGGGCCGGTCCTCCTCGCGCGGGTGACCCCCGCCGCCGTGCGCTCCCTGGGCCTGGAGGCCGGACGCCCCGTGTGGCTCGCCATGAAGAGCCACTCGGTGCGGCTGGTCTGAATCGGCTGTGCTATCATTGATAGCAGAGGAGGACATGGCGCAGCTCGTGGTTCGGAGGCTGGACCCGAAGGTGGTGATGGAGCTCCGCAAGCGCGCCGCTCGTAGCGGCCGGTCCATGGAAGCCGAGCATCGGGAGATCCTTCGCGCGGCGTTGCGGCCCGTGCGCGGAGCCAAGTCGCTCAAGGAGCTGCTGCTCCTCATGCCCGCCGCGGGGCAGGATTCGGACTTTGCCCGTCTGAGAGGCAAGGCCCGCCGCGTTCGACTGTGAGCCTGCTGCTCGACACGAACGTCCTTTCCGAGCTTCGCAAGGGTGCCCGGGCGAACGCTCATCTTCGCGGCTGGTTCGGCGGTGTCTCGGTCGACGAGATCTATCTCAGCGTGCTCGTCGTGGGCGAGCTTCGTCGAGGGATCGAGCTGGTGCGACGGAGGGACCCAAAGCAAGCCGCTGCCCTCGAGCGATGGCTGACGCGCGTCACCAGCGATCACGCGGAACGCATCCTCCCCGTCGATGGACCGGTGGCGGACCAGTGGGGGCGGCTGACGGCCAAGCAATCGGGCTCGGTGATTGACACCCTAATGGCGGCCACGGCGCTCGTCCATGGGCTCGTCCTCGTCACACGCAACGTGAAGGACGTGGCGTGGACCGGTGTCTCCTACCTCAACCCCTTCGAAGCTGCTTCGAGCTGAGACCCGCCGCGCCACGAAAAGAGCCTTGACTTTCCAGGCCAATTCCTGTTAGCTGGCGCCAAGATTCGTCCTGGATCGTTCGTGTCGAGGGAGAAGGCACCGGCGCAGAGCCACTCTCCCGTCGTTCCTGGGCTTTTTCACCGCCTGGGCAGAGCCGAAGGCACATGCCCCGGCTTCGCCCGCAGGCCTCTCATGTCCAGGGTTCGTGCCGCCGGGGGGGCCCGGCCGATCCAGAAGAGGCCGTTCACGTCACAAGGAGGGGAGACATGCCCGCTTCCACGTTCCAGAGGGTGCGCTGCCTTGCGCTCTTCGGTCTGCTCCTGGCGCTCTGCGCGCTCGCGCCGCCCGTGCTCGCGCAGTTCGACAGCGGGCAGTTGAACGGGTTCGTCCGCGACCCGCAGGGTGGGGTCGTGCCCGGAGCCACCGTCAAGGTCGTGAACCAGGGGACCCGGCTCGAGCGGACCTACGTGACCGACAACTCGGGCTACTACATCGCGCCCGCCCTGCCGCCGGGAGCCTATCAGGTGACGGTGGAGCTGGCGGGCTTCCGCAAGTCCATTCGGACCGGGGTCAAGATCGACGCCGCCTCCAAGGTCCAGGTCGATGCGACGCTGGTCCCGGGCGGCGTGGACGAGGAAGTCACGGTCGTCGCCGAGTCCACGCCCCTCCAGACCAACACCGGCCAGGTGTCCAAGACCATCGAGACCAAGCAGATCCAGGACTTGATGCTCAACGGCCGCAACCCCATCAACCTGGCCCTGCTCAAGCCCGGCGTGCGAGGCGGGGCCGGCGGCTCCTTCGGCAGCTTTCAGCCGGACAGCCTGAGCAACGGCGGGTTCAACATCAACGGCAGCCGCTCCGACGAGAACCTCATCACCATCGACGGCGCCGTGGCCATCCGCACGCGATCCGCGGGCACCATCATCGGCACCGTCAACGTGGACACGGTCCAGGAGATCCAGATCCTGACCTCCAGCTACCTGGCCGAATACGGGCGCTCCTCGGGCGGACAGGTCCGGTTCGTCACCAAGGGCGGCGGCCACGACTTCCACGCCGACCTGTACGAGTTCTACCGGGACGAAAAGCTGGACGCCAACTCCTGGCAACGCAACAACAGCCCGCTCCCCGAGCAGAACGGCAAGCCCGCCCCCTACAACTTCAACCAGTACGGGTACGACATCGGCGGGCCTCTCTACATCCCGGGCAAGTTCAACACCAGCCGCGACAAGCTGTTCTTCTTCTGGGCCCAGGAATGGATCGATTACTATCGGGAAGACACCGCCACCCGTACCGTCCCCACCGCGGCCATGCGAAACGGGGACTTCAGCGAGCTGCTGAACCCGGGGAACCCGTTCTTCGGCAAGACGATCGCCATCAAGGACCCGCTCACGGGGCAGCCGTTCGCCGGGAACATCATCCCGGCCAATCGGCTCAGCCCCAACGGGGTCGGGTTGCTGAACACGTATCCTCTCCCCACGCCCGGGTTCCAGCGGGGCAGCAACAACTGGATCGGCACCAGCCCCAACCCGCGCAACACCCGCAAAGACACTCTGAGGCTCGACTGGACGCCCGACAACAAGAACCGGGTCTCCTTCCGGGGCTCCCTGTTCAACTGGCACGCGGTCGACTCCTTCCGCGGCGACTTCGCCCTGGCCCGCACCCAATGGAGCCGGCCCAACCAGACGGCGGTCCTGAACTGGACGAGCACCCTCTCGTCGAACCTCATCAACGAGGCGACGGCGGGCTGGTCCCGCGACCAGGTCTTCATCGAGGTGTTCCGGGGGACGGACTCCTTCGTGCGGAGCAAGTACGGGATCAACTACCCGTACATCTTCCCGGGCAAGGAGATCGAGGACAAGATCCCCACCGTCTCCATCCCCGGCTTCGGGACCATCGACGGCGGGCCGTATCCTTCCTCGTCGGAGGGCCCCATCTGGACCGTCTCGGACAACCTGACCTGGATCAAGGGCCGGCACACCTTCAAGGGCGGCGTGTTCATGGAGTACTCGGGGGAGGACGACTTCGACCAGATCAACGTGACGCCGCTGCCCGGCGACACCAACAACCAGAACGGGCGCTTCGAGTTCCTCGACAGCCGCGCCGGCGGCACCGGTCTAGCGGTCGCCGACGCCGCGATGGGCTTGTTTGCCAACTACGGCGAGATCGGCAAACGCTCCCGCACCATCTGGCGAGCCCTGGCGGTGGACGCCTTCATCCAGGACAGCTGGAAGGTTCGGGACAACCTGACGCTCGAGCTCGGAACGCGCTACGTGTACTGGCCGCCCTGGCACGCCCAGCTCAACAACATCGCGATGTTCGACCCCGCCTTCTACAACCCAGCCCAGGCCGCCATCGTCGATCCGAAGACGGGTGCGATCACCGGTGGCGACCGCTTCAACGGCGTGGTGCTCCCCGCCAACGGCTTCCCGGCCGACGCCAAGGGGGTGGTACCCGCGGCGGACGACCCGCAATACCAGCGGCTCTTCCACGGTCTGCCCCGCGGGTTCTCGGAGACGCATCCCTTCGTCTTCGAGCCGCGCTTCGGCATGGCCTGGCAGATCAACCCGAAATCCGTCGTTAGGTTGGGCGCGGGCGTCTTCCACACCCGGCTCAGCCTGAACGACTCCACGTTGCTCGGCGGCAACCCGCCCATCCAGTTCAAGGTGGGGGTTACCAACGGGCTGGTCGACCAGCCGACGGGGGCGACGCGCCGGGACTTCCCTCTGCTCATGACGGAGCAGGATCCGGTCTTCGACCATCCGACGGCCTACAGTTGGAGCGTCTCCTTTCAGCGCCAACTTCCCTGGGACATCGCCGCCGACGTGACTTACGTGGGCCGGGTGGGGACGCACCTGCAGCGCGAGCGCAACATCAACCAGCTCCAGCCGGGCACCCTCCAGGCCAACCCCGGAGTCAACCTCAACGCCCTTCGTCCCTATCTCGGCTTCGCCAACATCCGGCTCTCCGAGAACGCCGGCCGGTCCGAATACAACGGCCTGCAGCTCAGCCTGGAGCGGCGTTTCCACAGTGGGCTGGGCTTCGGGTTGGCCTACACCCTGTCGAAGGTCCGGGACAACGCCAGCGACAAGCGGAACCTGATGTTCAACGCCTACAACGACTCGGGCTACTGGGGCATCTCCGACAACGACCGCACCCACGTCCTCGCCATCCACTACGTCTACGAGCTGCCCCTGTGGCGTCATCAGGACACCGTCCTCAAGAAGATCCTGGGAGGCTGGCAGCTCTCGGGCGTGACCTTCTTCCAATCCGGCCGACCAGTTTCCGTGATGCGTGGTGACGACGTCGCCGGCGTGGGCGACAGCACCGCCCAACCCTGGGACCTGGTCGGCGACCCGAACGTCTCGAATCCCCAGTTCTCGCAAGGCCGGAGCAAGGACCAGAACTTCTGGTTCAACCCCCAGGCCTTCAAGCAGCCCGCCCAGGGCACTTTCGGCAACTCGGGCCGGAACATCCTCCGGGCGCCCTGGTTCCAGAGCTGGGACATGGCGCTCTTCAAGAACGTACCGCTCGGCAACACGCGGCGCTTGCAGCTCCGGCTCGAGGTCTTCAACTTCCCGAACCACCCCAACCTTGGCGACGCCAATGCCAGCAACGGCGGCGTCGTCAACGATCCGAAGAACGCCGACTTCGGACGGGTACTGACCAAGACCGGAGAGCGAGCCGTTCAGCTCGGAGTGAAGTTCATGTTCTGAGCCGGCGAGGACGCCGTCCGTATCAACCATGGGCCCGGGCGTCCGGCGCCGTCGCCGGGCTTCCGGGCCCGCTTCATAGGGGACAGCTCCACCGCCTTGAAAAGGCGTGGGGGTCATCGGTAAGCTGGGCGGCCGATGAAGAGGGACCTACGATCCCCGCGAGATCTGGTCGCGCTGACCGTCCTGATCGTGGCGGCAGCCCTGGGCGTGGACGGAGCGGCGGCGCAAGAGCGGGATCCCCTGCCCGTCCCCGACCTGCCGGGCTTGAAGACGCTCAAGGCCGATTTCCATCTCCACACCGTCTTCTCGGACGGCCAGGTATGGCCCACGGTCCACGTGTCGGAGGCGTGGCGCGACGGGCTGGACGCGATCGCCCTCACGGACCACGTGGAGTACCACCCGCACGCCTCCGACGTCGCGGTCGACCTCCGGCGGCCCTACGAAGTGGCTCGTCCGTTGGCGGACGAGCTCGGGATCATCCTGATTCCCGGGGTCGAGATCACGCGCCCGGCCCCGGGCTCCCCGGCCACCATCCCCGTGGGAAGCGGCCACTTCAACGCCTTGTTCGTCACCGATCCCAAGGCCCTGGAGGTCCCGGATCTGCAAGAGGCGCTGCGCCGCGCCCATGCGCAGGGCGCCTTCGTCTTCTGGAACCACCCCGGCTTCATGGGCACCCTCGAGCCCAGGTGGCACCCCCATGTGGAGGCGGCCTACCGCGAGGGCCTCTTCCAGGGGGTGGAGCTGGTCAACGGCAAGGACTTCTACCCCGCGGTCTACCCCTGGATCGCGGAGAAGGGCCTCACGATTCTCAGCAACAGCGACATCCACCTCCCCACGCCGCCCCGCGCGGTGGGCGGCCCGCGGCCGATCACGCTGCTCTTCGCCCGCACCGCGGATGCCGCGGGCGTCCGGGAGGCGCTCGTGGCCCGCCGCACGGCGGCTTGGCTGGGCGACGACGTGTGGGGCGCCGAAGAGCACCTGCGCGGCTTGTGGCAGGGCGCGCTCCCGCCCTTCCCCTCCGCCTTGTCCGCGCGCCCGGGCCAGCGGCTGGTCGTGCGGGTCCAGAACTCTTCGGCCATCCCCTTCCGCCTGCGACCGCGCCCGGGCCCGTCCTGGGTGCGCCTGGAGGCGGTGACCGTCCAGGCGCGGGCGACCTCGCTGCTCTACCTGCCCGTCGCGCGTGACGCGCCCACGGGCCGGCAGAGAATCGCCCTGGAGGTCGAGGTCTCGAACCTGCACGTCGGGCCCGGCCACGAGCTCGTGGTCACCGTCCCGCTCGAGATCACGGTCGGTCCCTAGCAGCAGCGATTGGGGCCGGAGTAGCGCCGGCGCAGCGCGTCCAGCCAGAACTCCTCGCGGGAGAGGGGCGTCTCCGGACGGACCCGCTCGAGATAGCGCTCGTAAGCCGCGTCCCCCGATGCCTCGCGCACCCCACGCCAGAGCCGCCGCAGCCAAGTCCTCATCACCCCACCTCCGCCCATCGCGTCGCCACGTAGGGCGACTCCTGGAGCGCGGCCGACTTGCGCCCGCCGATGATGCGGTACCACTCGAAGAGCGCCTCCGCGATGAGGACCAGGATCAGCCCCGCGAAGAGCGCGGTCACCGCCGCATCCAGGCGGGCGTTGAAGATCAGCCGCTCGGTGGCCGCGACCCGGTCCGCGGGGACGGCGCCGGCCGCGATCTGCCCGGAGAGGGTTCGGGCCTGGGACAGGAACCCCAGGCGCGAGTCGGAGTGGAAGATCTTCTGGTAGCTGGCGGTCATGGTCACGATCACCAGCCAGGCGGTGGGGAGCAGCGTCACCCACAGCCAGCGCGTGCGCCCCATCTTGATGAGGATGGTGGTGGCCACGACCAGCGCCACCGCGGCCAGGAGCTGGTTTGCGATCCCGAAGAGAGGCCAGAGGGAGTTGATCCCGCCCAGGGGGTCGAGCACTCCCTGGTAGAGGAAGTAGCCCCACCCCCCCACGATCAGCGCGCTCGAGAACAGGATGCTTGGGTACCAGCCGGTGCGCCCGAGCGGCTTTGAGACGTGGCCCAGCAGGTCCTGGACCATGAAGCGGCCCACCCGCGTCCCCGCGTCGACCACGGTCAGGATGAAGAGCGCCTCGAACATGATCGCGAAGTGGTACCAGATCGACAGGAGCCCCTCGCCCCCGATGGTGCCGCTGAAGATCTGGGCCATGCCCACCGCGAGGGACGGGGCGCCGCCGGTCCGGTTCAAGAGCGTCGCCTCTCCCACCTGGCGGGCGAGGTCGTGCATGGTCCGGGGATCGAGGGGGAAGCCCCAGCCCGCGATGGTGGCGGCGGCCTGCTCGGCGGAAGCCCCCACGATCCCCGCCGGGCTGTTGATCGCGAAGTAGGCGCCGGGGGTGAGGGCGCAGGCCGCGACCATGGCCATGATGCCCACGAACGACTCCATCAGCATCGCGCCGTAGCCGACGAGCCGCGCGTGCCCCTCGCGCATGAGCAGCTTCGGGGTGGTGCCGGAGGAGATGAGGGCGTGGAACCCCGAGACGGCGCCGCAGGCGATGGTGATGAAGCAGAACGGGAAGATGGTGCCGGCGAAGACGGGGCCGGTGCCGTCGACGAAGCGGGTGAGGGGCGGCATGTGGATGGTCGGCCTCACGAGGATGATGCCGGCGGCCAGGGCCAGCATCACCCCCACCTTGATGAAGGCCGAGAGGTAGTCGCGGGGGGCGAGGAGCAGCCAGACGGGGAGCGCCGAGGCCGCGAAGCCGTAGGTGATGATCGCCACCGCGAGGGCGGGCCCGGCCAGGGTGAAGACCGCGGCCCACTCCGGCGCCGCCGCCACCCAGCGCCCCGCCAGCACCGCGAACAGGATCAGCCCGAAGCCGATGGCCGAGGCCTCGAGCACGCGCCCCGGACGCCAGAAGCGCATGTAGAGGCCCATCAGCATCGCGATGGGGATGGTGAGGGCCAGGGTGAAGGTGGCCCAGGGGGAGTCCTTGAGGGCGTTGACCACGACCAGGGCCACCACCGCGAGCAGGATGATCATGATGGCGAGGATGGAGGTGGTGGCGATCATGCCCCCCCGCCGGCTCACCTCCTCGCGGGCCATCTGGCCGAGCGATTTCCCGTCGCGGCGCATCGAGAAGAACAGGATCACGAAATCCTGGACGCAGCCTCCGAGCACCGCCCCCACGATCAGCCACAGCGTCCCCGGCAGGTAGCCGAACTGGGCGGCCAGGGTCGGCCCCACCAGGGGCCCCGGACCGGCGATGGCCGCGAAGTGGTGTCCGATGGCCACCCATCGGTTCGTGGGGACGAAGTCGCGGCCGTCGTCCAGGCGCTCGGCGGGGGTGGCCCGGGTGTCGTCGAGGGCCAGGACCCGGGCCGCGATGAAGCCCGAGTAGAAGCGGTAGGCGATGAGGTAGCTCGAGGCCGCGGCCACCACGAACCAGAGGCCGTTGACCGGCTCGCCCCGGCTGAGGGCGATCGTCCCCAGGGCCCCGGCTCCCAGCAGGGCCACCGCCGTCCACCCGAGAAAACTCAGGGGTCGCTTCATCCTTCGCTCCCTCCCTCGGGGGGTGAGTATAGCCGCGCCCGGCGAGGGCGATCCTTCGTGGTAGGGTGGGGCCGGCCATGCCCGACATCGGACTGAGCCTACTGAGCGCGATGATCACCCCCGCAGTCCTCATCTCGGCCTGCGGGACCCTCATCTTCTCCACCGCCACCCGCCTGGCCCGGATCGTGGACCGGGTGCGGAACCTGGCCTTCCTGCTGGAGCAGCTCTTCACGGGGCGGGTACAGGACTTCGTGGAGGAGCGGAGGCGGGAGATCGACGCGCAGATCGCCTTCTACGCGCAGCGCAGCCGCCTCGCCCAGGGCGCGCTCACCAGCTTCTACGTCGCCCTAGGCTTCTTCGTGGCGGCGGTGATCGGCACCGGTCTCACTGCCCTCTTGCCCCGCGCCGCCTGGCTGCCCAGCCTGCTCGGGATCGTGGGGACGCTGTTCCTGTTCGCGGGCTCCGTTCACCTCATCCGGGAGACGCGCCTGGCCGTGAAGTCCGTGAACTCCGAGATGGAGTTCACCCTGCGCCTGGGCCGGCTGTACCAGGCCCGGCACGAGGGGGAACCGGCGGCCGACTGAGTCAGGGCGCGACGGGCGCCGGGGGCACGCCCGACCACTGCTCGATCGGGAAGTGCCGACCGCAGTGCGGGCAGCCGGTGGTCTCGAATCGCCGGCCGCACTGCGGACAGGTCGCGCGGGTGGCGAAGGTATCGAACTCCGCGCCGCACGGGCATTTCCAGATCGGAGCGGCGGGGGGGGCGGTGCCGCACGCGGGGCAGGCGACTTCGTGGTGCTGCGGCAGCTCCAGCAGCTGCGCGATCCGCCGGCCCTGGCGCAGGCCGTTCCACGACCACATCAACCCGAACGCGGCGAGGGCGATGAACCAGAGATCCTGCTTGTAAAGGGCGCCCACCATGGCCGCTCCCGCGCCCAGGAGGCCGATCCCGCTCGCGACCATGAGGCTCCGGGAGCGTCCGATCACGAACCACAGGAGGGCCCGCAGGATCTGCCCGCCGTCCAGCGGATAGATCGGCAGCATGTTGAAGACGAGCAGGCCCACGTCGATCACGAACAGCGAGAAGACGAAGTGGCTCAGGTCCGCCGACGTCGGCAGGACCTCGGAGCGCATCAGCAGGAGAGCCCCCATCAGCACCGGCGCGAGCACGACGTTGACGAGGGGCCCGGCCGCGATGCTCCAGAGCACCGCCCCCGGCCGCGGCTGCGGGTTGACGTAGGCCACCCCGCCCATCGGCCAGAGCAGGATCCGATCCGCCTCCCCGCCTCCGGACTTGCAGGCCAGCGCGTGCCCGAACTCGTGCAGGAGCACGATCAGGAAGAGCGCCAGGTACTCCGCGACGTTCCACGCGATCGACGAGTAGCTGCGGGCGCGGGTGTTGATCTCGTAGACCGCGACCACGATCCACAGCCAGTGGAGATAGACGTCGATCTGGAAGAGGCGGAACAGCCGGATGCCGCCGCGGGGGCTTCCGGCGGGGGCGGGTGCAGGCATCGAGGGGTACCTCGCTCGGGTCGTCCCATCGTATCAGACGCTTCTGCGGCCGATCATGGTAGCGTGAGAAGGCCATGGAGCACGCCGAGACCGCCGCCCTTCCCGTGCGCTTCGACGCCCATCCGTCCCGCTACGTGCACTGGAGGCTCGAGATCGAGCCCCCGGTGGCTCGGCTGGTGATGGACATCCAGGAGGACCGGCCGCTCCGGCCCGGGTACCCTTTGAAGACCAACAGCTACGACCTGGGGGTGGACATCGAGCTGGCGGACGCGATCCAGCGCCTGCGCTTCGAGCACGCGGAGGTCGGCGCCCTGGTGATCAGCAGCGCCAAGGACCGCATCTTCTGCTCGGGAGCCAACATCTACATGCTGGGCTCCTCGACCCACGCCTTCAAGGTCAACTTCTGCAAGTACACGAACGAGACCCGCCTTGCCCTCGAGGACGCCTCGCAGCACTCGGGCCTCAAGTCGCTGGCGGCGGTGAACGGGGCCTGCGCGGGCGGCGGCTACGAGCTGGCCCTCGCCTGCGACGAGATCCTGCTCGTGGACGACGCGTCTTCCGCGGTGAGCCTGCCCGAGGTCTCGCTGCTGGGGGTGCTTCCCGGCACCGGCGGCCTCACCCGGGTGGTGGACAAGCGCAAGGTGCGCCGCGACCTGGCCGACGTCTTCTCGAGCCTCGGCGAGGGGGTCAAGGGCAAGCGGGCGGCGCAGTGGCGGCTGGTCGATGAGACGGTGCCGCTCTCCCGCTTCGCGGCCCGGGTGGCCGAGCGGGCCCGGGCCCTGGCGGCGTTGGCACCCTCCCGCCGCGGTCCCGGGGTGGCGCTGGTGCCGCTCGCGCCCTCCCGGCAGGAGAACCGGACGGAGTACCGCCACGTCACCCTCGAGGTGAAGCCCGACGCTCGGGTGGCCCACCTCACGGTCCGCGGTCCGGAGGCGGGGGAGCCCACTGCTGCCGCCGCCATGCGCGAGCGGGGGAGCGAGCTCTGGGCGCTGCGGGCGTTCCGCGAGCTGGACGACGCTCTTCTCGACCTGCGGTTCAACCGGCCCGAGATCGGCACCGTGGTCCTGCTGACGCGCGGGGAGCCCTCGCGGGTGCTGGCCGCGGACGAGGCCCTCTGGGAGAACCGGGCGGACTGGTTCGCGAGCGAGGTCCGCCATCACCAGAAGAG
>WNGL01000588.1_pt1 | contig 43034 bp, 38 predicted proteins | sample 5400591 | NCBI WGS metagenome assembly WNGL01 (sample SAMN13153377, study PRJNA577476) | soil metagenome | isolation source: 80 cm soil or saprolite under Garry oak tree replicate 1 | place: USA:California | collected 2016-06-15
CCGCTTCGAAGCTCGAAGAAAAAATCCGGGGCACCAGCGTGACCTACGAAGACCTCGCATTCAAATTTCTCTACTGGCAAACCGCGCGCGTCCTGGGCGAAGAGAATGTCCGCACTCGCAATTGCTGGAAGCTGCAACTACGCGCGCCTTCGCGCGAGTCGCAGTACTCCAATGTTCTGTTATGGATCGACAAGGCTAGCGGCGCGCTCATGCGGATGGAAGGATATGACTGGAACGCCCAGCTGGCGAAGCGCTTTGAAGTCGTCTCGGCGCAAAAGATCGACAACCGCTGGTTCTTAAAACAAATGCGCGTCGAAGAGTTACAGCCGGGCACCAATCACGTGCAATCGCGCACATACCTGGAGATTAAGAAGTGAATGTAGCGCGGCTCTCTTTCGCCGTGTCGCGCACGGCAGAGCCGTGCGGCGCCAGCTATTCTTGCTCGCGTGCAGCCTTCACAATTTGGGCGAAGCTGCGTGGGTCGAGGCTGGCGCCGCCGACGAGGGCGCCATCGATGTCGGGCTGGCTCATCAATTCGCGCGCGTTTTCCGGTTTGACACTACCGCCGTACTGAATGCGCACCCGTTCGGCCGTCGTGTCATTGGCCATTTTGCGCAAGGTGTGACGAATGAACATGTGCGCTTCCTGCGCTTGATCTGGCGTAGCGTTCCGGCCAGTGCCGATCGCCCAGACAGGTTCGTAAGCGATCACTGTTTCCTGAAGTTCCTTTTCGGTCAGATCCTTGAGGCTGCCGCGCAATTGGATCGATAATATTTTTTCGACATTGCCCTTGTCGCGCTGCTGGAGCGTTTCCCCGATGCAAACGATCGGACGCAGTGTCGCTTCGTGAGCGGCGCGCACTTTGCGGTTCACAATTTCGTCGGTCTCACCGAACAAAGCGCGGCGTTCGCTGTGCCCGAGCACAACGTAATGCACAAATAAATCGCGCAACAGCGCAGCGCTGATCTCGCCCGTAAAAGCGCCGCTCCGCTCCCAATGCATGTTTTGCGCGCCGACCTTGATGTTTTGCGATTTGCCAAGAGCTTCCATCACTTTCGCAATCGCGGTGAACGGCGGCACAATCACGACCTCGATGTCGATAATGTCGCCCAGATCGAGCAGCAACGACTCGATAAATCGCGCAGACTCGGCCTGCGTCATGTTCATCTTCCAATTGGCAGCGACGATCTTTTTTCTCATTTTAACCAATCGAGGGTCGCGGTCGCGGATGGGACGCATGCGGTTCGAGGAGCGGTGGCAAGTGAATCATCTGATTACTCCATTACTCCTTTTCCGAGAGCGCCGCGACGCCCGGCAGTTCCTTGCCTTCGAGCAATTCCAAGGAAGCGCCACCGCCAGTAGAGATGAATGTCATTTTGTCGGCAAGTCCGGCTTGTTTTACCGCGGTCACGGAATCGCCGCCGCCGATGATCGTCGTCGCGCCTGACTGGGCGAGCGCTTCCGCAATCGCCATGGTCCCCTCCGCGAAATCGGGAATCTCAAAAATGCCGACAGGCCCGTTCCACAAGACGGTTTCTCCTTGCGCGATTTCCTCCTGATAAAGCGCAATCGTCGCTGCGCCGATATCGACGGCCTGCCATCCATCGCTGATCCCGTGTTTTGGCGAGAGCCGGCTGGTGTTTCGAATTGTCGCGCCGACGCGAATTTCCTTTGCTTCCACGGCGTCAATCGGAACCCAAAATTTGACGCCGCGTTTCTCCGCCAGGTCGAGAATTTCACGCGCAAGATCGAGTTTATCCGATTCCACACGGCTTGCGCCGACCGGGATTCCCTGCGCCTTGAGGAATGTATTTGCCATGGCGCCGCCGATCAAAATGGTGTCGGCCTTTCCCATCAGCGCTTTCAAAACACCGATTTTGTCGGAAACCTTCGCTCCGCCCAAAATGACGACAAACGGCTTGGCCGGTTTATCGAGGCCTTCGCGCAAATGTTTCAACTCTTTCTCCATCAACAGACCCATCGCCGATTTTGCGACAAATTTTGTGATCCCCGCCGTCGACGCATGAGCGCGATGCGCCGCGCCGAACGCATCGTTTACATAAAGATCACCGAGTTTCGCCAACGCTTCTGCGAATTTCGGATCGTTCGCTTCTTCCTCCGGCTGGAAACGGACATTCTCGAGCAGACCGACATCGCCATTCTCCATGTGGCTAATGATTTTTCTTGGCACTTCACCAATTGTGTCGTGACTGAAAATAACGGGCTGATGGATAAGCGAATGCAAATAATCGCCGATGGGACGAAGGGAGTATTTTTGGACGCGCTTTCCTTTGGGCCGGCCAAAATGCGCCATCAAAATCGTTTTCGCGCCGTGCTCGCGCAGGTAGTTAATGGTAGGCAGGCTCGCGCGAATGCGTGTGTCGTCGGTGATGCGGACCTTTTTACCGCGCATTTCAGTCGGCACGTTGAAGTCCACCCGCACCAGGACGCGTTTCCCGCGTACATCCAGATCGCGCAGCGTGAGTTTGCTCATTCTTGCTCGTGAGCGTGCACATGATCATGCTCCTGCTCATGATCATGATCGTACTCGTTCGGATATGTTCCTTCATCCTCACGCAAGAACTCCGCGCGCCTGGAAAACCTTTTGAGCATTCCCATGAGCATGTTAACGATGCGCACAAGTTGCTCTTTCCCGGGAACGATTCGCTCTGTAGCGATGAGCTTTCGCACTGCTAGCACGTCAAGACATGCCGCGCATTCCATGGCCGAACCACGAGCGATCTCTAAGAACCTAGATCGATCAGCGTCCGAGAACTTCCCATTTCCCTCCGCAATATTGAGAGGCAAGCTCGTCGAGGCGCGATCGAGTTGATCTTTTGCGGCTGCTTTGCCGGTGATGTCGTTAAGCAAATCGCCGACCCAGCCACAGAACGCGATGGATTCCTGATAAACATCGAGTTTTTCATGGTTGAAGTACGTTTTCATGCTTCGATCATGAGCATGAGCAAGAGGGACTATTTCGCCAACATCTCCAGCAATTCGACGCAGCGATTGCTGTAACCCCATTCGTTGTCATACCAACCGACCACTTTTACGAAACGGTTGCCAAGCATAAGCGTCAGCTGGCTGTCAAAAATGCAGGAATGCGGATTTCCCACGATGTCCTGGGAAACAAGCGGCTCATCGCTGTATTCAAGCACCCCTTTATAGCTTTTATCTGACGTGGCGTCTTTGAAGGCGGCGTTGACGGTATCGACCGTCGCATCCTTCTCGATCACGGCGGTGAAATCGGTGACCGAGCCATCCGGAGTCGGCACGCGGAAGGCGCCACCGTTCAATTTCCCTTTTAATTCTGGAATGACTTCACCGATTGCCTTTGCCGCGCCAGTGGTGGACGGGATAATGTTGATTGCCGCTGCCCGCGCGCGTCTCAAATCTTCATGTGGAAAATCGAGGATTCGCTGGTCGTTGGTGTAGCTGTGGATGGTGCTCATGAATGCATGCGCGATGCCGAATTTGTCATTCAAGACCTTCGCCATTGGCGCGAGACAATTCGTTGTGCAACTCGCATTTGAGACAATTTTATCTTTCTCGGGATTAAAGAGATTGTCGTTCACGCCGATGCAAATCGTCACGTCCGGATCTTTAGCCGGCGCGCTGATCAGCACTCGTTTCGCGCCCGCCTTGCTCAAATGCAGCTCGGCTTTATCGCGGCTGGTGAAAAAGCCGGTCGATTCGAGCACAACATCGATATCCAACTTCTCCCACGGCAGATTCCCCGGGTCGCGCTCCTTTAAGATCTTAATTTTGTGGCCGCGCACGATGATGTTTTCCTCGTCATAACCGATCTCGCCGTCGAATTTGCCGTGTACCGAGTCCCATTTGAGCAGATGAGCGAGCGTGTGCGTGTCAGTGAGATCGTTGATTGCGCGAACCTGCTCCACTTGTTTTTGCGTCATGGCGCGAAGCACGTTGCGCCCGATGCGACCGAACCCGTTGATAGCGTAATTTGCCATAGAAAGGATGTTAAAGGTTGAAACGTTAAAGAGGTTGAATCGTTAAACCGTTAAGCATCGAACAGCAAACACCAAACTTCGAACGAATTCCGAACCAACTACAGGCGGTTCTTTAATGAAAAATCAGGTGGCGCTTTGGAGCGCGCTTATATCAATCTTTTGTGGGCCCGCCGCGGCGGGCGCCGTGCCCGCTTCTCCGCAAATGAAAACAATCCTCGTGCTAGGCGATAGTCTTTCAGCGGGATTTGGTCTGAAATCGAGCGAAGCTTATCCGGCTCTGTTGGCAAAGAAGTTGCGCGCCGCCGGGCTGAACTTTCAAGTGACTAACGCCAGCCAGACTGGCGGCACGACCGAGGGCGGCTTGGAACGGCTCCCGGCCCATTTGAAACGCAAGATCGACATCTTCATTCTGGAACTCGGAATCAACGACGCCTTTCGCGGCGTGCCAGTCGATCAAATCGAAAACAATCTCCAGCAGATGATCGATAAAGTGAAAGTGCGAAATCCAGATGTGCGCGTGCTGATCGCGGGAATGCAGCTTCCAAATTATGCAGCCGACGATTACGTTTCCGCCTTCGGCAAAATGTTCGCTGAACTCGCGGCCAAAAATGGCGGGTCTCTGGTACCGTACCTCCTTGATGGTGTGGGCGGCGATCCGTCATTAAATTTGCCGGACGGCATTCATCCAAATGCCGCCGGGCAAAAGATTCTTGCCGAAAACGTGTGGCGCATCCTCGAACCGGTTGCGCGAGAAGTGGCGAACCTGTAGCGGCCACCCTCGTGGTCGCGGTAAAGCTTTCCCCAGGGTGTATTGAGCAATCCTTGCTCGATGCTGATTTAGCCCCGAAAGCATTCGGGGCATTTACTTTAGCATCGCCCGCGGAGCGGACGATCCGCCTTCGCTTCGCTCGCCCTCGCAGGAGCCAGCAGCGAAACAGGTACAGCGCGTAAGACGACCGCCGGGCGCCTGTCGCACGTTAGATAAAGAAAAAACGATGGACCCTGCACGACCAAACGATCCCGACCCGAGCGATCCCTTTAATCCCGAGCGGGCTGATCACGCGATCCTGGAAACGATCGAGATCGCAACCGAAGGCGAAGATTGTGACGAATGCGTGCGAAAGTTGCGGGCACCACTCATGAAAATCAAAGGGGTGAAGAACGTGAAAGTTGACCTCAGGCATGAGCGTGTCGTCGTCACATTTGATGCGCGCAAAACGCATCCGCCTGATCTTCACGACGCAATCCTAGAAAGCGGTTATAAGCCAGGAGCAGCGGCGGCGGATTAAAAAGAGAAAGCGCCCAACGCGTGTCATCCCGAGCGGAGCGAGGGACCTCGCAATCGAAGCTTGGAGCACACTGGTTCGGATGAAGATCCGTCTGTCTTTGTGAGGTCCTTCACTTCGTTCAGGATGACAGCGCGATTAAACCGCCGGCTGTTGCTGCGTGAGGCAGTGAAAAGTACCTAGCCCCCAGATTAATTCGCGGCAATCAATCCCGATGGTGAGGCGATTCGGGAACACGTCTCGCAAAATCGACAAAGCGGCTTCGTCGTTTGGATCGGTGAACATCGGCACAAGCACGCAAGTGTTCGCGATGTAGAAGTTCGCGTAGCTCGCGGGCAGGCGAAGCCCTTCGCGCACGATCTTCCTTGGCATCGGCAAGGTAATGATGTCGATTTTGTGATTATTGATCTTCATCTCTCGTAAGCGCGCGAGATTTTCCTGGAGTGGCTTGTAATTTTCGTCGTCGCGATTTTCTTCTACAACCGTGACGACGGTACGCTCCGAAACAAAACGCGCGAGATCGTCGATGTGCCCATCGGTGTCGTCGCCGGCGATGCCGTCGCCGAGCCAGAGAATCTCGCGAACGCCCAAATAATCTCGCAAGCGTTGTTCGATTTCACTGCGACTCAGTTGCGGATTGCGATTTGGATTTAAGAGACACGACTCGGTGGTAAAAAGAGCACCTGCGCCGTTCCCGTCGATCGAGCCCCCTTCCAGAATCATCCGGGGATAAAAAACTGGTAGATCGAGAAATTGCGCGACGCGCGTCGGCACGGCCTCATCGAGATCGAATGGCGGATATTTGTTGCCCCAGGCGTTGTAATCCCAATCAACAATTGCAAGTTTTGGATCGACATCGCGCGTCAAAAAAATCGGCCCGTGATCGCGGCACCATGGCTCGTTTGTTGGAATCCGGTGAAACGAGATCCGTTCCATCGGTAATTCATCCAAAACTGCGCGCGCCTCGGCTTCGTGCGCGCCGTTGCAAACGTTGATGCAAACTTGCTCCGATTCGATCAGTGCTTCCACCATTGCCCGCAAAGCCGGCAAAACATGATCGAACGAATCGGGAAAACTGATTCCCTCCCGACGCGGCCATGAAAGCCACGTGGCGGTGTGCGGTTCCCATTCCGCCGGCATGTGATACCCAAGCGCCGCTGGAGTTTGCGTCCGTGGAACCATTGAACGGCAAACGTTCAACAGCCTGCGGTGAGCGCAAGCCGAATACGCTCGACGTCAAGCTGCGATGGCAGGGCGCGACCGCAGCCGACGCCCGCTCTGGTCGGGTTGCGCCTATGCGCTTAGCGCAGCAGAACGGCTACGAGATTGTTCGCGTCGCTCCCGGTTTGTAAATCGCGCCAATGATTGCGCCGGCAATCGCGAATTGAATTAAGTCGCCGACAATCCAACCGCCGAGGATTTTCGTCGTCAGCGGCTGTACCGCAAACATGATGATGTCGTTCCCGATGTACACCAAGGCTACCAATATTCCCAACATTGCGCCGGCACCCGCGCCGCCCGCTGGAACGAAGCGGGCGTAAAGCAGTGTGAGAAAAAACGCCATCACGACGTGCCCGAAAATGAGCCATGAGAAGTGACTCCCAAAATCTGCTTCGGTCCGCCAAAGCACTGGTACTTCATTATGGATATCGTGCATAAACTTCCCGTACCAGAGGAATCCAAACACGAAGATGAAAACGAAGGCTGCGATGAATGCGATAAAGAATTTTTGCCAGTTCATAATTTCTTTCTGTTGAGGTTTCTCTTGCGTCCCAATAACTCTGAGACCTTCATCGCAAAACGGCGCTCCGCTGTCGATGTAAAATCTTGCCGTTACAGGCAAGCAAGGAACGACGGCTAGGAAGCCGTCACTCCTTGTGATTCAACGTGTAATCCCAGTTCGCGCAAAAGGGCTACATCGAGATCCGCCGTGGGATTTTTTGCGGTGAGAAGTTTGTCGCCATAAAAAATGGAATTCGCGCCCGCAAAAAAGCAAAGCGCCTGGCCTTCACGCGAAATTCTGGTGCGACCAGCAGCCAGTCGCACGCGCGCTTTCGGCAAAGCAATCCGCGTGATCGCTATCAGACGGACGAGCTCAAAAATATCAACCGGCGGTTGATCGGCCAGCGGTGTGCCCGGCATCGCCATCAAACAATTGATTGGCACGCTTTCCGGAGGCGGATCGAAATCGCTCAATACTTCCAGCATGCGCAAACGATCGGCCTCGGACTCGCCCATCCCGATGATCCCGCCGCAACAAACCGACATCCCGCTCTCTTGCACGGCGGCAATCGTGTTGAGGCGATCCTGAAATGTATGTGTGCTCACAATTTCCGAATAAAACTCGGGCGAAGTGTCGATGTTATGATTGTAAGCAGTAACCCCAGCAGCCTTCAGTCTTCGCGCTTCTACGGACCCGATCTCACCAAGGGTAACGCACACTTCCATGCCCAGCTGGCTCACTTCCCGGACAATTTCCAGCACGCGCTCAAATTTTTCCGAGCCATCATGCACGCCGCGCCAGGCTGCGCCCATGCAAAACCGGGTCGCGCCTTGTGAACGTGCCCGCCTGGCCGCGTTCAGAATATTTTCGAGCGATAACAACCCTTCGCGCTCCACCCCGGTGGAGTAGTGAGAAGATTGTGCGCAATAAGCGCAATCTTCGCTGCAGCCGCCGGTCTTGATGCTGAGCAAAGTGCAACGCTGCACTTCCTCGCCACGCCAATGCCGGAGATGAACGGCGCGACTCTGCGAAATCAAATCGAAGAGCGGCTGATGATACAGCGCTTGGAGCTCTTCGAAATTCATGCTGCGTGACTGAACCACAGATCAAATGGACAGTGAGAGATTCCTCGACTCCGCTTGGAATGACAAGAGCGGCGTTGCTCAGTCAAACATCAAACATTCAGTTCACCCACTTGTCTGTCTGCGAAACAAGGACGGGCAGCTCTTCCATCATGTATTGAGTCTTTCCGACCGCGCCGATCATGTGCACGCCCGTGGCCGCATGCCATTTCTTCGACATCTCTTCGCCAGTGTGGCAACCCCAGCTTTTGATGAAGGCATTCCGCGCAAAAATGCCACGTTTGATCTTCGTCAGCTCGCTGTCGTGCAGCCAGGATTTACAAGCGCTATCGATGTTATTGCTGTAATCGAACATGAAACACGCCCGGTTCGAGTGCCCAAAATATTCAAAGTCAGCGATTTTCACCTGATCTCGCGGCTGGCCGCTGTTTAAATAATTGATCACCTCCGAGCCTGCGTTAAACCAAACAAGATTGAGATTAAATTTTTCGCGCACCGAATCGATTAAGCTAATCAGGTCCTGGTTTTCCTGCTTCGCGCGATCCATATAACCTTGCTTGTAAACGAGCCAGGTGATCTTCGCATCCGGTCCAAGCTGGCCGTGCAATTGCTCGGTGCGCAGGCGCGCGGCGCGAACAAAGTTCGCCCACCAATGATCGTGCGGATAAGCTTTGTATTTCTCCCACTGATACATGGAGGGTCCGCCAACGAGGATGACGTATTCGCCTGATGCCGGCGACACCGCTTTCGTGCCAAATGCGAAGACCGGTAAAAGACAAACGAGCAAGAGGCGTTTCATCATGGCTAGCGAGACTATTTATGCGGGGCGCGAAATTGCGCAAGTTGTAGCCGGTATCACCGATGCCGGCTACAGCGCATCCACTTCATCGCGAACGAGGTCTTCCCACGCCTGCCGTTTCCGGATCAATGCGAAGCTGTCACCGCGAACCAGCGCTTCCGGAGGCAAAGGCCGCGAATTATAATTCGACGCCATCACAAATCCGTAGGCGCCCGCGCTCATGATGGCGAGCAGATCGCCTTCATGGAGTTCCGGCATCTCCCGATCGAGAGCAAAAAAATCACCCGACTCGCACACCGGCCCGACAACATCAATCTTTTCAAACCTCTTACTCTTGCTCTCGCTCTTACTCCTGCTCTTCCTTGACGGGAAGCTGACAGCTTCCCCTACGGACCGCGGTTCTTCGACCGGCACGATCTCGTGATAGCTGTGATAGAGCGCTGGCCGAATGAGGTCGTTCATTCCCGCGTCGACAATCGCAAATTTTTTCTCGCCGGTTTGCTTAATGTAACGAACTCGTGTTAGCAAAACGCCCGCATTTCCCACCAGTAATCGCCCCGGCTCGAGCAGAATCCGCAGATTCAATTCGCGCAAAGGCGGCAAGATGACATCGACATATTGCTGGATCGACAACTGAGACCCCGGCAAACCCTGCCTTTTCCACCAGTCGCCGCTCCCACTCGCAAAACTTGATTCGTAAACGATGCCCAGTCCGCCGCCGATGCTAAAAAACTTGATCCCATATTTGGATTTCAAGTCGCGTACGATTGGCGCGACTTTCCTGATTGCATCGGCGAACGGCGCAGCCTCAGTGATTTGCGAGCCGATGTGCATCTGCACACCGACGATGTCGATGTTGCACATTTTCGCGGCGCACTCGTAAACGGCAGCGAGCCGACCAAGCGCAATGCCGAACTTGTTCTCGTGTGAGCCGGTCGAGATGTATTCGTGCGTGTGCGGATCGACATCGGGATTGGCACGCAAGGCAATCGGTGCGCGCATCCCGCGTCTGCGGGACGCGCCTGCGATCCGATCGATGTACTCCAGTTCCGCTTCGCTCTCGACGTTGAAACTGTAAACACGCTTTTCGAGGGCGTATTCGATTTCTTCGCGCGATTTCCCGACGCCCGCGAAAGTGCACTTCGCCGGATCCCCTCCCGCCGCGAGGACGCGATAAAGTTCGCCGCCGGAAACGATGTCGAATCCTGCGCCTTCTTCGACGAGCAATTTCAGGATCGCGCGGTTCGAGTTCGCCTTGACCGCGTAACAAATCAAATGATCGAGCGCGGCAAGCGCAGCATCCAGCCGGCGATAATGATCGAGAATCGTGCCCGCGCTGTAGACATAAAGCGGCGTTCCAAACTGTTCAGCGACGCGCGCAAGATCGACTTCTTCGCAGTGGAGACGCCCATCGCGATAATGAAAAAAATGCATGTAACACTGTAGCCGCTTCGCTGTGCGAAAGGCAAAACGTGAAAAGCGCGCGTACCGGGCGCCGGGATGCACGCGCTACCCAAGCACTCGCAGGCCGATATTGATAACCGCGATCAACGCTACTCCCACCGAAAAACTTGTCAGAACAAGTTTCTTTCCATGCTTCAACATTTCTCCGAGGACCGCGTGCGCGGCCAGATAGAAAAATCCGCCGCCTACGTGCGCCATAATCAAACCGAGCCAAAAAGTCGAAACCTTCGCCAGAAAGAAAATACCGATCACGCCGCCGAGAAGCGTCGTTGCTTCCACTGCGGCTACCCAGCCGAGCGCAGGCGCGCGTTGCAGTCCCGCGCCAATCAAAAGACTGCCCAACGCGAGGCCTTCCGGAACTTTGTGAATGCACAGAGCAGAGAAAAGCGACCAGGTTGTCGCTTCGGTCGCGGGCGCCTCGTGTTGAATTCCCAAAGCCAGACCATCGGTTGTGCTGTGAATAGCTAGTGCCACAATCAGCGCAGTCGCGATTTCGCTAAAATGTCGCGTCGCGTCTGCGTCGAAGTGACTGGCCGCGCAGGCAGGACAGACATGATGAACGTATTTGCTGATGAAGAAGAACAGCGCGTATCCGGTGGCGGCCGCCAACGCGACTGCCCACCAAGTAACTTCGCCTAAACTTTCAGGCAGAATCGCGAAGAGCGTGACGCCAAGAAGCGTTCCTGCTGCGAAACTAATCAGCGCACAAAGCGGCTTGTGCGCTAAGTGCAGGGATGTGCTGATCGACCCACCGGCAAGGGCAAAAACATAAGCCGCGACGACCTGCCAGAGTGAGTTGGCCATTTAGGAGCCTGTCGAAATACTCAGCCTCGCCGCGCGACAGCGGTTTGGGCTGAATGGCAAGGCGCGAGCGACGAACATGTCCGCAGTGACCTGTGAGGAGCGAGAAACGCCGCCAGACAGCCCAAGGCGCTTTCGCCCTCCGGGTTGCGCCCCTTTTTCGCCTCTCCGGCGTTGCTCGTCGATTACAGACCTCTGCGGATGTGCGTCCTCCTCGCGCCTTGGAGGGGTGAAAAATCGGCAGCAACGCGGCATGGTTGAGTATTTCAACAGCCTCCTAGGGTCTTGCGATCGATTCGTGATCCTCGCGGCAGTGCTGCGTCTCGATGGTAACGTGAACCAGTTCATCGTGCTCGCGGAGCAATTCGCGATACGAATCCGAACTTTTTGGCTCATGCGCCACGACGGAAACCATAGCTGCAAACTTTCCGATGCCGACCTGCCAGACGTGCAGATCGGTCACGAGTGAATCGCCATCGCTCTCCACTGCGCGGCGAATCTGGTCCGGCAAATCTGAAGATGCAGGCGTGCGATCGAGCAAGATGCCACTGGTATCCCGCAAAAGCGTGTAAGCCCAGGAGAAAACAACGCCGCTGCCGATAATTCCTACGGTCGGATCGAGCCACGCCCAGCCGAAAAATTTGCCTCCGGTTAATGCCGTAATCGCAAGCACCGAGGTAAATGCATCTGCCAGAACGTGCAGATAGGCCGCGCGCAAATTCAAATCATGACGATGAGCGCTTCCGTCGCCGCTCTTGTGATCGTGATCACCAAGCAGTACAGCGCAACCGAGATTCACGAGCAGTCCTACGCACGCGATGCCGATTGCCTCGTTAAAATGAATTGTTAGTGGAACAAATAGCCGGTGAACGGATTCGCCCGCCATTAGAAACGCCACGATTGACAGCACCACCGCGCTTGTGAACCCACCAAGCACGCCAATTTTTCCGGTGCCGAAACTGAAGCTCACGTTGGCGGCATGCCTTCGGGCGAGATAATAGGCCACCGCCGTTATCAGAAACGCAATCACATGCGTGCTCATGTGCCAGCCGTCGGCCAGCAACGCCATCGAATTCGACATCAACCCGACCGCAATCTCGACGACCATCATCGCGGCGGTAATACCGATCACAATGCGGGTCCGCCGTTCGGCCTTTGAAAAATCGGGGACGAAGTCGTGCGTCTTGCGAAAACGGGAATGGTCTGTCCGATGCATCATTCGAAAGTTATCGCGATTAGCAAGGTTTGCTTCAGAAATCAACCCGCGAAAATCTTGCTCAGTAACCTCAGGAATGGTTAGCCGATTCGGTGCGTCCAGTATCCGGGCTCACGGCTGCAATACATGACGGCATAGGTTGTGGAATGCTCTTGCTTGGCCTTCCAACGATAGTAGAAAACATATGTGAAATAGTCGCGCCTGAGTGACTGGGAAGCAGTCGCTGCTGGCGTCCCGTGCACTCCTCCTTAGGGGAGCTTGGCGGCATAGTTGACAAATTGGCGTCTTGCTGTTGAATAATGCCTCAGGTTTCTTCCTCATCAGTCATTCTCTCGGTGAGGTGCTGTTCAGAATTTACCAGCTTTTAGTCAGGCAACTTCCAAGTCAGAAATCATAGGTCCTCACCCATGTCGGGACATAGCAAATGGTCGAAGGTCAAGCGGTTCAAGGGCGCGATCGACGCCAAGCGCGGCAAGATCTTCAGTAAACTATCGAAGGAAATTACCATCGCCGCGAAAACCGGGGGTGGCGATCCCGGTGGCAATCCGCGCTTGCGCAGCGCAATTCAGGCCGCGCGCGCTCAGAGCATGCCGAACGATAATATTGAGCGCGCAATTAAGCGCGGCACCGGCGAGGGCGTTGACGCACAACAGTTCGACGAGATCGTTTACGAGGGTTATGCGCCGGGTGGTGTGGCGGTGATTGTTGAAGCCGCGACTGACAACAAGAACCGAACGGCCGCCGAGATTCGAAGCATCTTCACCAAAAATAACGGCAACCTTGCCTCGACCGGAAGTGTTTCATTCATGTTCCATAAGAAAGGCCAAATCACTGTCCCGCGGTTGGGCATTGATGAGGACCGGCTTCTGGAACTTGCCTTGGAGGCCGGTGCTGAGGAGTTGACAACCGACGAGGATCAGTATGTTATTACCACTTCCCACGATCAGCTATATGCCGTAGCTGAGGCGCTCAGAAATGCGGGCGTAACTACCGATGGGCAAAAGTTTACATTCATCCCCGATACGACGGTTCCGGTTGCCGACGAGACCGTGGCGCGTCAGGCGCTGCGCTTGTGTGATGCGCTTGAAGACGACGACGACGTGCAAAACGTCTATTCAAATCTAGAAATTCGCGACGAATTGCTGGCCAGGTTGCCGGCCTGAAAAGTATTGCTTACAGGAAACTTGTTAAGGCGCTGCACCGCCGCAGCGAAGAATTCCATCTAATTTATGAACGAAGAAAACGAAAACCAGCCTGCGCCGCTGGAAACTGAGTCCGCTTCACCCGAGCAACGCCAGCATCGTCCGCGCCGCCGTTATCCTCGCAGACGTTATCGGGATCGGGACGACCGGTTTGGACGCGATAATTCCGGGGAGTCCCCAAATTCTTCATCGACCATTGTCGATCCTGCCAGCGCAGATGCTGGTGTCGAGAGATTGGATCGACAGGCACGCGAAGGTGCTGAGGGCGCAGTCGAAAACGTCGAACAAGTTCAGGCTGAGCCGGAATTTGGCGAAGGGATCATCGAGATTTCAGGCAAGGGTTTCGGGTTCCTGCGCGATTCGAAGCGCAACTTCGTGCAAACGCCGCAGGACATTTTCGTTACGCCGGAAATCATCCGCCGTTTTGCTTTGCGCGACGGCATGTGGATTAACGGCGAAACCCGGCGCGGCAGTCGCGGCCCGCAATTGATCAAGCTACTTACGATTAACGGCGAGGAGCCGACCAAATACCAGGGGCTTCGCCCGTTTGAGGAATTAACGACGATTAATCCAAACAAGCGCATCAAACTGGAGACGGTACCGGAGCGTTACACGACCCGCATCATGGATTTGATGACGCCGCTCGGTATGGGCCAGCGCGGTTTGATTGTCGCCCCGCCGCGGACTGGCAAGACAACGCTGCTGCATCACATCGCTGACGCGGTCACAAAGAATCATCCGGAGATGAAGGTGATCATTCTCCTTGTCGACGAACGCCCGGAAGAGGTCACCGATTTCCGTCGTTCCCATCCGACAGCCGAACTGATGGCTAGCTCCAACGACAGCGACATCAAAAGTCACACCCGTATCGCACAACTCGCAATCGAACGCGCCAAACGCCTCGTCGAAGCTGGCAAGCATGTGTTTATCCTCCTCGACTCAATCACGCGCACGGCCCGTGCATTCAATAATGCGATGGCTGGCGGAGGTCGCACCATGAGCGGTGGTATCGATGCGCGCGCCATGGAAATACCGCGTAAAATTTTCGCAGCAGCTCGTAATACCGAGGAGGCCGGCTCGCTCACTATTGTCGCCACGGCGCTGATCGAAACTGGCAGCCGCATGGACGAACTGATCTTTCAGGAATTTAAGGGCACCGGCAATATGGAAATGGTGCTCGATCGCAAAATCAGCGACCAGCGGATTTATCCGGCCATCGACATTTTCCTCTCCGGCACGCGGCGCGAAGAATTGCTGCTGCAACCATGGGAGCTGGAGAAAATCAATCTCATCCGCCGGGGCTTGGCCGGTCACAAACCGGAAGAGGCGATCCAGCGTCTCTTGATGTTCGCGAAAAAGTTCCCGACGAACGCAGAAATGCTCAAGGGAATTCCGGGTTAGGCGCGCTCTTGTCGTTGAAGCGCTGAAGCGGTTGCCGATGGCGGGCATCCCCGCTCTTTTCAGGCCCCTGTCGCACTGCGAGAGAGAGAATTTTCCATTTATGAGATCGCTGATCGCTTCTAAGTTCGGCTCGATGGCCAGGTTAATCGAAGGGCGCGCAATCGCGGAAAAAGTTTATCTCAATCTTCGCCACGAAATCGCGGAGGTGAAATCGAAAGGCGTCACGCCGGGTCTTGGAGTGATTTTAGTGGGAGATGATCCGGCCTCGCGCGCCTATGTGCGCTCGAAAGATAAAATGTGTCGTGATCTCGGTTTGCACTCGGTCAAGCTCGAGTTGCCATCATCGACAACACAAATGGAACTACTCGCCCGCGTCGAAGAATTGAATCGCGATCCCAGCATTCACGGAATCCTCGTGCAATCGCCGCCGCCGAAGCAGATCGACGAAGCAGCGATCGTCCGCGCGCTCGATCCGCGTAAAGATGTGGACGGTTTTCACCCGGAGAACGTCGCCAAGCTCGTAATTGGCCATCCCAGCGGATTCGTTCCGTGCACCCCACTCGGAGTCCAGCGCTTACTGATTGAAAGCAAGATCGACATCAGCGGTGCACACGTCGTTATTTTGGGTCGCAGCATGATTGTCGGTAAACCGCTCGCTCTGCTTCTCATGCAGAAAAGCGAATACGCGAATGCGACTGTCACGGTAGTGCATTCACGGAGTGGCGATCTGGAAAAGATCACTCGGTCGGCGGATATTGTTATCGCGGCGATCGGTCAGCCGAAGTTCGTGAAGGCGGAGCACGTGCGCGATGGCGCTGTCGTTATCGATGTTGGCATTAATCGCGTGGAGGATGCGGCGAGCGAGAGAGGTTATCGGCTTGTAGGGGATGTCGCCTTCGATGAAGTGTCAAAAAAGGCGAGCGTAATCACGCCCGTGCCGGGCGGCGTCGGGCCGATGACGATTGCGATGTTGATGTCGAACACGGTGAAAGCAGCAAGGCAATCGCTATCGGGATTAGAATGACGAAGCACGAACGACGAATGACCAATGAATGACAAAGGCTCGAATGACGATATTTCGAGCTTCCGGTTTCGTCATTTGACATTTAGGGGCGAACGATTTTACGTGTGAGCAAACGCAACATCGTCGGATGAAATCGAGCGGCGTGGACGAACAGGGAACCGACATGCGGCCACAATACGGCGGCGCGCGCTAGCCGGTTAATCCAGAGTCTTCCACGATACATTTCAGCGTGGGCGTTAGCGAATTCGCGCAGCGCTGATTGTCGATCTTTGCCTCGAATTATTTTCAAGATCGCGCCAGCGGCGAGTTCTCCCGAGCGAAGCGCGTAATAAATTCCCTCGCCGGTAAACGGCTCAACCACGCGCGCCGCGTCGCCGACCATAAACAACCTGTCGTGCGCTGGCGAAAGCGCGACCCGGGTGAGCGGAGTGATCGTGCGCCAAAGATGATCTTCGTGAAGACCAAAACGCTGCTCGGCCCAACAACGGAGGGCAGATAAGTTGCAAGGCTTGCTCACGAGGCACAAATTCAATTCCTTGTCATTTACCGGCGCCTGACCAGAGTAGCCCTCACGAAGAAACTGCAGGACGATGCGATCGCCAAAACCCGGTGGCAGGGGAATGTGCGCTTGCAACGCAACGCGTTCGCGTGCAGCCCGTGGAAGCAAATTGCAAAGGCGCGCCACGGTCGAATTGCGACCATCGGCGCCGACCAACGTTCGCGCGGCAAAAACCGACGCTTCTGCTGTTCCAATTTTCCAATTGGAGCCATTCGCTGCGGCGGTCAGTGCAGTTACAATTGTCCCTTCGTAAATTTGCGCGCCGAGCTCCCGCGCACGCGATAGCAGCAGCGCATCAAACAGGCTGCGCTTGATTGAGATCTCGTTCTCGTCGCCGCCCGGAAGGTTGACAACAACTTTTCGTCCGCTGATCGCGATAAACTCGACCGTATTAAGAATTGCGTGCGGTAGTTGACGGGCATGCTCCGCGATTCCCAATCGTCGCAGCACCGGCCAGGACGATGGATTCAAACAATCGCCGCAAACTTTTTCCCGGGGAAATGTTTCTCGTTCAAGGACGAGTGTTCGCAAACCCGCGAGCGAGCAAAACGCCGCGCAGCTGGATCCAGCCGGACCCGCGCCCACAATCGCCACATCGAATGTTTCCATCGTCGCTAGATGCAATCTGTCATGTCGAGTGGAGTCGAGGGATCTCTCACTGTTCGATAAAGCTAACAATAAGAGATTCCTCGACTTTCGCTCGGAATGACAAAATCTTGCGACCGAAGCGTCTTTAAGATTACTGGCGCCCGATCTAATACCAGAGCAGATTGATTCGCATGGGCTGGTCTCTCCCAATCTTCCGCATCGCCGGCATCCAATTGCGGATTCACGTTACATTTGTGCTGCTCATCGCGTGGCTGGCTTTCGGCTATTACGCCCAGGGCGGGTCGCCTGCTGCGGCGGAGGGCGTCATCTTTGTGCTACTGCTTTTTCTCTGCGTCGTGCTGCACGAATTCGGGCATGCGCTTGCCGCGAAAGCATTTGGCATTAACACGCCAGACATCACCTTGCTCCCGATCGGTGGTGTCGCCCGCCTGGAACGAATGCCGGAAGAACCAAAGCAGGAGTTGTTGATCGCTGTTGCGGGACCGGCGGTCAACGTGGTGATCGCCCTCGGTTTGTTTGTGGCCGGCGGCTCATTTATTAATCCTTTTGTTAATCCGGCCGCACCCGAAAGGGTCGGCCTCGTTTCCCAATTGCTGATCATTAACGTCCTGCTGGTTGCTTTCAATTTGCTCCCTGCATTTCCCATGGATGGTGGCCGGGTCTTGCGCGCGCTTCTCGCAACCCGGATGAGTTATGCACGCGCCACACAGATAGCTGCCACGGTCGGCCAGGGTTTTGCGTTCGTTTTCGGATTCATCGGGTTGATTTGGAATCCGTTTTTGATTTTTATCGCGCTTTTCGTTTACATCGGCGCTTCGCAAGAGGCGGCCCTCGCGCAAATGAAAGACGTCTCTCGCCGTTTTCCAGTCTCTAGCGCCATGGTGCGCGAATTCCGCACGCTTCCGGAAAATGCCACGCTGGAAGAAGCTGTGGACGCTCTCCTCGCGACCTCCCAGCATGATTTTCCAGTGGTTGACGAAACGGGAAACGTCGCCGGTGTGCTCACACGGCACGATCTGATCGCGGCGCTGCGGAAGAACGATCCGGCGCTTCGCGTGGGCGATGTAATGCGACGCAACATTCCCACCGTCACGACTGGAACGCGTTTCGAAGAAGCGTTCCGCATCATGCAAGAATGCAACTGCCCGGCTGTGCCAGTGCTCGACAGCATGAAGCGCCTGGTCGGCTTGCTCACGCCCGAGAACGTCACCGAGTTGATGATGATTCAATCAGCGATGCCGCGTCGCCGCATTTTGTAAAAATTTCCCACTGGTGGGGCGAGACTCTGTCGAGCCGACGTATTCAGTCCTGAGTTGCGACTCCCGATTTCCAGTTGCGTGAACCTCGCGTAAATTCACGCCGGGATGACCTCTTCGACGAAAGAGAAACCGGATTTGCAAAGGAAAGTGCATGAAGTGCCGCACAAACCCGGTGTGTACTTGATGCGCGACCGCTTTAACCGCGTGATCTACGTGGGCAAAGCGCGCGATCTGCGCAAACGCGTCAGTTCATACTTTCTCCCATCGAAAATCGCCCAGGCCGATTTGAAGACGCGCGCCATGCTCGACGCCGTGTGGGATTTTGACACGCACACGGTGCGCAGCGATGCGGAGTCGCTCTTGCTCGAAGGCAAATTGATCAAGGAATACCGGCCACGTTACAACGTTTCGTTCCGTGACGATAAACGGTTTCTCCTTGTCAAGATCGACCTGTCGGAGGAATGGCCGCGTTTCCGGCTGGCACGATTCAAAAAGGATGATGGCGCGCGCTACTTCGGGCCGTATGCGCATTCGGGTGCGCTGCGGCAGACGCTCAATTTCATGCGCAAAAAATTTGGGGTGCTCACTTTTGGTCGCGGCTCGCCGACAGAGCGCGAACTAAAATCGGCCACTTATCAGGTACCGATGCGTTTGAGCGAAATTGGCGCGGAGCAATATCGCGAGCGCGTTGTCCAGGCCTGCGAGTTTCTTGAGGGGCATTCGCGCGAAATGATCGCCGTTTTGGAAGAGGAAATGCGCAAAGCAGCTGAGAAAACGGATTTCGAAAAGGCAGCCGAACTTCGCAATATGATTGAGGATTTGCGCAGCACGACCAAGCCGATGCGCCGCTTTACCCGTGGCAGTTTGCCGAGCGCAATCGACCCGATGGCAGACGTGCAGGCACTGGCCAATGCATTGCAACTTTCTCGCGTGCCGCGCGTGATGGAATGCTTCGATATCTCGAATATTTCCACCACCCACGTAGTGGCCTCGATGGTTTGTTTCCGAAACGGCCTGCCGGACAAGGATAATTATCGCCGGTATCGGGTGCGAACAGTGGAAGGACAGGACGATTTCGCCAGCATGGCGGAAGTGGTGCGGCGGCGTTATTCAAGGATCTTGTTGGAGGCGCGCGAAACCAATCCAGAAGCGGCCGAGTTTTCTCAGGAAAATCCTGCCGAAGCAATCAACCATCAACCATCGACGGCCTTTGTTCGTTTGCCTGATCTGATCATTGTCGATGGCGGAAAAGGCCAACTTTCGGCCGCGTGTCGCGAGCTACAGAGATTGGGTTTGCATGATCTCCCGATTATCGGCCTCGCGAAAGAACACGAGGAGATTTTCCGGCCGGGCCGGGCGCTACCGCTGCAACTTCCAATGGATTCCGGTGCCTTGCGTTTGCTCCAGCGTATCCGCGACGAAGCGCATCGTTTCGCCAACGCGTATCATCAACTGCTCATGAAAAAGCGCATCGGGGAGAGCATTCTGGACGATTGCCCCGGGGTGAGTCAGAACCGGAAAAATCTGCTGCTACGAAAGTTTGGTTCTGTGAATCGTCTGCGTAAAGCGACGGTGGATGAAATTGCCGCCACGGAAGGGGTTGGCCGCAAGCTGGCTGAAGATGTGCACCGCTTCTTGCAGCGACATTGAATTATCGCAGATTCCGCGGATTAACGCGGATTAGTTAAGAGATGACGTTCACCCGAATCTGTAAAAATCTGCGGATCGTAATCGTTCTGTTTTCCAGTCCGTTCGCTGTTTCTGCGCAGACCTTGCAGCCGTCGGCCGTCCCGAGCGCGAGCCCCACTGCAGAAGAAGAGACCATCATTCCCACCTTCGAGACACAAAAGCTCGCGCGGACGTACATCCTTGATGTTCCGGCGCCGCGCGGCCAGATCACGGACCGCAACGGTGTGCCGCTTGCGCAAAATCGACTCAGCTACAATCTTGCGATCAACTTCCCCACACCGCTTGATTTTTCCGACGCGCAGACGCTCAGCTTCGTCCGGGAAAAAATGGACAAGGCCGGAAAACTAACCGGCCGCACGCTCCGGATGCCAGACGAAGTGATTCTTCGCCATTATCGCAATCGGGGGATCATGCCATTGGAGATCGCGCAAAATCTCAGCGAGTCGGAGTACCGACAGGTTAAAGATAATTTGCCTGCAGCCATGATTGTGCGGCCAATTTATGTGCGCGTTTATCCGAACGGAAAAATTGCCGGGCAAATCATCGGTTACACCGGGAAGACTGGGCGAAATCCCGATGGCATCGTCGATAATCATGAAACGCTCTGGCCCGAAACCGAGGGACGCGAGGGACTCGAGCAAACGTTTAACGAAATGCTTACAGGCAAGCACGGCGAGTACAAACTCACTTTCGATAAAGATGGCCGGAAAACATCCGAGAAACTAATCACTCCGCCCGTGCCTGGTTACAACGTTGTCACCACTCTTGATCTTCACCTTCAGGAACTGGCGGAAAAGGCGCTGGAAACGAAAGCAAAACGCGGCGCGATCGTGATTGTCAGTCCAAACAACGGCGACATTCTCGCGCTCGCCTCGTGGCCAACCTACGACCCAAATCTGTTCGTTCCTTCGATCTCTGCCGAAAAATTTAAATTGTTGCAGGACGATCCTGACATTCCACTGTTGCCACGCGCATATCGTTCGTCTTATCCACCGGGATCGACATTTAAAGTTGCGGTTGGGATCGCCGCACTCGAAAGCGCCGCCGTAAGCCCAGATGATCGATTTGATTGCGTCCCGGCAATTCAGATTGGCAACGTTACCTTCCACAATTGGAAGAAGGGCGATCGCGGCGCGATGAATTTCGTTCAGGCGCTCACCGAATCGTGCGACACATGGTTTTATCAGGTTGGAATCAAGACCGGCGCCCAACCCATCGTTGATTGGGCATTAAAACTCGGATTTGGCGCGAAATGCGGCATTCCGTTACGGGGCGAGGCGGACGGCCGTATTCCGAACGATGAATACATGAAGGCAACCCACGGCCGCAGATTGCTCAACGGCGACATCGCAAATTTATCGATTGGCCAGGGCGACGTGCAAGTCACGCCACTGCAAATGGCCCAAGCCATGGGGATCGTGGCCAATGGAGGCACGTATTATCAAACCCGGCTCGTCCAACAGGTGCAGACGTTTGATAACAAAATTACGACCGCATACCAGGTGCGCGCCAAGAGAACGCTCAATCTCTCATCCCAGACGCTGGATGAATTGCGCACTGGGATGATCGACGTCGTAAATGGCGCGGGCGGCACGGCGCATCAGGCGAGTCTCGATAATGTTGAAGTAGCCGGAAAAACCGGGACCGCGCAATGGGGACCGAAAAACAAAGAGCGCACTGCGGCATGGTTCGCAGGATTTTTGCCGGCCGACCAGCCGCAATATGCGTTCGCCGCCCTTTACGAAGGCGATGTCGGCAGCAAAGTGCATGGCGGTTCTACTGCCGCGCCGATGATCGCCGATATTTTTAAAGAAATTTACAAAGGGCAGCAGGTAACTGGTCGCCAGCGACGCGAACGGAAACCAGAAGTCCGGCGAGCCGAACCGGTGGAGGAAGAAGACGAGTCCGATTAGTCCTTTTTCATTCCGAGCGGAATCGAGGAATCTCTCATTGTTAAACAGTAAGAGATGTCTCGACTGACGCTCGACATGACAATTAAGCTGCGCTCGCTTCCGCCGCCGTTTCTTTCGGCAGCTCCATCGTCCCCTTGAACTTCGGTGGTTCCTCCTCGATTCCGAAGTTGTCGGAATAAAGATCATCGATCTTAACCATATCGTCGGTCGTGAGGAGAGGAGACTGCGGCGCTTTCGCGAATTCAACGAGCTGTTCTTCGTTGTAAATGTTCGGCAGTGTGGAGGCGACGCGATCGTCTGCGAGCAGCCATTGCAACGCGGCTTGACCGAGTGTGCGTTCGGAATTCTCGAGAAAACGCAACTTGTCGATCTTTTTGATTCCGTTGAGCAACCAACTGCGCGGACGATGACTGCGATGATCGGTCGGCGGGAAGGTCGTTTCCTCCGTGTATTTTCCCTCAAGCATTCCCGACGAATGCGTCACGCGAATGAGAAACATTGTGTCCTTCGCCGCGTCTCTTGCCGCGTCGTGTATGGCATGCCCGGGATGTTGTTCGAGCAGGTTATAAATGTGTTGCACGCTCGTGATGTCGCGCTCACGAATGCAGTTTACTCCCTCGTAAAGCCAGCCGATTGCTGGTCCCAACGCAATTCCATAATACCGAACCTTTCCTTCGGATTTTAATTTCTCGAGCGTTGTCCAAAGCGCATCATCATAAACCTGCTCCATCCGGATGTTGTGCAGTTGGAGAAGATCGATCCGGTCTGTTTTTAATCGCCCTAGCGCTGCGTCCGTCGCGCGCGCAATTGCATCCGGCGAAAAATCCTGCGGAATTTCGCGCTGCCCGCGTCCGCGGGCTTCGCCGTGATGCACGAAATCGTAACCAACTTTTGTCGCGATCACGATTTCATCCCGTTGGTTTGGAAATGCCTTCGCGATCAATTCTTCGCTCAGGCCATTTCCGTAGGTATCGGCCGCATCGAATAGCGTGATGCCGATATCGAACGCCTTATGCATGAGCGCGATCGCCTCGCCCTCGGTAAAATTTCCCCACCAACCGGTGGAAATCGTCCACAAACCAAAGCCGACTTCGCTAACAGTAAGGTCGGTGTTTTTGTAGGTGCGGAAACGCATAGGCGATTACCAAACTAGGAGGCAAACGCCCAACACTCAACTTTCAAAAGTAAAAGCAGTCGTCGCTCGCTGAGTTAGCCGAAGAAACGCACGGCTCGCAAGCGTCAATAGTTCAGGGAACGATATCGGCAACGATTCGAGCCTCCGGGTCTGCAAAAACTTCCTGAAAAACACCCCCATTGACTCGAATCAGTGCGCTACCACCTCGGGTGTCTACTAGCAGAATAATTCGCTCCGCTTGGCGCGAAATCGCGATTTGTCTTGGCAGCAGGTTCCCCCTCACAGTAATCATGTCGTCGGGGGCGCAGCTCGTGCCAGCCGCTTTCACGGGTTGTGCCCCCCGAAAATTGCTGATTCTATCTCTCTACGGACACACTGTGGTACCGCGGCTTAAGACCGTCGAATCACACGTAATAGTGCCAACGTCAACGCCATCGAACGTGGCGCGGGCCCTGAAACGAAGATCCACATCGACGCCATTCCCGGTGATGGCGGACGGGTTCGGTGGGATGGAGATGAACCAAAGGAATTCCGAAGTGGGCCCGCCCCCGCCATCAAGGGTTGCCGCCCCTTGTCCGTCCAGTGTTATTCGATCTGTCTTGATGCTCACCCGCTCGACGCAGGTCCCGGTGACGCGAATGGTGTCGCCCGGGTGGGCCCTAGCCAAGACTTCCGCGATGTTCTGTCCGCGATCGCAATTCACCACTCTCATGTTAGAGCCGGCATCGCCTGTCCGGGACCTCAAGGGTACGGCAGCAACGAGCGCCAGTGGGATGAGAAGTGGCAGAATTAATATTTTTTTGAAGTCAGTGGATTCATTTTTGTTTCTTTCTTTTGTTGATTGATGTTTGCTTGCCCTGAATCCCCATTTGCCCCTGGTTTCCTTTTGTTTGATTAAACTTTTTCTGCCGTGAGTTATGGAAGCGGAGTTGATTTTGCAGAGCAGACCAATCCCTCCGTCTTGGCATCAGCGGAATTCGATTCTGATCTGCGGGAAGAGATGTTCTCCCTCCCGGAACTCTTCCGTGAACTCCACCTGGAACGAGCGGCCATCCGTAAGCGTGCCGGACGCGACCACGACTGAATTACCGCCGCGCTGCTCCACGATACTGTTGCGGATTGATTCGAGATAGAGGGACGCAGACCCGATCAGCAGCGACGGCAATCCGGCCAGTTCTCCGACGGTCAACTCGTCATCGGCCACGGCCGCTTGCAGCTCGGGCCAGCGCACAAACCACACAGGGACAGCGCCGGTTCCGCGCAAAAGGATTTCGGCCGGAACAGGGTCATCAAGACTGCGCCAGTTCTGGTGACCTTCGATCTGCAAGGCGCAGGAGAATGGGCGCGGCGGGGGGTCGAAGAAGTCCAACAGATTGAAGTCAGCAGGTACGCATGCTGGTGTGCGATAGAAGATCACGACCGCCCAATCCTCGGTGTGGGGCAGGAAGTCTCGACTGATGTTGGCGTAGAAGGGAAGGTCGTTGTCCTCCGGAATGTAGGTCAGATGAGTTTGCGCCTCAGCCACAGTGAGCGTGGTTGTTGTCGCTAAGAGTGCCGCGAATCCGGCGGTGAGGCTAACGAATGCTTTTTGAAGAATTTTTGTTTTCATAGATGTTGGTTTCGTTGAGGTTGGGTCGTCTAATGCTATAAACGAAAAAGATCGATCGAAGTGATCATCTAAATTGAGATTTTCTCGGAGACGCTTCCGCGTGCGGAAACTTTCTGGGGTGATAGGGTATGAAAAAGAGGCTATGAATACGGGGGATGAGAAGTGGCAGAATTAATATTTTCTTGAAAATTTTGAACTGAGTTAGCGGATTCATTGTTGTTCCTTTCTTTTGTTGATTTTTCTGCCGTGAGTTATGGAAGCGGAGTTGCGGCGAGCGCTGCATCCGCCTGCGCCAGACCGTGGCCTGCCGGACTTGCATTCCAGCATATATCGGCGTTGAACAAGAAAACGTTGAGCAAATCTGCCCAGCGCCAGCTCGTCCAGTGTCCGGGACCGACGACGGCGAGACGTACGTTCCGGCAGCCGGGTGGGAGCGGGGAGGCTGTGTTTTCGAGGATTACTTCAATCTGAGCTGCTGTCAGCCCGGGGTTCTTCTGGAGCATGAGCGCCGCTATTCCCGCTACGTGCGGAGATGCAAAGCTGGTTCCAGCCGAGAAGTTGTAGTCCGCCAATGCGCCTTGTGACTGCACAGCGGGAACCAGGAAGCCGGGTGCGACAACGTCAAGGTCTTGTCCGGGAAGTTCCCAAGCGGAGGATGGGGCGATGAAATGCTGGGATGGATCGCTTTCCGCGACATCGTTCAGAATCCACCGGATGCGGGTAGGATCCTCCGGCGGAAGCTCTCCAATCCAGCCAGTTGCCCCCGCCGAAATTACGGGCGCATACCGGGCGGGAAAGATCATACCGTCAGTCCCGGAATTGCCGGCGGGCGAAACTAGAACAACGCCATGGGCGATGGCATAGTCAATAGCTGCGCGCACTAAAACGTCGTCGCTAGATCCGCCACCGCTGTGGTTGATGACCAGCGGGGAATTGCCGAGATGGCCATCGACCTTCAGATCAGTCAAATACACGAGGGCACGTGTCAGAGTGGAATACCAGACAGCGAAGCTACCCGCTTCGCCGAACCTCTTGACGGGAATAACCGTTGCTTTGGGTGCTACTCCGTTGAAAGTCGCAGGCAGCGGCGGATCCACGAGATTGTACCGAAAACCGAGAATGACGCTGGTCACCGCAATTCCGTGCCCGCTAGTATCTCGCTCCCATGTCTCCGGCTGGCTCGAAACCGTTCCTCGTTCTCCGCCCCCGCCGCTAAAACTTCGAGCAAACTCCACCGCGATCCTCTCCTCGGGGAAATAAGCTCGCCAGGTAAACGGCAGTCCGCTGTCGATGACGCCGACGTAGACTCCCTCACCATCATAACCAACGACGCGAGGCGGAGTCGCGCCGAAGTCGGTCACGTTCACTGCGTCCAGGTTCCAATAGTTTGTGCCAGCGGAGAAGTCGCTTTGCGGATAGTCCTGCGCGTCCGGATTTGCTCCGGCTACGTACGGGAGCGTCTGAATGGTGGAAAGCTCGGAAGTATGTGCACGCAATGTAACTCCATTGATCTGAGAAATGACGTCCAGCACTTCCCCGTGCGTACCAAGATCCTGAAGGATACTGTTACTCGGCGGCTGATTGAGGAGGACGTTAATCCCGATCATCTGACCCTGTGCATTCGCAGGGCTAACCAAGGTTAAAGCCAGGATGAGGATGGTTCCTGCGAATAGGAGATTAAAGAAACGGACACATCCTCTGTTTCTGGGAGCGGTGAGGGTGAGGAATGCTTTTTGAAGAATTTTTGTTTTCATGTTTCGTTGAGGTTGGGTCGTCTAATGCCATAAACGAAAACGGGCGATCAAAGTGATCATCTGAATCCAGGTTTTTTGGAAAGTTTCTGCGCGTGCAGAAAGTGTCTGTGGGTGATAGGCTGTTAAAGGGGAGCTTATGGATACGCTTTCGGTCTCTCCGCACAGAGTGACCCAGCTCTTGCAGCAATGGAGTCACGGAGATGATTCCGCGCTCGCAGACCTAACCCCGCTGGTCTATGAAGAACTCCGACGCCTCGCTCATCATTACATGGAGGGGCAGCGGCCCGACCACACACTGCAAACTACGGCGTTGGTTAACGAGGCTTATCTGCGTCTCGCCGACCAAACGAATCCAAACTGGCAGAACCGCGCCCACTTCTTCGCTGTGGCCGCTCGAGCGATGCGCCAAATCGTGGTTGACTACGCCAGGAGTCAGCGATCCCAAAAGCGCGGTGGCGGCGCGCTCAAGGTAGAATTGGACGAAGCAGCAATTGTCTCACCGGAGCAATCAAAGGAAATTGTTGATCTGCACGAGGCACTGGAGAGACTGGCCACGCTGGACTCTAGAAAAGCTCAAGTAGTCGAGCTAAAATATTTTGGCGGACTCAACTATGATGAGATGGCAGAGGTGCTCAAGATTTCACGTGTAACGGTGCGGCGTGACTGGGAATTTGCCAAACTGTGGCTGTACACGGAATTGCAAAGCGAGGGCTGACGGAAATGACGAAGCTCGAATGACGAAGCACGAAGGAAGCACGAAATCGGAAGGCCGGGATCAAAAATTTGGAGAAACAAGTAGAAGACTAACCGTGATGCGAACGTCCACAGCCCTCGAAGCCAAATGCATTCGTCATTCAGGCTTCGTTATTCTTTCGTCATTCGACATTCGGATTTCGTCATTTTCCCGTCTATGACACCGGCGCGATTTCAAACGATTGAGGAAATCTTTCGTGCAGCGCTGGATCAAAAGCCGGACCAGATCAGCGCATTTCTGGATACGGCCTGTGAAGGCGACGAGCTTTTGCGCCGCAAAGTCGAAGCCCTCCTCGCTTCACGTGAACGAGTAGGCAACTTCATCGAAACCTCAGCTGCCGGCATTGCGACGAGGATTATTGGAAATGGGCAAGCTGACTCGCTCGTCGGCCAGACCTTCGGTCACTACAAAATTTCAAAACGGATCGGCACCGGCGGGATGGGCGAAGTCTATCTGGCCACCGACATTACAGCGGGCCGCAAGGCCGCGCTCAAACTCCTGCCCGTGCGCTTTACCGGCGACGTCGAGCGCCTGAAGCGGTTTCAACGAGAAGCGCGGGCGGTAGTTGGGCTCAATCATCCAAATATCCTGACGGTTTACGAGATCGGCGAGCATCACTCAACTCATTATATAGCCAGTGAAGTGATCGAAGGCGAGACGCTGCGTCAACGTTTGATGCGCGGACCAATGCAGTTGAGCGACGCCATTGACGTGGCGATCCAGGTGACGAATGCGCTCACCGCCGCTCACGAAACCGGCATTGTCCATCGCGACATCAAGCCGGAGAACATCATGCTCCGGCGGGACGGATACGTGAAAGTGCTCGACTTTGGGATTGCAAAGCTTGCCGAATCCGCCTTCGCCAAGGCTGCGGCGGACGGGGCAGGATCGATGACACTCGTTGAGACCAATCTCGGGTCGATACTGGGAACCGTTCGCTATATGTCGCCTGAGCAGGCGTGCGGCGGGCAGGTTGATAAAGGCACCGATATCTGGAATCTCGGCGTAGTCCTTTACGAAATGGTGACGGGGCATGCGCCATTCACGGGCGACACACCAGGGGAGGCGATGTCTTCGATTCTTGAGATGGACCCACCGCCGCTCACCAAGTTCCTCGCGCACACTCCCGCTGAGCTTCAGCAGATTATCAGCAAAACGCTGCGCAAAAATCGCGAGGAACGGTATCACAGCGCACACGAACTGCTTGAGGCGCTCAAAGATCTTCGTCACAAATTGGAATTCGGAGCTGAGTTGGACCGCGCCACTGCGGCTCCTTCATGGCTGCGCTGGACACGGTCGCCCACCGCTCTGGTGCTGGTATTGTTAATGTCTGCTCTTGCGCTGGCGCTTCCATTCTACTGGCATCGGAACCTGCCGACGAGTTTACCACCCGAGAAAAGAATCGCCGTGCTTCCGTTTGAAAATTTGAGCGCTGAAAAGGATGACGCGTTTTTCACGGCTGGCTTTCAGGACGATGTCTTGACGGCGCTGGGCAAGATCAAGAAACTCCAGGTGATCGGGCGCGCTTCAGTCAGGAGCTATGGGGCGGCGACTGTGGCTGGGAAGCTGCGCGACATTGGTCGAACGTTACGTGTGTCGCACGTGCTCGAAGGCAGTGTGCGCCGATCATCCAACCGTGTCGTCATCAACGTGGCGCTGCTCGACACGCGCGACGACCGCCAAGTCTGGTCGGAACGTTATGAACGCACCTTAACCGACACACTTTCTCTGCAGGGCGAATTGGCGATTGAAATTGCTCGTGCGCTTCATGCCAACCTCACCCTGGCGGAAGAGAGCAACCTCGCAGTCAAGCCGACGGAAAATCCGGACGCCTATGTGCTTTATCTTCGCGCCCGCGAGCTTGAAGTGCGCTTTGCTCCTTCAGAAGCGGATTATGAAGCGGCGATAAAGCTTTATCAGCAAGCAGTCGATCTCGATCCACAGTTCGCTCTGGCGCGCGCCCGACTTTCCATTGCGATCAGTGGCCTCACTCAGGGCAACGACCCCAGCCGGAAAACAAGGGCGCGGGCCGAGGCCGAAGAGGCGTTACGTCTCCGACCTCGACTGGGCGAGGCCAGGCTGGCAATCGCCTACTGTTATTTTTTTTGGGAGAAAGACTATGATCGCGCCCTGATCGAACTCTCCCGGGCGGCCGAATTGATGCCCAGTTCTGCTGAAGTGCCGTTGACCGCTGCGTTCATCTACAAGTGGCAAAACAAGTTTCGCGAGAGGATCGCCGCGTTAGAACGAGCCACGATCTTGGAACCCCGCGACACCAACGTATTGAACAGGCTGTACATGACCTTTCGCTGGGTGCGAAACTGGCCAGAAGCTTTGCGGACGCGAGATCAGGCAAAGTCTCTCCTGCCCCTAAATGATCGAGGAAAAAGGTTGAGCTATGGACGCGCGTGGGATGAATTCCGCATGGCCGGGAACATCGATTCGCTGAAGAAATTAATCACAAACCCTCTTTCCGGCCTTGGTCCCGAAGACCTCAACCTAGTGCGATATCAAGTCGCCGTGCTGGAACGCGATTACCCGGCAGCGGAGCGCTTCCTCGGCGAAGTTCCATCGAAAGTCTTTGAATCTTTTTATTGGAAACATCCGAAATCCGTTGAGGAAGCGTCACTGGCCGTGGCGCGTGGGGCCGACCAAACCACGGTGAAACGAAGAGTCGACTCTGCACGGCGGGAGATTGAGACAATTCTCTCCGCGCCACCTCGCTTTAGCACACGCGTGGATGAGCTTCACTACAACCTTGGACTGATCTACGCCTTTATCGGACGTAAGGAGGACGCCATCCGCGAAGGCCGGCTCGGAGTTGAACTTAGCACCGGACCAATGGAAAAGAACGAAGCCTCGGCCGCGCTTGCTTTGATCTATGCGCGGCTCGGTGAATCGGATGAGGCCGTCCAAATGATTGAACATTTATTAACCGTGCCCGCCGAATTTCATCCGTCGGAGATGCACGCAATGACGCTGACTGAACTGAAGTGCCGCTGGCAATGGGATCCGCTGCGAAGCAACGCACGCTTCCAGAAAATTCTCGCCGGTCCAGAACCAAAGACGATCTACTAGGGCTCATCCCTCGTGCGCGAAGGCTGCAGCGATTCGTTATGTACTGGGGCTTCGGTGAACATCAATATGATATGTCGCCATGTATAAGCCTACTTGCCCATGGAATTTTCTGTAGTGAACGACGCCTAACGAAATTAAACGTGCACGAGTCAAGAAGATCGCTGCGGCTACCGAAAGAGCCTCGGCCATGCCTGCGCAAGGCTACGCGAAGATCGGTCAGACCGACAAAGCCCGGAACCTTCTCTCGCAACTCGAGCGGCTGTCCTCCCATCGCTACGTCGGACATGTCAGCTTCGCGCTGGTCCATCTGGCCCTGGGTGAAAACGAAAAGGCGATCGACGATCTCGCGCAGGCCTGTCGCGAACCGGCCGACCCCGATGTCATCAATCTCAAGATCGAGCCGCTACTTGATCCGCTGCGCGGCCATCCACGTTTCGAGCGTTTGGGAGGGCTCGGAAAAACCCCTGACCCGAAAAGCGGAACTGCTCGAAAAGGCTACGCAGCGCGATCCGAGTTTTGCCCTAGCCTATTGCGCCCTCGCGAAAACGCAGGTCGACCTGTCTTCAGCGACCGAGGATCCCGAGGATCGCAATTACCTCGAGCTAGCAAAGAAAGCGGCGGAGGCCGCATTGCGGGTCCGCCCGGACTTGGGGGAGGCTCATCTAGAATTGGCTCGCTATTACTACTACGCTAACCTTCACACTGGTGATTTCGACCGCGCACGTGACGAGTTGGTTATCGCTCGTCGCACGTTGCCGAATAATGCTGAAGCGCTTGTGATAGGGGCCCGAATCGATAAGCGCCAAAATCGCTGGGATGATGCGCTCGCCAATTTCCAAAAGGCGAGCGAACTGGACCCACGCAACGATGAGGTCGCAATGCATCGCAGGCGTACTTTACGTGAGATGCGCCGCTACAACGAATTGGAACAGCTCTTCGCCAAGGACGCCGCGAGCGGACTACTACGGGACCCTTGGACTCAGCATGGGCTAGCTGTGGTCAAACTGGCGCAGGGTGATCCAGTCGCGGCTCAGGCTCTTCTCGCACAAGTGCCGCTCGAGTTTAGTCCGGATGGAACGATATGGTGGATTCGATTTACCGTAGCTCTTTACCTGCGGGATTACGACGCGGCGAATCGGGTGATTGCCGCTACTCCTGCGAAGTTCGCCGTTTACGACGAGCAGAGTTGGGCTGATGGACAGATTGCGCGTGCGCGCGGCGATAAGCAGAAAGCGCAGTCGGTGTTTGCAGCCGCGCGGAAATGGCTGGACGCGGCGTGGGAGAAGCATGAAGAGTACTTCGCGGTCGCCGCGCGCTTCGATGCCGGGCTCGGCCGAAAAGAAGAGGCGATCCGCGAGGCACGACGTGCGGTCGATCTCGTTGCCAAGGACTCGTATTGGAGTCCTGAGTTCGTCGCCAACCTGGTGTTGGTTTACGCGTGGACGGGTGAGCGCGACCGAGCGCTCGAGCAACTCGAAATTGTCGCGACGATCCCGGCTGGCCCATCATACGGCGATCTCCGCTTCAATCCGTGCTGGGATTCTTTGCGCGGTGATAAGCGCTTCGACAAGATCGTTGCGGCAGCCAAGGCTGCCAGCAGATAGTTCCTCACCCGGCAAAGGGGACCGTTCCGCTGCTGCTGCGGCGGTCCATGACGGTCGCTCAAACTGAGATCGAGACTGCGACGTGCCTTCGGCTCCGCTCCCACCTACGCAACGCTTCGGCGTGGCAGGCAGGGCAGACACCAAGCGCGGTTACAGACGAAGCTTGTTGTTTGACGGGCAGTTTGTTCTACCTGGATGTGATTACTCCCGCGCTGTTGCGCTCGATCTCATCTGGGATCCAATCCGCAACGATCCTCGTTTTCAAGGATTGGCGGCAGGAAAGAAACCGTTACGATTCGCCGTGGAGATTCCGCTTGGCAAATGTATCAGAAATGATACAGTCAGACAATGCTCCGACCATTGCCCGCCGTTTTCTTTCGGACAGAAACCGGGCGAGAGCCAGTGCGCCAATGGTTGAAGGAGTTACCGAGGAATGAACGAAAAATAATTGGCGAGGATATTATGACCGTGCAATTTCGCTGGCCGCTCGGCATGCCCCTGGTCGATCACGTGGGAGCCGGAATCTGGGAAGTTCGTAGCAAGCTGCCAACACGCATCGCCCGAACCTTATTTTTTGTGCATGAAGGCGAAATCGTCTTGTTGCATGGATTCATTAAGAAGACAAGGAAAACCCCACCGGAGGACAGAGCTTTGGCTCTGCAGCGCAAAAATGCCTACATCAAAAGCAGCAAAAAGTAAGAACAAACATCGCGGCAGCAGTTTTGAGAATTTCCTCAAGAAAGAGGGATTGCTCGAAGACATTCAAGTCGCAGCATTAAAGCGAGCGCTTGCGCTCAGGGTGCGCGACCTAATGAAGCAGAATAGGCTGACCAAGAGCGCAATGGCAGCACAGATGCGGACATCACGCGCCGCTGTTCACCGATTGCTCGACCCAGCAAACACATCAGTCACGCTAGCCACACTAAACCGCGCCGCACGCTCTCTCGGGCGAAAAGTCAAAATCGAATTAGTACCGGCCTAATATTTATCCAAACACCGATTCTGCCCGTGACATCGGAAAAATCTCTGCCGAACTAAAGAAAGCTTGTTGTTTGTCGAGCAGTTTGCTAAGCCACTTAAAGTTTAACGAGAGGAGCTGGTCATCAAACGACCATTCATCTGGTTTACCGGATGGAGCATGCGGCAGCGCATTTGCTCCTGCCCTCGGTCACATTTGCGCAGGAAACAGCTCCTTCGTCTGCCGCCGTTGCCGGAAGGCTACACCCTCTGCTCACAAAACAATTCTCTTAGGGAGTGACAGTCACTTGCCCAACCATGCCCATCTCGTCATGCAGTGCGCAGATGTAAGGGAAGATTCCGGGGTTCGGAAAAGTGACGCGGAAACGTGTCACGCCGAGGGGTGCTTGTGGCAGCCCGCGCCGTTCTTGTGGCGCCTGAATGATGAACCCCGAGTGGGTGCTGTCGGAAGTGGAAGCGATGATGGCGTGCCGGGCTCCGTCCAGATCGACCGTTACGTCGGGGGAAGGATTCTGAAGGTTCGCCGGCTCCTGCCCGAAGGTAATGGTATGCGGGAAGAGTGGACCCTGGGCATCCCATTCGACCGTTTGACCGGCATGGATTCGGATATTCTCGTGGGAAAAGCGCACCGTCGTGATGGTTTCGGTGCCGCCTGCCGTTCCTGTGATCTCTGCGATCCCCGCCGTGACTCCCAGTGGTGAGTTAGGGACATGCAGCGGTTTCATCTTTTGGCCCTCGGAAAGCAATTCCTCGCTGCGACTCGCCGCCTGCTCGTCATAGAACGCCTGAGTGTGAGGCAGCGGCTCGCTCACCGGGAGGACGTGAATCCGTCCATCCATATTTGCATGGACCAAACAGGTCAGCTTGAAATTCCCGGCCGCCGGGAAGATGACGGTAAAGGTCTGCCCCGTCACCATCGCAGGCGTGGTGACGCAAGTCGAACCATCGAAGATGGCTGGATCACTCGAAAAGTCCGGGCACCCCACATTGAAATCAGGGCGCACCTGGCCGGCCATGAGAAAAGTCACGGTGTGCGTCTCGTCCGCCTGGAACGTCCAGGTGATTCTGTCTCCGGCGTGAATCCAGATTTCATTGGGCAGAAAAGCCAGAGCCTGAATTCCTTTGTCGTCGGTCTGGGTGCCGACAGTCGCGGTCCACTGCGCCTGCACCATTTTTGGAAGGATCAGAAGGGCTAGGAGCAAAGGCCAGCGGAAGATGGCTGCAAGGCGAGTCCTCCCGTTCTTGTTTATGCCTGGGGTAGCTGTAATCTCTTTCGTTTTGGTTTTCATAGTCTGCCTTTCATTGCTATAAGCAAGAAAGACCGATCAAAAGTGATCATCTGAATTGAGATTTTTTCGGAGACGCTTCCGCGTGCAGAAACTTTTTGGGCAGTAGGGTGTGAAAAAGAGGTTATGGATAGACCGCGTCCTTCTGGTTTCGTCCAACCGAGAATGACATTCGGGCAGGCTGTGATATATGGCGATTGAGACGCACGAGCACGCGGGCAAGTTCAAAGAGCCGTAAGCGTTAGACGTAAACAAAAAGCCGCCATGCGGTGAAGCGTGACGGCTGATTGCCAAATATGGCTGCTTGTTCGGCTCGGCAGGTTTGAGCAAGCCCTCGCTATTGTCTGGTCATGGTGCCGCTGTTGCTTGCTATCACGTGGGTACCGGGTGGGTCTGTAATGATCCACTTGAGCTCAGCGCCTCCGTTCACGATGTAAAAATCGCGGTGCTTGGGGCCGTTCATACCCGTCCACGTCATCGTCCCGTGGCCGTTCGCATCCACGGTATAGGTGCCATTAGGATGGATCTCGATATTTGTTCCAGCATTTCTCACGATCAAATCCTCGTGAAAGGTGCCGGTCGCGGGCGTGAACGTAACGAGACCGACCTGACTGATCGGGTCGAAGTTAACAACGCCATTGCCGAAGGCCCAGCCGTCGGCGAGCTCAACGTAATTTCCCGACACGTCGTTGATGCTAAATGAACCAGCCCGTGCACTAGCCGAAAAGGCTGGCGCAAGGCCGATGATGGAAGCCGCTAACACGAGTAGCAGAGCGACTCGGGTGCGGTTTTTGGTAATGTTTGAATTTCTCATAGACTAATTTCCTTTTTGTTTTGGCCTTGTTTGACTTCTCGTTTTGGGAAGTCCTTTCTAGCCGTTCACTCATGTAAGCAAGAACGGGCGATCAAAGTGATCATCTGAATCGAGCTTTTTGTGGAAAAGCTTCTGCGTGCAGGAAATTTCTGTGGATGATAGGCTACCAAGAGGATTTATGGATGAGCCTTCGGTCTCTCCGCAAAGAGTGACCCAGCTGCTGGCGCATTGGAGTCACGGGGACGATGCCGCGCTCCGAGAGCGAGGGAGCCGACGACGATTTTATTACTAAGTAGTCGTCGGACTCCTCGAGTATTCCTTTTGTCGCTGTTCTTGTTTAGGAAGGCTACACCCTCTACTCACAAGACAATTCTCTTAGGGAGTGACAGTCACCTGCCCAACCATGCCCATCTCGTCATGCAAGGCGCAGATGTAAGGGAAGATTCCGGGGTTCGGGAAAGTGACGCGGAAACGTGTCACGCCAAGGGGCGCCTGTGGCAGCCCGCGCCGTTCTTGTGGCGCCGCGATAATGAATCCTGAGTGGGTGCTGTCGGCAGTGGAAGCGATGATGGCGTGCCGGGCCCCATCCGTATCGACCGTTACGTCGGGGGAAGGATTCTGAAGGTTCGCCGGCTCGGCCCCGAAGGTAATGGTATGCGGGAAGATTGGAGCCTGGTTATCCCATTCGACCGTTTGACCGGCATGGATTCGGATATTCTCGTGGGAAAAACGCACAGCCGCCACGGTTTCGGTGCCGCCCGCCGTTCCCGTGATATCTGTGATCCCCCGCCGTGACTCCCAGTGGTGAGTTAGGGACATGCAGGGGTTTCATCTTTGCGCCCTCGGAAAGCAATTCGTCGGTGTGACTCGCCGCCTGCTCGTCATAGAACGCCTGAGTGTGGGGCAGCGGGTCGCTCGCCGGGAGGACGTGAATCCGTCCATCCATATTTACATGGACCAGACAGGCCAGCTTGAAATTCCCGGCCACCGGGAAGATGACGGTAAAAGTCTGCCCCGTCACCATCGCGGGCGTGGTAACGCAAGTCGAACCATCGAAGATGGCCGGGTCACTCGAAAAGCCCGGGCACCCCACATTGAAATCAGGGCGCACCTGGCCGGCCCTGAGAAAAGTCACGGTGTGCGTCTCGTCCGCCTGGAATGTCCAAGTGATGCGGTCTCCGGCGTGAATCCAGATTTCATTGGGCAGAAAAGCCAGAGCCTGAATTCCTTTTTCGTCGGTCTGGGCGCCTACAGTCGCGGTCCACTGCGCCTGCACCACCTGTGGAAGGATCAGAAGGGCGAGGAGCAAGGGCCAGCGGAAGATGGCTGCAAGCCGAGTCCGCCCGGTTTTGTTTATGCCTGGGGTAGGTGTAATCTCTTTCGTTTTGGTTTTCATAGTTTGCCTTTCATTGTCATAAACAAGAAAGACCGATCAGAAGTGATCATCTAAATTAAAATTTTTTCGGGAGAAGCTTCTGCGTGCAGGAAACTTCTGAGGGTGATACGATACGACGAAGAGCCTATGGATATGCCTTCGGTCTCTCCGCAAAGAGTGACCCAGCTCCTGGCGGATTGGAGTCACGGGAACGGTGCCGCCCTCGCGGAATTGACCCCGCTGATCTATGAGGAACTCCGACGCCTCGCTCATCGTCATATGGGCGGAGAACGTCCCGACCACACACTGCAAACAACGGCGCTGGTCAACGAGGCTTATCTGCGCTTGGCCGACCAAACCAATCCAAGCTGGCAGGACCGTGCTCACTTCTTCGCGGTAGCCGCGCGAGCGATGCGCCAAATCCTGGTTAACTACGCCAAGAGTCAGCGATCCCAAAAACGCGGCGGCGGCGCGCTCAAGCTAGAGTTGGACGAAGCAGCAATTGTCTCACCAGAGGAATCAAAGGAAATAATTGATCTACACGAGGCACTGGAGAGACTGGCCACGCTCGACTCAAGAAAAGGTCGCGTGGTGGAGCTCAAATATTTTGGCGGACTCAACCATGACGAAATAGCTGAGGTCCTGAAGGTCTCAACCGTGACCGTTCGACGCGACTGGGTCTTTGCCAAGGCATGGTTGCATACAGAATTGCATAGCGCTGGCTGATAGAAATGACGAAGCTCGAATGACGAATGACGAAGGAATGACGAAATCGGAAGCCCGGGATGGGCGCGCCGACGATTCGTTTTGGGATGACGGCGCAGGACTTGTCCGCGAAGAACCAGATGCAAGACGCGTTTACGATTTGGAAGAACGAACGGCCCGATTTGGCGAAGCAATTATCGATTTTGCGAAGACGATTCCACAAAATCAGGTAACCAATCGAATTATCAGTCAACTCGTTGGAGCCGGCACTAGTGTTGGCGCTAACTACGTCGAAGCGGACGACGCAGTTTCCAAAAAGGAATTTCTAAAAAACATCGGAACTTGCCGGAAGGAAGCGCGCGAAACCAAACATTTTCTTCGGATGATTGTTCGGGCGGTGCCGGAATTGAAACCGCAAGCTCGAACGCTCTGGCTTGAAGCAACGGAACTGCATCTGATCTTCTCCAAAATTTGGAGAAACAAGTAAAAAGACTAACCGCGATGCGAACATCCAAGGCCCGCGAAGCCAAATGCCTGCGTCATTCGGGCTTCATTATTCTTTCGACATTCGACGTTCGGATTTCGTCATTCTCCCGTCTATGACGCCGGCGCGGTTACAAACGATTGAGGAAATCTTTCACGCAGCGCTGGATCGAGAGCCGGACCAGGTTGGCGCATTCCTGGACGCGGCTTGTGAAGGTAATGAGCTTTTGCGCGGTAAGGTGGAAGCACTCCTCGCTTCGCATCAACGAGCAGACGACTTCATTGAAACTTCAGCTGTCGGCATTACGACGAAGATTATTGAAAATGGGCAAGCTGATTTGCTCGTCGGTCGCACGATCGGCCACTACAAAATTTCTAAACGAATTGGCACCGGCGGGATGGGCGACGTTTATCTGGCCACCGACATTACAGCTGGCCGCAAGGCCGCGCTCAAACTCCTGCCCACGCGCTTTACCGGCGATGCGGAGCGCCTGAAGCGGTTTCAACAAGAAGCGCATGCCGTAGTTGGGCTCAATCATCCAAACATCCTGACGGTTTACGAGATCGGCGAGGATCACTCAACTCATTACATAGCCAGTGAACTGATCGAAGGCGAGACGCTGCGTCAACGTCTGATGCGCGGGCGAATGGAGTTGAGTGAAGCTATTGACGTCGCGATCCAGGTGGCCAGTGCGCTCGCCGCCGCCCACGAAGCCGGCGTTGTCCATCGCGACATCAAGCCGGAGAACATCATGCTCCGGCCGGACGGGTACGTGAAAGTGCTCGACTTCGGGATTGCAAAGCTAGCCGAACAGGAAGTGCCGGTAACAGTGCCGACAGACGAAGCGCTATTGCTGGTTGAGACTAACCTGGGGTCGATACTGGGAACCGTTCGTTACATGTCGCCGGAACAGGCGTACGGCGCGCCGGTTGATAAAGGCACCGATATCTGGAGTCTCGGTGTAGTCCTTTACGAAATGGTGACGGGGCATGCGCCATTCACCGGCGAAACACCAGGAGAGGCGATGTCTTCGATTCTTGAGAAGGAACCACCGCCGCTCACGAGTTACGTCGCGCACACTGCCGCTGAGCTTCAGGAGATTATCAGCAAAACGCTGCGCAAAGATCGCAAGGAACGGTATCAGAGCGCCCACCAATTGCTTGAGGCGCTCAAAAATCTTCGTCACAAATTGGAATTTAAGGCTGAGTTGGAACGCTCTACTGCAGCTCCTTCATGGCTGCGCTGGACACGATCGCCTACCGCTCTGGTGCTCGTATTGTTAGTAACCGGTCTTGCGCTGGCGCTTCCATTCTACTGGCATCGAAACCTGACGCCGAGCTCACCACCCGAGAAAAGCATCGCCGTGCTGCCATTCCTCGATCTGAGCGAGACCAAGGACCAAGAGTATTTCTGCGACGGCATGAGCGAGGAAATTCTCGACGCCCTGGCCAAGGTAGATGGGTTGCGCGTCGTGGCCCGCACTTCGTCGTTCTCGTTCAAAGGGAAAAACCCCGACGTGAATGATCTTGGGAAGAAGCTCAACGTCGAAAATGTAGTGGAAGGAAGTGTGCGACGGGACGGGAATCGCGTTCGGATTAGCGCGCAGTTAATTAATGCGCGAAACGGTCTTCAGCTTTGGTCGGAAACTTACGAACGCGAATTGCAGGGGGTGTTTGCGCTGCAGGATGAAATCACTCGCGCAATTGTTGACGCGCTCAAGATCAAGCTGGCCATTTCGCTTCCCGCCCACGAACAACGGAACACGGAGGGATACGATCTTTACTTACAAGGTCTCTACTTCTCGAACAAAGGCAGCGAGGAGGATTTGCGAAGGGCGCTCAGTTTCTTTCAACGCTCTCTCGAGAAAGATCCGACATTTTCGCGTGCCTGGACTGGGATCGCGAAAGTCTGGTTTTTTTTAGCAGACGTTCATGTAAAACCGCTCGACGCTTATCCGCAATCGAAGGCGGCCGCGTTGAAGGCGATTGCGCTCGACGAAAAAGATGCGGAGGCGCATTGCTATCTTGGGGAAGCGAAACGAATCCTGGACTGGGACCTGACGGGGGAGGATGCGGAATTAAACCGCGCGCTGCAGCTCGATCCCAACTCGGCACCCGTTCACCTTTTCCTGGCGCTACTGCCGCTCTTCCGAGGCGAGCTGAAAGAAGGGCTCGGGCTTGTGCTGGAAGCGGAAAAATTGGATCCGCTCTCACCGATTATTAGCTACGTTGCCACCGCAGCCTACTTGGCCGACAAGCGCATCGACGAGGCAATTATCGCCGGCCAGCGGACCCAGCGACTCGATCCACATTACTTTTATCTGGATTCGAATCTGGCCGCCGCCTACCGCGAGAAAGGAAATTTCGCAGAAGCGATTGCGCTCTACACGAAAGCTCAGGAGGAGCAGCGTTTCCCGAGTAGCGGCCTTGCCATCACCTACGCACGGATGGGTCAGCAGGCCCAGGCACAGAAGATTCTCGATCAACTCCTGCAAGAAAGGCAGACCCGATACGTCTCGGCGCAGACAATCGCGGCAGTTTACGTCGCGTTCGGCAAGAAAGAAGAAGCTTTTCGCTGGCTCGAGCGCGCCGCTGCCGAACACTCGGGAACACTGCAATGGATCGCGTTCCTTCCCGAGTTTGGCGCGCTCCGTTCCGATGCACGTTTCCCGCAGTTTCTGCGACGAATCGGCGTTGCGCACGGCTCGACTTTGGCGATTACCGAAGCAACTCTCACAGCCAATAACGATCCGAATGCCCAGGCTCGCTTCACCCTCAAAGTTGGCGTAAAGCCACGACCAAATACCCCAAATGGCCATGTTGTAAGGATTAGCGTCTCCTTCTACGACCGCACGAAAGATAACAGAATGAAGCCTACTGATGCGCGGACTGGTTATAGTTGGCTTACCGCTGCGGATAACTGGACGGATGCGACTCCGAAATTCCTCGCCGCAACTTACGTGCGTCCAAAAACCCAATCGCCTTCTCCTGACGGACGCCAGTATGGCGGATTCATTGTCCGAGTGTATTTCGACGGCCAGTTACAAGATGTGCGAGCGACGACGCCGGAATTACTAACGCTCTTTCCAGCTCCAGATCAGCTCTCCCTGTCGCCAAGTCCAGCCGCAGATCCATTGCGCTAGCTTAACTATTCCAAAAGTCCTGGCGTCTCAGTGCTGGGAAAAAACAGCAGTGCTCTCACACACGTGCCGCGGCCGTCGCCAACCGGTTCGACGCACCCCATAGAAGCCGACCGTCAAAACGAGAGGAATCTCGAAAGAGTACTTGTTAAGCTTCCGGTATTCCGTTAAACCACGAAAAATTTGCAGGAAGAAGTCGTCATCGCCAACCAGTTATGCATTTGGTACGCCGGGCTGGGCATAGTGGGAATTCCTTTGCTTTTGGCCTCGATCTCATTTGGCCAGCAGACTGTGTCCACATCTCGGGAGGCTGACCGGAGTGTCGCTACAGTAGTGGAGGTTATCGTGACCGGCTCGAACATTCCGACAGCGGAAGAGACGGGCCCCAATCCAGTGGATACGTATCGTCCGGCAGACCTCGAAAAACTGGGGATCCGCAATACAACGGACCTGACAACTTTTCTGCCGCAGGAGGCGGGCGGAACCGTCAGCCTCAACATCGGCAATGGTGGTGACGGTACTGTCCAATTCAACCTGCGCGGCTTGTTGGGCAAGGAAACCCTGGTGCTCGTTGACGGAAAACGTGTCGCCTTTGGTTCGTTGGGCGTCGCCGGGGCTAGCCAGGCTGTAGACGTCAATCTTCTTCCCTTCGTGATGATTGACCACATCGACATCCTGAAGGATGGCGCCTCGGCTGTGTATGGCTCCGACGCGATTGCCGGAGTGGTCAACTTCTTTTTGATACACAAGTTCCGTGGGCTGGAGATCGGGGGCAGTTACGGGAACACAAACCTGGGAGCGTCTAATGATATGGGCGAGTGGGAGACGTGGCTGAAAGCCGGCACGGGTGATGACAAGACCGACATTGTGGTCATTGCCGATTTCTGGCAGCGTACCGGCGGCCTTTTCAGCCGCGACCGGGACATTTCCAGTAACGCCTTTCAAACACCTTGGGGGGGATTCGATAGTCGCGTCGTGAGTGAACCTGGCCGCGTTCGAATGTTCCGCTTGCTCCCGAAAATGTTTTTCGGCCCCGGAGGTCTTCCGCAGTTCGGCGTGAACACCCCGCTGCCGCATTCAGCTCCGAACGCGCAAACTTCTCCATTTTATAAACGCCCCGGTATTGGCTTCGGTCCCAACGCGGCTAATAACACGCCGCCTATACTCGGCCGATATCCGGATGTTAAGGGCGGTGGCGACTACTTCTTCTATAACTTCGCGGCTATAACGCCCGCGCTTCCTCCGGCAGACCGTCAGAGTTTCTATGGCTCCTTCACGCGCGATCTGTGTGACAAATATCTGGTGCTGTTTGCCGACTTTAAATATGTCCGCTCATTTTTCGATGCGTCCCTTGCAGCTGTGCCGTTTGTGCCCGATCCATTCAAGACCCCAGGCACTAACGTGGGCCTTAGTCTTCCCTTCACCATCAGTGTGCCAATCTCCAATCCGTTTAATCCGTTCACCGTCGCGGACGCGACTTTGGTTATTAACGGAGTTCCAGTCCCCGTGACGCAGAGGGTTTTCTTTCGCGGCATTAACGATACCGGTCCCAGACATGAAAAGTTCACCTATTGGGATTCCCTTTTCGATGTCGGGCTGCGCGGTGAGATGGGAGAATTTGGCGATTATTTCAAGACGTGGAACTGGGAAGCTGGGTTCCGTTATGCCCGGAACGAGGGGCAGGATTTGTCGATAGGCGTGGTAAGCCAGCCTGGGCTGCGGGACGCGCTCCTGGATACGAATCCGGCCACGGCGTTTGATCCTTTCCTCAATTTCACGGCCCACAACACTCGGGCGGCCAGATCGAGAGTTTATGTCAACCTGCAAAATAGCGGCCAATTCGAGTTGCCACTAGGTTATGCAACCATCAACGGTGACTTGTTTAATCTTCCCGCCGGGCCGGTCTCATTTGCGATCGGCGGCGAGTACCGCGGGGAGAGAATGACGCGCATTCGTGACCCGCTCAATGAAACGTTACAATCGATTGGATCGGGCAATGGGCAAGGCTTCCGGGTGAATCGGGATGTCTGGTCAATCTACCAGGAGGTGCGGGTTCCCTTCACCAGCCCCACATGGAACTTCCCCGGCTTCTACAGCTTCGAAGTTGACTTCGCCGAGCGCGAGGAATGGTACAGCCAGAACACTTCTACAGTTCTAACTCCATTCCAGCCGGCGACCAGCTCCCAGTATAACGGGCAGAGGCCGAAGGTCTCTGTGCGCTGGCAGCCGATTGACCCGAAGTATATCGGCGCCCTTACCTTGCGTGGCAGCTACACCGAAGCGTTCCATGCGCCAACGCTATTCGAGATGACGCC